>Ga0209172_10001370_pt1 | contig 52431 bp, 56 predicted proteins | sample LarsenN4metaG_FD_184113 | JGI IMG/M metagenome (GOLD analysis project Ga0209172, IMG submission 184113) | Hot spring sediment bacterial and archeal communities from British Columbia, Canada, to study Microbial Dark Matter (Phase II) - Larsen... ...
CCCCGAAATGGCCCCCCACCCCCCCAGCGTTCCGAGCGCCCCGGCACCGCCGTGGCGCTCCTCTGGATCACGTGAGCCGTTCGGGGGGCCCCGAAATGGCCCCCCACCCCCCCAGCGTTCCGACCGCCCCGGCACAGCCGTGGCGCTCCTCTGGATCACGTGAGCCGTTCGGGGCCCGGCGTGGGCGCCTGTTCGGTGTCCCGATCAGACCGGCATGACGCCGTGCTTGCGCCAGGGGCGCGGCACCCGCTTGGTGCGGGCCATTCGCAGTCCGCGGACGAGGACGGCCCGGGTGTCACGCGGGTCGATGACGTCGTCGATGAGGGCGGCACCGGCGGCCACGTAGGGATCGATCAGTCTGCGGAACTCGTCCACGCGGCGCCCGCGCTCGCTCTCCGGCTCCGCCGCCGCGGCGATCTCCTTGCGGAACACGATGCTGGCGCCGCCTTCCGGCCCCATCACGCTGATCTCGGCGGTGGGCCAGGCGACGATGAGATCCGGCTCGTAGGCGCGCCCGCACATCACGAAGTAGCCGGCGCCGTACGCCTTGCGCAGCACCACGGTGAGCTTCGGCACGCTGGCCTCGCTGACCGCGTAGAGCATCTTGGCCCCGTGGCGGATGATGCCGGCGCGCTCGACCTTCGAGCCGACCATGAAGCCGGGCACGTCCTGCAGGAACACGAGCGGGATGCCGAAGGCGTCGCAGAGCATGATGAAGCGGGCGGCCTTGTCGGCGGCGTCGTTGTCGAGCGCCCCGCCCAGCACCATCGGCTGGTTGGCCACGACGCCGACGGGCGCGCCGGCCAGCCGGCCCAGGCCGACGACGATGTTCCGCGCCCAGCCCGGCTTGATCTCGAAGAACCGGCCGTGATCCACGACCGCCCGCACGACCTTCCGGACGTCGTAGGCGCGACGGGCCTGATCGGGCACGACGGCGAGCAGGCTCTCGTCGCGGCGGTCCGCGGGGTCGTCGCAGGGCGCCACCGGCGGCGGCTCGGTGTTGCTCGACGGGAAGAACGACAGGTACTCCTTCACGGCGGCGATGCAGGCGGCATCGTCCGCGACCTCCAGGTCGGCGCAGCCGGAGACCTCGCAGTGGACCTTCGAGCCGCCGAGCTCCTCGGCGGTGACGTCCTCGCCGACCACGGCCTTCACGAGGGGCGGGCCGCCGAGCGCCATGTGGCTCGTGCCCTTCACCATGGGCACGAAGTCCGCCAGCGCCGGGATGTAAGCGGTGCCGGCGGCGCCGGGGCCCATCATCGCCGCCACCTGGGGCACCACCCCCGAATACAGCGACTGCTCCCGGAAGAGCAGCCCCGACCCCGCGAAGTTACGGGAGCCGATGGCCTCCTGGATGCGCGCGCCCGCCGAGTCGATGAGCCAGATCATGGGCATCCGCTTGGTGTAGGCGATCTCCCGGGCGCGGTTGCACTTGACCTCGGCGGTGCGCCCCATCGAGCCGGCCATGACCGTGAAGTCGTAGGCGATCACCGCCGCCGGCCGGCCGTCGATGCTCCCGAATCCCGTCACCACGCCGTCGGCCGGCGTCAGGCGTCCGGCCAGGTCCGGCGCGATCCCGGCGTGCGTGGCCAGGGCGCCGATCTCGGCGAACGTGTCGCGGTCGAACAGCAGGTCGAGCCGCTCGCGGACGGTGAGCTTGCCGGCCGCGTGCTGGCGCGCGACGGCCGCCTCGCCGCCCATGGCCTCGGCGCGACGGCGCCGGGCGGCGAGGTCGTCGGCGCGCTCCTGCATCGACACGGCTAGGCCTGGCCCGACGTCCGCAGCACGTACGTGTTGATGCCGGTATCGGGCGGCGAGCCGGCGATCAGCGTGATCATCGTGGCGATCTCGCTGCGGTGGTGGGTGGCGTGGTTGGCCACGTGCTGCAGCAGCGCCCACAGCGGCGCCCGGTACGGCCGGCCCTCGGTGCTGCGGTAGTCGACGACGCGGCCGAGCCCGGCGTCGGTGAGCCCCTGCACGAAGCCCGCCTGCTCGCTCTCCAGCGCGTCCCATTCCTTGCGCAGCCCCTCCAGCGACGTGAACTCGGCGCCCGGCACGCTGGTGGGCGACTGCCCCTTCCACCGCATCAGCCACACCCAGTCGGCGCCGTAGAGGTGACCGAACATCCGCACCAGCGTCGGATGCGAGAAGTGCGCGCCCAGGTCACGGGCCGCCGCCGCCTCGCCGAGCCCGGCGGCGTGATCGAAGAGCCGGCGATTCGCCCAGCGGTGATAGTCGTAGAGCCCGCGCACCATCGCCATCGCGGTCACGTCGCTCATCGCTGCCTCCTCACTCCAGGACGGCCACGGCGTCGCCTTCCTGCACCGTCTGGCCCTCCTGCACGCGGATCTCCTTCACGGCGCCGGCCCGCGGCGCCTCCACGGGGATCTCCATCTTCATCGACTCGAGCACGATCACCGGGTCGCCGGCCTGCACGCGGTCGCCCGGCCGGGCCGTGACCTGGAACACCACGCCGGTGATGTGCGCCTTGACGATCTCCTCACCCATCGAACGCTCCCTCCTCGACCATCTGCGTGTGCACCTCGCCGCGCCGGAAGGCGGGGTGCGCCATCACCCGCGCCAGGAACGGCACCGTGCTCCTGACGCCCTCGACCAGGCAGCCCTCGAGCGCCCGCGCCATGCGGGTCACGGCCTCGTCGCGATCGATGCCGCGGGTGACCACCTTGGCGAGCAGCGGGTCGTAGTGCACGGGCACGGGGCTGCCCGACGCCACGCCGGCCTCGACGCGGACGCCGTCGCCCGCCGGCCACTGCACGCGGGTGACGGTGCCCGGCGAGGGCAGGAAGCCCTTCGCGGGATCCTCGGCGTAGACGCGGCATTCCAGGGCGGCGCCGCGCTGGACGATGTCGTCCTGGCGCCACCGGAGCTCCTCCCCGGCGGCCACCCGGAGCTGCGTCACCACCAGGTCGAGCCCGGTGACCTCCTCGGTCACCGGGTGCTCGACCTGCAGCCGGGTGTTCATCTCGAGGAAGTAGAACCGGCCGTCCTCGGCCACCAGGAACTCCATCGTGCCGGCGTTGACGTAGCCGATGGCCCGGGCGCCGCGCACGGCGGCCTCGGCGAGGCGCCGCTTCACCGCCGGCTCGAGGCGCGCCGCCGGCGACTCCTCGACGAGCTTCTGGTGGCGCCGCTGCACGGAGCACTCGCGCTCGTGCATGTGCACGATCTGGCCGGCGGCGTCGCCGAACACCTGCACCTCGACGTGCCGGGCCCGGGGCAGGTAGCGCTCGACGTAGAGGGCCCCCTGGCCGAATGCGGCCGACGCGCGTCGGTGCGCGGTCGCGAAGGCCGCGGCCAGATCGGCGGGCGCGGCCACGCGCGCCATGCCGATGCCGCCGCCTCCCGCCGCGGCCTTGAGCATCACCGGGAATCCCAGCTCGCCGGCGATGCGTGCCGCCGTACCGGCATCGCCCACGGATCCCGGGCTGCCGGGGACCACGGGCAGGCCGGACGCGGCCATGATTCGTCGCGCCTCCGTCTTGTCGCCCATGAGGCGGATGGCGTCGGGGCTCGGCCCGACGAACGTCAGCCCCGCGTCCGCGCACGCGGCCGCGAAGCGCCAGTTCTCCGACAGGAAGCCGTAGCCGGGGTGGATCGCGTCGGCGCCGGTCCGGCGGGCGGCGCGGAGGATCGCCTCGGACGACAGGTAGCTCTCGCGCGCGGGCGCGCCGCCGATGGCGACGGCGTCGTCGGCGGCACGCACGTGGGCGGCGTCGCGGTCGGCCTCGGAGAAGACGGCCACCGTCCGGACGCCGAGCGTCCGGCACGCGCGGAACACGCGCAGGGCGATCTCCCCCCGGTTGGCGACCAGGACGGTGCGGAACACTACGCCGCGGGCGCGGCGGACACGACCTCGACCTCCACCACCCGCCAGCCCCCGTCGCGACGGCGCCACTGCTGCTGCAGCACGACGGCGCCCTCGGGCCCCGACAGACGCAGCTTGAGGTAACGGTAGGCGCCGACCTTCGCCTGCGCGACCAGGCGCCATTCGCGGTACGGCGGCAACCCGGCGTACAGGCCGAGCACGGCGTCGCGGGCCTCCGGCGCGACCTGCCTGGCAAGCCGCGGGCCGTCGCCGGCGATCAGGGCCGCGGCGTGGGCGGTGGCGTCGGCGCGGAGATCGGGCGCGACCACGGCGGGATCGAAGCGCGAGTCGAGCGCGACCACGTCGCGGGCCGCGTCGGCCGGCCCGATGCCGAGCGCCAGCGGGGGCTCCGGCGTGTCGCCGGTGACGCCGCCGGCGGCGGCGAGCGCCGCGCGCAGCCGTCGCTCCCAGGCGTCCACGCGGGCAGGCACGCCGTCGGCGGCGAGGAGCCGACCGAGCACGATCGCGCCGGCGGCGACGTGACGGCGCTCCTCGGCGATGGCGCGCTCCAGGATGCGGCGCGTGGGCGGCTCGTAGACGGGATTGGCGGCGGTGAGGTGCGCCTCGTAGGTGGCGAGCAGATGCGGCTTCAGCACGCGGTAGACGCCGGCCACGCGCTCGGCGGATTCGTCGGGTCGCTCCGGCGACTCCAGGAGCGCCATGAACGCGACCACGGCGTCGTTGGCGGGCTCCGACTGCTGGGCGGTGGCGCGCAGCTCCGGCAGGCGCCGGCCCCACAGATCCGCGTGTTGCGCGCAGTCCCACACGTGGCGGCCGAACAGCAGCTTGGCCGGCAGCTCGGGCGTCAGCGCGATCCAGCCGCCGAGGGCGCGCATCATCCGCTCCTCGACGTAGCGATACTGCCGGATCCGGCGGGCGGAGGCCTCCACCGAGAACCGGCCGGCGAGAGCATGCGGGCTCACGGGCAGTTCACGCTCCTACGCGCGTCGGGCGCGCCGCGAGCCAGTCATCCGACCGCGCGCCTTCCAGAGGCGCGCCACGGCTCCGCCGGGGCGCGCCGAACGCCCGGGGGAGGGCCGCACCGGGGTCTGTCGTCCATCACCCGGCAGTCACGCCGCGCCCCGCGGGCCGGCACCCGACCGCGCGCGTTCCAGAGGCGCGCCACGGCTCCGCCGGGGCGCGCCGAACGCCCCGGGGGGGGGTGTGGGGGGCCATGTCGGGGCCCCCCACGTCAATTGTCGGGGCCCCCCACGTCAATAAACGGGCGACCGCTGTGTGCTGCGGACCAAGCGCTCGATCTCCTCGTCGGTGAAACCGGCCAGGCGGCGGGCCTCCCGCGCGATGGAGATCCCCGTGGTGTCGTCCGGATCACGGTCGGCGCGGGCGCCCCCCAGGTTGAAGCGCTCGTCGATGGTGTCCTGGAACTCGATGGCCCTGCGCCGGCGCTCGGGGTCGCCGCGGGTCAGCTCGTTGAGCCAGCGCGAGCCCATGCGCACGTGGGTGATCTCGTCGGCCAGCACGAAGTCGACGGCGCGCTCCAGCACCTCGTCACCGATCTTGCGGGCGATGTGAACCAGCTGGTTGAAGACGTCGCAGGCCAGCCCCTCCAGGCCCCGGTTGACGCCGGCGACCCGGGCGGCGGCGTCCTCGGCGCACGCGCAGCGCCAGAGGATCGTGGATTCCGCGTACTCCCCCACGTAGCCGCCGAGGTGCTCGAGCAGACCCAGATAGATCTCGACGTGGCGGGATTCGTCCCACACCTGGCGCGCCATGTCCAGGGTGAACTCCCACGGTGCGTCGGGGAAGTCGCAGACGGTCCGCCCGGCACCTTCCATGGCCTGCAGCTCCCCGACCAGGATGCCGTGGACGCGCTCGCGGATAGCCTCGCGGCTGCCGAGGTCGGCCATGGCGGGCAGGGCCTGCTCGACCCGGAGGCGGCCGATGTCGCGCGCGCGCTTGCGGACGAAGCGGTCCTCCCGCGCCAGCCTGTCGTACGGGATCGGCCGCTCCACCGGGCCATTATACGCGCTCGGCTGCACCATCCGGGGCCCGGGGCCCGTGTGCTCGGCCACCGGCTTGCGGGGCTGGTCGCGGGCTTGGCGCCGGGCCGTCAGCGCTCCGGCGCCGGTCGCGGTCGCCGGAGCAGCGCCGCCGGGACGACGGCGTGGTCCCCGAACCGGGCCGCCAGGCGGTCCACCGCGCGGGCCAGGCGCTCGCGCCGCACCGAGGCGGCGTCCAGCAGCGGCAGCTGCCCGGCCGCCTCGGGGCCGAGCGCGGAGGCCGAGAGTCCGATGAGCCGGATCGGCTCGCTCACCCGCTCGCGCTCGAGCAGGCTCGCCGCGCGGCGGAAGAGCTCGAGGCCGTCCTGGGTCGGGTCGCCCGTCACCGCGCGCGTGACCGTCCGGAACGGAGCGTAGCGGAGCTTCAGGGTGACGCGGGCGGCGGCCAGGCGCTCGGCGCGGAGCTCGCGCGCCACCCGCTCGGCCTGGCCACGCAGCGTCTGCAGCAGGACGGCGGGGTCGCGGCAGTCGACGCCGAACGTCGTCTCCGCGCCCATCGACTTCGCCGGCGACACGGGCTCCACGGGCCGCTCGTCGCGGCCGAACGCCAGCGCGTGCAGATCCTCGCCGTGCGGCCCCAGCGCGCGCACGAGCCGCGCCCCGGGCACGCGCTGCAGGTCGCCGATGGTCGCGATGCCGAGCGCCGCCAGGACGCGCGCCGTCGCGCGGCCCACGCCCCAGAGCCGCTCGACGCCCAGCGGCGCCAGGAAGGCGGCTTCCCGACCGGGCGGGACGACGACGAGGCCGTCGGGCTTTTCCAGGTCGGACGCGACCTTGGCCACGAACTTGTTGGCGGCCAGCCCGGCGGAAGCCGTCAGGGCGGTGGCCTGGCGGATCCGCGCCTTGATGCGGCGCACGGCCTCGACGGGGCCGCCGAACAGGGCGCGCGTGCCCGTGAGGTCGACGAAGGCCTCGTCGACGGAGACGACCTCGACGAGCGGCGAGAAGGTGTCGAGGATCTCCATGACCTGCGCGGAGACCCGCTGGTACTTCGCCATGTCGACGCGCAGGAACGCCGCGTGGGGACACAGGCGCGCGGCCCGGGAGATGGGCATCGCCGACCGCACGCCGAAGCGCCGCGCCTCGTACGAGGCGGCCGAGACGACGCCCCGGCCGCGCGGGTCGGCGCCCACGATCACCGGGCGGCCGCGGAGCTCCGGGCGGTCGCGCTGCTCGATGGACGCGTAGAACGCGTCCATGTCGACGTGGGCGATCGCCCTGGGCGTGACCGGCTCCTAGGCCGAGGCCAGGCCGATCTCGGGGGCGATCGCGCTCAGGGCGGCGACGACGAAGGCGATGTGCTCGTCGAGGTCGACGCCGAGCTCCTCGGCGCCACGGTAGACGTCGGTCCGGTTCACCGTGCGCGCGAACGCCTTGTCCCTGAGCTTCTTCCGGACCGAGGCGGGCTCCATGCCGGCGACGACGCGGCCGGGACGCACCAGGGCGCAGGCGTGCACGAAGCCCGAGAGCTCGTCGCAGGCGTACAGCGCGCGCTCGAGCCGGGAGACTCTCGGCACGCCGGCGTAGTCGGCGTGGGCCAGGATGGCGGCCACGATCGGGGTGGGCACGCCGCGGGCGGTCAGGATCTCGGCGCCCTTCAAGGGGTGCCGCGGCGCCGCCGGGTGCATCTCGTAGTCGAAGTCGTGGAGCAGGCCCGCGATGCCCCACGTCTCGGGATCCTCCTGGTAGCGGCCGGCGTAGGCGCGCATCGAGGCCTCCACGGCGCGGGCGTGCTTGCGAAGGCCGTCGCCCTTGGTGAACTCCGTGAGGATCGACCAGGCCGCCGCGCGGTCGATCATCCGCTCAGGCGCGCGCGCGCTCCCTCAGGCTGCGCCACTTGTCGATGGACTTCTTCGAGAAGACCCAGGCGCCGTTCTCCTGGAAGCACGGGATCCGGCGCTCGTCGGCCAGACGCGTGAGCGTCGCCTCGTCCATGGCCAGATAGGTGCACGCCTCCTGAACGCTCATCACGTCCTTCGGGGTCACGCTCGGCTCCTCCTCACTTCAGCCGGTCGGGGTCCACCTGCTTGCGGAGCGCCTCGACCTCGCCCTCGAGCTCGCGGACGCGGTCGGCCAGCTGCTCCAGCATCTTCGTCAACGGGTCGGGCAGGTCGGTCTGGTTCAGGTCGATCGGCTCGACCCGCTGCCCGTCCCGGTATGTTACGCGGCCCGGCACGCCCACGACAACGGAGTTGGGTGGCACCTCGCGGACGACGACGGACCCGGCGCCGATGCGGCTGCCGTCGCCGATCCGGAAGGCGCCGATGATCTTGGCGCCCGCCCCCACGACGACGTTGTCGCCGAGCGTCGGGTGGCGCTTCTCGCGCTTGAGGCTGGTGCCGCCCAGGGTGACGCCCTGGAGCAGCGTCACGTTGGTGCCGACCTCCGCCGTCTCGCCGATGACGACGCCCATGCCGTGGTCGATGAAGAGCCCGGGACCCAGGCGGGCGGCCGGATGGATCTCGATGCCGGTCAGGAAGCGTCCCACGTGGGACACGAAGCGCGCCGTCGTCGGCCAGCCGGCGTTCCACAGCCGGTGCGCCAGGCGATGGAGGGCCAGCGCGTGGACGCCGGGGTAGCACAGGAGCACCTCGAGCGTGGAGCGGGCGGCGGGGTCCCGATCGAGCACGGCGCGGACGTCGCGACGGATGGCGTCAAACATCGTGTCCTCCCCGGGCCAGATAATCCCGCGCCGCGGCCTGCACGGCGCCGGCCACCACGTCGGCGGCGTGCCGCCGGTCGTCGGGCAAGCCGTCGAGGGCCCGCTCGATCTCCTCCGCCTTCACGCCGGCCAGGTCGGTGACCGCCCGGCCCGCCAGCAGCTCGCTGGCCACGCTGGCCGCGGCGATGGTGGGGCCGCAGCCGTAGGTCTGAAAGCGGAGCTCGGCGGCGCGCCCGTCGCGCACGCGGAGGAAGAAGCGCGCCAGGTCGCCGCAGCCGGCGAACTCGTCCTGCCCCACCCCGTCGGCGTCGACCATCATGCCCGCGTTGCGAGGATTCAGGAAGTGGTCGAGCACGGTGGCGCTGTATCTCACGTCCCGACCGGCATGGCCTGCCGCAGCCGGGCCACGAGGGGGGCCAGGCACTGGATCACGTAGTCGACGTCCTCGGCCGTCGTCGAGCGGCCGAGCGAGAAGCGCACGGCGCCCATGGCCCAGTCGAGCGGCACGCCCATGGCGACCAGCACGTGGGAGGGCTCGACGTGGCCCGACGTGCACGCCGAGCCGGCGGAGACGGCCACGCCCTTCAGGTCCAGCCCGAGCACGATCGACTCGGACTCCACGTGCCGGAACGACAGGTTGTCGGTGCCGGGCAGGCGCTCGGTCGGGTGGCCGTTGAGCCGCACCTCGGGCACCGCGGCGCGCACGCCGTCCCAGAGGCGGTCGCGGAGGGCGCGCACCCGTTCGGCCTCCGCGGCCATGTCCCGGGCCCGCACCTCGACGGCCTTGCCGAAGCCGACGATGCCGGGGACGTTCTCGGTGCCGGCCCGCCGGCGGCGCTCGTGGTCGCCCCCGTGCTGGTCGGCCACCATCCGGACGCCGCGGCGGATCCACGCCCCGGCCACGCCCTTGGGGCCGTAGATCTTGTGGCTGGAGAACGACAGCACGTCGACCTTGAGGGCGTGCACGTCGAGGGGCAGCTTGCCGAACGTCTGCACGGCGTCGACGTGGAACGGCACGCCGTGCTCGCGCGCCACCGCGCCGATCTCGGCGATGGGCTGGATCGTGCCGACCTCGCTGTTGGCGTGCATGATGCTGATGCCGATCGTGTCGGGGCGGATGGCCCGCGCCACGTCGCCGGGATCGACGCGGCCGTCACCGTCGACGGGGACGTAGGTCACCGCGAAGCCCTCGCGCTCCAGCGCCTGGCAGGTGCGGAGCACGGCGTGATGCTCGATCCGCGAGGTGATGAGATGCCCGCCGCCGCGCGCGCGGGCCAGCCCCTTCACGGCCAGGTTGTCGGACTCGGTGCCGCCGGAGGTGAACACGATCTCGTCGGCGGCGACGCCGAGGAAGCGCCCCACCCGCCCGCGCGCCGTCTCGACGGCGTCCCGGGCGGCCCGGCCGAAGCCGTGAATGCTCGACGGGTTGCCGAAGATCTCCTCGAAGTAGGGCGCCATCTCGGCGACGACCTCGGGATGCACGGGCGTCGAGGCGTTGTGATCCATGTACACGCGACGGCTCATCGGTTGCTCTCCCCCGCAGCGGGTGTTAGGCTCCGTTCGCGATGGACCTCGCGCGCAAGAAGCTCGGCGTGCTGCTGTCCACCGGTCCCGATCACGCCAACCTGGGCACCGCTCTCGGCCTCGGCGGCGCGGCTCTCGATCGCGGCGCCGACCTGTACCTCTACCTGATCGACGACGGGGTGCGGGCGCTCGGCGACGCCCGGCTGCGCGCGCTCGCCGCGCGGGGTGCGCGGCTGTTCGTCTGCGCCTACGGCTGCCAGAAGCGCCGCATCCCGCTCGAGGACGCCGCCGACGTCACGTACTGCGGCCTGGTGGTGCTGACCGACATCCTGAACGCCACCGACCGCTTCGTCGCGCTCAACTGAGCCCGTGGCCCCCGCCGAGCCGGTCCTCGTGGTGATCTCCGCCGATCCGCGCACGAGCCACCGGGCGTTCGAGGCGCTGCGCATCGGCGTCGGCATCGTCGCCGGCGAGAACGAGGTGGTGTTCGTCCTCACCGACGGCGCCGTCCACCTGCTGGACGACGACACCGACGACCTGGTCGACGGCGACGAGATCGCCAAGTTCCGGACCACGCTGCGGACGATGGGCGTGCCGTTCCACGTCGAGGCCGCCGCGATGCCGCCGGCGGACGGCGCGTGGAACGTCGAGCGCCATCCCGTCGTCCCCGTGGGCCGCGCGGACATCGCCGCGCTCGCCCGGCGCGCCCGCCGGGCGCTCGTCTTCTGATGGCCGCCGTCCTGCACCTGCTGAAGGGGGGCGACACGACCCTGGCGCTGGCCACCATCGAGGCCCAGCGCGCCGCCGGCGATCGGGTGACCGTCGCCGTGCTGCACGGCGCGCCGCCCCCCGCGCTGCCGCCCGGGGTGGCCGTGCATCACGTCCCCGCCGACCTCTCGTACGACGCGCTCCTCGAGCTGATCTTCGCGAGCGACCAGGTCACCACCTGGTAGCGCCCGCGCCCTGGTGGCCCTACGCGCGGCCGCCCAGACCACGGGCGCGCTCGGCGCCGCTCCCGAAGCAACCGCCGACGGTAGGTCGGGCTGGGGCGGCCGGCGATGACCCGGCCTCGCGCCGGCGAGGTTCATCGGTTGCGGTACTCGTCCAGCCAGGCCATCTGGATCTTCTCGAGCGTCGACTCGTTGGAGGCCTTCGGGTCGTCGGCGAAGCCCGGCAGCTCGGTCACCCAGCGGTGCAGGTCGGTGAACCGCACGGTGAGCGGATCCGTGTCCGGCCGCGCCTCGGCGAGCGCGATGGCGATGTCCTCGGCGTCGCGCCAGGTGAGCTTCACTTCGGCACCTCCACGACGACGTCGCCGCGCACGACGGCCTGGCAGCCCAGCCGGGAATGGATGGTCAGGCCCTCGGCCATGTCCAGGCGATCCTCCTCGTCCTCCTGCATCTCGGACAGGTTCTCGGCCCCCTCCCGCACGACCACGTGACAGGTGGTGCACGCGCAGCTGCCGCCGCAGTTGTGCTCCAGCGGCACGTCGTGGGCCAGCGCGATGTCGAGCAGCGAGCCCGGCTTGCCGTGGTCGGCCAGCGGGTACTGGCTGTCGTCCACCTCCACCGTCTTGTTCGAGGGCAGGAACGTCACCCTGTGCACTGCCATCAGCGATCCCCCGGCGAGCGCGGGGGCGGCTCCGCCTCGCCCATCAGCTCGGCCGCCCGCCGGGTGCCGAGGGCTCCCCGCAGCGCGGCGTCCATCATGGCCTGGGCCAGCCGCTCGGTGGCGCGGTTCAGGGCCGTGGTCCGCTCGCGAATCAGGTCGCGGTCCCGGCCCGCCCGCGCCTCGACCAGCGCCGCCAGCGCGGCCTCGATGCTCCCCCGCTCCTCGGGAGCGACCAGGTCGCCCGCCTGGCGCAGGGCCCGGCGCACGTGCGTCATGACCGTGTCGGCCTCGTTGCGGACCTCGATGAGCATCCGCGCCTCGACGTCGGCCTCGGCGTACTCGAACGATTCCTCGACCATCCGCTCGACGTCCTTCTCGCCGAGGCCGTGCGTCGGCTTGACCTCCACCGACGCCTCCTTCCCGGTGCGCAGCTCCCGGGCCGTGGTGGTCAGGATGCCGTTGGCATCGATGAGAAAGGTCACCTCGATCTTCGGCATCCCCGCCGGCATCGGGTCGATCCCGCGCAGCTCGAACCGGGCCAGGGACCGGCAGTCCTTGGCCAGCTCGCGCTCGCCCTGCACGACGTGCATGTCCACCACCGTCTGGCCGTCGACCGACGTCGTGAACATCTCGCGGGCGCTGGTGGGGATCGTGGTGTTGCGCGGGATCAGCACGCTCACGATGCCCCCCAGCGTCTCGATCCCCAGCGACAGCGGCGTCACGTCGAGCAGCAGCATGTCGGTGATGCCGCCGGCCAGGATGTGGGCCTGCACGGCGGCGCCGAGCGCCACGACCTCGTCGGGGTTCAGCTGGCTGTGCGGGGTCTTGCCGAACAGCTCCTGCACGCGCCGGCGCACCAGCGGCACCCGCGTCGAGCCGCCCACCAGGACGACCTCGTCGATGTCGCCACCCGTCACGCCGGCGTCGGCCAGCGCCGCCCGGCAGGGGCCGAGGGTCTTGCGCACGAGCGGCTCGATCAGCTGCTCCAGCTCCGCCCGCGTGATCTCGCGGTGATACGTGAAGTCGTCGAAGGGGATCGTCAGCGTGGTGCGCTCCTCGGCGCTCAGCCGGATCTTCGCGGCCTCGGCGGCCAGCCGCAGCTCCTGCATGGCCTCGCCGTCCCGCGCGAGCTCCACCGGCCGGCAGGCGAGCTCGCGATGGTGCCGGGCCTGGATGTCCTCCAGCAGCCACAGCACGATCACCCGGTCGAAGTCGTCGCCGCCGAGGTGGGTGTCGCCGTTGGTGGCCAGCACCTCGAAGATGCCGTTGTCCACCCGCAGCAGCGAGATGTCGAAGGTGCCGCCGCCGAGGTCGTACACGGCGATGCGGCCGGTCTTGAGCCGGTGCAGGCCGTAGGCGAGCGACGCCGCGGTGGGCTCGTTCACGATCCGCACGACGTCGAGGCCGGCGATGCGGCCGGCATCGCGGGTGGCCTGCCGCTGGCTGTCGTTGAAGTACGCCGGCACCGTCACCACCGCCTGCTCGATCCGCTCGCCGAAGTGCCGCTCGGCCCGCTCCCTCAGCGAGCGGAGGATCGCGGCGGACACCTCGGGCGGCGTCACCTCGCGGCCGCCGACGTCGATGGCCACGATCCCGTTGGCGGGGCGCACGGCGAACGGCAGGTACTTCAGCTCGTCCCGGACGTCGTCGTAGCCCCGGCCCATCAGGCGCTTCACGGAATACACCGTGGACCGCGGACGGCGGACCAGCTGGCGCCGGGCGTCCTCGCCGACCAGCAGCCCATCCGGCGTGAAGGCGACGATGGACGGCAGCAGCGCGCGGCCGTGCTCGTCGGGGATGATGCGGGGCAGGCCGGTGCGGTCGTCGACGTACGCCACCAGGCTGTTCGTCGTGCCGAGATCGATGCCGATGATCCGTCCCATGCCCGCCGTCACGCCTCGCCGGCGCCGTCGGCCAGCGCCTGCCCCAGATCGTCGACGACCGTCCTGAGGTAGGCTCGGGTGGCCAGCGCGTCCTTGAGCTGCGCCAGGGCCGCCGGCCGCTCCGCCGGTGTCGCGGCGTCCCAGGCCGCCGAGAGCGGGCCGATCAGCCGCGCTTCCTCGTCCTGCAGCCGCGCCATCAGGCGCTCGCGCTGGGTGGCCAGCGTCTTGCGCGCCGTCTCGTCCAGCACGCCGCCGGCGCGCGCCTCGGCCAGCGCCTCCTGCATCTCGAACATCTCCTCCAGCAGCGCGGGCGGCGCCTGGGGCTTCACGGCCGCGCCTTCCTTCGTCTCGCGTCCCTCCTCGAGGCGCACCAGGTACTCGATGCGGGCGATCGGGTCGCGGAGGGCCCGGTAGGCCGCATTCAGGCGGGCCGAGGCCTCCAGCGCTCGGCCCTGCGCGTCCGGCGGGGCCTGTGCGTGGAAGTCCGGGTGCCACTGCCGCGACAGCGCGTAGAAGCGCTCCCGCAGGGCCTCGGTGTCGACGCCCAGCCGCCGCTCGAGCCCGAAGACCTCGAAGTGGTTCACGCCCTCTGCCGTCCCCTCGAAAAAAGCAACGGGCCCTCGGCCGGGCCCGTTCGCCGTGGTTCCGCCGGCCCGGCTACGCCGAGAACGACGTGCCGCACCCGCAGCTCGATTTCGCGTTGGGGTTGACGAACGTGAAGCCGCCCGTCAGCCCCTGCTGCACGTAGTCGAGCGTCGTGCCGGTCAGGTAGAGATAGCTCTTCTTGTCCACGACGACCTTCACGCCGTCGACGACGAACTCGCGGTCGTGCTCGGTCTTCTCGCTGTCGAACTCCAGCGCGTAGGACATCCCCGAGCAGCCGCCGCCCCGCACGCCCATCCGGAGGAAGACCTCCTCCCCCAGGTTCTGGGCGCGCTTGAGCTCCTTCACCTGCTTGACCGCCGCCTCCGAGAGTGCGACCGCCATATCGACTCTCCCTCCCTCGTCCCTACTTGGCCGCCGCCGTCGCGCCGTGCTTGGCCTGGTAGTCCGCCAGCGCGGCCTTGATGGCGTCCTCGGCCAGCACCGAGCAGTGGATCTTCACCGGCGGCAGCTTCAGCTCGTTCACGATGTCCGTGTTCTTGATCTTGGCGGCCTCGTCCACCGTCTTGCCCTTCAGCCACTCGGTGGCCAGGCTCGACGAGGCGATGGCGCTGCCGCAGCCGAACGTCTTGAACCTGGCGTCCTCGATGACGCCGGTTTCCAGATTCACCCTGATCTGGAGCTTCATGACGTCGCCGCACTCCGGCGCCCCCACGAGACCCGTGCCGACACCCGGGGTGTCCTTGGCGAACGACCCGACGTTGCGCGGGTTGTTGTAGTGATCGACGACCTTCTCGCTGTACGCCATTCCCGGCCCCCCTACTCGGCCTTCCAGTGGATCGACTTGAGGTCCACGCCTTCCTTCGCCAGCTCGTAGAGCGGCGACATCTCCCGCAGGCGCCGCACCACCTCGATCGTCCGCCGGCCGACGAAGTCCACCTCCTCCTCGGTGTTGAACCGGTGGAGGCTGAAGCGGATCGACGAATGCGCCAGCTCCGCGCTCGCGCCCAGCGCGGCGATGACGTAGGAGGGCTCGAGCGTCGCCGACGTGCACGCCGAGCCCGACGATAGCGCCGTCTCCTTGTTGAGCCCCATCAGCACCGACTCGCCCTCGACGTAGGCGAAGGAGATGTTCAGGTTGTGCGGCAGCCGGCGCTCCGGATCCCCGTTCAGGAACGCCTCGTCCACGCTGGACAGGATCATGTCCTGCAGCCGGTCGCGCAGGGCGCCCAGCCGGGCCGCCTCCTCGGTCATCGACTCCGCGCAGATCTCCGCGGCCCGGCCGAAGCCGACGACGAGCGGGACGGGCAGCGTCCCCGAGCGCATGCCGCGCTCGTGACCGCCGCCGTCGATCATGGGGGCCAGCCGCACCCGCGGCCCGCGGCGCCGGACGTACAGCGCGCCGACGCCCTTCGGGCCGTACATCAGGTGGGCGGTGCAGGACAGCAGGTCGATGCCCATCGCCTCCACGTCGATCGGCGTCTTGCCGGCGGCCTGGGTGGCGTCGGTGTGGAAGAGGACGCCGCGCTGCTTGGCCAGCCGGCCGATGGCGGCCACGTCCTGGATCGTGCCGATCTCGTTGTTGGCGAACATCACCGAGACGAGGATCGTCTTGTCCGTGACCGCGCGCTCGATGGCCTCCACGGCCACGAGCCCGTTCGCCTGCACCGGCACGTACGTCACCTCGAAGCCCTGGCGCTCCAGGCGCTTGCAGGTGTCGAGACCGGCGCGCTGCTCGATGACCGTGGTCACGATGTGATGGCCCTTCTCGCGGTACATCTCGGCCACGCCCTTGAGGGCCAGGTTGATGGCCTCGGTTCCCCCGGAGGTGAACACGATCTCCTTGGGGTCCTTCGCGCCGACGAGGCGCGCGAGGTTGGCGCGGGCCGCGTCGACGGCGGCCTCCGCCTCCCACCCGAACGGGTGATTGCGGCTGGCCGGATGACCGAACTTCTCGGTGAAGTACGGCAGCATCGCCTGGACCACCCGCGGGTCGCACGGCGTGGTCGACTGTGCGTCCATGAAGATCGGGAACTTCAGACCCATCGCTCGCCTCTCTCCTTCGCGCCCGTCGCCGTCTCGTCCTTCACCGCTCGCCGCCGGAGCTGCCCGGCCGGTCTCCTCACCTGATCGCCAGCAGGTCGGGGACGTCCCCCGCCACCAGCTCGGCCAGGCTCATCGTGTCGAGCACCTGGCTGATCGCCGTCTGGATCTTCTGCACCGGCCGCCGGAGGTTGCACCGCTCGATCTGGGGACACTCGCTGTCCTCGAAGCAGCTGACGATGTGGATCGGCCCCTCCAGGGCCCGGACCACCTGTCCCACGGTGATCTCCGCGGGCCGCCGCGCCAGGACGTAGCCACCCTTGGGCCCGTTCTGGCTGGTGATCAGCCGCTGCTTGGACAGTCGCTGGAGGATCTTGGCCAGCAGCTCCGGCGGGATCGCGAACTCCTCGGCGATCCGCTTCGCGCTCACGGCCCCCAGCGCCTCGTGAGCCGCGATGTAATGAATCGCCATCAGCCCGTAATCGGCGCGCTTGGTGAACCGCAGCATGTGACCTGGCCTTTCTCCAGCCCGGTGCCCCGCCCCGTCGTATCACCGACCCCGCGAGTCGGCGATCATTTCGGTCGCATTTTCGCGCCCGCCCCGGTGACTGTCAAGCGAATCCATGCTTTAGGAGGGCTGCCCCTCCCAGGCGTCCCGAAGCTCGGCGGCCGTGGTCTCCGGGGACTTCTCGTTCACGAAGATGCCGCCGACGCGGTTCACCCGCTCGGGAAACCCGACCACCTCGACGTGCCAGTGGTAGTCGTCGCGGATGGTGGCCCAGTCGCCCTGCAGGATCCGCGAGCGGAGGTTCGGGGCGTTGTGGACGACCATCTCGTAGCCGGGGTCGGCAAAGCCCTTGGCCAGGGTCCGGAAGAGCTGGGAGACCAGCGAGGCCAGGTCGCGGGCCGTCTCCGGCGTCAGCGCGTCCTCGTAGGAGCAGGCGTGGTGCCGGGGCACCATCCACACCTCCAGCGGCGCGCGCGCGGCGTACGGAACGAGGACGGCGAACCACGACGTGAGGCGCACGATGCGCTTCTCGGCGCCGATCTCCTGGCGCAGCATGTCGCAGTAGAGGCAACGGCGCTTGTACTGGAAGTACTCGCGCGACTCGCGGAGCTCGCGGCGCGTCTCGTCGAAGACGATGGGGATCGCGGTGACGCGGGAGTAGGGGTGGTGCGGCGGCACCCCGGGCTTGCGGTGATGCCGGGAGATCAGGATGTCGCGGATCTGGCTGTCCTTCTTGAGGTCCATCACCCGGTCACGGTACATCCACAGCACGGACTCGATCTGCGACGGCTCCATCGACGCCAGCGTGTCGTCGTGGCGGGGAGACTCGAGGATCAGCTCCCCGGCGCCGCGCGGGGTGATCATGTCGAACATGCCGACGCCTTCGCGCACCAGCTCGTGCTCGATGCGGAAGTAAGGGTCGCTGGCCGGGACCACCCGGACGCTCCAGGCGCCGCCATTGCCGGCGCCGGCCTCCCGGTACGCCGCGATCTCGGTCGTCTGGTCCTCGGCGCCAGGGCAGTACGGACAGGGCCCGTCGGGCTCCTCGCGGCCCTTGTGACGGACCAGCACCCACCGCCCGCGTGTCGGATCCTTCCTCAGCTCGTCCACACGGTCCTCCACGTCACCCGCCCGGGGCTCGACCGCGACCGGTCGCTGGCGGCATCCACCATCGATCATACCGAGGGTCGGCCCGGCCCGCGGCGCGCAAAGGAGTCCCGCGGACCCGTGGGAGCGTCCGCGACGGCCGGAGGCCGTGGAGCGAGGGGGCCCGGACGGCGTGTCGGCTCCGGCTAGTCCTTCACCTGGTTCCGGAGCTTGCGCAGATGCTGGCGGGCCACGTCGACCCAGTCTTTCTGGGCCGGCAGCTGGGAGGCCAGGGTGATGTAGCGCTCCCAGTGGGCGATGGCCTCGCGGGGATCGACCTTCTCGTAGACGAGGGCCAGGTTGTAGAGCGCCTCGGCGTGCGAGGGCTCGGCCTCGAGGACCCGGCGATACTCCTCGATGGCCTCCTTGTACAGCCCCTTGTCCTCGTACACCTCGCCCAGGCCCATCCGGGCCTCGACGGAACGGGGGTCGAGCTCGATGGCCCTCTTGTACGCGCTGACCGACTCGTAGTAGAGGCCCTTCTCCGTGTAGTAGATCTTGCCGAGGCTCACGTGGACGCGCGGGTTCACGGCGTTGTAGGTCAGGGCCTTCTGGTAGGCGTTCACGGCGCCGTCCACGTCGCCCTTCGCAGCCAGGGCCTCGCCGAGCCCGACGTGGGCCTCGGCGTAGAAGGGCCGCCGCTCGATGGCCTTCTGGTAGGCCTCCACCGCCTGGTCGTACAGCCGGCGCGGGGCGGCGAGGAGCAGATCGCCGAGAGCCTTGTACGGCTCGGGGTACGCCGGGTCGAGCTGCGTGGACGCCCGGAACTGGGCGGCCGCCTTCCAGCGGTTGCCGAGCGCCTGGTGCACGGTGCCCAGGGTGTACTGCGCGACCACGAACTGCGGGTCGGTCTCGATGGCCCGCGAGAGCAGGTCGGCGGCGCTCTCGTTGCCCTCCTGCCCCCCGCGGCGCACGGCCTGCTGGCTGCGGGCGTACAGCTCGAAGGCGCGGAGCGAGCGCGTGGGCCGGGCCGCCTTCTCGATGCGCGCGACCTCGGCCTCCGTCGGACTCATCTTCATCGTGCGGACGTAGGTGATCGGCAGGGTGGCCAGCCGCTGGAGCAGCTCGGCCTCGGGCACGGTCATGGGCTCCACGGTGAGCGTGTCCCCGCCGGCGGACTTCACGTCGAAGAGCAGGGGCTGGATGGTGTAGTCGCTCCCCGACTTCACCACGCGACCGAAGAGCGCGGCGTCCACCCGCAGCGCCCTGGCCGCCTGCTGCACCGCCCCGTCGCCCCAGATCTCGGGCTGGCCGAACTGACGCAGGCGTGCCGGCTCCACCTGGACGAAGCCGGGATGCTGGGCCAGGCCGAGCCGGATGATCTCGGCGATGCCCTCGCCGACCCACTGGTTGTCGCCGCCGAGCGACGCGGCATCGTACGGGGCGATCAGGACCACGCGAGGCTTCGTCGCCGCATGCGCCGGCAGCGCCAGGGCCAGCACCACCGTCAGCGCGGCCATGGGGAGCGGGCTCCGCCGCAGGTCAGGCATGCTCTCCTCCCTCCTGCCGTCTGCGCCCCGCCGCGCCGATCCACCGCAGGGCGCCGGGACCGAGACGCCGCAGCGCGATCTCCGGAACCAGCAGCACGGCCACCAGCCCGACCAGCCAGGGCCAGATCTCCACGGCCAGGCGCGACTGGCGCCGCGCCTTCGTGAAGACCTCCCGCGGCTGCGCGAGCACGCCGCCGCCGGTCAGCTCGGCCAGCTCGCGCAGCCCGGCCTCGTCCACGCCGAGGTCGCGGAGCTCCTGCGCATACGGTACCACCAAGCCGGCGAGCTGCGAGCCCACCACGCGGTCCTGGACGCGCTGAGCCATGCCGACCAGGTACACGCCCTCCTGGGGCGCCGGGAAGCGGCCGCGATACCGGCCCGGGGCGACCTGCTCCAGGTCGATCACCGTCCGCTCGCGGTTCGGGGCCACGACCCCCACCTGGGAGTCGAGGAAGTTGATGAACTCGCCCTTGCCGTCCACGGCGTCCACCACGATCTCACCGACCCCGTCGCGGCGCTCGACGATGGCCACGGTGTCGCTGCGCGAGGAGCTCCGGAGCGTCCACCGGGTGAGCTGCGCCCAGAACTTGTTGAAGTCCCTCCACCGCAGCCAGAGCGTCGCCCACTTGGCCTTGGCGTCGGAGGTGAAGGCGGCCGCCCGCCCCAGGCCGTAGCGCCAGGTGGCGAGCACGGGGTCTTCCTGGTGGCTCATGAGGACGAGCTCGGCGGTGTTCTTCACGGTGGTGGCGACGTAGCCGCCGAGCGGCGGCGCGGCCTTCCAGTCGATGTCCTGCATCGCCTCGTGCGCGGGCGCCGTCAGCTGCGGCTTGAACGGCTGCTCGACCAGCGAGGCCTTCGAGGCCAGCTGGGTCTCCAGCGTGAAGATGCGCGGGATGGTCTGGGAGTCCTCGGTGTAGTAGAAGCGGCCGCGCCCCCACTTGGCGATGTCCACCATGAGCTGCAGGTCCGCGTCCTTGCCGATCGCCACCGACGACACCGTGATCTTGTCCTTCACCATGCGGCGGAGCAGCCCCTGGAAGTCCCCCCGCGTCATCTGGCCGTCGGACAGGAAGATGACGTGCTTGAGCAGCGCCGGCCGCTCGAACAGGACCGCGTACGACTCCTTGAGCGCCGGGTAGCCGTCGGTGCCGCCGCCGGCCTTCACGGTGGCGATGGAGTGGTGGATCGCCGCCTTGTCCCGCGCCGGGCGCACGGAGACGTCCCAGATGAACTCCGTGTCCCAGCTCATGACGCCGACCTCGTTGCGCTCGTCGAGCAGGTCGACGACCAGGTGGGCGGCCTCCTTGGCCAGGTCGAGCTTGGTCACCTTCTCGTCGCCCGTGGACATGGCCATGGAGCCGGAGCGGTCCACGGAGAGCACGACGGCGAGGCTCGGGATCTCGACCTTCTGCTTCACCTCCATCGTCACCGGCAGCGCCTCCTCGATGGGCGTCCGGTAGTAGCCGCCGAGCCCGAAGCTCTCCTCGCCGCCGACCATGATGAGGCCGCCGCCGTGGTCGCGGACGTAGTCGCGGATGTTGGCCATCTGGACGCGCGAGAGCTTGAGGGAGGAGACGTTCGACAGCACGACGCCGTCGTACTTCTGCAGGCCCGCCATGTCCTTGGGCACCTGGTCGGCGCCGACCACCGTCACCTCGATGTTCTGCGAGCGCAGCGCCGCGGCCAGCGACTGGGCCTGGCTCCGGTCCTTCTCGGCGAGCAGCACCTGCGGCCGGCCGCGCACCACCACGGTGCCCACCGCCCGGTTGTTGTCCTCGATGGTGTCGCCGTCGACCTCGAGGGCCGCCTGGTACACGTGCACGCCGCTGGCGTCCAGCGACTGCCGGTAGCCGAAGACGTTCTTGCCCGCCGTGAGGCGCACCACCTGCGAGCCGAGGAACTCGCCGTTCCGGAAGAGGGAGAGCCGGCCCTGCGTGTCCTTGAGGCTCCACGCCACCACCCGGGCCTGGAACGGCTCGCCGTACTTCACCTCCTGGGGCAGGACCATCGATTCGGCCACGACCTCCTGCTCGAAGGTCAGAGGCGCCGGGACGTAATAGATATCCGCGCCGGCATCCTTGGCGGCCTGGGCGCCGGCCAGCGCGCTGCCCCGCGTCTGGCGGCCGTCGGTCAGGAGCACGATGCGGTTGGCGTGGCCGGGCGGCATGGTGGCCAGCGCGAGCTGGATCGCCTGGAACAGGTTGGTCCCGCGCTCCGTCACCTCGGCCTTCGGCCGGTCGAGCGACTGGCGGACGGCCAGGGGCTGGTCGACCACCGCGTCGTCGCCGAACACGATCAGGCCGGCGCGGTCGCCGCCCCGCGCCGACTTCACGGCCTCGGCGGCGAACCGCCAGGCGCGCTCGCGCGCCGCCAGGCTGATGCTGTCGGACAGGTCGAGCAGGAACGTGACGTTCTGCCGGTCGACCAGCCGCGGCAGCGTCGGCTTCAGGAAGGTCGCGCAGAGCACGACCACCAGCGCGCCGCGGAGGGCCAGCGCCCAGCGGTCGCGGGGGGTCGCCGGCACGCGCAGCACGCCGCCCATCTGGCGACGCCAGTAGAGCGCGGCCTCCACGAGCAGCAGGATCACGGCCATGAGGACGAAGAGCTGCCACAGCTCGCGCTGCACCGGCAGCGAGGCGCTCGCCTCGGGGGCGCCCTCCTGCGGGCCCGGCAGCGGTTGCGGCGCCAGGTTGGACTCCTCGGCGTCGGCCAGGTTGACGGCGACGCGCATCTCCCCGCGGGCGGTCGACAGCGTGTAGACCCCGACCTCGTCGGTCTCGGTGAAGCTCACCACGCCGCGCGTGACCTGCGCCTTGACCGAGCGGCCGCCGGGCGTGACGACGGTGACCGAGGTGACGCCGTGCTCGACGGGAAGGAGGATCGGCTGGCCCGCCGCCAGCTGCAGGCTCGCCTGGTCGAGCCCCGCCGGGTGCAGCCAGCGCAGGCTGTTCGACAGGATCAGCGGGAACGCCACGCGGAGGGGAAAGTCGGTCTTGAAGAGGTCGAAACCGAGGAAGACGGCCTTGCGCTCCGGTTCCTCCAGCGCGTAGATCAGCGGGCCGCCCACGGCCTCCACGAGGGGGCGGCCGGCGGCCAGGGGCCGGATGCGCAGGGCGTCCTCGATGACGACCTTGGCGAACTCCACGTGCCGCATCACCGGGTGCGTCCGGTCCCAGTCCATGATGCTGGGCCGCTCGATCCGGCCCAGCACCTCGAGCGGCACGTCGCCGGGGACGGTGTTGACGAACACGAAGCGCCCGGTGCCCACGCGCGCCGGGGTCACCGAGTCGAGCACCACGACGTCGGCCTGCCCCATGCCGCCCTGGTACTGCTCGGGTGTCTGCACCTCGACGGCGACCTGCGGATCGGTCCGGAGCACCTTCTCGAGGAACAGGTTGCCCGGGCTGACGAGCAGCACCTGGATCTTCCGCGGCGGCGGCAGCACCGCGTACGCGGCGTTGTCCACGGCGAAGTCGTCGCGCGCGTCGATGCTGGCCTTCACCGTGCCGCCGCCGGTGTGGCTGAAGGGCAGCACGAGCGAGCGCCGGACGCTGGGCTCCAGCGAGAGCTGGCGCTCGGCCAGCGGGGTGCCGTCGACCTCGAGGGCGAAGGTGAAGGTCTGCCGCTGGGCGCTGGTGTTCACCAGCGAGGCGAACGCCTGGTAGTCGAACGAGCCGTAGTACGCCTTGCGCACGGCCAGGTTGGTGATGCCGACGTTCCGGCTGCCCTGCCCCACCGACACCCAGCGCAGCCGCGGATCGCGCGCCTCGGGGCCGTCGCCCAGCGCGAACGCGCCATCGGTGAAGACGTGGATCTCGGCGCGCGGGTCTGCGCCGACCAGGCTCCGCGCCGTGCGGACGGCCTCCGGCAGGCGGTGCGGCAGGTCGCGCGGCTGCGCCCCCCGGATGGCGGCCACCGCGGCGTCCCGATCGCGCGACAGGGGCGCCAGCACGTGCGGCTGCACGCCCGACGCCACCACCATCACCTCGGCGCCCTCGCCCAGGCGCCCGACCAGCGCCGCGGCCTGGGCCCGGGCGTGGGCGAAGCGCGAGGCGCCGCCCTCGCGGGCCTTCATGGAGGCCGACGTGTCGAGCACCACCACGACCTTGCGCGCGCCCTCGCCCATCACGGTCACGGCCGGGCGCGCCAGCGCCAGCGTCAGCGCCGCCAGCGCGAGGATCTGCAGGATCAGCAGGGGATCGCGCTGCAGGCGCTGGAAGAAGGCCGACGCCTCGCGGTCCCGGAGCGCGGGCTCCCAGAACATCAGGCTCGGCACGACCTGCTCCCGCCGGCGCACCTTGAGGAAGTAGAGCAGCACCAGCGGCAGCGAGAGCGCGAAGGCGGCGAAGGCGAGCGGCGTCAGGAAGCTCACGAATGACCTCTCACGCCAGGACCAGGCCGCGGAGCTGACCGAGCACGAACTCCTCCACGGGGACGTCGGTGCTCGCGCGGCGGTAGCCGATCTCCCGGCCCCGACAGAACGTCTCGACGTGGTCCAGGAACTGGTGCAGGCGCTGCCGGTACCCGCGCAGCGCGTCGCCGTCCACCGAGAGCTCGCGCACCTCGCCCGTCTCGCTGTCGTGCAGCCGGAGATCGCCGCTCAGCGTCGGGTTGAGCTCCTCGGGCGCGAGCAGGTGCACGACGTGCACCTCGAAGCGTCGCTCCAGCAGCGCGCGCAGGCCGGTCTCGAACCCTTGCGGGTCCAGGAGGTCCGAGACGATGACGGCGACCCCCGGCTCGCGCGCGCGCATCGCGTAGCTGGCGAGCCCCTCGTTGAGGCTCGTGGGCCCGGACGGCCGCACGGCGGCCAGGAAGTCCGCCAGGTTCACGAACTGGTTCCGCCCGCGCACCGGCGGCCAGCCCTCGCTCCCCTTCTCGCGCAGCACCCCCACGCCGACCCGCTCCAGGTTCACGAGGCCCACGAAGCCCACCGCCGCGGCCAGGCGCGCGGCGTAGGCCAGCTTGGTGGGCCGGCCGAAACCCATCGAGGCCGAGGCGTCGACGAGCAGGTGCAGGCAGAGGTCTTCCTCGTCGACGAAGAGCTTGACGTGCAGGCGGTCGAGACGGCCGTAGATGTTCCAGTCCACGTACCGCAGGTCGTCGCCGATCCCGTAGGGCCGGTAGTCGGAGAACTCGACGCTCTGGCCCTTGCGCGGGCTGCGGCGCTCGCCCTTGACCCGGCCCCGGAAGGTGCGGCGCGAGGCGAGCGACAGCCGCTCGAGCTGGGCCAGGAAGTCCGAGGAGAAGGTGGCGGGCGGAGCGAGCGTGGCCACCGGGCTCAGCGCTCGTCCAGCGACTGGAAGTAATCCTTGATCTGCCCGTGGTAATCCCGCGGAATCTGCTCGCGCGCGAGCGTGTCCTCCATGGCCTTGCGATACTGGCCGATGACCCCCAGATACGTGAGCCGGGACGGCATCTTGCCGCCGCGCCCGGTCATGTTGGTGTCGTAGCCTTCCTTGCGGCCCTGGCGAGACTCGCCCTCGACGCCGACGTCGTAGGGGTTGGCGCGCAGGCGCTGGGTCGCCTCGCCCTTCGGCGAGGCGCTCTTGCCCTTGCCGGGCAGCAGCCCTTCGCCCTCGCCGAAGTCGCCCTCGTCCGGCAAGCCACCGCCGCCGCGCTCGCGGTCGCGGTCCCCCCGTCCCCGCTGATTCTCGCGGCCGCCGCGCAGGCCCTTGCCCGACCGCTGCGACTCCTCCATGGCGCGCAGCTTGTTGAGCGCCTTCTCCATCGCCGCCATCGCCCGGTCCTGCTCGCCGTACTCCAGGGCCTCCATCCCCTCCGACACGTCGGAGCCCCAGTTGCCGCCGCCCTTGCGGCCCAGGCGCTCCATCTCCTCGAGCAGCTCGCGCAGCTTCTCGGGCGAGATCTGGTCGGGCCGCAGCCCGCCGCTCAGCGCCTTGGACTTGCGGAAGATCATCTTGTACTGGCTCTGCGTGAAATCCGACTGCAGGTCGGGCAGGCGGTCCACTTGCTCCAGCACCTTGAGCCGCTCGTCCCCCTTCTTGAGGAAGGAGTTGAAGTCCGGCCGCTGGCTGGCGAGCGCCGTGTCCTTGAAGAACGCGCTGAGGTCGCCCGCGGTCGCGCCGGCGCCGCTGGCCGCCCGCTGCGTCCAGTCACGCTCCTCGAAGCCCGAGCGCCTCAGGGCGTCCCTCGGCATCGGCCGGCGGTCCTGCTGCTCGAGCTCGCCCCCGGAGCGGTCGAGCCGCTCCTCGGCCTCGAAGTTCGGCGAGAGGTCCGGTAGCCGGCCCGCCGGCAGGGGCACCGCCGGCGCGAGCGCCAGCGCCACGGCGGCCAGGGCCGGCGCCGGCAGCCAGCGCACCTCCCGGGGCACGATGCGCGGCACGATCTGGCGCGCCGGCAGCGTCTCCGCCCTGGCGGCGGCGTCGGCGACGAGCGCGTCGACGAGGGGGGGGCGGTCGGGGCGCTGCGCCCACTCCAGCGCGGTCGCCGTCCGATCCTGCAGACCGAACGCGCGGTCCGCGAGCCGCGCCGCGTCGGCGGGCGGCACCCGGCGCGCCAGACCCCAGGCGGCGCCGAGCACCAGCCCCGCCGCCACGAGCCCCACGGTCACGGGCAGCGTGAGCGGGCCCAGCACGACCTTGAGCAGTAGCGCGACGACGCCCGCCACGGCGCCGTAGAAGACTCCGCGCAGGGCGTGGTGCTCGGCGCGCCGCCAGCGCACCTGGGAGGCGACGCGCCGCACCAGGGCCGCCAGCGCCTCGGGATGCCGTCCCCTGCCGTCGACCATCATGTCCTCCGGCCGCCTTCAGCGGAGAAAGGCTTCCTTGCCCTGCGCGACCTTCTGCTCGACGCTCTCCACGATGTCGCCGACGAGGCGGTCGACGTCCACGGCCTCGGCCTCGCCCTCGAAGTTCAGGATGATGCGGTGACGCAGCGCCGGCGCGGCCAGCGCGCGGATGTCCTCCACGCTGACGTTGTAGCGGCCCTCGGCCAGGGCGCGCACCTTCCCTCCCAGCACGAGGGCCTGCGCGCCGCGCGGGCTCGCCCCGTAGCGCACGAAGCGCCGGGTCATGTCCGGGGCGCCCTCCCACTCGGGATGCGTGGCCATGACGATCGTCGAGGCCAGGTCGCGGACGTGGGAGGCGATGGGCACCTCGCGGATCAGCTCGCGGTGGGCCAGCACCGCCGGCCCGGACATCACGCGCTCGACCGCGACGTGGCTCGCCCGCGTGGTGCGGTCGATGATGGCGTTCAGCTCCTCGATCACGGGATAGCGCACCCGCAGCTTGAAGAAGAAGCGGTCGAGCTGGGCCTCGGGCAGCGGGTACGTGCCCTCCATCTCGATCGGGTTCTGGGTGGCGAGCACGAAGAACGGCGCCGGCAGCGGGCGCGAGGCGCCGCCGACGGTGACGCCGCCCTCCTGCATGCCCTCGAGCAGCGCCGACTGGGTCTTCGGCGTCGCGCGGTTGATCTCGTCGGCGAGCAGGATGTGGGCGAAGATCGGTCCGTGCTGGAACTCGAAGTGCTTCCGCCCGTCGGCGTCCTCCACGATGATGTTGGTGCCGATGATGTCGGCGGGCATGAGGTCGGGCGTGAACTGGATGCGGGAGAAGCTCAGCTCGAGCCCCTCGGCCAGCGTCTTGATGAGCAACGTCTTGCCGAGTCCCGGCACGCCCTCCAGGAGCACGTGGCCGCCGGCGAACATGCCGATGAGCACGTGGGTGATGATCTCGCGCTGGCCGACGATGACCTTCTCGACTTCGGTGCGCAGACGCTCGAAATCGGTGACGAACTGCTGGACCCGGGCCTCCTGCGTCATCCAGATCTCCTCTCCGCGGGCGAAGCGCGGCGGGCGCCCATCACGATCTTATCGTCCCAAGCAAGGTGACTGCCATCATAACGCCGCCGGCCCGCGGCCGGGTCCGATCACGCCGACGTGACGGGCTCGTGCCGCCGGTAGACGGCCAGGTAGCCGTCGATCTCCCGGGACGGCGGGTAGAGCGCCTGCACCCGCCCCCGCCCGGCGGCGCCCAGCCGGGCCCGGAGCGCGCCGTCCCGCGCGAGCCGCTCGGCGGCGGCCTCGAAGTCCTCCTCGTCGGAGAAGAGCAGCCCCGTCACCTCGTGCTCGATCAGGGCGCGGTTGCCCTCGATGTCCGAGGCCAGCACCGCGCGTCCCACGGCCAGCGCCTCGAGCACGGAGTTGGCCATGCCTCCCTCCGAGATCGAGCAGTTCAGGACCACGTCGGCCTGGGCGAGCAGGGAGGCCATCTCCGCGTGCGGCACGGCCCCGACATGGCGCGCCCAGGGGCGGCCGTCCAGCGCGCGGAGCAGCGCCTCGCCGACGTCGGCGTCCAGGACCGGCCCGGCGTAGAGGAGCCGGATGTCCGGCATGCGGGCGGCCAGGCGCTCGAGGGGCCGTAGTGGGAACTCCGGCCGCTTGACCATCCGGATGCCGGCGGGGAACGCGAACAGCGTCCGTCCGGGCGGCAGCGGCCAGCGCGCCGCCAGGTCGAAGGGCGCCGTCCCGGCCAGGCGCGCCGCCTGGGGGACGACGACCAGCCGGCCGCGGACGTCGGGCAGGACGGCCGCGATGCGCTCGCCGATGGAATGGTGAAACACGACCACCGCGGCCGCGGCCTCGAGCACGCGCCGGACGATGAGCGCGCGCTCGGGGTCGAAGAGATCGTGGTTGCCGTCGGTGCCCGTGATGGTGACGACGAGCGGGACCTCCATGCGCCGCGCCAGGCGGAGCGCGACCGGGCCCACGCGGTAGGCATGGAACCCGTGGACGACCGTCGGGGCGTAGTGCTCGACCTCGGCCTCGATCCGGGCCACCGGCATCACCGAGAGGTCCCAGACCCGGACCTCGGTTCCTCGCGCCCGGAGCCCGTCCGCGATACGCTGCACGGTGATGGCGTTGCCGCGGACGGACGGGGGCGCGAACGGGGTGAGCACGGCGACGCGGCGCGGCATGGGCCCCGAGGATACGGGCAAGCGGCAGTGCCGTCCAGGGCGCGGCAGAATCCGCGAGCCGGCCTCCGGCATCTCCTTATAATGATGGTGATGGCGCCTCTCGAGGACCCGCCCGGGTCGGCCGCCGGCTCGGCGCCGGCGGAGATGGAATGTCGGCGCATCGCCGAGCTCCTCGCCGACTACATCGAAGGCACCCTGCCCCGGCACACCGCCGATCTGATCGAGTGGCACATCGAGGGATGCGGCCCCTGCGTGGCGTTCCTGAACACCTATCGCTCCACCATCCGCTCCACCCGCGCGCTGCCCGACACGCCGATGCCGCCCGAGCTGAAGAAGCGCCTGCTGCGCGTCCTGCAGAGCGACCCGCAGAAGCCGCCCCCCGCCTGAACCGCTACCGTGAGCACCGATTCGGAGGTTCGACCGTGAGGCGCACGTGCTTCCGCCCCGTCGTGGCCGCGCTGATCGCGGCCGCCCTGCTGGTCCCGCCGCTCGCGCGAGCGGGCGAGGTCACGGCCTTCAGCAAGCCGGCCTTCCAGGCCGCGCAGGACGCCGGCAAGCCGATCGTGGTCTTCGTCAACGCCTCGTGGTGCGTGACCTGCCGCAAGCAGAAGCCCATCGTCGACGCGCTCATCGGAGAGCCGGCCTTCGCCGCAGCCACCGTGTTCGTCGTCGACTATGACCGCGACAAGGCGGTGCTGCGCGAGCTCGGCGTGCGCGACCGCTCGACCCTCATCGCCTTCCACGGCAAGACCGAGCGCGCCCGCTCCTCGTTCGTCACCGACCCGGCCAAGATCCGGGCGCTCTTCGAGAGCGCGCTCTAGCCGCACGCCATGGGCGGCGCCTGCCTGATGGCCTTCGCCGCGGGCACCCTCACCGTGCTGTCCCCGTGCGTGCTGCCCCTGGTGCCCGTCGCCGTCGCGAGCGCGCTGCAGCAGCATCGCCTGGGCCCGCTCGCGCTGGCCGCCGGGCTGGCCGGCTCCTCCTGGGCCGTGGGGCTCTTCGTCGCCGCCCTGGGACTGGCCCTCGACCGCGACGTCGTGAGGATCGCGGCCGCGGGGCTCCTGGTCGTCTTCGGCGCCGCGCTGCTGAGCCGGCGGCTCGAGGCCGGGCTGGGCCGCCTGGCCGGCCCGCTGGCCTCTGGCGCGGCCGCACGTCTGGCTCGGCTGGCGCCGGCCGGGTGGCACGGTCAGCTGACGGTCGGCGTCCTGATGGGAGCGATGTGGATTCCCTGCGCCGGACCGACCCTGGGCGCGGCCATCACGCTGGCCGCCGCCGGCACGAACCTCGCCGGCGCGGCGGCCGTCATCGGGGCGTTCAGCGTCGGCGTCACCGTGCCGATGCTCCTCGTGGCGTACACCTCACGCGGGGTGCTGGCGGGGCGGACCGCCGCCTTCACTCGCCTCGCACGGCCGGTGGCCGCCGCCACGCTCGTGCTCGTCGGCCTGCTGGCGCTGTCGGGTGCCGACCGGGTGATCGAGGCCAGGCTCGTGGACGCGATGCCCGGCTGGCTGGTGGACCTGGCTGTTCTGTTCTAGTGGGGGCCCCCGTCGATGCCTCCACGCCTTCGCTGCGCACGGCTCCGCCGGACCGCGCCTCCGCCGTGAGCGAGCCGGGTACCGGCTCGCTCGCGGCGTCGATTCCGATCGATGGACGTGGGGGCCGTGATGGCCCCCACGTCTGCGTGGCTAGGACGTCAGCTCGCGTGAGGTGATCTGGTACTTGAACGAGGCGGGCTCGAGGCTGTCGCGGCGCTCGCCGGCGCCGGTCTCGGCCTGCGGATACATGAGGAACGGCACGGGCTCGCCCGCCGAGTGCGGCAGCTTGACGTCGTGCGCGTAGTTGTAGGCGAGCCAGTTCATTTCCCACGACCCGAACAGCTTCGCCCGCGCCTTCTGTACGAGCGGATCGCTCAGCGTGCGGCCCGCCGGCGGCTCTTCCAGGACGACCTTCCGCACGTCGGCCGGATCCACCGCCACCCAGCCGTGGTCCGCCAGGTGGACCTCGGCGCGGCAGTGCTGCGCCCGGCTGATGTCGCCGCTCTTGCCCAGGCTCTTGAACTCCCGCGAGTCGGCCACGCGCACGCCGTACACGTCGCGCGCCGGCAAGCCGGCGGCGCGGGCCAGCCCCACGTAGAGCGCATTGAGGTCGGCGCACTTGCCGCCGAAGTACCGGGTCTCGAGCATGGTCTTGATGTCGCCCAGGCCACAGCCGCGCACCTCGGGATCGCGGAAGGTGTTCTCCACGATCCATTCGTAGATGGCGCGGGCCCTGTCCACGTCGCTCGTCATGCCCCTGGTGATCTGCTCGGCCGTCTCCTTCACGATACCGTCGGTCGGCAGGTACCGCGTCGGCTCGAGGGCCCGCTCGAGCTCGGCTCGGCTCGCTTTCCGGGCGGCGCGGTTCGGCGCGCCGACCTCGGTGGCCCGGTCCCGCGTGGCGAACCGGCTCACGACCTCGATGACCGGCGCCTTCTCCGTCGCCGGCCATTCCGCGTAGAGGAAGCCCGCGTCGTACTTCGCGTCGCGGTGGACGCGGGCGACGGCGGCGTTGCCCGTCCAGGTGTCGCCCATCCGCTTCTGGTAGTCGGTATCGGTCATGAGCGGTAGCGGCACCCACGCCCGGGTGACCCCCGACGGGTCCGCCACCTCCACTTTCGTGGTGACCTCGAAGCGGCGCCAGCCGGACGCATGGGCGCGGCCCGCACGGACGAGGACGCCGGGGACGCCGACGGCCGCTCCGGCGACCGGCACGAGCACGGAGTTCAGGAAGCTGCGTCGGTGCATGGAGCCCTCCCGCTCTCGAACGTCTGCACTTCGGACGCGGGCAGAGCGTATAGAGATTCGTGGTGAACTCAAATCGGAAATGCCGATCGTCAGCGCGACCGCGCCATCGGTGACGGCCGATGCGCTGGGGGGTGACCGGTCAGGGGACGACGCGGATGACGGGCTCTGGCAGGACCACGCCGATCTCCGCGCAGCTCTCGCCTCGACGCTCGAACTCGCCCAGGACCCGGCCGCCCTGCTCGGGCCTGACCGAGAACAGGAGTCCGCCGGACGTCTCGGCCTCGAAGAGCAGCCCCACCATCGCGGCGGGGATGGCCGGATCGATGGCGAGACGGGCGCCGAGGACGGCCTCGACGTGCCGGCGGTTCCGCTTCATCCCGCCGCTGAACAGCCCGCGCTCGGCCATGGCCAGGGCGCCCGGTAGAAGGGGCAGCCCGGAGGTCACGATCTCGACGCCGGCGCCGGAGGCCTCCACCATCTCGGCCGCATGGCCGAGGAGCCCGAAGCCGGTGATGTCCGTCGCCCCCGCGGCACCGCACGCGACGGCGACCTGCCCGGCGACCCGGTTGAGCCGCAGCATGCTGCGGACGGCGCCGTCGACCAGCTCGGAGCCGGCCACACCCTCCTTGCCGGCCGTCGTGATGACGCCCGTTCCCAGGGGCTTCGACAGGAACAGGCGGTCGCCGGGCCGGAGACCGCCCTTGATCAGGATCCGGTCCGGGTGGACCCGCCCCGTCACGCAGAGCCCGTACTTCGGCTCGGCGTCGACCACGGTGTGCCCGCCGGCGATGACGCCGCCGGCCTCGGCGACCTTGTCGCCCGCGCCGCGGAACACCTCGCTGATGACGGCCTTCGAGAGCTCACGGGGAAAGCCCGCCACGGCGAGGGCGAACATCACCTCGCCGCCCATCGCGTAGACGTCGGACATGGCGTTCGCCGCGGCCACGGCGCCCCAGGTGTACGGGTCGTCGACGACGGGCGGGAAGAAGTCCACGGTCTCGACGATGGCCAGGTCCGGCGCCACGCGGTACACCGCGGCGTCGTCGGCGCGCCCCAGGCCGACGAGCAGGTGCTCGTGCACGCCGGCGTCCGGCGGCTTGAGCGCGGCCAGCACCTCCTGGAGATCTCCAGGAGCCATCTTGGACGCTCAGCCGGCGCAGGCGGCGTACGAGGTGAGGCGGACGCGGTCTCCGGTGGTCATCCTGTCGGTTGCGATGCGAGGTCGCCGGCCTGCGATTCGACGAACTCCAGGAACGCCTGGGCCAGCGGCGAGCGGGTGCGGTCGCGGTGGGTGACGAGGTGGAACGAGCGATGCACCTCGAGGTCGGCGACCTCGACGCAGGCGAGCAGGCGCGCCCGGCACTCGTCCTGGACGGCGTGCTTGGAGACCAGGGCGACGCCGATGCCGGCGCGGACGGCCTGCTTCACGGCCTGCGTCGATCCCATCTCGCCGGCGATGCGGAACGCCGACAGGTCACGGCCGCTGGCGGCGACGGCGCGCTCGAGGGCCTCGCGCGAGCCCGACCCGCGCTCGCGCAGGACGAGCGGCTCGGCCATGATGTCATGCACGGTGACGCTGCCGCGGCGCGCCCACGGGTGATCGGCGCCGACGACGATCACCATGGTGTCGGGCATGAGCTCGCGCGCGACGAGCGCGCGACTGGACGGCCGGGCGCCCACCACGCCGATCTCGACACGGCCCTCCTCGATCCACTCGTTGACCTGACGACTGCCGGCGATCCGCAGGCTGATGGAGATGTCCGGGTACTTCGCCTTGAACTGCCCGATCAGCGCGGGCAGCAGGTACTCGCCGGGGATGGTGCTGCCGCCCACGACCAGCTCGCCGATCATCCGCCCCTGGAAGCGGCCGATGGCCTGGCGCGCCTCCCGGGTGAGCGCCAGCAGACGGCGCGCGTAGCCGAGGAGCAGCTCGCCGGCCGGCGTCGGCGTGGCGCCCCGCCCCAGCCGGTCCAGCAGCTGGACGCCGAGATCCTCCTCGAGGCCACGCACGTGCTCGGAGACGGTCGGCTGGGTGAGGTACAGCGCCTCGGCAGCGCGCGAAAAGCTCGCCAGCTCGGCGACCTTGACGAACACCTCGAGCCGGCGGAGGTCCATCGTCAGGCCCGGGTGGGCCCGGGCGTCAGTGGCAGGAGCAGCCGCCCCCGCAGCAGCCGCCCCCGCCCGCGGGCATCGCCGAGGCGACACCGCCCTCGCTCCTCATGGCGAACAGCGAGAGCTTGCGCTTGACGTCGGGGCGGGCGCAGTGAGGGCACACGACCGTGGTGGCGGCGGTCGCGACGTAGCGCTCGAAGTCGCGCCCGCAGCCGGGGCAGCGGTACTCGTACATGGGCATGGGTGCTCTACTCGCCTCCGCGCTGCACGTAGCTCTTCACGAACTCCTCGGCATTCTCCTCGAGGATGTCGTCGATCTCGTCGAGGAGCTTGTCGATGTCTTCCTTGATCTTCTTGCCCTTCTTGGCGAGCTCGGGGCTTCCGGCGGCCCCGTCGCCGCCGTTCTCGGAGGGCTTGGTCGGTCGGGTCTCTTTCTTCTTCTGTTCCGCCATGATGCTCTCCGTCGTCAGAGGGCCCTGTGGCGCACCACCGCTGCCTGCGCCAATTGTAACAGATGGCCCGCGGGGGCCGCCCGTTTCTCAGCCTCGACGGAACTGCTTGCTCAGCGTCAGCGTCTGATGCTGGTAGGACGATGCAAGGCCCACGCCGTAGAGCCGCTCGGCCCGCGCGGCCAGCCGCTCGAACTGCACCTTGAACGACGTCTGCCCGTCGTAGACCATGAACGGCACCTCGCGGGCGCGCACCTCCATGACCACCTTGGTCCCGAGCACGCGGCCGTCGCCGTAGCCGAAGCCGGGGTCGAAGAAGCCGGCGTAGTGGGTGCGGATCTCCCCCGCCCCGGCGTCGTAGACCACCATCTCGGCGGCGAAGTCCGGCGGCACCCGGATGCGTTCCTTGGAGACCAGGATGTAGAACCGGTCGGCCTCCAGGATGTAGCCGTCCCGGCCCGGGCGCTTGATGGGCTCCCAGAACTCCGCCGGGTCGTAGTGGTCGATGCGGCCCAGGTCCACGCCGGGCGGGTTGGGGTGCGCTCGGTAGCCGATGATCCCGCCGGTCCCGCGCCCCGACAGGTCCACGCCCATGCACAGCCCGTCGTTGAAGCCGACGCGCTCGAGCGGAATGGGCCGGTCGTCATCGTCGTAGAGCAGCGGCGTCGTGCGGTAGACCTCGGCCAGCGCGGCGTCGGAGACGAGCGACTGGCCGCGCGCCAGCCGCAGCTGGTTCAGCGACTGTCCGGCCTGCACGCGGACCGGGAAGGACTGCGGCGAGATCTCTAGGTACAGCGGGCCCGCGTACCCGGCGCGCACCTCGTCGAAGCGCGGCGTGGCGTCGGTGATGACGCGCGTGAAGATGTCCAGCCGCCCGGTCGTGCTCTTGGGGTTGCAGCGACCGCGCACGTCGGCCGGCAGCGCCAGCGATTCGAGCAGCGGAACCACGTACACGGACGACCGCTGCAGCGTCGCGCCGCCCTCCAGCGCCAGCCGGTCGATGACCAGGTCGGCATCGGCCGGGTCGTCGGGTCGCAGGCGGCTGAGCACCGTCTCGCGGAAGGGCAGGAAGCTCGCGCGCAGCTGGTAGGCGACGGGACCCAGCCGGAGGTCGAGGCTGGCCGGCTGTAGCTGTCCGTCCTGCAGCGGCGCGCCCGCGCGGATCCATCCGGCGTCGACGGCGGCGCGCAGCTCCTGGTAGGGCAGCACGCCGGACCGGCGCGCCCCGCGCCTGGCTGTCATCGCGCCTGGCTTAGCACCGCGCTCGTCCGGCCGTCAAGGCGCGCCGGACGTCACGACGGCGCCGTCGCGGTCGACGTCGAGGGCGTGGGCGCGTCCGCGGACGCCGGCTTCCTCGAGCGCCTTCTCCATCGCGCTCGCCACCGCGGCGGAGGCACCGGCGGCGGGCACCACGGCCAGCGTGGAGGGGCCGGCGCCGCTCAGCACGCAGCCCAGCGCTCCGGCCAGCCGCGCCGCCGCCGCCACCGCCGGCATCCAGGGAAAGAGACGCCGGCGGTAGGGCTCGTGCAGCCGGTCCTCCAGCGCGGCCGGCAGCAGGTCGAGCCGGCCCGCCTGCATCGCGGCGAGCAGGAGCGCCACGCGCTGGACGTTGAAGACGGCGTCCTGGCGGGCGACGGTCGCCGGGAGCACCGCGCGCGCCTCGGCCGTCGAGGACGTGACCTCGGGCACCAGCACCACCCAGGCGAGCCCGACCGGCGGCGGCAGGGCTACCGCCCGCGCGCCCTCCGGCCCGGCGCAGGAGACGGTGAGCCCGCCGTGCAGCGCCGCGGCCACGTTGTCGGGATGCCCCTCGAGGCGCGCCGCCAGCGCGAGGAGCGCGGCACGGTCCAGCGGGCCTCCGGCCAGCGCGTTGCCCGCGACCAGACCGCCGACCCACGCCGCCGCGCTCGAGCCGAGCCCGCGCGCCAGCGGGATCCGGTTGACGCACCGGACGGCGCACCCCGGGAACGGCCGGCCCCCGGCCTCGTAGGCGGCGCGCACCCCGCGGGCGACCACGTTGCGGTCACCGCCGGCGAGACGGCCGGCGCCCTCGCCCTCGACCGTCACGACGACGCCGTCCGCCTCCTCGGCGATCACCTCGTTGTGCAGCGCCAGCGCCAGGCCGAGGGCGTCGAAGCCCGGACCGAGGTTCGCCGTGCTGGCGGGGACGCGGACGTGGACGCGGGCCACGGGCTGGCTCATCGAAGGGGACCTCGACGGCCCCCTCCGAGCCACCTCGGGATTGCGCGGGCGTGGCCCGCGCTCGAACGCTGCTTACTCAGAGGCGCTCCTCGCCGGCGGGCAGCGGCGCTACAGCCGCTTCAGCAGCCACTCGGGCGTCAGCGAGATCGCCCAGGCATTCAGCACGACGTAGTAGTTGGTGAACACGAGCACGCCGACCGCGACGAGCAGCACGCCGGCCGCCCGCTCGACGATCGGAATGAACGGCCGGTAGCGCCTGAAGAACTTCAGGAAGGCGCCGAGCGCCAGCGCCGCGACGACGAACGGCAGGCCGAGCCCGGCGGAGTACGCGACCAGCAGGCCGACGCCGCGCTGCACGGTCTCCGAGGTGCCGGCCAGCGACAGGATGGCGCCGAGGATCGGTCCCACGCACGGCGTCCACCCGATGGCGAAGGTCACGCCCACGGCGAGCGAGCCGAGATAGCCCGCGGGCTTCTCGCGGATCTGCCACTGCGCCGTCCGCCCGAAGAGCCCCAGGCGGAACACCCCGGCGATGTAGAGCCCGAAGATCACGATGAGGACGCCGCCGACGCGCCGGATCACCTCGCGATGGTCGAGCAGCAGCTGCCCGGCCGCGCTGAACGAGGCGCCGAGCGCCACGAACACCATCGAGAAGCCGAGCACGAAGGCGAGCGCGTGCAGCATCACGCGGCGGCGGGCGGAGGCCGGCAGCTCGGCCGACAGGTCGGATACCGACATGCCGGTGATGAACGACAGGTACGAGGGAAACAGCGGCAGCACGCACGGCGACAGGAACGAGAAGAGGCCGGCCGTGAAGGCGACCGCGACGCCGACCGACTGGCCCATCACCGTCCGGTGAGCGCGCCGATGAGCGCGTGCGCGGCGTTGCTGTCCCAGGCGCGGGGCCCGAGCGCCAGCGCCGAGAGGCGGCCCTCGCGATCGACCAGCACCGTCGCCGGCAGGGCTCGCACGCCGTAGGCGTTGGCCACGGTGAACTTGGGGTCGTGCGCCACCGGGAACGTGAAGCCGTGCTTGGCCACGAACGGGACCACCACGCGGCGGTCGACGTCCAGCGAGACCGCCACCATGACGAGGCCGCGCTCGCGGTGCTGGCGCCAGAGGCGCTCCATGGCCGGCATCTCCTCCAGGCAGGGCGGGCACCAGGTCGCCCAGAAGTTGACGAAGACGGGCCGGCCGCGCTGCTCGGCCAGCCGGAAGCTCTGCCCGTCGAGCAGGGGCAGCGTGAAGTCCTCGGCGAGCTTGCCGCGGGCCGGCCGGATCAGCTCGAGGGTCTTCATGGCCTCGTCCACGCTCGTGCGCGGCCCCGCCGGAGCCGGCGTGGCCGCGGGGGCGGCGGCGGCGAGCAGGCCGGCCAGCGCCAGGGCGGCGATCGGCGTGGCGAGCGGCGTCCGGGACTCCATCTCGCCGAGTATACCGGACGGCGCCAGTCGCCCCGCGGCGCCGCCGCGCAGCCGTACGCGCCCGGCGCGCCGCCGGCGTTGCGTTGACCCTCCCGGGCGTGACCTCTATAGTAAGCGCTCCGATGCTCACCATCATCGCCGACGATCTCACGGGCGCTTGCGACACGGGGGCGCTCTTCGCCGGCGAGGCGGCGGTGCCGGTCGGCGTGTGGCCGCAGGTGCCGCGCGGCGGCGCCGTCCGCGTCGTCGACACCGAGACGCGCACGCTGGACCGCCGGCGCGCGGGCGAGCGCGTGGCGGCCGCGGCCGAGGCGGCGCCGGCCCGGCGCTACTTCAAGAAGATCGACTCCACGCTGCGCGGCCACGTCGCCGTCGAGGTCGACGCCGCGCTGCGCGCCACCGGCGCACCCGGAGCGCTCCTGACCCCGGCCTTCCCCGCCCAGGGCCGCGTGGTCCTCGACCGCATCCTGCTCGTGGACGGCCGGCCCGTGGCCGCCACGCCGCTCGGGCGCGACCCCGAGGGCGCGCGGCGCCCGTCCTCGAGCGTGGTCGAGCGCCTCCGCCACGATCTCGACCGGCCGCTGGCGTGGATCCCCATCGAGCAGGTGCGCGCGGGCGCCGCGGCGCTGGCCGCGCGCCTGGGCCGGCTCAGCGGCACGGTCGCCGTCGCCGACGCCGAGACGGACGACGACCTGCAGCGCCTGGTCGACGCCGCACTCGCGCTCGAGCCGGCCCCGCTGCTCATCGGCGCCGCGGGGCTGGCCCACGCGCTGGCCGCGCGCCTGGGCCTGCTCGCCAAGCGCCCGAGCCTGCCCGCCGGCGCACGCTGGCTGGTCGTCGCCGGCAGCCGCCACCCGGCCACCCGCGCCCAGGTGGCGGCCGCCCGGGCGGCGGGAATGCGCGTGCTGGCCAGCACGGAGGTCGACGCGCCCGACCGCGCCCGCGTGGCGGCGCGGCTGGCCGCCGAGGCGCGCCGCCTGCTCGACGCGGAAGGCTTCGACCTGCTCGTGGTGACCGGGGGCCAGACGGCCGTGGCCCTCTATCGCGCGCTCGACGGCGAGCGGCTGGACCTGGTGGGCGCCCCCGCCCCGGGCCTGGCGCTCGGCTACGTGCGGACGCCGCACCGCCCCGCGCTGGCCTTCGTCACCAAGGCCGGCGGCTTCGGCGCCCCGGACCTCCTGGTCTCGCTCTGGCGGGAGGCGGCGGCGTGAGACGCCGCCCCATCCTGGGCGTGACGATGGGCGATCCCGCGGGCGTGGGCCCCGAGATCGTCGCCCGCGCGTGCGCGGAGCCCGGCGTCGGCGAGACGAGCCGGCCCGTGGTCATCGGCTCGGCCGCGATCATGCGCGAGGCCGCGGCGCTGGTGGGGGCCACGCTCACGGTGCACGCCGTCGGCGCGGTCGCCGAGTGCGCCTTCCGTCCCGGCACGCTCGAATGCCTGGACCTCGGCAACGTGGACGCGGGCACGCTGCCGCGCGGCGAGGTCAGCGCGGCGGCCGGGCGCGCGGCCTACCAGTACATCGAGCGCGCGGTGGCGCTGGCGAGGAGCGGCGACATCGACGGCATCGTCACGGCGCCGATCAACAAGGAGGCGCTGGCCGCGGCCGGCGTGCCGCACACCGGCCACACCGAGATCCTCGCCCGGCTGTCGGACACCACCGACTTCGCCATGCTCCTCATGGGCCGCGACCTCCGCGTCATCCACGTCACCACCCACGTGGCCCTGCGCCGCGTCCCCGACCTCGTCACGCGCGACCGGGTGCTGCGCGTGATCCGGCTGGCGCAGCGCACGATGCAGGGCCTCGGGCGCCCGGCCCCGCGCATCGCCGTGGCCGGCCTCAACCCGCACGCCGGCGAGGACGGGCTCTTCGGCGACGAGGAGCAGCACGCCATCGCGCCCGCCGTCGCGGCCGCGCGCGGCGAGGGCCTCACCGTGACCGGGCCCCTGCCCGCCGACACGCTCTTCTCGCGGGCGCGGGGGGGCGAGTTCGACATCGTCGTCGCCATGTATCACGACCAGGGGCACATCCCGGTGAAGACCCTCGGCTTCACGTACGACGAGACCCGCCGCGCGTGGACCGGGCTGAGCGGGGTCAACGTCACCGTCGGCTTGCCCTTCCTCAGGGTATCGGTGGACCACGGCACCGCCTTCGACCGCGCGTGGAAGGGCATCGCCAACCACGAGAGCATGGTCGAGGCGCTGGACGTTGCCGTGCGCATGCTCGAGACGCGCTAGGAGGGATCTATGGACGAGCGGGAGATCCGGGGTCTGCTGGACGAGGTGAAGGCCGGCCGCCTGACGCGGCGCTCCTTCATGAACACCATGCTGGCGCTGGGCCTGACGGCCCCCATGGTGCAGCACATGTTCGACTGGGCGGGCATCGCGCACGCGCAGCCGCGACCGGCCGCGGCCCCGGCCAGGCGCGGCGGCGGCGGTCGCGTGCGCACGCTGTGGTGGCAGGCGGCCACGAACCTGAACCCGCACTTCGGCACCGGGACCAAGGACCAGGACGGCTCCCGCGTGTTCTACGAGCCGCTCGGCGCCTACGACCCCGACGGCAACGTCGTGCCCATCCTCGCCGCCGAGGCCCCGAGCCTGCAGAACGGCGGCGTGGCCAGGGACGGCATGTCGGTGACGTGGAAGCTCAAGAAGAACGTGGCCTGGCACGACGGCAAGCCCTTCACGGCCGACGACGTGGTCTTCAACTGGGAGTACGCCGCCGATCCGGCCACCGCGGCCAACACCATCGGGCAGTACTCCGACATCGCCCGGATCGACAAGCTCGACAGCCACACCGTCAAGATCGTGTTCAAGAACCCCACGCCCTTCTGGTCGGCGGCCTTCTGCGGGCCGACGGGCATGATCATCCCCAAGCACCTGTTCGAGGCCTACAAGGGCGGCAAGTCGCGGGAAGCGCCGACGAACCTGAAGCCGGTCGGCACCGGCCCCTACCGCTTCGTGGACTTCAAGCCCGGCGACATGATCCGCGGCGAGCTCAACCCGAACTACCACGTGCCGAACCGGCCGTTCTTCGACCAGATCGAGGTCAAGGGCGGCGGCGACGCCGTGTCGGCGGCCCGCGCCGTGCTCCAGACGGGCGAGTTCGACTACGCGTGGAACATGCAGGTCGAGGACGACATCCTCAAGCGCCTGGAGGCCTCCGGCAAGGGCCGGGTCGACATCGCGCTGGGCGGCAACATCGAGCACATCCAGTGCAACTTCACCGACCCGTGGACCGAGGTGGACGGCGAGCGAGCCTCGGTGAAGACGAAGCACCCGACGCTCAGCGACCCCGCCGTGCGCCAGGCGCTCAACGTGCTCGTCGACCGGGCGGCCGTGCAGGAGCAGATCTACGGGCGGACCGGCATCGCCACGGCGAACTTCCTGAACGCGCCGGCCCGCGTGCAGTCCAAGACGACGAGGTGGGAGTTCAACGTCGACAAGGCCAACCAGATCCTCGACCAGGCGGGCTGGAAGCGCGGGGCCGACGGCATCCGGGCCAAGGACGGCAAGCGGCTGAAGTTCGTCTACCAGACGTCCATCAACGCGCCGCGCCAGAAGAACCAGCAGATCGTCAAGCAGGCCTGCGCCAAGGCCGGGATCGACATCGAGATCAAGGCGGTCACCGCGTCCGTCTACTTCTCCTCCGACCCCGCCAACCCGGACACCTACACGCACTTCTTCACGGACATCCAGATGTACACCACGACCATGACCCAGCCCGATCCCCAGCGGTTCATGGACCAGTTCACGTCGTGGCAGGTGGCCTCCAAGGAGAACAAGTGGGCGTTCCGCAACATCACCCGCTGGCGCAACGAGGAGTACGACAAGACCTGGCGCGCCGCCGAGGCCGAGATGGATCCCGTCAAGCGCGCCGCGCTGTTCGTCAAGATGAACGACCTGGTGATCAGCAACGTGGTGGTCATCCCCGTCGTGTGGCGGCCCCGCGTGGCGGCGATCTCCAGGCAGCTGCGCGACGCCCAGCAGAGCGGCTGGGACTCCGACTTCTGGAACCTGGCCAACTGGTCGCGGGCGTGAGGTGACGCCCGGGGGCCGGGCCCGCGGGCCCGGCCCCCGCCGCCGACATGTCGAAGTACTTCCTGCGCCGGCTGCTGATCCTGATCCCGGTGCTCTTCGGGATCAGCATGATCCTGTTCACCGTGCTGGCGCTGGCGCCGGGAGACCCGTTCGAGGAACTGGCCACCAACCCCAACGTGCCCCCCGAGGTGCGCCTGGCGCTGCGCGCCAAGTTCGGCCTCAACGATCCCGTCGCCGTGCGCTACGTGCGCTGGCTCAACGCGATGCTGCGCGGCGACTGGGGCTTCTCGTTCGTCAGCCGCGTGGACGTCGACACGCTCATCCTGCAGCGCCTGCCGGTGACGCTGGTCGTGCTCGGCTCGGCCCAGCTGCTGGCGCTCCTGATCGCCCTCCCGGTGGGCACGCTCTCCGCGCTCCGCCCCTACTCGGTGTTCGACCAGGTGGCCACCACGCTCGCGTTCATCGGCTTCTCGCTGCCGACGTTCTTCACGGGCCTGCTGTTCATCCTGGTCTTCAGCATCCAGCTCGACTGGCTGCCCTTCATCTACCGGGCCGACATCGATGCCACGGGCCTGGCCTTCGTCTGGGAGCACGTCAAGCAGGCCATCATGCCGGTGGCCGTGCTGGGCCTCTTCCAGGGCGCCTCCATGACCCGCTTCGTGCGGTCGGCGGTGCTCGACGTCGTGCAGCTCGACTACGTCAACACGGCGCGCGCCAAGGGGCTGTCCGAGCGGGTCACCGTCATCAAGCACGTCGTGCGCAACGCCCTCATCCCGGTGGTGACGCTGGTCGCGCTGCAGATCCCCGGCATCTTCACCGGCGCCGTGGTGACCGAGCAGATCTTCCGGGTCCCCGGGATCGGCTCGCTGCTCATCAGCTCCATCCTGGCCAACGACACGCCGGTCATCATGGCCATCACGTTCGTCTTCTCGATCCTCGTGCTGGCCTTCAACCTGGTCGCGGACCTGGTGTACGGATGGCTCGACCCGCGGATCTCGTACCGATGACCCCGCCCGCCACGGTCTCGCGCACGGTGGCCGCCCCGCTGGCGGCCGAGCCCGTCCGCGGCAGCGACTCGCTGTGGGCCGAGGGCTGGCGCCGCTTCCGGCGGCACCGCCTGGCCATGGTGGGCGCGGTGATCCTGCTGCTCATGATCCTGGCCGTGCTGGCGGGGCCCTTCGTCTACCGGGTGCCGATCAACGAGATCGACTTCAAGGCCAAGCTGCAGGGCCCGTCGGCGGCGCACCCGCTGGGCACCGACGACCTGGGGCAGGACGTGCTCGCCCGCGTCCTCTACGGCGGGCGCATCTCGCTGGCGGTCGGCGTGGCCGCCATGCTGATCGCCATCGTCATCGGCACCGCGATCGGCGCCGTGTCGGGCTACGTCGGCGGCGCCGCCGATCACGCGCTCATGCGCGTGACCGATCTGTTCCTGTCGCTGCCGCAGCTGCCGCTGCTGCTGCTGATCGTCTACCTCTTCCGCGATCTGCTGCGGACGGCCTTCGGCCCGGAGGCCGGCATCTTCGTGCTCATCGTGACCGTCATCGGCGGCCTGCGCTGGATGCCGGTGGCCCGGCTGGTGCGCGCGCAGTTCCTGTCGCTGCGCGAGAAGGAGTTCGTCGAGGCCGCCCGGTCGCTGGGGGCGCCGCCGCTACGCCAGGTCGCCCGCCACATCCTCCCCAACGCCGTGGGCCCGGTGATCGTGGCCGGCACCATCGACGTGGCCGCGGCCATCATCGCCGAGTCGACCCTGTCGTTCCTGGGGCTGGGCTTCCCGCCGGACATCCCCACGTGGGGGCGGATCCTGTTCGACGCCAAGGACAACCTGGACTTCGCCCCGCACTGGGCCCTGTTCCCGGGCACGGCGATCTTCCTGACCGTGCTGTCCATCAACTACATCGGCGACGGCCTCCGCGACGCGCTCGACCCCCGCAAGGTCCTCGCGCGCTGAACGTCCCGGAGGCGGCTTCGGCGTTCAGCCGCGCAGCCCCGCGAGGACCCGGTCGGGGGTCATGGGCAGCGCGCGGAGCCGCACGCCCGTCAGCGCCGCCACCGCGTTGCCGATGGCGGGTGCGAGCGGCGGCAGTCCGGCCTCGCCGACGCCGCCCGGCGCGTTGTCGGTGCTGACGACGCGCACGTGGATCTCCGGGGCCTCGGCCATTCTCAGGATCGGGTAGTCGTTGAAGTTCGACTGCTGGACCACCCCACCCTGGATGGTGATGCGCTCCTTGAGGGCGTGGCTGATCCCGAAGATCGAGGCGCCCTCCACCTGGGCCACGATGTTGTCGGGCAGGATGGCGACGCCGGGATCGATCACCGACCACACCTCGTGCACGCGGATGACGCCGCTCCGCCGGTCGACGGACGCCTCGACGGCGGTGGCGATGTACGACCGCCAGGTGTCCGAGAACGCGATGCCGAGCGCGCGGCCGCGCCGCGGCCGCCCCCAGTCGGCCATGTCGGCCGCCCGCCGCACCACGGCCGCCGCGCGCGGGTTGTGGGCGAGCAGGCGCAGGCGGAACTGCACGGGGTCGATGCGCTGGCCGCGGGCGATCTCGTCGATGAACGATTCGATGGCGAACTTGGTGTACCCGACGCCCACGGAGCGCCAGAGGCCCACGTCGTAGCCCCGCTCCTCCCGGAACAGCTCGTGCCGCTGGTGCCGCACGGAGTACGAGAGCTCGTGGCCCTCGATGACCGGCAGGTCCTTGCCCTTGAGCGCCTTGTAGGCGGCCGGGTTGAAGCGGGCGTAGATCGACGCGGCGACGATGCGATGGCGCCAGGCGCTCAGGTTGCCCTCGGCATCCAGCCCCGCCTCCAGGTACTGCGCGGTCAGCGGGCGGAACTTGTCGTGGCGGACGTCGTCCTCGCGCGACCAGATGACCTTCACGGGCTTGCCGGTCGCCTTCGAGAGCAGCACCGCGTCGAGCACGAAGTCCTGCTCGAGCCGCCGGCCGAAGCCCCCGCCGAGGAGGGTCGTGTGCACGGTGACCTTGTCCGGCGTCGTCTTGAGCGCGCCCGCAACGGCCACCTGGTTCACGGACGGCGCCTGCGTCGGCACCCACAGCTCCGCAGTCGTCCCGTCCGCGCTCACGCGCGCGGTGGCGTTCATGGGCTCCATGGTCACGTGGGCCACGTGGTCGGACACGTAGACGGAGGAGAACGTCCGGACGGCGGCGGCGATGGCCCTGGCGTACTCGCCTTCCTGGTGGATGTCGAGCCCGGGCTTGCTGAGCGTGGCCGCCACCGCGGCATAGTCGCCGCGGATCGTGTCGGTGTCGTAGCGCTCCGCGGGCGCGCCCTTCGTCCACGTGACCTTCAGCGCGGCCTTGCCCCGGGCGACGGCCTCGTACCCCTCGCCCACCACGCCGACGCCGTAGGGCAGGCGGACGACGTCGGTGACGCCACGCACCGCGCGCGCCGCGCGGTCGTCCACGCTGTCCGGGCCGCTGCCCGGCACGGGAGCGCGCAGCACGGTGGCGTGGACCATTCCCGGCACGTCGACGTCGATGCCGAAGCGCGCCTTGCCGGTCACCTTGTCGGGGATCTCCACCCGCGGCAGGTTGCTGCCGATGAGGCGGAAGCGGTCCGGCGTCTTCAGATCGGCCGGCGTGACCTGCGGCAGCGTGGCCGGCACCGTGGCGAACTTCGCGACGTCGCCGTAGCCGATGCGCCGCCCCGTCCGCGCGTGCACCACGGTGCTCGGCTCGGTGGTGAGCTCGCCGACGGGCACGTTCCAGTGCGCGGCGACGGCGTCGAGCAGCACCCGCCGCGCCTGGGCGCCGGCCAGCCGCAGCGGCAGGTAGTAGGCCGGTGTCGTGCGACTGGCCCCGGTGACCTGCAGCCCGCCGAAGCCGGGGTTGCCGTAGGCGCGGTGGGAGGGCGCCTGGACGACCTTCACCCTCGCCCAGTCGGCGTCCAGCTCCTCGGCCACGAGGATGGGCATGCCGGTCATGGTGCCCTGCCCCATCTCCGCGGCCGGCGAGACGATCGTGATGGTGCCGTCCACGTCGACGGTGACCCAGAGGTTCGGCTTGAGCGGACCGCCCTGGGCGAGCGCCCGCCGGGGCCGGCGCCGGGCGCCCAGGTCGACGGCGAAGGCGAGGGTGAGACCCGCGGTCCCGGCGACGAAGGCGCGACGAGAGATCGGGGTGGCCATGCTACGCCTCCCGCGACGCGCGCTCGATGGCGCGGACGATCCGCCCGTAGGTGCCGCAGCGGCAGAGGTTGCCGTTCATGTGCTTCACGATCTGCGCGCGGGTCGGCCTCGGCGTCGTCCGCAGGAGCGCGGCGGCCATCATGATCTGGCCGGCCTGGCAGTAGCCGCACTGCAGCGCCTGCTCGGCCACCCACGCCTCCTGCAGCGGGTGGCTGCCGTCCGGCGAGAGTCCCTCGATCGTCGTCACCTGCTTGCCGGCCACGGCGCTCATGCGCGTCACGCAGGAGCGGACGGGGGCGCCGTCCAGGTGCACCGTGCACGCCCCGCACTGCGCCATGCCGCATCCGAACTTGGTGCCGGTCAGCTTGAGCCGCTCGCGGAGCACCCAGAGCAGGCTCGCGTCGCCATCCACCGGCACATCGACCCGCTGGCCGTTCACCGTGAAGATCATGGCCCCTCCCGCGTCGTGTCGGGCGCGCCGACAGTAACTCCGGCCCGGCGCGTCGCGCAACGCTATAGTGGCGGCCATGAACGATACCGACCTCTGCTTCACGCCCGCCGTCCGCCTGGCCGCCATGATCCGCCGCCGCGCCCTCTCGCCGCTCGAACTGACCCGCGCCCTGCTGGCGCGGATCGAGCGCGTGAACCCGCGCCTGAACGCCTACTGCACCGTGGCCGCCGATCACGCGCTGGCCGCGGCGCGCGCGGCCACGGCCGCCGTCACCCGCCGCCGCGCGCGGCTGGGACCGCTCCACGGCGTGCCCGTCTCGATCAAGGACCTGACGCCGACGAAGGGGATCCGCACCACCTGGGGCTCGCGCATCTACGAGCACCACGTCCCCGACGAGGACGCCCTGGTCGTGGAGCGGCTGCGCGCGGCCGGCGCCATCGTCCTCGGCAAGACGAACACCCCCGAGTTCGGGGCCGGGGCCAACACCCGCAACGACGTTTTCGGCTTCACCCGCAACCCCTGGAATCCGGCGCTGACGTCCGGGGGCTCCACCGGCGGTGGGGCGGTGGCGCTGGCCGCCGGCATGGGGCCGCTCGCGCAGGGGTCGGACCTGGGCGGCTCGCTCCGCATCCCCGCCTCGTTCTGCGGCGTGGTCGGGCTGCGCCCCTCGCCCGGTCTCGTCCCGATCCACCCGGTCGCCACCGCCTGGGACACCTACGGCGTGCAGGGCCCGATGGCGCGCACGGTGGCCGACCTGGCGCTGATGCTCGCGGCCATCGCCGGCCCCGACCCGCGTTCCCCGATCTCCTACCCCGTCGACCCGCGCGCGTTCACGGCGGCAGTGCGCCGGCCGAGCGTCCGCGGCCTGCGCGTGGCCTGGGGCGGCGACCTCGGCGTCACGCCCGTGGACGCCGAGGTGCTGACCATCGCGCACGCCGCGACGACGACCTTCCGCCGGCTCGGCGCCCGCGTGACCGAGGCGAGGCCGGACCTCGACGGCGTCCGCGACGTCGTGCTGGCCAGCCGGGGCGCCCGAATGGTCGCCCTGCACGACGAGAAGCTCCCGAAGTGGCGCGACGTCATGCAGGTGCACCTGGTGAAGAACATCGAGCAGGGCCTCGGGCTCTCGGCGGCCGATCTCGGGCGGTGCGAGCGGGTGCGGACGGCGCTCTACCACCGGGTGCGCGAGTTCTTCGCGGACCACGACGTGCTGCTCACGCCCACGACGGCCGTCAAGCCGTTCCCCGTGGAGGAGTGGTACCCGAGGGAGATCAACGGCCGCCCGATGGAGACCTACGTCGACTGGGTCCTGCTCACCTACGCGTTCACGGTCGTCGGCCTGCCCGCGGTGTCCGTGCCGTGCGGCGTCACCGCGGACGGCCTGCCGGTCGGACTGCAGATCGTCGGCCGCTGGCGCGACGACGTCGCCGTGCTCCGCGCCGCCGCCGCCTTCGAGTCCGCGGCGCCCTGGACCGACCGGCGCCCCGGATGATCCCCGCCGCACGCACACCTGGGCCATCGTGGCCATCCCAGAAGGCGGCGACGCGATGCGATCATGTCGGCCAGCATGGCTGACGGCTCTGCGATCCAGTGGACGGACGCCACCTGGAACCCAGTGACCGGCTGCACGAAGATATCGCCGGGGTGCCGGTTCTGCTACGCGGAGCGTCTGACCGAGCGCTTCGGCCGCGGGCCGTTCACGATGATCCGGCTACACCCGGATCGCCTCGGCCTGCCGCTTCAATGGCGCCGGCCACGACGCATCTTCGTCAACAGCATGAGCGACCTGTTCCACGAGCGCGTGCCGGACGACTTCATCGCGCGCGTCATCGACACCGCGCGGATCGTGCCGCAGCACGTCTTCCAGATCCTCACGAAGCGCGCGGATCGCATGCTCGCCTGGGCCCGTGCCTCCAAGCAGCCGCTGCCCTCGAACGTCTGGCTCGGCGTGTCGGTCGAGTCGATGGGGTACGCCTGGCGGGCAGATCGTCTGCGCGATGTCGACGTACGCGTAAGGTTCGTCAGCGCCGAGCCGCTGCTCGGGTCGCTCCGGGGTCTTGACCTCCGAGGCATCGCCTGGTTGATCACCGGCGGCGAGTCGGCGGGCACCGCACCGCGCGCGCTCGTCGAGCAGAACGGGGGCGCCTGGTGTCCGAAGCCTGAGGCGCTGCACTGGGTGCGCGAGTTACGGGACGCCTGCCGTGATGCCGGCGTCGCGTTCTTCCACAAGCAGTGGGGAGGGCCGCGACCCACCAGCGGCGGCCGTCTACTCGACGGACGGACCTGGAGCGAGATGCCGATCAGAACAGCATCGGCTGCTCAACGTCGCCGCTGATCTTCTCCCAGAACTCAACCGCCGTGATGGACTTACTGGCGAACATCAGGTAGTACAGCTGCGCGCCACGCCGGTTCCTGAAGGCGCAGCCGGCGCTCTTCACGAAGGTGAATCCCACGCTCCGCAGCAGTTCCATGAACTGCACGACCTCGGGCGTGGGGTTCGTGCGCCACTGCCGCCCGCCAAGCGCAGCGTCGAGCGGCGTGTCGTCGACGGCACCGACCCACTGCCAGCGGTTTCGGTTCACCGACATCTGCTGCGGGAAGAGGATGATGAGGTCGACGAACAGCCGCCGGTCTGCGAGCGCCCGCATCGTTTCCGCGTCGATGCCGCTCACGCCTTCGGGGTCGATGAACACCATGGACAAGAACCCCCGTGGCATCTTCGCGATGACCTTCGCGATGATGACGTTGCAGTCGCCTGGCAGCACCTCGACCGTGTTGGCGCGCTCGTGGCGGCGGACGCGCTGCTCCAGCACATCGCGGGCCTCGTTATCCTGCTCGACGCACAGCACTTTGTCGAACGGCTTCTTGGTGTCGAGCGCGAGCAACGGCGAGCCGCGTAGCTCTTCGTTGGTGTCCTCGACGACGCAGATTCCCGGGCCAGCGAAAAGGTCGACGTACGTCAGCCCGTTCCACTTCGCCTTCATGCTGCCCGTAAAGATGCCCATGTAGTTGCCGACGACCCGCAACTTCTCCTTCGACCACGGCCCGACGGCGCGGGCCAGGAGGCTGTCAGAAGCGGCGATCACCGCTGCGTGGCCGCCATCGCGGCGTCCTCACCTTCGAGCTGGATAATGGCGGAGTTCTCCTTCTTCACAATCAGGACGAACACGGTGTTCATCTTGACGACCTCGGCCTGCTCGCCCATCTTGAACTGGTACGGGCGGCGCTGCGACCCGGCGAACACCCCGAGGCCGTGCTCCTCCAGTTCCGCGATGCGGGCGTTGAAGTCGTGCGGGACACGGACGCGGTCGGCCGGCTCGATCTCATTCCAGAGGTCGCACCAGTCGCGGATGTCCTGGAAGAAGTGGGCGACCACCTCCACATTGTCGTCGGGCAGCTCGTAGTTGTCGTAGGAGTACACCTCGCCGCCACCGACGATGTTGAACAACTCGCGCCCGGTGCGGACGCGGCCCAGGAACATCACCGTCGGCTGCGCCTTGCTGGCGGTGCCGGCCTCCGTAGGCGGCGCCGCGAGCAACGCGCTCACGTCCATATCAAAGGCGTTGGCGAGGGCCTTCAAGGTCTCGCACGAGGCGCCTTCACCGCGCTCGACGCGCTGCATCGTCCTCACGTTGACGCCGGCGATCTCTGCGGGCTGCTCCTGTGACCAGGCACGCGCCGTCCTCAGCGTCTTCACCTTGTCCGCGTAGTGCGTCTTCATTCGTGACGCCCTCCCGCGAGGCCCCGTACCAGTGCCCCGGGCGACTCCACCACGGCAGCTTCCCGACAGGCGGCGCCGGCTCAACTCCTCAAGGGCACCGCGCCTATCCGCCGCCGCCAGTGGTCGTCGTCGACCGTCCAGCCCCCGCGGCTTAACCTTCAACCACGCCTCCGCCGGCCGGCCCTCGGACGCAGGTACGGTTCCTCAAGCAGACTCCGTCATCGCGAACCTCGCCGCGCCGACGGCCTTGGCGACGGTGTCCGCGATGCGCTGGTCTGCTTCCGCGTTGAGTGCGCCGATCTGCTCGATGATGTCTCTCGTGGCTGCCTGGTCACTTGCAGCAGCCGCCGCTTGAACCCGAGACACCAGCGCCTGGGTGGACGCGGAGAGGATCGCCGCTGCCTGCGCCGCCGAGACAGCGGCGGAGGCGACAGCAAGGGCGACGTAGCCGAGTCGGAGGCTGTCGTGGCCGCAAGCACCTGGGTTCGCCTTCAACTCCTCGAACGCCTGCAGCGCAACTCGAGCCGCGATCTGCGCGGACGATGTGGACCGATCGCGCCCAGCGAGCCAGCCGTCCGCCCACGCGACCCACTCCCGCAACAGACGATCCGAGAACGACCGCCACTTCGGCAATACGCAGACGTCACGAGCGAGCTTGATCGCATCCCGCACCGCCGGGCCAGGTCCGTGGTCAGTACTCACCGTACCGGCCGGATCAGCGCGTACCCCACGCGGCGCCCTGGGCCGTCTCGATCTCCCCCGCACGCGGAGCCCGCGAGCGCGGCCCCGGGGGCCCGACGCGGCGTCGGTCGGCGCAAGAACTCACCACTCCTTCCCGTGCCTCTTGCACCTGTCGATCCCCCGCGTCGAGAAGGCTTCCCAGTCGGGTTCGCAGCTCCGGCACATGCTGAACCCCACCCCATCGCAGCACAGGCACCCGAATCCCTTGGAATAGGTCGCCCTGTCTTGTGCGCTCCGCCACCGAGCCGCCGCTTTCTTCTCGGCCGGCGACGTCCTTGCTGGCGGGATACGGAGCGGCCTGCGGGGAAGCTTCCGACTCATTCGCGCTCCAGCCGTTTGAGGCGCTGCTGTACTCGCGCAACCTCCTCCGCCATGTGGGCCTCCGCGCCCATCGCTTCGCTGCTGCAGTTCGACGCGACAGCGCCCGAAGTTCGCGAAGAGCGAGGTGCCGAGCGTCGCCACGTCCACGAAGTCGCCCCCGTCGTTCAAGGCCTTGAGGAACGTGCCGTCTCCCGCCGTCGCCACGGTGAAGATGCCGGAGCGCGACACCTCCAGCGCGCGGCGGTCGCATCCGCGTACGTCGCACCGCTGATAGGACTGCTCCTTGAAGTCGAGCACCATCCACGCCGTCTGCTCGATGGCCTTGGTTAGCCGCTCCGCTGAACAGAACCGCCCGCACGGGCTCGCACCGCCAGCGTGGCGCGCCGTCGGCCAAATAGCGACGCGCGAGTTCGACCTCGGGCTGCGCGGCAGCGGAGGGGGCGAACACGAACGACACCAGTAGGAGTGCGGCGCCTTCCGGTTCATCGCTGTGGGAACGCAGAACCAGGGCGGACGTCGAAGACGCTCAGCGCCTCGGCAGGTACGCATCTGGAAGTCACCAGGTCGTTGGCCCGGACGATCTCGCGCAGCTCTCGGGTCTTGCTGACCATGATCTTGTTCGCCTCGGCCGCCCAGCGCCGTTCGACTTCACGACACGCCTCGGCAGACGCGAAGAAGTGGTTCACGACCCACCCGTTCCCGTGCGTCCACCAGTACGACAGGCGGTCCCACAAGCTCGCTTCGGGGTCAGCCCTCGCAGGCTCGATCAACGCCCACGCCGAGTCACCCCACGCGTGCGCCGGCCCGGACAGTAGAACGACGACGAGCGCCAGTCCACTGGTCAACCGGGTCATGGAGTGGGCCTCCCTCTCTGTCAAGGCGGGGCGATCCTCGTCCGCCCGACGGGCGATGGCGCCGCAATCACAGGCCATCCAGGACTATCGACCCGTAGACGCCGCCGTCCAGTTCGCCGCAGGCGCGGTGCTCGGTGCAGAAGGCGTCGCGGTCGGCGAGACCCGCCGTCGACCAACGCCCACGCGGCCTGGGAAGGCGCGATTGCGAGGCCTTAGCGTCCACGCCCGGCTCTTCGCACGATCCCCGATGGACCGACGAAGATACCTCCGGAGCTGAGGACAGTCTGCTGCCCTGTCAGCCGGTCCACCTGGATGATGGCGCCGCCTCCCTCGAGCGCGTCCTCGTCTGCAACGAGAAGTTTTCCGCGCGAGCCGATGGTCAAGCCAGTTGGGTGCTGGAAGAAGCCGCCGGACGAGATGACGGCTTGAGTCCCGGTCAGCGGATCGACCTCAAGTACCGCTCCGCCCCCACCAGATGCGTCGCCGTCGGCCACGATGATGTATCCCCAGCGGTCAATCGCCACCCCTCGCGGGCTTACGAAGAGCCCACCGGCGCTGATCACCTCCTGGTCGCCGGTCTCCGCGTCTATCCGCACGATGGCGCCCGGTCCCGCCCCAGGGGCGCCTCCCGCGTCCTGGTCCGCCACGATGAGCGCGCCTTCGGGGTCGACGACAACACTCACGGGAGAGACCAGGACGCCGCCCGAGCTGACGACTACCTGATCGCCGTTGGCTGGATCTGTACCGCCCCCGGTTCCTTGGACACCGTGAGTGAGTCTCATCACGCCGCCGCCGTCAGGAACGCTGCGCGTGCCGTCGCCGGTGCGCGATGGCCGAGCCGCTCGATGAGCCACTCGGTGTTATAGC
>Ga0209172_10001373_pt1 | contig 52363 bp, 33 predicted proteins | sample LarsenN4metaG_FD_184113 | JGI IMG/M metagenome (GOLD analysis project Ga0209172, IMG submission 184113) | Hot spring sediment bacterial and archeal communities from British Columbia, Canada, to study Microbial Dark Matter (Phase II) - Larsen... ...
TGACGCAATGCTTAAATTTTTGAAATTGAAGGTGCTCGACGCCTACGTGATAAAAAAGTATTTTTCGACGTTTTTCTTTTCGTTGCTCATTTGCACCCTCATTTCGGTCGCGATTGACTTCAGTGACAAGGTCAAAAGTTTCATTGAAAAGCCCTGCACGGTCACGGAGATTATATTCGATTACTACCCCGGCTTTATTTTTTACATGGCCGGTCTTTTGCTGCCGCTTTACACGTTGATTGCAGTCGTCTTTTTTACGTCGCGGCTGGCGTTCAACTCCGAAATTCTTTCCATTTTTAATGCGGGCATCAGTTTTCAACGGCTGGCACGACCTTATCTCATCGTCGGTGGCGCAATTGTGGCGTTGCACATGGCCTTGAATCATTTTATCACACCGCAGTTCAACAAATCACGCCTGAAATTCGAGCGCAGTTACGTCTGGACGCAGAATCAAGACAAAGGCAAGACTTCCAACGTTCATTTTCTGGTGGCCAATGACACGAAGGTATTTATCCGGGGCTACAACAAAAACAACAAAACGGCGAGCGGCCTGCGTTTGGAAAAGTTCGACGGCACCCGTGTTATCAGCATTTTGGAAGCTGACAACGCCGCCTGGAAAGCCGAACCGAATCGCTGGCAACTGAACAATTACAGTGTGCGCAGCTTCGATGGCCTCCGTGAAAAGTACGTTCGATACTCAGCCCCGCTCGATACGGCCATCAATCTCTCGCCTCAGGATTTCGTGTGGTACAACAACCAGACAGAGGAAATGACTACTGCCGAACTCAGCGACGCTATGTCGCGCGACCGCAGTCGCGGACTTTCCAACAGCAAAAAATACGCAGTGGAAATGCACCGCCGCACGGCAGATGCGTTCACAAATATTATCCTGACCATTATCGGATTGGCCATTGCAGGCCGAAAAGTGCGCGGCGGCATGGGGCTTCACCTGGCAGTCGGTATCGGCATCGGTGCGGGATTTATCCTGTTGTCCAAATTCGCCGTGTCGTTTGCGACGAGTGGTTCCGTCCCGATTTTGCTGGGCATGTGGATTCCGAATATCATCTTTATAGGGGTGGCAATCTGGCTGGTCAGCAAAGCCCAGAAATAAACGTCGCGACTTACTTTTGACCTTTTCCTCTTTGGCAAAAAACTATTTTTGCAGCCAAACACACCACGCACAAATCTTTCTGCCATGCCAATCGCTAAACCTTTTAACCTCCAAAAATGGATTGACGAAAACCGCCACCTCTTGAAGCCGCCCGTCGGTAATAAGCAGATTTATGTTGAAAATGAAGACTTTATCGTCATGGTCGTTGGCGGACCAAACGGCCGTAAAGACTATCACTGGGAGGAGGGCGAAGAACTTTTTTACCAATTGGAAGGCGACATTCAGGTAAAAATCATCAACGAAGAAGGCAAACCTGAAACTATTGACATCCGCGAAGGCGAAATGTTCCTGCTGCCGCCGCGCATCCCGCATTCCCCGCAGCGCCCGGCCAACACCGTCGGCCTTGTGCTGGAGCGCCGGCGCCACGAGGGCGAGATTGACAAACTGCTGTGGTTCTGCGAAAACTGCGGCGCGCCGCTCCACGAGGCAGGCTTTCCGCTTAAAGACATTGGCACTCAAATCAAAGAAGCCATCGGCGCATACAAGGAAAACTTGGCCGCCCGCACCTGCAAAAAATGCGGCACGGTGATGGAAATGTGAGAACGTGAGAGGGGTGAGAAAGTGAGAACCAACAATACTCGCCTTCTCACCCCTCGTAATCAAACCTTCTCACCTTTTCACCCCCTCGCTTTCTCACGTCCCGCATGTCCGTCGAATTACTCTCCCGTCTCCAATTCGCTTTTACTATCGCGTTCCACTATCTGTACCCGCCCCTCAGCATCGGGTTGGGCGTGGTGCTCGTGTTGCTCGAAGGCCAATACCTACGCACGGGTGACAAGGTGTGGGAACAACTCACGCGTTTTTGGATAAAAATCTTCGCGCTCATTTTCGGTATCGGCGTGGCGACGGGCATCGTGATGGAGTTTGAATTTGGTACCAACTGGGCAACTTACTCGCGTTACGTGGGCGATATTTTTGGCTCCGCACTGGCAGCGGAAGGCATTTTTGCTTTCGCGCTGGAGTCGGGTTTTCTCGGCATCCTTATTTTTGGCTGGAATCGCGTCAGCCCGCGTGTGCATTTTTTCTCGACCATCATGGTCGCGCTCGGCTCCATGTTTTCGGCCATCTGGATTGTCGTCGCCAACTCCTGGATGCAGACGCCGACGGGTTATCGCATTGAAGGCGAAGGCCTTAGAGCAAGAGCCGTCGTGACGGATTTTTGGGAAATGGTATTCAATCCATCTTCCGTTGATCGGCTCACGCACGTTATTTTGGGAGCGTTTTTGGCTGGAGCATTTCTCGTAATGAGCGTACACGCCTGGTACATTTTGAATGGCCGTTTTGTGGAAGCATCGAAAAAAGCCTTTCGGGTGGCACTGCTTGTGGGCACACTCGCGGCGGTGGCGCAACTGTTTAGCGGGCATAGTTCCGCTAAATTGATTGCCGAACACCAGCCCGCCAAACTCGCCGCTTTCGAAGGACACTACGACTCGCTCGCGGTGGGCGACCTCTATCTTTTTGGATTTACAAACCCTAAAACGCAGGAGACAAAAGGCGTGGCGATTCCGGGGATGTTATCTTTTTTGATTTATGAGGATTTTGAAAAACCCGTGATTGGCCTGAACGCTTTTCCGCCGGAAAACCGCCCGAAACAGGTCAATTTCGTGTTTCAAACCTACCACCTCATGGTCGCCATCGGCATGGCGCTCATCGGGCTGACGTTGCTGGCGTCGTTTCTTTTGTGGCGCGGAAAACTCTTTCAGCAGCAGTGGCTGATGCGGATTTTTGTCCTCGCAGTGTTGCTCCCGCAAATCGCCAATCAAGTTGGCTGGTACTCGGCGGAAGTAGGTCGCCAACCCTGGGTCGTGTACGGTTTGTTGCGCACGTCGGACGCACTTTCCAAAGCGGTGACGGCTGAGCAAGTTTGGTTCTCGCTGATTCTATTCACCTTCGTGTACGCGCTTTTGTTTGCGCTGTTTATTTATTTGCTGAACAAAAAAATCCAGCACGGGCCGGAAGTGGATGAAGGGAATGTTGAGGTGCCGGAGTATTCGAAGCGGTTTCGGTAATCCTACCCGTCCTACTGCTTCGAGCAGTAGGACGGGTATTTTCGCACTATTTTGTAAATCAAAAAGTTAGAGTCAATTACATGATGCAAAAATTTTTCCCGCTTCTCTTTTTGTCACTGTTTTTGACCATCCATCTTTCTGCACAGAAAACGGACAGCCTGATTTCGATTGTTGCTGTTCCGGCAAAAATGGATCTCTTGTATATCGGTGTGGACAATCCCATTCGCATCTATGCTGGGGGCATTCCGTATGACTCGTTAGACCTGACCATTAGCAATGGAACTATCTCGAAAGTGAAAAATGACTGGTACATAGCCCGTGTCTCTAAGCGCGGAGAAGTGAGTATCAGGATTTCCAGTAAGGATAATAAACACAGTGTAACCTATACATATGGAGTCCTGCGCATCCCCGACCCTGTGCCAGCACTTGGAGCAAAGTATTCACGTTCTGATACGCTGGGGTTGGGTTTATTCAAAGCCCAAATGGGAATAGTAATGATACTGGAAAATTTCAATTTTGAAGCTATGTGTAATACGGTTGACTACAATGTCACCCAAATTGGCTGGAGCGCAATAGACGGGAAAAGGTTTGTCAAAACTGTGAAAAATACCGGGGTCAGATTTAACCCGGAAGCCATCGAACTCATTAATGATGCTTGGCCTGGCGATATTTTCATTTTCAGCGACATTACCGCCAGATGCCCCGGCGATGAAAAAAATCGGAAACTGAACAGTTTGATTTTCTTTATGGATGACAGCGATTGAACCTGTAAATTTTTAAAAGGCCTCCCATGCAAACAATCCTCGGTCTCGATCTCCCCACTTGGTGGTTCCTCGTCGTCGGCGCGGTGTTCACCGGCTATGCCATTCTCGACGGCTTCGATTTGGGCGCGGGTGCGTTGCACCTGTTTTTCCGAAAAGAGGAAAGTCGCCGCATCGCGCTGAACGCCATCGGCCCCGTGTGGGACGGCAATGAAGTTTGGCTTGTCATCGGCGGCGGGGCTTTGTTCGCGGGCTTCCCGGAGGCGTACGCGACGGTGTTTTCGGCCTTTTATGTGCCGTTTATGCTGTTCGTGGTGGCGCTGATTTTTCGGGCTATCAGCATCGAATTTCGCAGCAAAGAGCCGATGCGCTGGTGGCGGCTGACTTGGGACATCAGTTACTGCGTGTCGAGCATTTTGATTGCGGGCATTCTCGGCATTTTGCTCGGCAATCTGATTCGGGGCATCGCCATCGGGCCGGATTTTGAGTTTCAGGGCAGCACCTGGGATTTTTTCAACCCCTATGCGCTGCTCACGGCACTGACGGTGATTGCACTGTTTGCCATGCACGGCGCGATTTATTTGACCATGAAAACGGAAAATCGCCTGCACACGAAACTGATGATTCTGGTAAAAAACACCAGCCGTTTTTTCGTCATCTGCTTCGTTACCCTGACGATGGCGACACTGATTTACATTCCTGAAATGGCCGATAAATTCCGTCACCACCCCGAACTATTTGCCGTGCCTGCGCTCACCATGCTGGCTTCCATCAGTATTCGCCGCTGGGCGGAAAAGGGGATTTACTGGCGGGCGTTTCTGTTTTCCGGGCTGACTTCGGCACTGCTATTGGTCTTGGTCGCCATCGGGTTGTTTCCCGTTCTCGTGCCGTCGAGCCTCAACCCCGACTGGGATTTGACGATTCACAAAGCCGCGAGTTCCGACCCTTCGCTGCGCAATATGCTGCTCATCGCGGCCATCGGAGTGCCGATTGTGGCGACTTACACGATTTTCGTTTTTTGGACTTTCAGGGGAAAAGTCAAGTTGGATGACAGCAGTTATTGAGATTTCCCACTCAGATACTGCCGCGCAAATTCCACCCAATCTTTCTCTTTTTCATCCACCCGAACATCCGGCGGAATGCCGACGCCGTCTATGGCTTTGCCTATGTCAACACGGCAGGAACGCGAGGTAGGGTAGGAAAGTCCGAATTTTCCGCAGGGAAAATCGAGGCTGTGCAGATTGCCGTAGTCCATGATGCCTGCCGTGTTTTGGCCAATCAATGTGACGCGTTTGCTTTGTTCGGCGTAATAGACGAATTGCTCGCAACTGCTGGCACAATTGCCATTGGTAAGGATGGCGACTCGTTTCGGAAAAGGTTTTACCTTTTTAAATTTCTGTGTGGCTTCTCCGCATTTCCCGACGAATTTGCCCATGTTGCGGCGCATTTTTTTTGCCATCTTACCGAAATAACGGCGGTATTTTTTCGGGAAATCCTTGCTGTTGCGGAGTTTGTCGTATTTCTGAATGTTATCTTCCGTCGCGTAAATCTGCATTCGGTAGCCCTTCACCGAGCCTGAATAAACATAGGGCCGCAGCGGAAAAAAAGTGATATCGCTGCCGCCGCCGTTGTTGCGGCAGTCAATGATGAGATTGGGCGTGCGCTCCAAAAGGGCGGCGTTGGCTGTGACCAGGCTGTCGAGTTCGAGCCGAACAGACTCGTTCATGGTCGGTACTGTCAGCAGTAAAGTTTGGGAGTCCAGTTGTGCGAGCGTAAAAATTTGCGGTTGGGCGGGTGCGACGGGCTTTCCCGGGTACTGTTTGTACCAGGAGCCCAGGTCAGTGAAATCCAGTTTCCCGTCGCTAAATGCCACTGTAGTGCTGCGCGGCGAATGGTCACGCATATAGAAACGGGCGTTATACTTACCAGGCTCGCTTTGTTTCAATTCGAATTTTACCTGACCGGGCACCCACCACACGCTGTCGGCCTTCAAGATGACCCCGGCAAAATCGCGTTGCGGTGTCACATTGCGCACCACTGTTACATGGTAGTTTCCTCCGGAAATTTGATAAATACCCTCCACCGGGTCTCGTCCCGGCTGTTCCAAGTAGGCGCGGGCTTCGGCTTCAGTGAGCGCAATTTTTTCCCAGTCGGCGAATCGGCGGCGGATTTCGGCAGGGTCGTCGGTAGCGGAGCCGGCTTTCAGATAAAGTTGCACATGGCCGTCGCGGAACCAGTGTGCCCATTCGTCCATGAGCCGAAGGCAGGTGGTGTCGGCTTTCGATTGAGCAATTTTGGTTTGAAAATCAGCCGTGTGCCGGTCGAATTCCGCCCGGTTTTGCACCGTCACCTTGTCGCGGTAGCCGGAGTAGTTGATAGCCAATTTTTGGCGCAACCAGTCGAATTGCTCGGTACAGTTGCAGGATTGAGCGGAAGCGGGCGTTGCGAACAACGCAAAAAATGAGGCAAGGAAAACGATTTTCATATTCAACATTTCAATGGGCAAAAGACGCGAACCTGACCGGGAACGTTGCAAACAACATAACCCGCCATCGTCACATTTTTGGTTTCCGTAAAAAACCGCATCGCGTCCCAGCCGCCCTCGCGCCCCACGCCCGATTGTTTCACCCCGCCGAAAGGCGTGCGCAAATCGCGCAGGAGCCAGCAATTCACCCACACGATTCCAGTCTGCAATTCGGCAGCGAAACGCTGGGCGCGCGTCAAATTATTTGTCCAAACCGTCGCGCTGAGGCCGTAGGGGACGCCATTGGCCAAAGCCAGCGCTTCATCATCATTTTCAAACGGCTGAATCGTGACGACAGGGCCAAAAATCTCCTCCTGATTGGTGCGACATTCGAGCGTCAAGCCTTCGATAACGGTTGGAGAAATGTACCAGCCCTTGTGGAGTGGCACGGGCAGTTGCAGGGGCAGTCCGCCGCAGAGGATTTTGCCGCCTTCCTGTTTCGCCAGTTCGATGTAAGAAAGGATTTTTTCAAAATGAATTTTCGAGACGACGGCGCCGAGGCGGGTCGCCGGGTCGTTCGGGTCGCCGATTTTCATGGCCTTCACCCGCGCCACGAAGTCGGTTTTGAATTTTTCAAAAATTGTTTTTTCGACATAAATTCTTGAACCACAGAGACAAATCTGGCCTTGATTGCTGAACGAGGAGCGCACGGTTGTCTCCAGCATTTTTTCGTAATCGCAGTCGGCGAAGATGAGGTTGGGGTTTTTGCCACCGAGTTCGAGGCTCAATTTTTTGAACATCGGTGCGGCGATGCGGGCGATTTCGGCCCCGGCGCGCGTGCTGCCGGTGAACGACACGGCTTTGATTTTCGGATGCCTGACGATGGCTTCGCCGGCCTTCGGGCCGAGGCCGTGTACGATGTTCAGCACACCCGGCGGCATCCCGGCGGTGTTGCAAATTTCTCCCAGTAAAAAAGCCGTAAGCGGCGTGACTTCGGAGGGTTTGCCGACGACGCAGTTGCCCGCCGCGAGCGCAGGCGCGATTTTCCAGGTGAAAAGGTAGAGCGGCAAATTCCAGGGGGAAATGCAGCCGACCACGCCAAGCGGCTGGCGCAGGGTGTAACTCAACGCGCCCGGCATTTGGTGGCTTTCGGAGGCAAAATGCAGGAGCGCGGTGGCGAAAAATTTGAAATTCAGCGCGGCGCGGGGAATGTCCACCGTGCTGGAAGCGAAGATGGTTTTGCCGGAATCGAGGGTTTCGGCTTCGGCTAATCGCTTGATATTCTGTGTGATGCCATCGCTCACGGCGCGGAGGATGTCGTGGCGTTGTTCAAGCGGAAGATTCGCCCAGGCGGGAAATGCGGCTTCCGCCGCCGCTACTGCCGCTGCTACGTCTTGCTCGTCGGAGTCGGGTATTTTTCCAAAAACTTCGCCTGTGGCGGGGGCGTAGTTGTCGAGGTAATGGCCGCTCGCGGGGGGGAGAAATTTTCCGCCGATGTAATTTTGAATGGTTTGCATGATACTAATTCGTTGCTCGTTGTCGGTTGTTTGTTGTTCGTTCCCGAGCGCGATAGCAATGGGATTGGTCGGGTAAGTTGGTGAAGAAATGGTCGAGAAAATGGATTTTTGCCGAAAAAAACATTTTTTGCCGCACAAACCTACCGACTTTTCCCCCGTTAAATGTTTTATGGATTCAAAAGACTTGAAGTTCAAAAACAATTTTTCAAACATGGAATTTTCAAAGAAAACACGAGTAGCGTTTGGGCTTTTCATTCTCGCAGCACTTAGCTTCTCAAGGGTAACGCAAATGCCCGACGTCCGAACTGTTGACATGCTTTATCTGTCTGACGGTACTTGCCTCGGAGTGCTTGTCACGTTGCTGGTGCAGCGTAACAGGTCGTAAAACCCACTTTATCCATTCCAAATCAAACACTTACCTTTCTCCTATGATTCTTTCCATTCAAAACGTCGTGAAGACTTACGGTAATTACACTGCCGTTGACCATGTGAGTTTCGACGTTCAAAAAGGCAGCGTGTTCGGGCTGCTCGGTCCCAACGGCGCGGGCAAAACCTCGCTGATTCGCATGATTACGACCATCACGGGGCCTGACTCCGGCGCTATTTTTCTGGACGGCGAAAAACTCAACGAACGCTCGCCCGAAAAAATCGGCTACATGCCCGAAGAGCGCGGCCTTTACAAAAAAATGAAGGTGGGAGAGCAACTGCTTTACCTCGCTCAACTCAAAGGGCTTTCCAAAGCGGCGGCGCAAAAGGAGATTGACCACTGGCTCACGAAATTTGATATAAAAGACTGGTGGTCAAAGAAAATCGAAGACCTCTCGAAGGGGATGCAGCAGAAAATTCAGTTCATCGCCACCATCGTGCACAAGCCGCGTTTGCTCATTCTCGACGAGCCGTTCACCGGTCTCGACCCGATTAACACGAATTTGATAAAAGACGAAATCCGCCAACTCAACGAGGCGGGCATCAGCATCATTTTCAGCACGCACCGTATGGAACAAGTGGAAGAAATGTGCGACCATATCGCGCTCATCAATCACGGTAAAAACGTGCTTTACGGCGAGGTGCAAAGCATTAAAAATCAATACAAACAGAATCTTTACCGGGTGGAATGGCAGGGCGATTTGCCCGCCGATTTCGGCCAGCATTTTTCAATCACGCAACAGGAAAATCACGCCGTCACGGTCAAATTGCACGACGAAGGCGAGAGCAACAAAATGCTGAGCCACCTGATTCAGAAAGGCGTTCGTATCACGCATTTCGAGGAAATCCTGCCGACCTTCAATGAAATTTTCATCCGCACGGTGGAAGGCGAACGCCACACGGTCAGCAATTAACCAAATCTACATATCAACGAATCCACAATGAGCAAACTTTCTCTCATCATAAAGCGCGAATACCTCACGCGCGTCACGAAAAAATCGTTCATCATCGGCACCTTGCTCGCACCGTTGGGCTTGCTGGTGTACATGCTCGTCATCGTCGGTCTCACGAAATACGAAAGCGGCAGCGAAATAAAAGTTGCCGTGCTCGACGAGGGGGGCATGGTGAAGCAAATCCCCGACGATAAAGGCGTCCGTTTCATTCCTTCCGGCGGGAAAAACCTTGAGCAGTTGAAAGCTGAAGTGAGTGAAAAAAAACTCGACGGAGTGCTGCAAATCCCGCCGTTGGGCAGTTTTCAGAAAAAAGAACACACGATTTTTTTCTATTCCGACGCCAAACTCGCACCGGAAAAGAGCAACGTCATCGAGCGAAAAATTGCGAAGAAAATCCGCGAATACAAGATTGACTCGCTGGGTCTCGACCCTTCCAAACTCGAAATGCTCGACACGGAAATCGCTATTGACCCGGAAAAAATCACCGGAACAGGCGAAGACGACAGCAAATACACGGCTGGCGTGGGCTTGGCAATTGGCGGCATTATGGCGTTTATCATGTTTTTCATGGTCACGATGTACGGCGCGATGGTGATGCGTTCGGTCATGGAAGAAAAAACCAACCGCATCGTGGAAGTGATGATGTCGAGCGTGCGCCCCTTCGAGTTGATGCTTGGCAAAATCATCGGCGCGGGCGCAGTGGGGCTGACGCAGGTGCTGGCCTGGATAATTCTGAGCGGGGCAGTCTTTCTTATTGTGCCGTTTTTTGTGGGCGGCGTTGACCCGGCACAGATGCAAGCGCCAGTCGCTGTGGGCGACGCGCCGCAAATTGACCCCGAACAAATGGAAGGCGAAGCGTTCCGGTTTATGACCGAAATAGGCAAGCAAAACTGGCCGCTCATCATTTTTTCATTCATCATCTTTTTCCTCGGCGGTTATTTCATTTACTCGTCGCTGTTTGCCGCCATTGGCTCGGCGATGGGTGACGACATGGGCGAAGGCCAGTCGCTCACGCTGCCCGTGATGATTCCGATTATCCTCGCGTTTTACATCACAGCCTTTGCCGGCATGCGCAATCCCGACAGCGGCCTCATGGTGTTCGCGTCGCTGTTCCCGCTATTCTCGCCCATCGTGATGCCGTTCCGCATGGCGTTCAATCCGCCGATGTGGCAAATCATCCTGTCGTTGGTGCTGGTGGTGGCTGCCGCATTTTTCTTCGTGTGGCTGGCGGGACGGATTTACCGCGTCGGCATTTTGCTCTACGGTAAAAAAGTGACGTTCAAGGAAATCGGGAAGTGGATGTTTTACAGAGGCTGAAGAGCGAGCCAATCTTCTTCCGTATCCACGTCTGACAACACAGGCAGCAGGGCGCATGACATCCCTGCTGCCTGTACTTTTTCCAGTGTTTGAGTCCGTACCATTTCGGTGCTCCATTCGATGTCGCGGAAAACGGAAGGCTCTAACCTCTTCATTCCCAGTAAATAATAGCCGCCGTCGGGAACGGGGCCCAATACAAAATCAGCCTTGTCCAGTTCGTCGAAAGCCATTTGTAGCGTCTCGCCTGTCAGTTGCGGACAGTCGCTGCCGATGATAACGGCCTTGTTTGCTCCGGCCTCAAATGCTGTTCGGAAAGCCTGCTCCATTCGCTCGCCGAGGTCGCCGTTTGCCTGTATTTTTTTGAAAAAATCCGTTTCCGGCCAGCCGTCGTTTTTTTCAATAAAATCGCTGTAAAAAAGCCATCGTTCGGCCTGAACGCGGAGGGCGGCGCTGCGGGTTTTTTCTAATAAAATCTGGTAAATCCGCAATGCTTCCTGGTCGCCGACCGTGCGGGCGAGCCGGGTTTTTACTTTACCCAACTGCGGGTTTCGGATAAAAATGAGGAGTGTTTGGGTCAAAATCAATCTGTTTTTGACAAAGGTCGTTCGCGTTTATTACTCCAGCTTAACTTGTTGAAAACTTGCCTGCTTTTTCTCCGCCGAACAATCGTACTTTTGTGAAGCATGAGCAACTTCGTCGTTTCCGCCCGCAAATATCGCCCGCAACGTTTCGAGGACGTAGTGGGGCAGCAGCACGTCGCCGGTACGCTGAAAAACGCGCTGGCTACCGACCATGTGGCGCACGCATTCCTGTTTACGGGGCCGCGCGGCGTAGGCAAAACGACCTGTGCGCGTATCCTCGCCAAAGTGCTCAACTGCGAAAACCGCACAAAAAACTTCGAAGCCTGCAACGAGTGCTCGTCGTGTAAGTCCTTCAACGACAACGCTTCGTTTAACATTATCGAACTCGACGCGGCCTCCAACAACTCCGTCGAACACATCCGCGCCCTTACCGAACAGGTGCGTTTTCAGCCGCAACAGGGCAAGTACAAAGTGTTCATCATTGACGAGGTGCACATGCTTTCGCAAGCGGCTTTCAATGCCTTCTTGAAAACCCTCGAAGAGCCGCCGCCCTACGCGATTTTTATCCTTGCCACGACGGAGAAACACAAAATCATCCCGACCATCCTGTCGCGCTGCCAGATTTTCGACTTCCGGCGCATCACGATCGGCGACATGGTGTTGCACCTCAAAGATATTTGCAAAAAAGAAGGCATCGAGGCGGAGGAAGACGCGCTGCACATCATCGCCCAAAAAGCCGACGGCGCTCTCCGCGACGCGCTTTCGATTTTCGACCGCATTACCAGTTCGGCCAGCGGGCGGAAAATCCGCTACGAGGATGTGATTGAAAACCTGAACGTCCTCGATTACGACTATTATTTTCAAATAACTGACGCTTTGCTGGCTGAAGATTCGGCGGCGATTCTGAACCTGTTCGACCAAATCCTGCGCAAAGGCTTTGAGCCCGACGTATTTGTCAACGGCCTGGCCGAACACCTGCGCAACATCCTCGTTTGCAAGGAAGAAGCCACACTCGCCCTGCTCGAAGTCGGCGAGTCGTTGCGCGAACGCTATCGAAAACAAGCCTCGCTCGCGCCCTCTTCTTTCCTGCTTACAGCCCTCAACATTTGCAACGACTGCGACGTGAATTTTAAAATGGCACGCCACAAACGCCTGCACGTCGAAATGGCTTTGTTGAAAATGTGCTACATCAACCGGGCTGTCAAAGCTGCACAAACACCTGTTTTTCAGGAAAAAAAAACTCCTGACGTAACTTCAGACGGCAGACGGCAGCCGGCAGACAGCGCTTCCACTTCAAATGGGAATGGCTACCGTCAGCCGTCAATCGTGGACCGTGTGCCGTCCACCGCTGAAGAACCTGCGCACGGCAATGCCCAGCCTTTGAGTAAAAAAGAAATGATCGAACTGGCGTCGGGCTTGCGGCAAGGATTCAAAAAAGCCGAAGTTATTCCCCTCAGTCTCGATGCTTACGAACAGGCCGTCGAGGTAGAAGAAGCCGAAAAAGCCGCACTTGAAAGTCGTCTTTCGCTCGAAAATGCCCAGTACGAGTGGGGACATTACACCGCATCAGTGGAATCTCCTTCCCTTCGCCAGGCCCTGACTTCGGCTCACCTTGTGTTGACCGATAAAACGCTCTCCGCTACCGTCGGCATGACGACGCATCGCAGCCTGCTCCAGCAGGAACTCTCCCGTCTGCTCGACGCACTTCGTCAGCGCCTCCACGATCCGGCTTTGAAAATCCAGATTTTGCTCGATGAAAGCAAAGCCCAGGAACTTCGCCCGCAAGCGCCCAAGCGCCCGCTCACTGCGAAAGAAAAATTGGATAAAATGAAGGAAGTCAATCCTTTGGTGGAAGATTTGCTGAAACGATTTGATTTGAAACTGGATGAATAATTTTGGGCGAATGTTCCACAGGTAACACCCCGCGCGTGGCGATACCGCCAATTTTGTCCCAAAAAATACCATGAGCACTCAACCACATCCCGCACAGCGTGTTTTCCCTTCCTCGTTTCCCATCATGCAAGCACCGCAAGCACTCTGGCACTTAGAAAACATTGACGTCACGCACCTGCTCTGCCCGACCAAACTCGGCAATGAAGCCGTCATGTCGAAACATCTGCGCCCGATGTTTAAAAAAGGCGAGCGGATCTACGTGCCCAGCGACATGAGCGACCGTATTTATTTCATCAACGAAGGACGTATCAAAATCTCGGTGATGAACGACGAAGGCAAGGAAATTACGAAAGCTATTTTGGGGCGCGGCGAGGTGTTCGGCGAATTGGCTTTGCTCGGAGAGGAACGCCGCCACGACTTTGCTACCGCGCTCGAGGACACAACCGCTTGCGTGGTCACATTGGAAGAATTGCGCGGCCTTATGCGCGAGCGCTCGGAACTCAACTTATTCTTTATGAAGATGTTCGGCTCGCGGCAGTTGGAAATGGAACGTCGCCTGGAGTCACTCGTTTTTCGCGACAGCCGCAGCCGTATCGTGGAGTTTTTGATTCATTTGGCCAAAACGAAAGGCCAACGCGTGGGCTACGAATGGGTGGTGCGCAACTTTATCACGCACCAGGAAATCGCCAACTTAACTGCTACCAGCCGCCAAACGGTGACGACGACTCTGAACGATTTGCGCTTCCAAAAACTCATCACATTCAACCGCTCGCGACTGCTCATCCGGGATTTGGAGAAACTGGCGGAAGAGCTGAAAAATTGAGTTGATTGAAGCAATTATGAGTTACGCCGAACCGGCAGAGGGAGAAATCAAAACCGTTTTCGATACTCGATTTTTGGAAAAAACCGACAGGATGGGTTTATTAGTTGCGGCGCTGAAACAAGAAAAAGGCCGCCACGTATCCAACCCAGGCTACCGTAAAACAAACCTGCGGAGGCAAGAACGTGAGCAGGTAAAGTGGCACGAGATAAAGCGTCCAGAAAATGGCGTTGAATGTGACGACTTTTTTCGCCAGCGCCTCGTTGTCAAGGTGTTTTGCAATAATTAGGTTGGTAATTCCTGCAAACAGACAAAAGAGCGACAGGTTGAGACTGAAAAAATTGATGAGTTCTTCCATGCTGCGCATAGTGCCGCCGAGGTCGAAGCGGTAATTTTTCAGCAAATCAAAAAGTTGGCGCTCGCTGTCATTTTGTGGTTCAGGATTGTTGAGAAAACTCAGGGCATGAATGACGCCTGTAGCAAGCATTGCCCAGGAACCGATTTTGAAGAAAGTTTTATAGCTCGCCATTGCTAACAAAATTTAAAATACCACAAAGGCGCGAAGGCTTCAAGTTTTTGATTTCAAGAGCTTTATGTCTTCGCGCCTTTGTGTGGCAAAATTAAAAATCCTGTCGCAACCCTGTGACGTTTAATTCAACTTGAACTGCACGGTCACCCCGGCATTCACAGTCGTGATGGGGAATGACTGCGAGGTTTTGGGTACGGTTTTGCGGTAGTCGGTGAACACACGAAGCGACAGGCGTTTGTTGAGCGCGTATTCTATCTGGGGGTTGATGCTGATAGTGCGCGCGCCGCGGGTCGGTACCGCTTCCTCGAGTTGGTCGAGGCGGTGATTCACGGTAATGTCGTCGCGGATTTCAAAGTCGAACTTGAAATTCATGTCGTTGGCTTCCTGCCGCGAGCCGCCGGGCTGGGGTGGTTTGGCGCCACCAGGCTTGGAGGTGCTTTTCTTCTTGCCTTTTTTCCCTTTTTTCCCTGTGAGGAAACCGATTTGTACGTCTTTCAGGCGATACCCGAAACCTATTGCATAACCTGAAGAGCGTGTTTCAGCCAGTTGGTAGTCAATAAACGACATGGCGAGTGTGCGGCTTTTTTTGAAGTCGAACTTGAAAGTCATGTCATTTTTCAACTTCACATCCATGCCAAACAGCGGCGACATTTGCTCGTTGATGAGGACCTGCGGGATTTCGTAACGGGCGATATAGTTGAAATTCAATGAGTCCAGGGTATAAGGTTTGGACGGTTCGTAGAAAATATCGGTGTTGTACGAGTTCACCGTGAGTGTGCTCTTGTAGCCGTGCGAAATCTGGATGCTGGAGAAAATTTTACCCAAATTCCCGACTTTGGAAAGGCCGTTGTAGGTCAATCGCCAATTGGGCGCCGGGCGGGTTTTGAACACATCGAGATTCATAGAATTGGGGTCGGCTTCGGTGTAGGCGGCAAGGAATGCCGGCAACAACACTTGCTGTTGAGTGCGGCCATAACCTTTCACATACTCGCCTGCGTCGTCGGGGTCGTCGTGCGGATCGAGGTTGCCCGCATCTACGCCGAGGCGATTGGAAATGATGGGCCGGTAGGACTGAAAGCGAGCAAACAGGCCGTTGATGTCGTTGTTAAACAGGGTGTTGAGAGAAAAATACGACACCGTGAAACTGCCGAGATCGCGTTGGGCGCGGTGCTGAAAATTGACCGAATCGGGGTCAAGTTTGAAGTTTTGGTCTTTGAATAGCTCGGTATTGTTGCGCACATACTGGCGGTTGCCCGTTACTTCAATGCGGAAATCCTGGAAGGGTTCGAGCGTGATGCCGCCGTCTATATTCTGCGTGTAATTGCGCATCACTTGCTGGTTGAGTTCAGGGCGGTGGGTTATCCAGCCTTTTGCAGCGGCCTCGTCGAGCCAGCTCACGGAAGGTTGCATACCGGCCACGAATGCCCAACCTGGCGCATTGAATCCTGCGCTTTGGCCCATCAGTTCGGGTTCGGGCGTGAAGCCGGGGATGATGGTTCCGTAGGTTTCGCTGTAAGTGAAGCGAACTTTCCGGATGAGCATCAGCGGGCGCAAAGCGGCGCGTTCGGCTGCTGAGGGTTCCCGGTCTTTGTTTTTATCCTTGTCTTTTTTGTCTTTGCCCTTTTTGTCGGCGTCTTTGGCGGACGGGTCGTTACTGCCAGGCGCGCCCGGGCCTCCACCGCCTGCGCGTTTGTCAGAGTTGCGCCGGGCGTCGCGCTGACCAACGGCAGGAGCGTCTTTCCCCGCTGGGGCCAGGCCGCCCGAACCGCCGGCGCCAGGGTCGCCGCTGCCGCCACCACCCGGATCACCCCCGCTGCCGGGGTCGCCAGCAGGGGCATTTTTGTCGTTCTTCTTTTTGCTGCCAGGTTTGGCCGGTTTGTTGATTTTGCCTAAATATTTGCTTTTGTCGTAGAGCTTGGCCACGTCGAACTCTCCGTTGATTTGCCGGACGTTGTTGTTTTGAATGACGTTGCCGAGGTGACGTGAATTGACGACGTTCTGGAACTCTTTCGCATCCAGATTTTGCAGTTTGAGCGATTGAGCCGTCCAGGTATAACCGGCAGTGTAAGAGGCTTTTACCGACACCCAGTCCATGAAAGGCAAAAACCGAAGCGGTACTGTCCAGGTCAGGCTGGCATTGTGCTGGTAATTTTTCGGACGACCCAGATTTCTGATATTTGTCCAAATGGAGTCGCGGCGTTCTTTCGTAGTGTAGGCCTGACCGTCAGGTTTGTACTGGTAAGGTTCGTCAATAATGCTGCGGGCAATGGCGTCGAAATTGAAACGCAGCGAACGCGAGATGTCCCAGCCGAGGTCGTAGTCGCGGTCCCAGGTGAAACGCCGGTTGTAATAAGTGTTCAGCGCCGGGTCTTCTCCCGCAAAACGCCAGGTCGTGACCTGTGTGATGCGTTCCAGGTTAGTGCCGAAACCGTAGGTGTTCGGGATGGGGTTGAAGTTGAATTCCTTGATGAATTTCAACCACTTATCGTTTTTAATGAGTTTTTTGAACGGCTCGATGGGCTTGAGCCCGGTCGCGTACTGGTAGTCGAAACCACCTTTGTATTGGCGGTAATGGTCGTTGATAATGAAGGGGGTGCGACGCTTAATCTGGTTGAAGGCGTAGGTGAAACTGAAGTTGGAAATGTCCCAGGGCATCGGTTTTTTGTTGCCCCGGCGCTCTTTTCGGACGTTGGTGAAGTTGAAACCGCTAATTTGGGTGACGTCCTGGGCTACGTTTTTGATGCTATCGCGTTTTGCCTGGTCGGTTTCCTCGCGGATTTTGTCTTTCAACTTGATGTCGAGATCGTAAGGGTCGAACTCAGGCGTCCGCGTGATGTTGGAGTATTGAGCGTAAAACGGAATTTTGATGCCCGTTTTTTCCGGCAAAAATTTGCCCAGTTCGAGGTTGGTGGAAAGGTCGTACTGAACGACTTCTTCGCGCTGGCGCTGAATCAGTTTTTGCTCGATACCGCCCCAGCCGATACTCGTGTAAATGCCGGCCAGCGAAATATTGCCGAAATCAGCGAGTTTCATGTCCACCCGCGCCTGTCCGGCCCAACCGGGCTGTTCGTTGAAACCATTGAGCCGCATTTCGTTGATCCAGACCTCCACACAGTGCCGGTTGCTTTGGTTGTTGGTTTCGTCCACGTTGCGTACGCCCACCATCACGCCTTTGGCATAGCCGAGGTTGGGATTGCCTACGATTTTAACTTTTGCCCGAGCATTGCCCGGGTCGAATGAAGTGAAAGCGCTGTCGAGTGGCCAGTTCGGGACGGCATTGCGCTGTTTTTTCACATCAATCAGCAAGTCAAGCGGGAAATCAAAACTGTTTTCAGGCCTCCAGACTTCGTCTTTGTAGGCGCGGCTGTCGGGATTTCCATTCAAGTTGGCTATGACGGATGGCGTCAGCGGGAGTTCGTATTCGTAGTAGTTGCGCACAAAATCTGAACCGATACGAATGAAAACGGTCAGGTCTGTCGAGTCAATCGGGTTGTTGATGGGGTCAATTTCCTCGGCATGGACGAACATTTTGAGGCGTTTGAATTGCCGCAAATCCATGTTCAGGCTTTTGAAAACGGCGCGCGCGTCGCAGTATTGAAGGCTGCAAATTGTCATGGAAAGCGACTGCTCGTTTTGGAGCACGTCTGGAAATGCCCCTACTGATTGTTCCCGCGAAATACCGAAAGGAATCGTATAATTAAAAGGTGTACGCGCAGAGTTTTCCTCGATACTTACCGCGTTCACGTCGAAAGCCGTTTGGTTCCACGTTTGGTCGGTAGGTTTGCAAGAGAGGATATCCTGCGTGAAACGACGCCATTGGTTGCGACCCAGTTCGAGGGTGGCAAAGCGGAAAGTCGTACGCTCGGTGAAGCCTTTCCAGAACATACGGATGAAGCGGATGGAGCGGAAATCCTGGATGCCGCCGATAGTCTGGCGGGTTCTGAGGTCTAGGGGCACTTTGAAGCGATACCAGACGTAGTACGGACCGTTGTTGTCTTTTTGGAACACCACCGTGTCGGTAATAATGGCGTTCAGTTCTGCGCCTTCAAAGTCAATACCCTCGATGGAGAGGATATTGCCATTGGCTTCACGGATTTGGTTGATGCCTTTTTTCAACGGAAGTTTATAGCGGAAATATGCTTCGCTTTCGTTGAGCGAGTTGTCGCGGTTGAGGTCTTCGGCGTCGGGTTGGTTGGTGGAAGAGGGGTTGAGATTTTGGCTTTCATTGGCGGGTGAGTTGCCTTGCTGGTTGTTGAACCGGCGATAACGCGCGAGCAAACCCGGTGTGGTTGCGTCGTATTGGGGGTCAAGAAAATAGACAAAGTCGTCGTTCGAAGGGTCTCCTAAAATGGCGGCTTTCGCGTTTTGCGACAGTGAAGAAGCCTGGATAGTGTTTATCCAATTCACAAAATAATTCAACTCACCCTGATTGTCGAGACCGTCGAGGCCGAGGTCTTGCAAAGCGCGTTTGGCTGGGTCGTTGTCGAATGCGTTCACTACAGGCGGTAACACCGGCACACGTCCCCAAGGGGTGGGTGCCGTCGTTCCGGTGCCTTGGCCGGTCGGGAGGGCATTTTCAAAAAACTGGCGCGAGTCGCGCATAATGTCCTCCGAAAGTGTCCCCAGGTCAATGTACATATCACCGGCATCGGACACATTGCCGGGCTCGTCGGCTTTGTCCATGTAGGGATTGAGCATCCAGAACTCTACGAATTCGATGTTGGCGGCTTCGAAGTCATTGGTGTTCAGGCCGCGCATGATACCTGCCCAGCGAGTGTTGGGCTCATTCAATTCGCCTGCGATGCTAAGGCCTTTCGTGAGGCCGGGATAGCCGTCGCCAGGCAAATCGAAGTTGTAAGGCCCGCGTTCGCGCGGATAAATTGTCACGTCGAACGAACGCAGGTTCGACTGTTCGAGCGGCGTCAACTGACGGTTGGGGAAAATGTCCTGGAATTCGATGATGCGGGAATAAGGGTTCACGCCATCCACTGCATCGCGGGCGCTGGGGTCGGCTACGTACCAGGTCATGCCGGCACGGTTGGCATTGCGCGCCAAAGCGAGGGCGCTGTCGAGCGCATTGCTTGACTCCGGGAACAGAATATCATCACCTTGCGGAGTGGAAGCGATGACCCAGGCGTTGGCGGGGTTGGCAAGCGGCAGGTTGGCTGTGGAGCCTTCAAAATCGTCAATGTAAACCGTGCCGCCGCTGTCGCCGCCCTGGTTGATGGCGCGGTTGTGGCCGGGTCGCAGCGCTGCGATTTCGGCTTGCGCCGTGATGCTCGATGGTTCTTTTGTGGAGATAAACGGCAGTTTATCAACAAGTTTGGTGAGCCAGGGCGCGTCTTTTGAGATGTTGAAATCCAGCCCGAACATTTTGTTGTTGATGGGGTCTTCGCCAAAATTCACCTTTTGCGTGAGCGGGCGTTCGAACAAATTCATGTACGTCGCGCCGATATTGACGTCTTTGCTGAACGCATAATCGAAACGCGTACCCACCATCGTCCGGCTTTGGAAGCCAAAAAGGGTGTTGTCCTCAAAACTCACACTCACGTTTTGCCCGGACTGCAAAATGGCGTCGTTTAAAATCTTGACTTTACCGATGTTGTAGTCCACCGTGTAATCCTGGCCTTCTATGAGCGTTCGCCCGCCGGCGCTCACGCGCACCGAACCTTGCGGCAGGTTGAATGTCCCTAAGGAAATTTCCGACGTGACGCTCGATTTGTACGAACCTCGAAGGGTAAAACGATTGAGTTGCTGAAATTCCCGCGCCCGGAACAGGGTAGAGTCGTACAACTGCGTGTAAATCAGTCTTTCAGCCAACTTGAACGAGTCAACAGGATTGGGAGATGCTTCCCTGATTTTGTTGTATAAATAACTACCGAACGGCTCCAGCACCGGGAACATGACGCGCCCGCTTCGGAGGTTGATAGTCAGACCGGGCACGAAGTCGAAAATGCCGTCAGGGCCGGGGTCGCCTTGCAGGTTGAGGGTGTCGAGGCGGAACACCTGGAGCAGGGGAATGCTGCGCAGGGCGTCGGGTACGAGGGTTTGATCGGTCAGAAAACGCTTTTGCCCCTTGCCCGGATCTTCGTAAAAAATGTCGAAACGGAACTCTGCCGGGTCCACGTTGGTAGCGCCGACAGCGTACACGTTTTTCATCATCAGGTCCCAAATGGGGAAGCTGACATTGGCTGTCGTGCTTTTCAACATCTTGAGAAACAGCACGTTTTGATTCAAAGAGTCGCCGTTGGGCACGTCGCTCGTGAACTCGCCAATCTTGTGCGGGACGCCGTTGTAAGTATATTCCATCGCGACCGCCACCACTTGGTCGGGCTGCACGTTGAGGTTGATGCTAATGAAACCGAGTTGCTCGTTGTAAGTGTATTCCGAACTGGAAAGCAGGCGCGCGCGGACTTTCTCGAAGTCGCGGATTTGCTTCAAGTTGTAATCGCTGCCGGTGAGGCGGCTGACGATTTGATCCGAGAAACGGAAGGCATCGTCGGTAGTCAGGTCGGAGGCGATTTGGGGGTAAAGCCTGTTATTTTTGTTGTCCGGCAATCCTCGTCCGTTGATGTCCTGCGCCGGCGGCACCAGGAGCCTGTAATCGGGTACGGTCGTGCCATCGGGGAGTGTTTTTCCGTCGAGATAAGGTTGGGGTTCACCCATATCCATGAGCGCCACCACGTCGCGCACGTTTTCCGTCACGAGTTTGTCGTTGGTAATCCACACCTCCATCCGGGTGATGTTGAAGAGCGACATGGGCACAGGCATGCAGCGCATCGCCGGCTCGAACTCGTTTCTGTTCCAGTGGCTGAGGAAAAAGTGGCGGTTTTCGTCGTATTCGTCTATGGGTTTTTCAAAAGTTTGTACCTGTGAGCCGCCCTGCAGGTTGAGACTTTGCTGGCGCGAACGCTGTTGCGCGAGCAAAAATGTCCAGCGCAAGTGGCCGAATTTCATTTCCGTTTTGATACCGAAAAGGTTTTGCGCGCCTTTGATGAGGTTGGAGCGCAGCGGCATGGACACGTTGCCGGCTTCGATATTTTGTAAAATCTCGTCTTCCCCAAAGGTTTTCGTGTCGTACTTGATTTTCATCTGATTATCAAAGTCGAACGTCGCCTGGGTGTTGTAGTTAAAATTGATGTCGAGTTTTTGACCGATTTTGCCCGCCGCGCTCATGTTGATGTCCATGTCGAAGTCAAAATTGCCTGTGCGCTGCTGGCGGAGCGTCAAAATCGGGTTTTGAATTTTTTGATAATCGAAACCAAAAGTCAGGTTGATGTTCCCTTGCGGGCGGATGTCCACCTCCGTGCCGCCGAAGAGGCGATCTACGAGCGAGGTTTTGATATCAAATTTGGCGATAGGATCAGCAATGCCGCTTTTGCTGCGGTCGCCCGATGAGGCCACGCCCTGCAGGCGGTCGAAATATTCGCGTTGTTGTTTTTCGTCGCGCCATTTCAGGTATTCCTCGAAGGTCATGTAGGTGGGGGCGCGGTAGAATTCATCGCCGATTTTTTCGGTGATGATGTACATGTTCGTTTCGGGGTCGTATTCGACCTGCTGCTCTACGGCTTTCGGATCTTTCAGGTCAATCGCGTTGGCGTCGCCGTTGTTCAGAAAGTCGTCGAAACGTTCCTGTAAAGGCGGAAAGGTGTCGCGTTGGAGTTTATTTTCACCATTTGTTGCCTGTTGTTCGGCAAAATGATCAACAGCTACCGAAGGTTTTTTTTCGGGGAAAAATATGGTCAAGACGCTTTCTCGTACGCTTTCAGGGTAAGAAAATGCGTACAAAGTAGCGAGGCAAAGTAGTCCGGTTAGCGCAAGAAGGGTGTTCTTCTTCGTCATTTTAAAGCAGGTGATTTTGTCGGATAAAAAACAGCGTGGGGATGACGCCGAAAAAGCCGGGTGGGTTGCCTGAATGCCGGAGAAACGAAAAAGCCCGCACTGCTCATTTGCAGCGCGGGCTTCGGGTATGTTTCATGAATGTAATCCTGGTCGGGATGGCCTCTTACTAAATCATCGCACCATGAGCTTCCCGGAGGCTACCGGCTTACCATCTGCGGTAAGCCGGTAGAAGATTACTCCAGCCGGGAGTTGATGTCGGAACAATCGGAAAGTGGGATGATTAAAGAAAGATGAAGTAAGTAATCGGCCTTGGGAATCATACAGTTGAAGTCCGAAGACGTCAGCCTGTACGCCCATCACTTCAAAAGTAGCGACATCTTCCATCGGGTTGGGATAAACCTTCAGGTCGGCGCCGGGGAAGTGAATTTCTTTCGTCTTGACAACGAGGTAAAGCGAATCGTCGCAAACGGTATGGAACGTTTGATTCGTCATCGCAGGAGCACTGAAGTCAAAGTAGATAGCAGCGCTGTTGAAGATTTTCGCTCCGCATTCCAAATTCGGTTTTTGGGACACGCGGAACTTGACAAAACCCTCGCTCGCGCTGCTACCTGGCAGAAGATTAACGCTGGGGAGTGTGAATTGCACGATGCCGTTGCCATACACTTCAAAGTCGTATGCATGGCTGGCCGCGCCGGGATAAACCGTTGTCGGGTCAAGTGCCGGCGACAAGGTGTCGCGGATAATGACCTGTTTCACGGTATCTGTTCCGGTGTTGCGGAACTGGATTAAAAAATCTAAATCGGTTTCCGGATCGACGTAATGGGCTGCGCCGTAGCCTTTGGGATGACCTCTTTTGAGATATGTCGGATTGTAATCGGTCTCGTTGCTTTCCTGGCAGTCCGTTTCGACAAAAGTGTCGGCATCGTCCTCCGGGAACATCGTATAGAATCCGAGGGAAATCGGATTCATAGTAGTATCGGTTTTACATCCTTCTATCGCTGCCGTCGGATAACCCATACCTGGATAGCCGGGGCTTTGGGTGGCGATGATGCGATAGGTTTTATTGTTGGCTTCGTGGGTCCAAACCTGAATTTCATCGGCTGTACCCCAATCGCTCGGATCTATGGAGTAATTTGGATCGCCGGGTACAGTAAGCATAACTATTTCTTCTGCGATAACATAATCCACAATACTGGTAATAGGATTAGTAGTCCTGTTGTAGAGGAACATACGCACACTATCATCTTCACATCGTGCTCTCGCACCTATAATCGAGCCATCCCAGTTTGTAGATGGGACGCAGAAGGTATCCGGGTAAATATGGGCGTTAACGCAATGTGTTTGTCCGACTGTGGTGCCGCAGTCCAAAAATGCAGTAATGGTGAAACTGCCACATTCGGCTTCCGGAAGCGTGCCGATATTAAACGCATAGGCATTGTCGCCCAAATCCGTTGCAGGTATCGAACTGCTGACTAAAGTCAAAGCCGGATCCAACACTACCTCGATCCTTGTATTCAGGGAGGCTGAAGTGCCTTTGTTACAATAGCGGACTACATATACGTTGTCGGCACACTGGCGCAGAATAGAGGTAGCAATATCTACTTCGTTGCGAGGGCAGGTAAACTGTGATTGTACGGGGATTTGTGTCTCTACTGTGTCGTAAAAATCCGGTACGGCCACTTTCACCACTGCGTCGCAGGTTTTCCAGTTGTCGTTCGGGGCAAACAATTTCACATCGTAGTGACCTGTGTCCACTGCCAGGCGGAAGTCGCCGTTTTGCGTCGCGACCGCATATCTGGAGAAATTTGGGCTGGTGATGCTCACAATCCAGTCTTCCAAACCTTGTTCATTGCCATCTTTTACGCAGTTGACGTTCAGGTCGCGGAAAATATTTCCCTTGATATAACTCGTGAAAACCAGACAGTTCAGGTCTGCTTTTACCAAATAAGTCGTTTGCTCTGTGCTATTGAAAAAGGGATAACTGTACCCTGCTGCTGCCGCGCCGCCATCAGGTGTAGCTACGACACCAAGACCCCTGTCTGCACCGGGTTTGCCGACGATGGCATCGCACAATTTTTCGCCTAAGGCATTCACCCGGGCAATGTACAAGTCACCCTGTGCATCCGTCACATCTATGCTGCCAGTGATGAAATAGCCACCATTTGCATCTGCTGAAACGCCGAACAAGTCGGCTTTTTGATAGGTCTTTTGCCAGAGAAACCCGGGTGCGCCGCTGCCATCAATCTTTAATAACAACCCGGCAATTTCAGTTGCTACCGTACGGCCAGCCATTACAAAATGGCCATCTGAAGTGGCGGCAATTGACCGGGCGTTGTCGTCAAGACCGGAAAAACCGTACGTATTTTGCCAGATTTCATTGCCGTCAGGGTCGAGGCGAACTGCAAGAAATTCCCAATCGCCTGGCAATGCCTGTTGCTCCCGAAAACTGCCACCGATCACCAAATCCCCATTGGACGCCAGGGCAATGGCGCTTCCTTGCTCTTTGAAGTTCGGTTCACCAATCTCCTTATCCCAGATCTTGGTGCCGTTTTTGTCTGTTTTTACAACGTAAACGTCTTCCGTCCATTCAGCTGTTACCTGGATCAAGTGGTTAGTCGTCAATCCGGTCACGACCAGACTTCCATCGGGCAACTCAACCAAACCTTTCGCCTCATCGTCCTGATTGCCCCCGAATACTTTCGACCACAAGACGTTTCCGTATGCATCAGTTTTAAAAAGGTAAATATTACGTCCACCAGGGCCAGTGCCGGAAATATTACCGGCTATGGCATAACCGCTGTCGCGGGTAGCCACGATAGCCGTACCCTCAGCGATGGAGCCTGCCGAAATGGTTTTGCTCCATTGCAAGTCGCCGTCAGCGTCAGCCTTAATCAGGTAAATTTGACCAAGGTTGTAAAACCCGGTCATGATGAAACCCCCATCAGGAGTTTGTGCGACGGCATTCAGTTGGTCCAAACCGCCACCACCATATACGCGCTCCCACCCCTGCCCTGCAACGAGCGTTGCCAACATCAAGAATGAGACGATCAGAAAATGCTTCAACATGAGATTGCGGATTAGGCTTGGCGTGAGCCTTTGTTTGACAGTACAAAAGTGCGGGAGCAGTTCGGACGTGTAAAAGACAAAAATTTGCATTTGTTGAGAAGTTTTATTTGAATGGATTTTTTGAAAATTGGGGCATATTTTTTGATTTTGAATGAAAAACACTCCTTTGCTCAAAAAAAGCGCCAAAATAAGAACCTGCTTATCGAAGTGTTTTTTGAAAATTTGTTGAATAGATAATTTAAAAATACCATGCAAAAAAGTGTGTTGGTAGAGATAGTTCGCTCCTTTGGCAAGAAGGAGATACGGGATATCCACAAATGGCTGCAATCGCCGGCCCACAATCAGCGGCAGGACGTAATCAAATTGTTCGACTACCTCGACAAACATTTGTCGGACGCTGACGACATGCTTGAAAAGGAGCGGGTCTGGAAATACGTCTTTCCGGGACAGCCTTACGATGATGCTTACATGCGGCAGGTGATGTATTTTTTGCTGAAAGCCATCGAAGAGTACCTGGTGTTTACCTATTACACAAGCGACGGGATTCGGCATCAACTGGCACTTTCCCGGATTTACCGGAGAAGAAATCTGGACAAGGCCTACAAACAGGCGCATCGCCTTGGGTTGGAAAAACTACAGGACCAACCTCTGCGCAATGATTTTTACCTGCTCAACAAATATTTTTTTGAACAGGTGGAGTACGAATATCGAATGAACATTTCCCAAAATGCTCCTGTGAACCTGCAGGAAACGGCAGATGCTCTTGAAAAATGGTTTCTGGAAGAGCGGCTGAGAATCAGTAAAGATATGCTGGCGCATCAGAGCATTTACCAAAAAATAAACTATGATCATGGTTTACTGGCAGAAGTGATTTCCTACGTTAAAGACAAAGAAGCGCTACAAGAACCTGCAATTAGTGTGTACTATTACGCATATATGGCACGCAAGCACCCTGATGAGGAGAGATATTTTGATGAATTGGAACGTCGAATTCATACTCAGATGGAATTTTTCAATCATTCAGAAGTCCGTACGCTTTACTTGTCCGCACTAAATTACTGTGCTACCAAAGTAAACCTTGGCAATCTTGATTATTGCCGTCGAGCACTTAAGTTTTACCATCAGGGTACAGAAAAAGGATTTATTTTAGAAAACAATTCAATTACCCGCTACACTTTCGGGAATGCCGTTGCATTTGCTCTAAAAATAGGTGAATTCGAATGGGCAGAACAATTCATTGAACGTTTTCAACATCATCTGGATGAAAAGGAGCGAAATAGCATTGTTAATTTTAACTTATCCCGTGTTTACTTTGAAAAAGGAGAATATGACAGAGCTCAACGCTTGCTTACTCAATTTGAGTACGATGAGCTACACCTGAACATAATAGCCAAAACCATGCTCCTCAAGATCTACTATGAACAAGATGAACTCGATGCTTTTGAATCCTTGCTCGAAAGTCTGCGCATTTACCTCCAGCGCAAAGAAGCACTTGATCCTAAACTTAAGACTGCCTTTAAAAACATGATAAGCCTGATGAAAAAACTGCTGCACCTGAACATCTACTCAAAACCACAGAAAGAAAAATTCCGCGAACTGGTGCAGCAAACCAACCCCCTTGCCGAGCGCGACTGGTTGCTCAAACAGGTGGATGGAAAGTGAAAATCGCCCGGCCTCCGGCGGATTTTAGCAAACGAACCCCGATAGGCACAACCATCCGCGAAATTCATCGTTTCTTTGCGAGCGTTTTTCACAAAAACATACGGATTTGAAACAGGGATATAAAGTCGTATTGCTGGTACTGGTGGTGCTGCTGATTGACCAGGCGTCCAAATTTTACATCAAGACGAATTTTCAACTCAACGAGCAAGTCAACATCTTCGGCCTCGAATGGGCGCGGCTGCTCTTCGTCGAAAACGAAGGCATGGCCTTCGGCATCAAGTTCAACGTGGATCACGGCGGCTTCGACTACGGTAAATTGCTCCTGAGCTTGTTCCGTATCATTATGGTCATCGGGCTGGTATGGTATATCCGGCTTCTGTTGCGCGCCAAAGCCCCGATGGGTTTCGTGTATTGCGTCGGGCTCATTACCGCCGGGGCGCTGGGGAATATCATTGACAGTATGTTTTATGCGCTGATTTTTAGCGGCGAATACCACGACGTGGCGAGTCTGATGCCTTTCGGACAAGGTTATGGCCTCACGGAGGGCCTGCCCATGCGGGGCTTTTTGCATGGCCGCGTAGTAGATATGTTTTATTTCCCCATCACGACCATCAATCTCCCGGAATGGCTCGGTGGCGGCAGTTTTCTGTTTTTCAGCCCGATTTTCAACGTTGCCGACGCTGCCATTACGACAGGCGTTCTGGCCATTTTGTTCTTCCAGCGGCGTTTTTTCCGCGACGGTTTTGTCGAAGAGCAAAAAACGGAGACGCTGGTTTTTGAAATGAAAGACGGTGGAGCAGTAGAACCTGAAGATATTTTTGAAAAACCCGTTGCTGAAACGAGCGACTTCGTCGAACTCGCCGAGCCGTCATCCGAAAGTGACCAACACGACAACGGCGCAGGCGATTCCTCGACTGAACTTCCCGCCGAAAGCAAAAAGAACGACTGAGCCGAACTGGCCGAACCCGGCCTCTTATTTTCTCGCCAGCAACAAGCTATACTGCCACGCGCCGGCCTGCAAAGCCTCGTATTGCCGCACCGAAGCGCGCGCATTGCCGAGCCGGACGTCATTTACGAGTCCGAATAAATTCAAAAATTTCCCGAACGGCAGCCAGCGCGTGGATACTTCGTGCAGATTTCGCAGCGAAACCCGCATTTGCGGTGTCACATCCCGAATGTCAATTTTTTCAAAACCGGCAGCCAAAGCATAGACGCGATGTTCGTCCGGCGTCTCGATGTCGGGGATGGCCCAGGGGCGCAACCACGCTGCCAACAAACGCTCGCCTTCGGGCGACACGGGTCGCGCCACCCGCATGTATTCGGCCATGACGAGTCGCCCGCCGGGTTTTAGCACGCGAAAAGCCTCTTTATAAAAAGCCGGTTTTTCTGCCGCATGGCACACACTTTCGCAAGCCCACACGACATCGAAAGTGTTTTCGGAAAAAGGCATTTTGCAAAAATCACCCTGAATAAATTCGGGACGGTGGACGGTGGACGGTGGACGATGGACGGCATTTCGTTGACAATCGGCAATTTGGCTCGCCACGATATTGAGGCCGGTCGCTTGCGCCCGCCGGTGTTCGGCCAGCCAAAAACAGGCATTTCCCAGTCCGCAGCCGGCGTCGAGTACCCGTTCGCCCGGCTGAATTTGAGCAAGATCGGCCAGCACAAAGTTCAGATTGTCGAGTGCTTCGGCGTGTCGTCGGGCACGTTCGTCGTAGTAGCCGAAATGCACGGCCACATCCCGGCGGCGGCGATTCCAGATGGCGCGGTAGTCGAAGCGCGTACTATTATAATAGGTGTGTACGTCCGGGTATGGCGGCTTCATGCGGGCAAGATTCGGGAAAATATTTCGGAGGCTATCGCAGTTAAAAGCCTGTTTTTTCAAAACGCTCGTTTTTCGATTACAACCCACACCTTTATTATTATGCAAAAAATTGCTTTTTTTGTGTTGCTCGCCGGATTAGTGTTCTCTCAAAGTAGTTGTGCTGTCTGGAAACAAAACCGCTGGCTCGCTGAACACAACAAAACCCTGAAAAAATTGGCCGAAAGCAACATTCCTGCTGAACAAAAACTCGACGGCCTCGTGCAGGACTACGTGAAATTCATGAACGAGGGTTTGAACTTCGTCAACCCGGCCAACAGCGCCAAATTTGTAAAAAAATACCACGACCAAAATGACCGCTACATTGACAAAATCCTCAGCGACACCCAGAAGTGGCAGGGCAAACTGAACACGGTGGAAAAAGTGGATTTAGGCTTGCGCATTGCCCAAAAGCCTTACTTGAAAGATTTCGTTGACCTCGTACCGCGTTTCAAAAAGAAATACAACCAGTACGCTTTTATCGTCAAACTCACCAGCAAAGTTGCCGGCGGGTTGACGGGTTTGGCGGGTAAAGCGCTTGGGCTTTAGCGTGTGTTTGAATTTTATTTCCCACAGATATTACACAGATAGATCGCACAGGTTTTTCACAAAACTTCTGTGCCTCATCTGCGAAATACGTCCGCGTAACATCTGTGGGAAATGAGTTTGGTTTGATTTTTAAAATTCAGGCGTGTGTTTGAATTTTATTTCCCACAGATATTACACAGATAAATCGCACAGATTTTTCACAGAACTTCTGTGCCTCATCTGCGAAATACGTCCACGTAACATCTGTGGGAAATGAGGTTGGTGTGATTTTTAAAATTCAGGCAGGCTTGTGGTTGATGCCTGTTTGTTAATCCTAAAATCTCGAAATCAACTGGCCTAATTGCCACACATCCTCGAACGAATTGTAGAGCGGCGTGGGTGCAAAACGGATGACATTCGGCTCGCGCCAGTCGGCAATAGCGCCGTTGTCGGTCAGGAAATTGAATAAATCCTTGCCGCGACCGTCCGTTAGTAGGGAAAGTTGGCAGCCTCGTTCGGCGGGATTTTCAGGCGTGATAATGCGGAAAAGGTTGTTGTCCCGATTCACCTCGTTCAGCACGAAATGGAGAAAACTTGTCAGCAACAGGCTTTTTTCTCTTAAATTTTCGATACCCGCCGCGTCGAAAATATCGAGGCTGGCTTTGTGGGCGGCAAAAGAAAAAATCTGCGCGTTGCTGAGTTGCCAGCCTTCGGCGCCACGCATCGGCTTAAACCCTTTTTTCATCTGAAAACGCTCGCCTTCGTCGTGTCCCCACCACCCCGCAAAACGCGGCAAAGCGGGGTTGTCGCCATGCCGTTCGTGGACGAACAAGCCCGCCGGGCCGCCGGGGCCGGAATTCAAATATTTGTAGCTGCACCACACGGCAAAATCAGCGTTCCAGTCGTGCAATTTCAGCGGCAAATTCCCGGCTGTGTGCGCCAAATCGAAACCGACGTACGCGCCCGCGCGATGAGCGGCGGCTGCGATTTTTTCCAAATCATAAAACTGCCCGGTATAATAATTCACACCGCCAAACATGACAAGCGCCGTCGCAGCGCCTTCATTTTCAATCGCTTGAATAATATCCTGTGTGCGCAGCGTGTCGCTGCCGGGCTTGGGTGCGATTTCGACAATCGCTTTTTCAGGGTCGAATCCATGCCAGCGAACCTGGCTTTCCACCGCGTATTGGTCGCTGGGGAAAGCCCCGGCTTCCATGATAATTTTGAAGCGCTGCGCGGTCGGGCGATAAAAAGATACCATCGCCAGGTGGAGGTTCACGGTGAGCGTGTTCATCACCACGACCTCGTGCGGCAGCGCGCCGACGAGCCGGGCAGTCTGGGGCATGAGAAATTTATGGTAGTACATCCAGGGCAATTCGCCGCGAAAATGGCCTTCCACGCCGTGTGTCGCCCATTGGTCGAGTTCATCGAGCAGCGCCTGGCGCACGGTTTTGGGCTGGAGGCCGAGCGAGTTCCCACAGAAATAGAGCACGTCGGCGCCGTGGTGTTTCGGGAAAATAAATTGGTCGCGGAAGCTGCGGAGCGAGTCCTGGCGGTCAAGATTTTGGGCGAAATCGAGGGTATTTTCGTAGCGCATTGGTCAGGCAAAAATTTGAAGCCGCAAAAATGGCAATTCTTCGGCAGTCGCCCTGTGTTTGAATTTTTCCCAAAAACCCAAAATAAATTTTCCAAATCCTGCATCGTTCATTCCCCGGATGTTGTCTTATGTTTTCTAAATGCCGGTTTTGCAAAATGACTTTTAAATCTTAATCTGTTGAAAATGAAAATTCTACAAACGCTGGCTGTGGTCTTTCTCGCAGTCTTTCAACTTTCTGCCCAACAGGGACTCACGGGCGAATATTTCAACGGAACCAATTTCGAGCGGAAAGTGATGACCCGCACGGATGCCAAAATTGACTTCAACTGGTACCGCGTGAGTCCGGCGGCAGGGATGAATTCGACTGATTATTCCATTCGCTGGACAGGCCGTTTGCTGGCGCCAAAGTCGGGGAAATACACTTTTTCAGCCAAAGTGGACGACGGCATCCGGGTATGGGTGGGTGGTCAAAAAGTCATCGACGCCTGGGGGCTGCACGATTCGGAGAATTTTAGCGGCTCCATCACGCTGGAAGCCAACAAACAATACGACTTGAAAGTGGAGTATTTCAACGGCATTTTTGAAGGCGAAATCACGCTGTTGTGGACGCTTCCGGGCGAAAGCAGCTGGTTCGGTTCTTCGGCAAAGCCGGTGGAGGCCAAATATTTTTCCCAACCTGTCGTCAGCAAACCGGCGCCTCCCATACCCAAACCGATCCTCGCAAAACCCGAAAACAAGCCGGTCAAAAAAACAACGCCACCCAAAAAAACGACACCGGCAAAATCCAAACCGACGCCTGAAAAAAAGCCCCAGCCCGTCGCCGAAAAGCCCAAACCGGCCACTCCATCCGCCGTTGACGCTCCCGCCATGAAGGCGAAACAGCGCGAATTGGAGTTGAAATACATCTATTTCGTGAAAAGTAAGGACGTCATTCTGCCCGAATCGCAACGAACGCTGAATGACTGGGTGACTTTTTTGCAACAAAAGCCGGAGGCGACCATCGACATCATCGGCCACACAGACGACCTCGGCAACGCGGAGAAAAACCAGATTTTGTCGGAGCAACGCGCCCAAATCGTAGCGGATTATCTCGTGACGCAAGGGCTCGACAAAAGCCGCATCCGCACGAAAGGTTACGGCGGCACGAAGCCGATTTACGTGAATCCTGCGACGGAAAAAGAGCGGGCGCTGAACCGACGGGTGGAGATAAAGGCGCGGTAGGGATCAATTCATCCCGCACTCTGCGCCCAAGTCCTTCACTGACGCGGTAAAATCGTCAAAGTTGCCTCAACATTTCTAAAAACGTCTTTTCACCCAGCAAACGAACGGTCGGAAACGGAATTTTTTCCAGAATCTTGAAATGCTTGTCTTCGGTCACGAGATAATCCGCTCCAGCGGCAATGGCGCAATCTACAAACTTGTCATCGTCAGGGTCGGCGGTGATGAGATTCCACTTGAAATATCGGGTGACAAGTCGCAAATTCGGCAAATGGAGGATAGCGTCAAGGACGGCCGCTGCGAGTTCAGAGTTGGTTTGTGCAGTGATAATTTCCTCGTATTCAGCAAGAACTTCCGTTGTAACACAAAGGTTGAATTTCCCTTGCCGAAGTGATTGCCAAATCAGGTGCGTTTTGGAACGGGACGAAAAACACGTCAGCAGAACATTGGTGTCGAGGACAATCTGCATGATTCAGGAGGCTGGTCAATTTTCCTTTTTATAAGGTGTGCGCATATGGGTTTGCAGCATTTTTTCCACCGTTTCGTCGTTCCAGCCTTTTTCGTCCCAAACCTTATCGGCCAATGCCGTCACACGCCGGAATTTGAAATCCAGCAGAATTTGCTTTAAATCCTGAAGTTCTTCTTCGGAAAGCCCAGACGCGAAGAGTTGAAGCAGTTCTTGTTGAGCAGCGTTGAAAGGAGTTTGTATCGCTTCCATGTTCTTTCATTTTAGGAATCAAAATTACGGGAAAATTCAATTCACTCCACGCCCAACTCCTTCACTGACGCGATGAAGTTATTTTCCACGTTAACCTTGCAAAGTTTGTCATTTGGAGCGGTCATCCTGAAGGTAGCTCTTCACTGATTGTTTTCGGCAACTCATTTTCAAAGCCTGATCTATCCTGGCAGGCGATGTTCTCCGAACAGACTCCGGTATCTCATACACGAAAATATCCGGTAATTTATGCGCGTGTTTTGCAATTTCGGTGGAAAATACCTGTGGAGTGTATAAATGTTTTTGGGCAATAAGGCCGTAATTCCGTAGCCGGTTCCAATGTACGATTTCAGTTCGCCAGCAGGCATATTGCAGCAACTGGGAATTACTTACGCAGCATAAATTTTCATCAAAACGCTCTTTGGGTACAAAATACGTCTTGTGTTGAGGTACGGTATCACGCTCGCTTAGCGCGTCCGCAATCAAATGTCCGTGGCCGCTCGTGTCCGGGAAAGCTGATTTAAACTCCGGAGAAAATCGCCCATAATGATTCATCGTCCAACCCAGATATTCCCAGTAATCCAGATTGGTCAGGGGGCGCTCGTCTTCCCACTGGCTTGGGCCAATACGGACACAGCCCGGAGGAGTTTCTTCGCGTACATGAAAGGATTTACAAGCCAGAAAAAGACTCGCCAGAAGAATATGCTGAGTTATTTTCATTGTTCTTGCTGTCGAAGACGTCAATTCACCCCACACTCCACGCCCAACTCCTTCACCGCCGCGATGAAATCGTTGTCCACATTCACCTTGCGGGCGGCAGAGCGGAAAGCCAGGCGTTCTTTATTGGTGAAATCCACGAGTTCCATGCGCAAGTCGTGTTTGCCTTTGTGCGCCGAGCAAAGTTGTTCGATGCGCTCGATGAGCGCGTCCGTCAACGTTTCGACCGGAATTTTGAGCGTGATGGACTGGGTTTTTTCCTGCCCGACCGTTTCCAACAACCTGGCATTCAGAACCCTGAATTCCATCTCGTCGGAGTTGTAACGCTGCTTGTACTCGCCTTCCACATAAACGCTCGTGCCTTCTTCGAAGAAAGATTTGAACTTGGCGTAGGTCTCGGAAAACATCGTAATTTCGAGCGAGCCGGTATAATCTTGCAGGGTGAACCGCCCCCAACCGGTGCCTTTTTGGCTGATGCGATGCTCGGCTTTCAGCACGAAACCCGCCACATTGACCTTGCGGCCTTTGAAATTTTCGATGTTCGCGAGCGGCGAAGCGAAGTTTTCCCACTCGTAGCGGAAATCGTCGAGCGGGTGGCCGGAGAGGTAGAGGCCGACGACGTCTTTTTCCTTTTGCAGTTTTAACACGAGGTTCCAGGGTTCGGCTTTCGGCAGGGTTGGCTCGGCGATACCGACAGTCTCGGACAGGTCGCCGAACAACGAATTGGTGGACATGATTTTTTCCTCCTGATATGCCGCGCCGTATTTCAGCAAATTCTCGATGAAAGATTCGTATTTGTCGGTCGGCTGGAAAAACGCCGCGCGGTTTGGAACAAAGGAATCGAAAGCGCCAGCAAACACGAGACTTTCCATAACACGCTTATTTACAACGCGTAAACTCACGCGGCGCATGAAATCGTACACGTCTTTGAAGGGCCCGTTTTGCTTTCGTTCGGCGATGAGCACTTCGACGGCGGCTTCGCCCACACCTTTCACCGCGCCCATGCCGTAGCGGATGTCGCCTTTTTTATTGACCGAAAAATTGACCTGCGACTCGTTCACGTCGGGGCCTTTCACAGTCAGCCCCATGCGCTTGCACTCTTCGAGGAAGAAGGTGATTTTGTCAATATTGCTCTGCGAATGCGTCAGCACCGCCGCCATGTACTCGGAGGGGTAGTGGGCTTTCAGGTAGGCCGTTTGGTAGGCGACGAAGGCGTAGCAGGTGGAGTGCGACTTGTTGAAAGCGTAGGAAGCGAAGGCTTCCCAGTCGGTCCAGATTTTTTCGAGTTTGTCTGCCGGGTGGCCTTTGGCGACCGCGCCTTCGATGAACTGGCCTTTCATCTTGTCGAGCACGGCTTTTTGCTTTTTACCCATCGCTTTGCGCAGCACGTCGGCGTCGCCTTTGGAGAAGCCGGCGAGTTTTTGCGAGAGCAACATCACCTGCTCCTGATAGACCGTAATGCCGTAAGTATCAGCGAGATATTCCTCCATCGCGGGCAAATCGTAGGTCACTTGCTGGCGACCGTGTTTGCGGGCAATGAAGTCGGGAATGTACTCCAACGGCCCTGGGCGGTAGAGGGCGTTCATGGCGATGAGGTCGTCAAATTTGTCGGGTTTGAGGTCGCGGAGGTACTTCTGCATCCCCGCGCTTTCAAACTGGAAAGTGCCGTTCGTCTCGCCGCGCTGGTAGAGTTCGTAGGTTTTCGGGTCGTCGAGCGGGATAGTGTCAATGTCAATTTTGACCCCGTGATTTTGCTCGATGAGCCGCAAGGCGTCGCGGATGATGGTAAGGGTTTTTAGCCCCAAAAAGTCCATTTTGATGACGCCTGCTTCCTCGATAATGGAGCCTTCGTACTGCGTGATGAGCAGTTCGGTTTCTTTCGAGGTAGCGACGGGGATGATTTCCGTCAAATCCTTTGGCGCGATGATGATGCCCGCCGCGTGAATGCCCGTGCCGCGCACCGAACCTTCGAGCACCATTGCCTCTTTGAGCACGGTTCCTTCAGGCGAATCTTCGGCAGCGAGATACTCGCGGAGTTTTTTGGCATTTTCGATGTCTTCGGTCATCAAACCCTCTTTTTCCCGCAAAGAGCCATCGCCGTCGAGGGGCGCGGTCAACACTCGTTTGAGAGAAATACCGGCTTTTTCAGGGACGAGTTTTGCCAATGCGTTTGACTGGTCGAGCGGCAAATCGAGCACTCGCGCCACGTCCTTGATGGACATTTTAGCGGCCATCGTGCCGTAGGTGACGATTTGCGCGACTTGCTGTTTTCCGTACTTATCTACCACATAATCAATGACTTTCTGACGGCCTTCGTCGTCGAAGTCCGTGTCGATGTCGGGCATGGACTTGCGGTCCGGGTTCAAAAAGCGCTCGAACAGGAGTTGGTATTTGATGGGGTCAATGTTCGTGATGCCGATGCAATAAGCCACCGCGCTGCCCGCCGCCGAGCCGCGTCCCGGCCCGATGAATACGCCCAAGTCACGCCCGGCCTTGATGAAGTCGGACACGATGAGGAAGTAGCCTGCGAAACCCATCGTTTTGATGGTATGGAGTTCGAAGTTGAGGCGCTCTTCGATTTCAGGCGTGATTTCCTTGTAGCGTTGGCGGGCGCCTTCGTAGGTCAGGTGTCGGAGGTAATCGTCCTGCGTTTGGAATTCCCTCGGGATGACAAAGTTGGGCAGCAGGATGTCCTGTTTGAGTTTCAAATGCTCACACTTGTCCACGATTTCGAGGGTGTTGTCCAAAGCCTGCGGCACGTCTTTGAACAGTTCGCCCATTTCCGCCTGTGTTTTGAAATAAAACTGGTCGTTCCAAAAAGCAAAACGTCCGCCTTTCATCACCGTGCCTTCTTCCACAAATTCGCGGATGGCGGGTGTGGCTTGTTTCTCGCCCGTATTCACACAAAGTAAAATGTCGTGCGCGTTCCAGTCCTTTTGGTCCACATAGTGCGAGTCGTTCGTGCAGATGGTTTTCACGTTGTACTCCTTCGACCAACGTAGCAAAACCTCGTTCACCTGGTCTTGCTCCTGCATCTGATGTCGCTGAATTTCAATGTAATAGTCTTCTCCAAAAATGTCGAGCCACCACTCGAATTCCTTGCGCGCCTCCGCTTCGCCTTTTTTCAAAATCGCCTGCGGTACCATCGCCCCGATGCAGCAAGTCGTCGCAATCAACCCTTCATGATACTGCAAAATCAACTCCTTGTCAATGCGCGGGTACTTGCCGTACAAGCCCTCGATGTAGCCCAGCGAGCAGAGTTTCACGAGGTTTTTGTAGCCCTCCGGGTTTTTGGCGAGAAACAGTTGGTGGTAACGTTTGTCCTTGTCCTCCTTCGTGAACGTGCGCCGGTGCCGGTCGGTCACGACGTAGAACTCGCAGCCGACGATGGGCTTCACGCCTTCGTGTTTGGCGGCTTCGGCCACAAACTGGAACACGCCGAACATATTGCCGTGGTCGGTGATGGCGAGCGCGGGCATCCCGTCGGCTTTGGCTTTTTTGAACAGGGCGGGAATGTTGGCCGCGCCGTCGAGCAGCGAGTACTGGGTGTGGCAGTGGAGGTGGGCGAATTGTGGCATGGTGACACATTGTATGGCGAAACACCAGTTTCGCCTTTGTTTTGTTTAGGGCGGCGAAACTGGTGTTTCGCCGTACATTTTTTGCGAAACTGGTGTTTCGCTATACAATCGCGAGGTCGGGGTGAAGGTAGGTAAAAGGCCAGTCAGCCCAATCTTTTACAAACTTCGCTTTTACTGGATTTTGCAAAATATAGTGCACTATGCGCTCAAACTCGCCGTCTTTTCGAACTACATGGTCATAACTTTCCCGCTCCCAAAATTGACCGCTAAATCCTAAAATTCGATTTGACTTTTGAGCGCTGTAACCTTTAATGTTTTGCATGACTTTAGTCAAAACAGGCGCTTTTTCAAGTAAAGTCAGCAAAACATGAACGTGATTAGGCATGATGCAATGAGACCACAAGGTGTACCACTGTTCGTCATGCATCTTCATTTCATTGGCCACAATCTCCGCCACTGCCTTTTCCTTCAACCAGTAAGGCTCGTTCAGATTCATGTCCAAAAAATCATCCGTCGCGGCAAAAAGCCTTTTTTGCTCAGCGTACACGAGTTCGCGGCGTTCTTTTTCTGTCAAGTCTTTTTGCTCTAAAATGCCTTTTTGCACCAGATCATAATTTTCCCGCAGCCGTCGAATCACCTCTACTGGAATCGAACCCGCCAGCCTAAAGGTCACGAAAAAAGTGGCTTCGGCAGGCTGGAAATGGGGCAGTTTTCGATGGTAAAAGTGGGAGGGCATTGGCTCGATTGTATGCCGGAACGCTGTTCCGGCTAAATTGTGATACCAAGTGCCGGAACAGCGTTCCGGCTTACAGGCAGCAAATTTAAAACAAAACGTGCCAAATTCCCGCCCGCTGTGGAAAACTTCCCGGCTCGTCAGAAGTAAATTTCCATCTGGATGTTTGCCCGTTTGAACTCCTGACTGTCGAGCCCCACGACGCGGAAACCGAGTTTGAAATACAGGTTGATGGCCTGGTAGGCTTTGGTGTTCGAGTAGAGAAAAACGCGTTTTGCGCCGAGTTGGCGGGCCCGGTCGAGGGCGGCGGCGCAGAGTTTTTCGCCGATTTTGAGGCCGCGCGCTTTTTCGGCGACGGTCATTTTGGCCAGTTCAAAGTTGGCGTTGCCAAATGGCTGAAGCGCGACGGTGCCGATGATTTCATTGTCTTTTTCGGCCAGCAAGATGGCGCCACCATCCTTGAGAAAATAGTGCTCGGGTTTGCCAAGTGTCTCACGGTCAATGTCTTCCACTTCAAAATCTTTGGAAATCCAGGCGAGATTCAGGCTTTCCCAGGCTTGCTGATGGCGCGGTTCGTAATCAATAATACGGACCGAGTTTTCAGCGCGGCTGCGGGCGATGCGTTTGGCGGTTTCCGAAAAACTTTCCCGGTAAATACGCTCTTCCACTTCTTCGAGGGCGCGGAGCAGAGGCGTTTCGCCTTCGCCGATTTCTTCCAGCGCGGCTTTTATCACATCCCAGACGGGTTCCATTTTGGCCACCAAATCGAGCGCCAGCGGCGAAAGACTGAGCATCCGGCGGCGGCTGTCGGCCTTGTCTTTGACCGAACGAATCCATTTTTTCTGCTCCATCTCGCGCACAAGCGCGATGACCGAAGGGTGGGCGTAGCCGATTTCGTTGGCCAGGTCGAGGATGCCAAGCGGCGATTTTTTGGAAAGCGTGTAGAGTACGGGCCAGAATTTTGGCTCGAATTCGATACCAAAATGTTGATAAATCTGCGCACCGTCTCTTCGAAGATTGTCGGCAAGTCGCTGAAGGCGTGTGGAAATAGCGAGATAGCCCGCCGTGTCAATGATGTTGTTCGATGTTTTCATAGCTTAAAATTTTATTTCTGCAAAACTACGTTGTTGACTACGTAATTTCCAAATAAAAATCTCGCCAGCGATGTCGCGAGGCTGTCGCTTTTCAGCAAACGTCGGGCAAATCGCATTTTTTATCAGGGAAAACCTACCTTTGCGGCGCTTTTGGCACATATTTTCCTTGATTGGCGATTGACGATTACATGATTGCAGATTGTTGATGCCCGATAATTGGCTTGTCAAACATCTCAAATATGCGACCGGGTAATCCATTTCTTAAATCAAGTTATTGTTCCTCAACCATTTATCACTCACTACTCATTTTTTAGAAATGCCATACCTCTTCACCTCCGAATCCGTTTCAGAAGGTCATCCCGATAAAGTGGCCGACCAAATCAGCGACGCCATACTCGACGCGTTTTTGTCGCAAGACCCCGATTCCAAAGTCGCCTGCGAAACGCTCGTGACGACCGGCCTCGTCGTTGTGGCAGGCGAAGTGCGTTCCAAAGCTTATGTGGATGTACAGGAAACCGCACGCCACACCATCGAAAAAATCGGCTACACGAAAGCGGATTATTACTTTGAAGCCAAAAGTTGCGGCGTCATCAGCGCTATCCACGAGCAAAGCCCCGACATCGCGCAGGGCGTGGATGTGGGCAAAAAAAGTGAAGACGAGCAAGGCGCCGGCGATCAGGGCATGATGTTCGGCTACGCTACCAACGAGACGGACAATTATATGCCGCTCGCGCTCGATCTCGCACACTTGCTGCTGCGCGAACTTTCGGCTATCCGCAAGGAGGGCAAACAAATGAAATACCTCCGTCCTGACGCGAAAAGCCAGGTTACCATCGAGTACACGGACAAACACGTTCCCAAGAAAATTGACACCGTTGTCATCAGTACTCAACACGACGACTTCGATACGGAGGCAAAAATGCAGGCGCGCATCGCTGCCGATGTACAAAAAATCCTCATCCCGCGTGTGAAAAAACACTTGCCCAAACGTGTGCAAAAACTTTTCACGTCCGACATCAAGTACCACATCAACCCGACGGGCAAATTCGTCATTGGCGGCCCGCACGGCGACACGGGTTTGACCGGTCGCAAAATCATCGTGGACACTTATGGCGGCAAGGGTGCGCATGGCGGTGGCGCTTTCAGCGGCAAAGATCCCTCGAAAGTGGATCGTTCGGCGGCTTATGCTACGCGCCACATTGCCAAAAACCTCGTGGCGTCCGGCTTGTGCAGCCAGGCTTTGGTGCAAGTGGCTTACGCGATTGGCGTCGCCAAACCGGTCGGTTTGTACGTCAACACCTACGGTACCTGCAAAGTGAAAGGTCTTTCCGACGGCGAGATTGCACAAAAACTTCAGACGATTTTCGACCTGCGCCCGGCGGCTATCGTGCGTCGTTTCGGTTTGAAAAATCCGATTTTCTCCGAAACGGCCGCTTACGGCCACTTCGGTCGCGACCCGGAAAAGAAAACGGTTCAAATCGGCCTCAATGGCTCTTCCAAAAAGGTAGAAGTAGAGACTTTTACCTGGGAAAAATTAGACGCTGTGAATGACATCAAAAAGGTTTTCGGCCTGAATTAAGTCGTTCCGGTTTTTAAAAAAAATGACAGGCGCGCCGCAGTGATGTGGCGCGCCTGTTTAATTTTATGATATTGATTTTAAATCATTTAAACGCTACATAGCGGTTTTCGGCAGCTACTACCTCGTCGAGGAAAGTGCGGAATGCGGGGTAGTCTTTCACCGGGATGTTGGCCCGGTTGACTTTGATGTGCCGCACGACACGCAGCGATGTGGGCGACTTTTTCTCGTAAGTCAGGCTGTAAGAAGTGCCGCCAAACGAGAGTGCCACGTTTTTCGGAATTTCAGAGAGTTGTTTGCCTTCCGGCACTTCGATACTGATGTCTTCGCGGTATTCGTCGGCGTCTTCGTATTCCCAGTAATTGATGGGAAAATTGCGGGTTTCTTCCTGAAAAGCGTCGGGTTTGAGGTAATAATAGTAAAACGGCACGCGGAAAGTTTTCAGGTCGCCGATTTCGATGACTTCGTTGCGGACGTTGTAATTAAGTTGAAATTGCAGGGTGTCGCGCAATTGGTCGAGGGCGCCGAAGGCCACATTTTTCACCGTGACAGGGTTGGAAAATTTGCCGCCAATACTTTTTTGCATTTCCTCGATCTGTTTGTCGGTGTTCAAAGTGGCGTAGGTGCCGCGCAAATTGCGGGACGGAATGCCGCTGACGGTCGTTTGCGCCGTGACATTCAGGTCGCGGTTTTTAATAGCGATTTGTGCTGTTTGGTGGCGGTAATCGCGGACGCGGTTGTCAGGGTAAAGGTTGTAAATGCCGGGTTTGGCGCCTTTTCCGTTGAAAGGAATTTCGAGGGCGAGGCCGCCGAGGTCGTCGTTGGGCAAACTGCCGAAAGGCAGGTTGGGGTCAGTGAGTTCGAGATAGTAAGTTTGACCGTCGGCGATGACCTTTACGATGCAGTGGTTGAATTCGACGGCTGGCAGCGGCATAGCGGTTTCGCCGTTGTCGCGTGTGCTGAACAGGACGAGGTTGGCTTCGAGGCCGACTTCACGCGCCATTGCGGCGTAGAGGGTGGAAAGATCTTTGCAGTCGCCGAGTTTCGTCTGCAACACTTTGGAGGCTTTTTGCGGGACATAGGCACTTTGGCGGAAGGAAACCGAGCTGTAAGAGATGTTTTTCACTACAAACTCGTAAATTTTCTGCGCTTTTTGCAACGGCGTAAATGTCTGACCCGCAGGGAAGAGCGTCTGCACGGCTTGCTGCACCTCGTAGTCTTGCTTGGCCTGGATGGACGACAGGTCGGCGTACCAGTTGGCGATTTCCTGCCAGTCGCGGATGGTGCTGACGTAGATGTTTTTGCCAATATCCACCCGGCGCGGCATGAGGTTTTCGCGTTTGAGTGCGAGCTCGTTGAAGGTTTCCCAGGTATAAAGTTTGTAATTCTCCACCGTTTTTTCTTTGGGTGGAAGATCGAAATTGACGGTTTTGTAGTCGAACGCGAGGTCTTTGGGAGCGAGCAGGGAGTAGCGCGAGATTTCGGAAGGAATGAAGGCATTGAAAGCGTAACCGTCCCAGTGCTCGCGCGCCATGCGTCCGTAGGCGTAACTCACGATGCGGTAGCGAAGGTAAACGGCGTCGCCTTTGGCAAGGTTGGTGAACACGATTTCGTTGCCGTTTTGCTCGGCGGTGAACTTGCTGCCGTTGGGTTTCACGACTTCGGCTTTTTCCACAATGAGGCGTTGCCGCCAGGGGTTGTAGCCCAGCGAGTTTTCTTTCCAGGTGTCTATACCTTTCTCGTTCAACACTTTAGCCACGACGGTGTAGTAGGTTTCGGAGCAGCGTTCGGGGTAAAGAATTGTGGCGCGTTCGTCGAGGATGTAGTACCAGTCGTGCTCGCCGCTCTTGTCAGGCCCTTTGCTTTTTTTGATGAGGTCGTACACGTCGTTTTGCGGCAGCAGGGTGACGAGGTCGGTTTCGTTTTGCAGTTCGCGGATGCGGCGGCGTGCGTCGAAGTCGTTGGGATTGTAGTGCAGGGCTTTTTGATAGGAGCGAAGCGCCGCTTTTTCATCGCCCATTTGTTCGGCGAGTTTGGCGGCATTGTCGTGATATTGCGCGTGATAAGGGGCAAGTCCGATCAGGGTTTCGATGGCTTGCTTGGCCTTTTTATTGTCCTTCGTGCCGTAGTAGTAGTCGAAAAGTTGCTCGTAGTATTCCGCAGAAGCGGGAAAAATCTCCGACAACTGGGTAATCATCTTGATAGCCTTGTTGTTTTCACCGACCTCAAAACACTCGCGAATCGTCTGATTCACGACGGATATGACGTAGTTTTTCTTTAAATACTGTTCGTTGATGGCGATGGCGGCTTGTGGGTCTTTGCGGAGCATGAGCGCCACGTTGTGCACCATTTCGTTGAAAAAAGTATTGTCAGGATAGCGGCGGTTGGCTTCGTCAATCAATTTCAGTAAATCCTCCATCTTGTTCTGTTCGCCGAGCAGGCTGATGCGCTCTTTCAGGACGTCTTCGTCTTCTCCGTAGCGGCGCACGCGCTCGTCCAGTATTTTTTCGGCTTCATCGTAGCGTTCGTTGCCTTTTTCTTCTTCGTAGCGGATGAGCAGACTGGTAAGTGCTGTGGGGTCAGCGTCTTTCATGCGCTGAAATTCCTGGGTGAGTTCGGTGCGATTGTTCGTTTTCACCAACGCCTGGATGCGGTAAAATCGCAACACGCTGTTGTCGGGCTGTTTCGCGATGGCTTTTTCGATGACCTCGAGTCCTTCCTGGCTTTTGTTGCTGCGCAGGTAGGTCTCGGCCAAAAGGATATAGTTCAGCAGATTTTCGGGCTCGTTTTTGACTTTTTGTTCAAAAAACGTTTCTGCAAAAAAAGGAATCGGCGTAGCCGCAGCAGAGGATTTGTCTTTCGGATAAGGCGCATAAGTGGCCGAACTCACGAGTCCGGGAATCTGGTTGGACTGCGCGTCCACAAAACGGATGCAGAAATTGGGATAGTCCTCGTCTTCGTAACCCAGTTGCACCAACACGCGATTCACGCCTTTTTTCAGCTGGCATTTTGTTTTGTACAAATCGAAATCTGTGCGGCGGTATTCCTGCTCACTGATGAGCAAACGGTCGTTGACCCACACCCGGATATTGCCGGTGAAACCCACCGCGAGTATCGCGTCGAGGTCGGAAGGCGCGGTCACAAATGACTGCGCGAAGGTGATACCGGTGTTGTAGCGCACATAAAAACCAGGTGTGATCCAGCCTTCCGGCTCCTGTACTTTGGGCGTAAACCACTGGATGTCAGCATTGTAAGTGGATTTGAAAATCGCTGAAGGCTCCGGCTGCGCGATAGGCGGGTAGTTTTTTTCAAAACCGCTGCCCGAAAGATTGTCGAACGGCCCGACGAACTGCCACGCGACAATGGAGGTGCTGGCGCGCCATGCTTTGTTCATCTCTTCAAAATCGCTTTTCGTGAGATAGTGGTGGCCGAGCGCGTACTGGATAGCCGTCTTGTAAGTGCCCGGACATTTCGCGTCGGCCATCAGTTCTTTCATCAATTTCAGGTTGTCGTTGCTTTTGCGACCGTAACCGCCGGTCACGGCGCTGTTGAACCACAGCGGGAACAGGTAAGGATAGGGATCTTTCAGGCTTTTGGAGGCTGTTCGCCACAGGTCGGCGGCTTTTTCCTGGTCTTCATGGCCGTCGAAAGTTTCCAGGTAGAGGAGCGTCACGGCTGCGTCGGCAGCGGTAGCGGGGTTTTTAAGGGCTTTTTCGAGCAATTGGCGGGCAGTTTGGCGGTCATTGCGCGCCAGCGCTTCCCAGGCTTTTTGGTAATCATTGGCAAAAACAAGCACGGTGGAGAAAAGGAGCAGCGTCGTGCAGAGCAACTGGACGAAGGGTTGCAGGGGCGTTTTATTGGAAAACATAAGAGAGCATGAAGTTTGGGAAAAAAAAGAATGAGTTAGTTCGGTAGTGTTTATGCAAAATCGTCTGGTATTTCAAAAACTTGCCGTCACAAGGTAAAAACATGTCCTGGCAATTGGTACTCAAAACATTTATCGCAGGTTCGGCGCGCAGCCCGCTGCCGGAGCGAGATGCTTTGTTACTTGGTCTTCCGTTTTCGCCCGACCCGGCACAGGCAGCTTTAGAGGCGCTTGTTACGACCAATTTGCTGCAAAAAGCCGCTTCGCCGCTTCGGAATATTGCTCGCGCCGACCTTCCGTCGCCTGCTTCCGCCTCGGCGGCAACAGCCTGCAGCGCTGCTGCTGCCCAGGATTTAAAGCGCATGTTATCAGGTCGTTATGCACAGGCCCTCCCGGAGTTCGTGGCGCTGACCATTCAGCAAAATATCCTGTTGCCGCCCGAAATGTTACCTGCCTTGTTAGAAAAAGCCGAGCGCGACGTTCATTTTGCTGAAATCATCCGCCCTGCGCTTGGGCCACGTGGCGAATGGCTGGCGCGGCAAAATCCGCGCTGGAGCCCGCTCCTGGCCGAAAATCCAACCGACTGGTTCACGGCAACTTTTTCCGAACGCAAGCGGCTTTTCGCTGCCACACGCGCCCGCAACCCCTTGCTCGCGCTGGCCTGGCTCGAAAAAACGTGGTCGCAGGAAAAGGCCGAACACAAGATTCAGCTCCTCGATTTGATGCAAACCCGGCCCTCTTTGGCGGACGAGGATTTACTTGAAAAAGCGTTTTCAGACAAAAATCGCGACGTGCGCCGGGCTGCCATGCAGGTTTTGGCAACCTTGCCTGAAAGCCGGATTTTTTCGGAAGCAAAAATTTTTTTCAAAGAACGACTTGCCGGGGCTTTGCTTGCCGAAAGCAAAACGGAAACCGAAGCCCGCTTGAAAAAATTCCTGCCCGACCTCGCCGAAGAAAATATCGCTCGCTGGTTGGGGCTTTTGACCAAAGAAGAACTGAACGACTGGCGCCTTGCCTTGCTGCGCTTGTTCGTCCGGCTTTTGCCGCCTGCCGAATTGACGAACGCTACCGGCCTGGAACGGGGGAAATTAGTCGCCGTACTCGACGACGCGAAGGACGCGGCGGCATTACTCGAGGCGATTGTTCGGCACGATGACGGTTTCTGGGCGGAGGCGGTGTTCGGACATTTTACCCGCGACTTCCGCCATGCGGTGTGGCAATCGCCCGAAATGCTCGCGCTTTTGACACATTTTGCCACGGAAATGATGTCTTTTTTGCAAAAAAACAAATTTACGCTCGGCTACGACAACCAGGTTGTGTTGCGTGCACTGGAAAATTACCGCCATCCCTGGCCAAAATCCGTGCTCGAACATTTCCTGGAACAATACCGGCGCCCGGCCTACGGCAACGGGGAGATTCCCGGCTGGCACTACACGGCGGCCTTGCAAACGGCAGCGTATCATTGCGCGCCCTCCGACGCTGCAAACAGCGCGTTGACCCGCGACTACATCCAAAATCAGCCGAAAGCGCGCCCCCGCGAGTTCGAGGAATTTTTAGGAATTATCCATTTTCGGCTCAACATGCGGGAGCATCTGAAGGGATGAGAGGCAACCTTTCGCCGCGATTTTTCATCTTGAAGTTTATGCGAAGCAAAATTTTTCTCCTCTTTTCCTGCGCCATTCTGCTGGGGCTTTCCTGCAACAAAAATGACGACCAGATACCGGGTTTCGACCTGTTGTATCAAAAGGATTTTATCATTCCGGCGGGTATTAGCGTGTTTGAAGTGCATCATTTTCTGCTGGAAGATATCCCGACACGCTACCAGCAAACACTCGAACAGCACGACAAAACGGACGCTGACATCACGGGCATCATAACGGCCCAGGCAACACTCGCCGGCATCTTCGGCGACGCGTCGTTCGATATTGTAGACCAGGTTTCGTTGCGGGTGTACGATTCCAGCGACCCGACCGATTATGTCGAAATCGCCTATCGCTACCCGGTGCCGCTCGACCCAGGCAATAACCTGCCGTTGATTCCTTCGCTGGCCGACAGCAAGCGGTTTTTCAAGAACAACCGCATTAGCCTCGACGTAGTGATTTACCTCCGCAATACGACCCAGATTGACACGGATGTGCGGCTGAATTTGCAAATGAAGGCGACCTATTAGCGCCTCATTATTTTACCTTCGCCGGTATGGAAAATTTCTCCGCGTATTCCGTACTGTTCTCTGTTTGCGGGCTGATTATTCTTTCATACCTGTTTTCTGTGCTCAACCGGGCGACCCGAATCCCATCGGTGTTGCTATTGCTCGGCACGGGTATTTTGCTGCGTTATTTGTCTGATGCGATGAATTTTCCGTTTCATATCCCGCCGGCAGTGACGGAGATTTTGGGCACGGTCGGCTTGATTATGATTGTGCTGGAAGCGGGGCTGGATCTGGAAATTTCGAGAGAAAAATTGCCGCTGATTCGCAGTTCTTTTTTGTCAGCGTTGGTGATTTTACTGGTGTCGTCGCTTGGTGTGGCGGGCATTTTGAAATGGTGGCTGGCCGACGCGCCATTCATCAGTTGCCTCGTGTATGCTATTGCGCTGAGTGTGGTGAGCAGCAGTATCGTGCTGCCGAGCGTACATCATTTGAACCACGAAAAAAAAGAGTTTTTAATTTACGAGGCTTCTTTTTCCGACGTGCTGGGCATTATGATTTTCAATTTTTTCACTGCCGGTCAGGTCATCACGTTGCAATCGGCGAGTTGGTTTGCCGGCAGCATTCCGGTAGCGTTGGTGTTGTCGGTGGCGGTTTGTTTCGGGTTGATGTGGCTGCTGGTAAACAACCGCGTGAACGTCAAATTTTTCCTCGTTTTTGCTGTGCTGATTGTAATTTACGTGGGTGGAAAAAGTATGCATCTGCCTTCTTTACTGACCATTATGATGTTTGGCCTCGTGGTGAATAACTGGGAACTCATGCGCTGGAAGCCGCTGAAAACCTATTTTTCAGACGACAAAGTGAACGACATGGCGGCTTTTTTGAAATCCATCACGGCGGAGTCAGCGTTTCTGATTCGTACTTTTTTCTTTATTATTTTTGGGTTCAGCATCGAGCTGAGTTTTTTACAAAATACAGACGTACTGCTCATCGGCTCCACTATTGTCGCGGCTTTGCTGGCGTTGCGATTTATTTACCTGCGCATTGTGCACAAATACGATCTGTTGCCAGAGCTGTTCTACATCCCGCGCGGCCTCATCACGGTGTTGCTGTTTTACAAAATACCCGAATGGCAGCGCATCGAGGCTTTTGATGAGGGCGTTTTGTTTTTTGTGATTCTGGCGACCACGTTCATTATGATGATTGGCTCGCTTTTGTACCGCGACGAGCCGGTGGAAAATCTGGATGAAGCCACCGTCACGGACGAATGATTTTAGAAGTTGTTCGAGTTATCCTCACCGGGTCAAAAAGGCATATTTTGAAGTCATACTTCATCATTTTTTCAACCCGTAGCGCCACTATGAATTTCAAAAATGATTTTATCTGACTTCAAAATCTACTCTTTTTGCCACCGGCAGAATAACTCAAACAACTTCTTAGCCTAAAAGCATCTCGACGGCCATCGAAAATCCTGCCGGGCCGATGCCTTTCACTTTTGTCAAATTCGCTACCGGCGGAAGGTCGGCCCAGGAGCCATCGTGTTTTTGAACGAGAAAAGGAAAATCAACGGCGGCTAACATGGCCACGTCGTTGAGGCTGTCGCCTGTGGCCGCCAGCACAGGTTTTTCTCCCCGATTTTTTTGAAAAATACCGACCAGCCACAGCAGGGCCTTGCCCTTATCGGTGTGAGCCGGTTGCGCCGTGTAAAACCTGCCTCCCCGGCTGAGCGTGATGCCTTTTTCTGCCAGTTTTTTATTTAAAAAAATGACTCGTCCGGCATCGAGCGAAGTGAGCAAAGTCTCGGTGAAAAGTCGGTCGCGTGCGCGTTGCAAAGCCTCACCTTCGAGGCCGGTGGCTTGCGAAAGTTCAAGGTCCGAAGCGTTGGAAAAACCCTGAATATCCTGAAAATGAGATAATTCGGCGCGAATTATTGAGGCGTTGACAGAGGTGAGTGAGAAAATTTTATAGCCCGATAAGGTTTTCACAAAAACGTTTTCGGAAGATGGCAAAACTTCAAAATAGCCTTCGGGAATGGCTACCGCGCTGCCATTTTCGAGGATAAAAGGCTGCCGGAGGCCCAGTTGTTTTTGCAAAAAAATCTGCTCTGCGAAGGTTTTGGAAGAACAAAAAATCACGGGAATCTGGCGTGCAGCAAGCCGGTCGAGCGCGGCGCGGGCCTCGTCCGCCGAATAGCTGTGATGGTCAATCAGCGTGCCGTCGAGGTCGGTAAAAAGCAGGAGGGGTTGACCGGGTGTTATTGGAAGTCGGGTCATGCAGGTACGAAATTTCCGTGTTGTTGCCAGTCTATCGCTCGGCTGGCGGCTTTGAAATTGATGCCTGCGAGGGCCGGATAACGTTTGGGTTGCAGGGGGGCTGCGTCTTTGCCGATGATGCGGGCGCGGCGCAGTTCGCGCAGGATTTCTTTTTTCAACACCTCAGGGCAAATCGGCGAGTGATAAAGCACTGCCAGCGAGTATTCAATCATTTCCTTGATGTGTTTGTCGCCCTTAGTTGCTTCGTGAAAGTGGGGGTTGCGGGATTCCATCTGGAAAATTTCGGCGCCGGCTTTCATCACTTCGGGATAGGGGCTGGGCATGATGCCGCCAAATTTTTCCAGCAAACTGACAAAATGATAGGTCTCCACGGAGAAGCCTGACGAGTAATCGAGCAGGAGCGCCAGGTCCATCGAAAGGGCGTGTTCGCCAGCGTTGCCGGTGCGCAGCGACTCCGTTTCGTAGCCGGTGTAGTGACTCAGAAATTGGTTAAGGTACTGGTTGGTGATACGCGACACGCGCCCCCATTTGGCAAAAAAGAGTTCGGAACCGACGATTTTCGGCTTGCTGTGCCACTGAATCCGCACCATCGAATAAGGCGATTTGCTTTGCGCCAGCCCGGCAGCGAACAGCCGCGCGTACTCGAACACTGCGCCGGGGAAATAATTGTCGGAGTCAATGAAGCCGATGTATTTTTTGCCGAGCAAATGCGCGAGCGTGATGCCGGCGAGCATACCTTCCGCCTTGCCGTTGCCGACAAGTCCTTTGTCGTCCAGGAGGTGCGGGTAATTGCCGGTTTGAAATATTTGTCCCAGTTCGGGCGAACGCTGGTGGACGATGACGTAGCGTTTTTTTGCGTAGCGGCAAAAAGTGTCTACCATGCCTTGTTCCATGCGAAAACGATCTACCGGGTCGCGCTGGCTGTTGGAAACGATGATGGGCAGGCAGTCGTGCGGAATGCCGGACAAGACGCTTTCGAGCAGTCGGAGGCGTTCGTTTTTGACCGGAATTACGATGGCCATGTCGCGCTCTATCTCGTACAAACGCTCGCGGGGAATTTGCTGGATGACGTGAAAAGGGCTGGCAAATTCGCCGTCGAATTCGTAGCCGCCATCGAGTTCATATACTTTTTGGATATTGTAAAACAGGTTGGCGCCGAAGCGTTCGGCGCGGGCAGGTAGTTCAAGTCTCATGGTATTTTCGTTTGTTTGAAAAGAAACTGAACAAATGGCAACAGCTGAATCCTTTGATTGTTGAAGCCTTTTTCCGGGTTCGTCTTGCAGGTCGGATGATTCGCTGGAATTCCCTTTTTTGCGGCCCCCCGCTTTGCACACAACTACTTTCGACTGTCATGGAGTTTTTAATTGCTTTGATTTTCATCCTCGGTTATGTTGCTATTACGCTCGAACATTCTATCAAAATAAACAAAGCCGCTACTGCTCTCGTGACCGGTGTCCTGTGCTGGACGCTTTACATATTAGGTGAACACGATAAAATATTGGTGTCGCACCACCTTACCGAACACATGGGCGAAATCTCCGAAATCCTCTTTTTCCTGCTGGGAGCGATGGTAGTGGTCGAGTTGATGGATGCACACGATAGCTTCGAAGTCGTGACACAACGAATTCGTACCACGGACAAAAGAAAATTGCTTCTGCTGATTTGCGGGATTACTTTTTTTATGTCGGCGTTGCTCGACAACCTGACCACGACCATCGTGATGGTGAGTTTGCTGCGAAAATTAGTCTCGGATCGGGAAGACCGGATGTTGTTTGTCGGTCTCGTAGTGGTGGCTGCGAATGCCGGCGGGGCCTGGTCGCCGATGGGTGATGTGACCACAACAATGCTCTGGATTGGCGGTCAGATCACTGCCGTCAACATCGTGTTGATGCTCTTTTTGCCGAGTCTGGTTTGTATTCTTTTCCCCTTACTTATCATTTTGAAGCGAACGAAAGGTCGCGTGAAGACGCCCGCGCCCGATACCATTGAAAATGGCCTGACCTCTACCCCCGCCGAACGGAACGCGGTATTCGCTATGGGTTTAGGGGTCTTGTTATTTGTGCCGATATTCAAAACGGCGACACATTTGCCACCTTTCATGGGGATGCTGTTGGGGCTTGGCGTGATGTGGATTGTTACAGAAATCATGCACAGCGGTAAAGACGAAATAGAAAAAGGGACTCGCTCGGTGATTCATGCATTGCGGAAAATAGACACGCCAAGCATCTTGTTTTTTCTCGGTATTCTGGTAGCTGTAGCCGCTATCCAAAATCTGGGGATGCTCACTGACTTGGCGGCATGGCTGGAACGCACCATCGGCAACATCACCGTGATTGTTATTATCATCGGTTTTCTCTCATCCGTGGTGGACAACGTGCCCTTGGTAGCAGCGGCTCAGGGGATGTACACCTTGGAACAATTCCCGACCGACCATTATTTCTGGGAATTTTTGGCGTATTGTGCGGGCACGGGCGGCAGCGCGCTCATCATAGGTTCTGCAGCAGGCGTAGCCGCTATGGGCATGGAGCATATTGACTTTTTCTGGTATTTGCGGCGTATCACACTCTGGGCAGTCATCGGCTATTTGGCCGGAGCAGCGGCTTTTGTGTTGCAATATTCCTTGTTCCACTAAGGCGGGCGCAGCCAGGTTGACCTCTATCATTGCTCCGGCTGTTGAGCGTCATATCCTGTCAGGGTAGAAAGCAGGTTTTTTGCACCTTGAACAAAACCTGTTGTTTATGGACACCCGTCTTTTTGCAAAATACGATGTCGCCGCGCCGCGCTACACAAGTTACCCGACTGTCCCTTATTGGGCTGATGCGGGTTTTTCTCCTGCAAAATGGCTCTCGCATGTGCAAAATGCCTTTGCAACAGACCCTTATATCAGCCTGTACATTCACTTGCCTTTTTGCGAAAGTTTGTGTACTTACTGCGGTTGCAACAAACACATTACCAAAAACCATGCGGTAGAACATCCTTACATCGCATCGGTATTGTGGGAATGGCAAATGTACCGACAGGCATTGCCGGATAAGCTGGTTTTGCGCGAGCTGCACCTGGGCGGCGGTACGCCTACTTTTTTTCACCCCGATAATTTGCGTTTTTTACTGGAAAATATCCTGCAAGACGTAGAGGTGCCCGAACAACATGACTTTGGCTTTGAAGCCCATCCCTGGAGCACGACGAAGGAGCATTTGAAAACGCTGTACGACCTGGGATTTCGCCGTATCAGCATTGGCGTGCAGGATTTTGATGAAGATTTGATGAAATTGGTCAATCGCCGGCAAACGGTAGAATCCGTCGAACGTTGTACCCGCGAAGCGCGCGCCATTGGCTACGAATCCGTAAATTATGACCTGATTTTTGGTCTTCCCAAACAGACTTTGTCACACATACGAACCGACGCAGAGCATATTGCCCGGTTACGCCCTGACCGCATCGCTTTTTA
>Ga0209172_10001374_pt1 | contig 52331 bp, 42 predicted proteins | sample LarsenN4metaG_FD_184113 | JGI IMG/M metagenome (GOLD analysis project Ga0209172, IMG submission 184113) | Hot spring sediment bacterial and archeal communities from British Columbia, Canada, to study Microbial Dark Matter (Phase II) - Larsen... ...
TGAAGCGCGGCTACGCCCGGATGCGGCGGTATGTCACGCCTCCGCGACGCGCCCGCAGCTGTCCACGCGCCGTGCGCCAGCCCGTTCAGGCCTGGCCGCGCGTGCTGCAGACACGATCGATCAAAGGCGCCCCGCACTTCCAACTGGTGTAGCTACGTGGTCACCAATTTCCGAAAGGCATTAGGCTGAAGCCGGACACTACGCTGGCCGGTCCGGCTGAAGCCGGACACTACACTGACAGGTCCAGGCCGCTACATCCGTCACTGTGTCGACGGGACCCTGAAGTCGCCGAGCGGCGGCGGCGTGACGCGCCGTTCGCGCGGCCTTGCCAGCTGAGGAATCCACCCGTACGGGATGCGATACGCGCGATAGACGGCGTTCGACGGGTTCGGTCCGGTCCCGGCGAATATCGGGAACATGTACTCCCAGACGATCGCGCCTTCCCTCGTGACCTCGAACAGCCGGCCGCCGGCGCCGGCGGTGATCAGCGTGTTGCCGTTCGGCAGCCGCTGCGCGCTGCTGATGTTGGTGCTGAAGAACCTCGGGTTCGTGTACGACCACACGAGCTCTAGCGTAACCGGATTGATCTCGAGCACACGCGAGCCCGCGCGCTGGAACGCGCCGACGCCGTCAGGCGCGATCGGGCTGACAAACCCATAGCCGCTCGAGCCGCCGTTGTCGAACACCAGCAGGTTCCCCGCTCCCGGCAGCCCTTTCGGGATCAGGTGCGGGTGGTGCTGGCCGATGATCTGTCGTATCGCGCGCAGCTCTTTCGATGCGCTGAAGTCGGGACCAATCTGCCAGACGATCCTGCCGTCCCGGCCGACGATGGCGATCACGCTCGCTTCGCGGCTGCTGATGATGACGTTCCCGGGTGCGAAGCGCGTGTCCCCCTTCTCGAACCATTGGTTCGGCCCGACATAGGTCGCGGAGTTGATGTGCAGCCAGTCGAAGCTGCCGCGCGCCTTGTTGAAATTGCGCGCCGTCTTGATCGCCTTCCGCGCGTCGGGGGCGAAGCCGAATTCGTCGATGTGGTCGCTCGCCACCCAGTCCCAGACGATCTCGCCGGCCGGCGTCACCTCGATGAGGCGATCGTCGCCGAGCAGCACGTCGGCGACTTTCGGCTGCTTCCGATCGGTGTGGGTGAGGATGAGCGTGTTGCCGGCGTCGGGGTTCGGCGTGTACTCCGGCGAGTAATAACCGGCCGGAAAGCTCGCGAGCTGCCAGTCGTGATGCTGGCGCGCCGACCACGTCATTCCCCCTTCACGCCTGGCGATCTGCTCGGCGCGCGAGAAATTCCACAGGTCCTTGCCGTCGAAGTCGCGGCGAACGAGCGCGAGCGATTCCTGGTACGGCGGCCGCGCGCCGACGGCGGCCATGACGATGCCGCCCGGCAGCACGCGGGCCGGGCCGCCCGCGGAGTTGTTGAAGTTGTCCCACCGTTTGACGACCGTGCCGTTCATGTCGATGACCAGCACGGCCTGGGTGCCGAGCGGCGAGAGCACCATGAACCCGTTCCACGCGCGATCCGGGTCGTAGATCGTCGTGCCCGTCGGATACACGGTCTGCGCCGCCGGGTTCGGCGCAAGCGCCACGAACCCCGCCGCCGCCAGACAGGCGGGGAGTACCGTCATCAGCGTCCGGACCGCATCGGTCAGTGGTCTCATAGGCCTCACGTCCTGATCTGTCCTGCTGATCTGTCCTGCCGGTCTCGCGAAGGCTATTACACCCGTTGGCGGCCACCGGTCAAAAAACCCGCAAGACCGCGCCGCGCCCCGACGCAGGGTACTGCAGCGGCCGTAAACTCGTGATGGGGAGATTGCACCATGACACCTCGGACCGTCTGGACCGTCGCCGCGGCGCGCGCGATCGCGATGGCGCTGGCGATCGCCGCGATTGCTGCTTCGGCGCCGCTGCTGGCGCAGACCGCCCGTGAATCGACCTGGAACGCGCGGACGCCATGGGGCGATCCCGATCTGCAGGGCGAATGGACGACGGAAGGCGAATACGGAGTTCCGCTCGAGCGGCCGGCGCAGTACGGCACGCGGCGGTTCCTGACCGACGAGGAATACGCCAAGCGCATGGAGGACGTCAGGAGGCGCGACGAGCGCGACCTGGCGCGGGTCGACGTGCTCTCCGGCAAGGTCGACGCGCCCAATGCCCCGATCCCGCACTGGCGCGAGTACAACACGACCTCGCGGCGCACGTCGCTCATCATCGATCCGCCCGACGGCCGTCTGCCGCCACGCACCCCGCAGGCAGCGCCGCTGCGCCCGCAGCGCTGCGGGAGCCTCCAGCGCGGCGAACCGTGCGACACCTACGAGGACTACGGCCTCGGCGTGCGCTGCATCGTCCACGGCGGCGGCTTCCCCGATGCCATGTTTCCCGCCGTCTACAACGCCAACATGCGCATCCTGCAGGCCGAAGGGATCGTGGCGATCACCTACGAGCTGATCCACGACACGCGCATCATCCCCCTCAACACCTCCCGCCCGCGGCTCTCCGACAAGATCCGCATGTACATGGGCGACGCACGCGGCCATTGGGAAGGCAACACGCTGGTGGTGGAGACGACCAATCTGAAGGCCAGCACGCGCGGGGCGTCGCCGGGGCTGCGGCTCGTCGAGCGCTTCACCCGCACCGGACCGGACACGATCGAGTATCAGGTGACCTTCATCGATCCCGTGACGTGGACCGCACCGTGGACCGCCGCGCTCGACATGAATCGCCGGCCGGACACGGCCGGCGTGTACGAGTACGCATGCCACGAGGGCAACTACGGCCTCGAGCACATGCTGCGGACCTCGCGGCTCTACGATTGACGCGCAGGATCGCCGGGCGTCAGACCCGCTGCTCGTAGAAGAGCGAAAACGCCTTCAGGGACGCCAGCCACGCCGTCAGCACGAGCGCGTGCCGCAGGTAGTTCAAGGTCGACCACCGCGCCGCCGAGGCCACCGACTCCGGCGTGTCCGCGGCGTTCATCCTCACGACGACAGGTCGCCTATTTCGCGCCGAGACCGCCGGTGAGTCCTTCGATCTGGTGTCCGGTCGCGAACTTCCGTGCCCGCGCGATTTCGGCCGGAGTGGCGACCTTCGGATCGACGTTCACCTGCGAGCAGCTGAAGCCGCGCAGCGTGCACTCGGACGTCGTATGGACGATGCCTCGCTCCTTCATGTACTTCGCCATCAGGTCGACGGCATCCTGGTGAATGATCACGGCGTTGTTGGGGACGAACGTGCCGACGCCGATGGCGTAGTCGATCGGCATGAGCGGCTCGTTGCTCGAGCCGAACTGCCCGTCGTTCTTCTTGCCGAGATCGTGGGCGGACAGATCTGCGCCCGCGTCGATCAGATACTGGATGATCGGCACGCTGCCGTAGTTGGCGGCGGCCATGAGCGGCGTGATGCCGTAGTCGTCGGCCCAGTTGACGTCGTTGCCCAGCGCCACGAACCGCTTCACCACTTCGAGCCGTTCCTCGTCGGACTTGCCGCGGTGATAGCCGTGGATGAAGGCCAGACCCGCGGCTGCGGCGAGCATCGACTCGTTGTCCGTGGACAGGACATGGGGATCGGCACCGCGTTCGAGGAGGAGGTTGACGAGCTCGAGATCCGCCGCGAACGCCGCGCGCATGAGGGCGGTCGCGAAGACGATTCGAGGCGAGCCCTCACGCATGCGCGCGCGAGGCGTGTTGTTGACCAGGGCATTGGGATCGGCGCCGGCGTCGAGCAGCTTGCGAATCAGCGGCATCGGGTCGGCGGTGACCATCCACGGGAAGTTGGGCGCCGTCTCCATGTTGCGGCGGTCGACCGCCCAGAACAGCGGCGTGAAGCGCTGCGCGTCGGCCTTGTTGACGTCGGCGTGGCGGTCGACGAGCAGCTCCGCGACGTCGTAGTTGCCGTTGAAGATGGCCACGGCCAGCGCCGTCTTGCCGTCACCGGCGATGGCATCGATGTCGGCGCCGGCGTCGAGCAGCAGACGGGTCAGTTCGACGTCGCCCTCTCGCGAGGCGAGCGCCAGCGGCGTGAGCCAGCCGCTGGCGAAGGCTTCCGCCCTGGGATCGATGCGATTGGCCACCGGCGTGCGCCCCTCGAAGCCACGGCCGTTGGCTGCCGCCACGTAATGCGAGCGCGCATTGACGTCGGCCCCTGCGGCAATCAGCGTCCGGACGGCTTCAGCATGTCCTTCGGAGACAGCCCACATCAACGCCGTCGTGCCGCCCCAGCTTTCCCTCGCATTGACATCGGCGCCGGCCTCGATGAGGACGCGGAGCGCGTCAGCCCTGCCGGTGCGCGCCGCCATCATCACGGCGGTGTCCGACGAAGCCGTCAACGGCGCATTCGGGTCGGCGCCGGCCTTGAGCAGACGATCGATCATCGCGGCGCTGCCGTTAACGGCAGCGAGCTGCAGAGGCAGGACGCCTTCGCGGGTGCGCAGGTCCACGCGCGCGCCCGCACGAATCAGGAGGTCGGCCATCTCGAGATCGTCCCGCTCCACCGCCCAGTGCAGCGCCGTCGTCCCGTCGACCTGTACCGCGTTGACGTCGGCCTTGCGGGCCAGCGCCGCACGAAGGGCCTGCCGATCGCCACGCATTGCGGCGTCAGCGACTTCCACTCTCGCCCCTCGAGCAGGCTCGGGACGATCCTGCGGCGCGCGAGGAGTCGCGGCATGAGCGGCGCTCACGCAGGAGAGGATCCCGAGAAGCAGAGCGGCGAACGTGCGCGTCACCGAGTCACCTTCAGTATCGCCGGCGCCGCGGCAGCCCCGTCGAGCGCAAGCATCTTCGTTGCGGCGTCAGCTACGACCTGCCCCGTGATCGACATCCTTCCTTCGCCGTTGCCCCTGGCGTCGAGCCGCATGTCGATCACGGTGAAATCCACGTCCGGCTTCGCGGTGCTCGCTGGACCTACGGGAACGGCTTCCGCGCCAATCCGACGATCGGCGACGAGCACGATGCGTTCCGCGCCTCCGGGCATCGCCACCTTCGACGCGTACTTGATCGAGTAGCCGACCGGGCCATCGTTCCAGATGAAACCCACCGTCGGCGCTGCCTTGATCGCCGCACCGAGCCGCTCGATCGGCGTGGGCGGTGGCGGCGGTGGTCCCCCGGCGCGTCCACCACGACCACCCCGTCCGCCGCCGCGGCCGCCCGCGTCCGCGGCTGGAGGTGGAGGCGGGGGCGATGGCCGCTCCGGTGGCGGCGGCGGCGCCGTCAGTGCCTCGACGAGCGGCGCACGCTCGGCGTCCGTCGACCAGCGAAAGACTTCGATCGACAACGGCGCCGCGGGTGCGCCGCTGCCGGCACCGGTAGCGCGCAGCTTGAGGATGATGTCCGCAGCATCCGATCTCGATCCGACAACTACCATCGCTGCCGCTACGGCGAGCGCCAGCAGCGCGGCACCGATCGGCCGCTCATTGCCGTTCACTGTCATTGGTCCCCTTGGTTCGGCCCAGCCACTCGACCAGGCGCTCGAGTTCGTCGTCGGCGATCTTGGCCCCGCGCTCCCGCATGTCGAGCGCCACCACCCGCCAACGCTCGGGTGCGTAGCGCGCGTTGTTCACCCGATCGATCGGATGACACGACGTGCAGGCTCGTTGCAGCAGCGCCTCGGCTTCGGCATCCGAGAAGAAGGTCGTCACCTCCCGCGCCACATAGCTCCGCGGGAACGGCTTCGTCGTCGGACCGAACCGCACGGCCAACCAGTCGAGTAACAGCCCACGGTCCTTGTCGTCAAGGGTCAGGTTCGAATCCTCGTGTTTGGCGGTGATGTGGGCGTCCCAGCCGGCACGATCGAGCGCGTTGTAGGCATAGTCGTCGATGCCGTGGCACGACGTGCAGTGCTTGAAAATCACCTGACGCACGGGCCCGGTCGGCGGCACGACCTGCGGCCGCGTCGGCCGCGGCGCCAGCTGCGCCTCGAGTGCCGCCACGATCGAGACGGCGAACACGACGAGCGCGACAATGGTTTTCATGCCATCTCGAGCGGCTCGAGACGCCCGGTGCTCGTCCCGAGCTTGTTGGTCATCCCCTTGCCGTCCGGCGACACCCACGCATCGATGCCGTAGAGGTGCAGGATGCTGACCAGCATGTTCGACGTGCGCTGCGTGTTGTCGGGGAACACGAGATGCCGGTTGCCCTTGAAGGTGCCGTCGATGCCGCCCACCAGGATCACGGGCACCTTCTCGTGTGCATGCCGATGCGAGTTGCCCATGTTGCTGCCCTTGTAGATCAACACGTGATCGAGCAGCGTGCCGTCACCGTCCGCCGTCCTGCTCAGCTTGTCGACGAAATACGCCAGATTCTGCACGTGATAGCGATTGACCTTCGCGTAGTTGGCAATGTTCTCCGGCTTGTCGCCGTGGTGCGACGTGCCGTGCCAGCCGCCGGTGTAGCCCGATTCGGGGAAGCTGGCGCCGCTGAGATCGCGCCCGAGCATGAAGGTGATCGCGCGCGTGATGTCGCCCTCGAGCGCGAGCGCCATCAGGTCGTACATCAGACGGAAATGAACGTGTTTGCTCTCGGGAAGGCCGAACGGCACGTCGGCCGTCGGCTCCTTCACCGAGTTGTCCGTCGCGATCCTGATGCGGCGTTCGAGCTCGCGGATGTTGTCCACGTAGGTGTCGATCCGCGCCTGGTCGCCGGCACCGAGTTGCTGCCTGAACACCCGGAGCTGCCCGACCACGGCATCCAGCACGCTGGCGTTGCGCCGTCGATCGCGCCGACGCTCGTCGGGGCTCGTGCCGTCGCCGAACAGCCGCTCGAAGACGACGCGCGGGTTGACCTGCGTCGGCAGCGGCTCGGTCGGCGACGCCCAGGAGATGGAGTTGGTGTAGGCGCAGCTGTATCCCCAGTTGCAATTGCCGAAGTTGCCGGTGTCTTCGACGCCGAGCTGCAGCGAGGACAGGATCGTGTCCTGACCGTACTTCCGGGCGATGAGCTGATCGATCGTCACGCCGAGGAACGGACTCACGGTGTTGCGCCGCGGCCGCGCCCCCGACAGCAGCACGGCGCCGCGCGCGTGATCGCCGCCGGGCTCGTCGGTCGTCGCCATGGCTTCCGGCATGTCGAGACCGCTGATCAGGACGACGCGGTTGCGGAACGGCTCGAGCGGCTTGGTGATGAAGGAGAATTCGAAGTCCTTCCCCTCCTGGAGCGGGCTCCAGTATCCCGGGGCAGCACCGTGCGGATGCCAGATGCCGATGAAGCGTTTGACGGGCGCCGCCGCGGTCATGCGGATCGGCGTGAACGCCGGAATCATCGAGTCCAGCAGCGGCAACGCGAGCGTAACCCCCGCTCCGCGGAGGAAGGTCCGCCGTGGGATGTGCCGCTTCGTGAGAAACATAGAACCCCTCGCTGGCAACGGGGTCAGATCTTGATTTTTGCCTCGGCCGAAGATTCCGTCCTAGCCGAGGCAAAAATCAAGATCTGACCCCGGATTTCACCCGCATCTGGAACTGCGGGCTTCGAACGACCCCCATCACAATCGCCGAGAACCGGTTGTCGGCCTTCGCCGCCTCGGCAGCGATGGCCCGAATCGTCGGCATGTCGGTGTACTCGACGCCGCGGCCGACGGCGTAAGTCATCATCCGCTCGATGAAGATCCGGACGAACTGCGGCGAGTAGCGCAGCAGCGCCTGCCGCAGCTCCACGGGACCATCCACCTGCTGGCCGTCGAAGAGCACGACCTTCGCATCGATCGGCGTGCCGCCCTCGCCGCCCTGCTTCGTTCGCCAGCTCGCGTCGGCGTCGAAGTTCTCGAGGGCGAAGCCAATCGGGTCCATGATCTTGTGGCACCCCGCACACGTTGGCGCGCGGCGATGCCGCGTCATCTGCTCGCGCAGTGTCAGCACCTTGCCCTCGTCCTTCGTGTCCTCCAGTGGCGGTACGTTCGGCGGCGGCTCCGGCGGCGGTGTGCCGAGGATGTTCTCCAGCACCCACACACCGCGCTTCACCGGCGAGCTGCGGAAGTTCTGTGTCCACGTGACAGCCAGGAAGCTGCCCTTACCGAGCAGACCGCGCCGATAGTCCATCTCCGGCGGCAGCGTCACGCGGCGGAAACGCGACCCGTACACATTCGGTATCCCGTAGTGCCGCGCCAGCCGCTCGTTGACGAAGGTGTAGTCGGCGGTCAGCAAATCGAGGATGCTGCGGTCCTCGCGGATGATGCTGTCGAAGAACAGCTCCGATTCGCGCTGCAGGCTGACGCGCAGCTCGTTGTCCCAGTTCGGATAGAAGATGCCGTCGGGCGAGGTCGCCGGCAGATTGCGGAGATACAGCAGCTGCTGCGCGAAGCTCGATACCAGCGCCCCGGAACGCGCATCGGCGAGCATGCGCCGCACCTGCTGCTCCAGTACCCGCGGCTGACTCAGACGGCCCTGGCTCGCCACCGCGATCAGCTCATCGTCCGGGATGCTGCTCCACAGAAAGAACGACAGCCGCGATGCCAGCTCCAGATCGGTAATGCGATACGGCTGGCCGGCGGGAAGACCCGCAGGCTCGCGCTCGGCGCGGACCAGGAACTGCGGGCTCGCCAGCACGAATCGCAGCGCGTACTCGATGCCGTCCTCGAACGTTGCCCCTTTGCGGCCCTCGTCAAAGAAGGTCATGACCGTCTGCATTTCCTGCGCCGTCGGCGCGCGGCGATACGCGCGCCGCGCGAGGGTGGTCATGATCTGCCTCGCGCAGGCAGTCTCTTCCCTCGAGGGTGCGGTCCCGCCGGCATCAGCCGTCGGCGGGTCTCGCCGTTGCGCCGAGCGCGAAGGCGGATGACAGATGAATACCTTCCGCCGGCTGGCCGAGTCCCCGGGGCGCTGTGCGTTGAACGGTCCCTGGATGCGAACGAACCCGATCGCCGGGTAGTTCTGCATCTGCGGGATAGTGTTGTTCTCGAGTGACTGCCGATCGTAGTGGCGGATGATATCGAGGCTCGGACGGTAGTTCGTCGCCAGGAACGTCGCGCCGACCAGACGCGATCCGGCACGAACCGGCACCGTCACTTCCAGCGTGCCGTCGGCCTCCGCGGTCATGCCGACGTTGACGCCGACCCCGCGATACGGCCAGACGTGCGCACGCTCTCCGTCGATGATGAGTGCGAGACGCTCGTTGGGAATGTAGCTGCCGATCCCGAAGTTCTGAATCGAGAACCGGTATTCGCCATCAGCCGGAAAGGTGTGGCGCGCGACGATGCCCCCCCGCGTGCCGAAGGGCATGCCCTCGAGCCGGTGATTCTGCGACGCATCGCTCGACGTGAGATACGTGGCCTCGACCGGTGACTTCCAGTAGCCGACGGCCATCCGCGAAATGCGCGCGGCGGCGGTGGCGTACGACTCCAGCAGCGTCGGCGAGATGGTCAGCGACCCGGCGATGTTGTCGAAGCCGTTGGCCGAATCATCCGGCGGCAGCAGCGTTGTCACATCGATGCGCAGATCGAGGAGATCGCGGATGGCGTTGGCGTACTCGGTGCGATTGAGCCGATGCAGCACCACGGCGCCGGGATTGACCCGCGCTCCTGCAGCGCGGTCGATCTCGGACTCGAGCCAGTCACGGAGCCCCTCGTACTCGGGCAGCGGCGGCCGCGGCAGATCGGGCGGCGGCATGACCCCGGCCCGCAGCTTGCGGATCACCTTCTCCCAGATTTCGGCATCCTCGGCCACGTGCGCGAGATCGAGCCCCTCCAGCGAGAGGTTCGCGGTCTTGAGACGATCGTTGTGGCAGGTGACGCAGTACGTGTCGAGCAGCGCCCGCTGCGTCCCGCCTTCGCCTTGCGGCCTCGGCGAGGCAGGCGCCTGCGCGCGCGACGCCGGCGAAGACGGCGTCGCCGACTGCCCGCTCAATGAGGCAATCGATACCGCCAGCAACAGCGTGGCCGATACGGGTGTCCTCCGCGCCAGATTCACGCGGGGAGGGTCGCACAAACTGCGCGATCAGTTCAAGAGGGAATTCTCGCCGCGACAGGGCGCCTTCCGATCTGCACGCGGAGTGGCCCGGTAGGACCAACGGCAGTGCTCTCGGCGAAGCCGACGCTCAACCGCCTGCTGCGCGATGGGATCACGATCAGCGAGCACGCGCCGCTCAGCGACAGCGTCCTGGAAGTGGTCGCCGCCACCATCGTCGGCGATCCGCCGCAGATTGGATGGCTGTGAACGTCCGGCTGAAGCCTGGCTGAAGCCGGACGCTACTTCCGGGCCGCCCTCTCCTCCGCCAGCCGCGCGGCTTTCAGGATCGACGGAAGCTGGTAGTTGCCCTCGTGGCAGGCGTACTCGAACAAGGGTCCGTCGATGCGGGTCATCTCGTACTCGCCGCTCCACGGGCGCGTCCACGTCGACGGATCCTCGACGGTGAACTGGTAGCGGATCGTGTCAGGCGACGTCATCGTCAGCCGCTCGGTGACTTTCAGGTTCTCCGATGAGCCGCGCCACGCGGTCTTCTCGCTGTAGTTGGTCGTCTCGATGACCATCGTGTCGCCCTCCCAGCGCCCGCGCGAGTCGCCGCGGTAGGCGCGGAGCGCCGGGCCGAGCCTCGGACGGCCGTCGAGCGGCACGGGCCGCGCCACCGGCATCATCTCGGGCTGGATGACGAACACGCCCGGCGCCTGCACGATCAGCAGGTTCGAGTTGTAGCCGGTCGGCAGCAGCGGCGGCCCTTCGTGCGCCCAGTAGATGCAGCGCTCCGACAGGCTGCGCGTCTGCGCGCTGTCGAACGGGCCCACCAGCTTGCGCGCCTCGGCGCGTGCCTGCGCGCGCTTCTGCCCTTCAGCGGTGAGCGGCGGGATGCGGCCGTCGGGCGGGTCGGTGATGAGCGACGTCCGCAGCATCGCCCCCTTCTGGTAATGCTCCAGCAGCCAGATGCCGTCGTCGTAGTGGATGTCGGCGTCGCTCTTGACTTCTTCCCCGCGCGGGACGTTCTTGACCCGCTCGAGCGCACGCTGGGCGAAGGCCTTCGCTTCCTCGGGCGTGAAGAACGCCTTGTCCTTGAATTCCGCCGGCCGTTCCAGGGGCGTGAACGTCTGGTTGGTCCAGTAGCCCTGCATGTCGGGCCTGCCGTCGGCCAGCCTCGGGATCGCCTGCTTCGACTGGCTTCGCGTCGTCGCCGGCAGCAGCGTGACGCACAACAGCGCGAGCGTGAGGGCGGATCGTCCGATCGTCATGGGTGCCTGCCTAGGTCAGCGAGTAGTCGCGCTGTGTGCGCGCGTACTCGACGAAGTAATCCAGCGACTCGACGTTGGCCATCGCGGCGCGGTTGGCCGCCTTCTCAACCGGCACGCCCATCAGGATGCGCCGCACCGGCACCTCCATCTTCTTGCCGGTGAGCGTATAGGGTATCGCTTTCACCTGGACGATCTTGTCCGGCACGTGCCGGGGTGAGTACTCGCGGCGGATGTGGTTCCGGATCTCGTCGGCAATCGTCTCGTCGAGCGGCACGTTGTGCCTGGTCTTGACGAACAACGGCATGAAGAACCGGCCGCCGGGCAGATCGAGGTTCACGATCAGCGAATCCTCCACCGCCGGCACACCGGCCAGGGACCGGTAGACTTCGGCGGTGCCGATGCGCACACCGTGGCGGTTGAGGGTGGCGTCCGAGCGGCCGAGCACGAAGCAGCCGCCGCGCGCGTTCACCCGGAAGAAGTCGCCGTGGCGCCACACGCCGGGATACAGATCGAAGTACGACTCGCGGTAGCGGCTGCCGTCGGTATCGCCCCAGAACCCGACCGGCATCGACGGCATCGGCTCGGTCAGCACCAGCTCGCCGACCTGGTCGACGACCGTATTGCCCTGCTCGTCGAAGGCATACGCCGCGACGCCAAGCTGCCGGGCCTGGATCTCGCCGGCGTAGATCGGCAGGTTGACGACGCCGCCGACCAGCCCCGTGCAGATATCGGTGCCGCCGCTGCCGGAATGGGCCCACAGATCCTTCTTCACGTTCTCGAAGAACCACGCCTGGCACTCGGCCGTGACCGGCGATCCGGCGAGCACGATCGTCTCGAGGTTCTCGAGCGCGAAGCGCTCCTTCGGGACGATGCCGGCCTTTTCGAGGATGCTCTGATAGCCGGGGCTGGCGCCGAACAGATGCGCGCCGGTATCGTCGGCCAGCTTCCACAGCAGGTCGGGCGTCGGCCACGCCGGGTTGCCGTCGTAGAGCACCGGCACGACGTCGACGATCAGGCTGCTGGCCAGGAAGTTCCACATCATCCAGCCGGTGCTGGTGTAGAAGAACATGCGCTGCCGCGGGTGCATGTCCATGTGGAAGTGGAACAGCTTCAGCTGCTCGATCGTGATTCCGCCGTGGCAGTGGATGATCGGCTTCGGCAGTCCGGTCGTGCCCGACGAGAACAGGATCCAGAGCGGATGCTCGAACGGCACCTGCTCGATCTCGAAGCCCTCGCGCCCCGGGTCGGGTCCCGCCAGCGCGTCCGACCACAGCTCGGCACCGGACACGAGCGGCGTGCGATCGTCCGGATCCAGATAAGGCAAGTGGATCACGTGCGAGAGCGTCGGCAGCCGGCCGACGATCTCGCGGATGTCGCTGCGCCGATCGAAGGACTTGCCGCCGTAGCTGTAGCCGTCGACGCAGAGGATCAGCTTCGGCGCGAGCTGAGAGAAGCGATCGAGCACACCGCGCGTCCCGAACTCCGGCCCGCAGCTCGACCACACGGCGCCGATGCTCGCCGCGGCCAGCATCGCGATGATGGCTTCCGGCGTGTTCGGCACGTACGCCACCACGCGATCGCCGCGGCCGATGCCGAGCGCGCGCATGTGGGTGGCCAGCACGCGCACGTGCCGCGCCAGCTCGACCCACGACATCGTCGAGAGCGGCCGGCACTCCGAGAGGTACACCAGCGCATCTTCACCGGCGCGCTCGTGGCGCAGCGCATGGTGGGCGTAATTCAGCGTGGAACCGGGAAACCACTCGGCGCCGGGCATGGTTCGCCTGCCGAGCACGCGCGACGGGGGCGTGGAAAATTCCAGCCCGCAAAATTCCGCAATCGAGCTCCAGAAGGCCTCCAGGTCCGAAACCGACCAGCGCCACAGCGACTCGTAGTCATCGAACCGATGACCACGATCGGCGAGCCAGCCCATGTAACGCGTCAGGTGGGAACGGGCGATACGGGCCGGCGGCGGCGTCCAGAGCAGGGTGCCTTCTTCGACCTTCATCCAACCTGTGATTGTAATTGGTGGGAGGACGCACGCCCCAGACTTTGATCGGATTTTGCCGGGGCCGACGGCCCGGCCGCGGGAGGACGGGGCCGCCCGCTAGAATTGAGACATGGCGAGGGTGACGGTCGCCATGCTCGTCGGTGTCAGTCTCTGGCCGGCGCTGCCGCTCGCCCAGACCCCGTCTGCCTCCGCCCCGCCGACCGCCGTCGTCGCCGAACTGGACGGCATCATCCATCCCATCGCCGCGGAATATCTGAACGACGCGTTCGCGCTGGCCGACAGCTCGGACGCCGAAGTCGTGGTCGTCGTGCTACGCACGCCGGGAGGCCTGCTCGACTCGACGCGCGACATCATCTCCCGCATGATCGCGTCACGCGTACCGGTGGTGGTCTTCGTCGGGCCGTCGGGTGCGCGCGCGGCATCGGCGGGATTCCTCCTGACCATCGCCGCCGACGTCGCGGTGATGGCGCCCGGCACCCACATCGGCGCCGCGCACCCGGTCTCCGGGACGGGCCAGAGCATGGACACGGTCACGGCAACGAAGGCGGCGGAAGACGTCGCCGCCTACGTGCGTTCGCTCGCCGAGACGCGGCGCCGGAATGTCGAACTGGCCTCCGAGGCGGTGATGAAGAGCCGGGCGTTCACCGACAACGAGGCGCTCTCCGCATCCCCGCCGCTCATCGACTTCGTCGCCCGGGACGTGCCCGAACTGCTGAAGAAGCTCGACGGGCGGACGGTGCGCCGCTTCGACGGCAGCACCGTCGCGGTTCATACCGCCGGCGCCGAGGTCCGCCAGGTGGAGATGACGCGCCGTCAGCGCTTTCTCAGCGCGATCGCGCATCCACAGATTGCCTATCTGCTGCTGACGCTGGGGATTCTCGGGCTGACGGTGGAGTTCTGGAATCCCGGCGCGGTCGTACCCGGCGTGGTCGGCGGCGTGGCGCTGCTGCTCTCCTTCTTCGCGCTGCAGATTCTGCCGGTCAACACCACAGGCCTGCTGCTGATCGCGCTCGGCCTCGCGCTGCTCGTGCTCGAGATGAACGTGCCGAGCTTCGGCGTGCTGGGCATCGGCGGCACGGTGAGCCTGGTCATCGGATCGGTGATGGTGACGCGTTCGGTGCCCGGCGTCTCCGTTCCGCTGCAGCTCGTGATTCCGGCCGCCCTGTCGGTATCCGCCATCTCGCTGTTCCTCGGCCGGCTCGCAGTCCGGGCACAGCGTCAGCGGCCGGTGACCGGCGCAGAGGCGTTCATCGGCCTGCGGGGCCGGACCCGCACGGCAATCGCTCCCGGCCACCCCGGGCAGATCGACGTGCGCGGCGAGATCTGGCGCGCGGAGAGCACGGCGACAATCGGTCCCGGGGAGCCGGTGAAAGTGGTCGCAATCAACGGGCTGACCCTGTCGGTGGAACCGGCCGCCGAGCAGAGCGACCCGGTCGGCGCGGAGGCGCGCCAGGGAGCGGAGTGATGGATGCGTTCACGTTGTTGTCTCCTGCCTTCATCGTCACCGTGGTGGTGGTGTTCTACCTGTTCAGCTCGATCCAGATCCTCGCGGAGTACGAGCGCGGTGTGATCTTCCGTCTCGGCAAGCTGCTGCCTCAGCCCAAGGGTCCGGGGCTGGCGCTGGTCTTCAGGCCGATCGATCGCATCGTTCGTATCAGCCTTCGCACCGTCGTCCACGACGTGCCGCCGCAGGACATCATCACCCGCGACAACGTCTCGGTGAAGGTCAACGCCGTCGTCTACTACCGCGTGATCGATCCGCGGCGCGCGGTCGTCGAGGTCGAAAACTACATGTACGCGACCTCGCAGCTGGCGCAGACGACGCTGCGCAGCGTGCTGGGGCAGGTCGAGCTCGACGACCTGCTCTCCCAGCGCGAGCAGTTGAACCAGCACCTGCAGCAGATCCTCGACACGCAGACCGATCCGTGGGGAATCAAGGTGTCGGCGGTCGAGGTCAAGCACGTCGACCTTCCGCAGGACATGCAGCGGGCGATGGCGCGACAAGCCGAAGCCGAGCGCGAGAAGCGCGCGAAGATCATCCATGCCGAAGGCGAGCTGATCGCCTCGGAGAAGCTGTCGCAGGCCGCGGCCGTAATCAGCCGCGAGCCCGGGGCCATGACGCTGCGCTACCTGCAGACGCTGAACGAGATCGCGGCCGAACAGAACTCGACGATCGTCTTCCCGCTGCCGATCGAGCTGCTGTCGGTGTTCCGCACGCGCACATGACGCGCGCCGGGTTCCCCCGGCTGCCCTGACGAGCCGTATACTGTGGCCCCTGATGAGGTCACCATGCGGCTCTCACTTCTCCGCGTCATCGCCTCGATGACGGCGACCGCCGCCGCCATCCTGAACCCGAGCGCGTCCAGCGCGCAGCAGACGGTCCCCTTCGAGAACGGTGCGCCGGTTGCGCCGGTCGGCTTCGAGCCGCAGCCGGTGCCGGCCGAGCCCGTCGAGTACAACACCGCGGAAGTCATGCGGATCCGCGTGGTGCCGGTCGTGCGCGGACTCGCCAACCCGTGGAGCCTGGCGTTCCTCGCCGACGGCACGATGCTCGTCACCGAAAGAGAAGGACGCCTGCGGATCGTTCGCAACGGCGTTCTCGATCCGAAGCCCGTTCCCGGCACACCGGCGGTCCGCCCACAAGGGCGCTCGGGCCTGATGGACGTCGTGCTGCACCCGCAGTTCGCCGCCAATCGTCTCGTCTACTTCACGTATCTGAAGCCTGTCGAAGACGAGAGACGCTCCGCGCTGACCGTCGCTCGTGGACGCTTCGACGGCTCCTCCATCACGGAGTTGAAGGACATCTTCAGCACCGGACCGGGGGTAAGCGGACCGTCGCGGCTGGCCTGGGGACGCGACGGCAAGCTCTACATGACCACGCCGAGCGGAGGCAATGGCGACAGCTCGCAGGATCCGAACAGCTATGCCGGAAAGGTGCTCCGCCTGAACGACGATGGGACGGCGCCGGCGGACAATCCGTTCGCGGGACGCGCCGGGCACAAGCCCGAGATCTACACGCTCGGCCACCGCAACTCGCTCGGCCTTGCGGTCCATCCTGTGACCGGCGACCTCTGGCAGAACGAGATGGGACCGAACGGGGGCGACGAGATCAACGTCCTCAAGCCCGGCGCCAACTACGGCTGGCCGCTGGTGAGCCTTGGCCGTACCTACGCCGGACCGTGGCAGTCGCCGGTGTTCTCGAAGGAAGGGTTCGAGTCGCCGGTCGTCTACTGGATGCCCTCGATCTCGCTGTCGGGAATGACGTTCTATACAGGAAGCAAGCTGCCGAAGTGGAAGGGCGACATCTTCGTCGGCGGGCAGCGGACGGGCGAGATCCCGGGCACCGGCCGTCTCGAACGGATCCTCGTCAACGGGAAATTCGAGGAGCTGCGCCGCGAGTCGCTGCTCGTGCCGCTCGGCCTGCGCGTGCGCGACGTCAGGCAGGGTCCCGACGACCTCCTCTACGTCGTCGTCGACCACAACACGAATGGAGGCATCCTGCGCATCGAGCCGTCGGCCACGATCCAGCAACCAACGACATACCCCACGCGGCCGCCGCGTTAGAGCCCAACGACGTCTCCTGGTGGACGAACGGGCGCCACGCTGCAATCTGCGGTGGCGCGCGCCGCCAACGGTGAGTGGACCACTGGGGCGAACGCGAATTATTCCCCAGTCGGGGCCAGATCGCGGCGCTTCAGAGGGCTGAAGCGCTCGGAGTGAGTCCAGTTGCCGAGAAGTCTCGAGCCTTCGGAAATACCGACTTGTCGGGATGGCGGAAGGCGGTGGCGCTGTTTAGTGTATGCGCACCATCTCGTGGATGAGACAGCCCCGCGCACGCTTCCCGATTCACGCGAGGATGGAAGCGGAAGCGACGACGTCAATCCGAGTTCGCCGGTCGGCTTCCGCGTTCCGGCGCTGTTCCTCCCTCTACTGGATTTGCTGATCGTCGTCTATGTCTCCGGGCTGGCGCTGATCGCCTTCACCGGCGGGGCCGACCTCGGCATTCTCAGCTTTCGTCAGGCGGAAAAGCCGATCCTCGCGCTCATGGTGCTCGTCCCGATGCGCATCGCGTGCGGCGGCCGCTCCTGGCTGCCAACCGTCCTGCACGCGGCGGCAGGCCGTCTGCAGGGCGCCTGGACGAGTGCGCGCGCCCGGGTCCCGGCTGCCGTGCTCGACACCTGCGTCATTGTCGGCGTCGAGCGCATCGCGTCGGTGGCCGTCGCCTTCCTCGCCAACGTGACGTTCGAGCCGGAGATCACCCGCGGCTTCTCGATGCCTTTCGACAACGCCAGGTTCATGGAGATCTTCGCGGCGTGGGATTCCGGCTGGTATTGGGACATCGCCACGCGCGGCTACTACTTCCGTGGCGACGGCCCGAGCAGCATCGCGTTCTTTCCGCTCTACCCCATGCTGATGCGCATGGCGGCGGCGCCATTCGGCGGCGGCCCGGCTGCGACGTGGATCGCCGGAATCGTTGTCTCGCTCTTGGCCTATGTGTCGGCGCTCGTGGCCCTTCATCGCCTGGCGTTCCGCCTGCTGGGGAGCCGCGAGGCCGCACGCCGCACGATCGTGTACGTCGTGCTGTTTCCCTGGTCGATCTTCTTCGTGCGCGTCTACTCGGAATCGGTGTTCCTGTTGACGAGCGTCCTCGCCGTCGCCGGCGCGTACGACCATCGGTGGTGGCGCGCGGGAGTGTGGGGGGCGCTGGCCACGCTCACCCGTCCCAACGGCGTGCTCATCGCGCTGCCGCTCGCGCTGCTGGCCATCAGGGACTGGCCCGGCATCCGGTCGCTGGCCGGGAGAGCGATGGCGTTGGCGCTCATCCCGCTCGCCTTCGCGGGATTCTGCGCCTACGCGTATACGTTGAGCGGCGATCCACTCGGGTGGATGTCGGCGCAGACGCACTGGAAGTATTCGCTCGGCCACCCGCCCTGGCAGCAGCTGCAGCGCGTGATTGGCGCGATGGTCGACCAGGGTCTCTACGACTATTTCTTCGGCTCCGCGATCGCGTCGATCGAGCTGCTGCAGGCGGGCACCGCAATCCTCTTCGTGATGATCATCCCGATGATCTTCCGGAGGCTCGGCGCGGCAATGGGGATGTACGTGCTGGTCAGCCTTCTCGTCCCGTTGAGCAGCAACACGCTCGAAGGCCTCGGCCGCTATGCGTCGGTCCTCTTTCCCGCCTTCATCCTCGTGGCAAGCATCACGACAGACAGGATGCACGAGGCGCTCATCGTGGTCTCGCTCGCCTTTCGCACGCTGCTCATCAGCTTCTTCGTCACCTGGCAGCCGATCTACTGACCACACAGATGCGCATCCTCGTCGACTACCGACCCGCCCTCGTTCAACGGACCGGCGTCGGCGAGTACATGCACAACCTCGTGCGCGCGTTCACCCGTCAGCCGGAGGCTTCCGGCGACGAGGTGATGGTGTTCACCAGCTCATGGAAGGACCGTCCCGGCGCGGGCCTGTCCGGCGAGCTCGGCGCATCGGTCATCGACCGCAGAGTGCCCGTTCGAATCCTGAACTGGCTGTGGCATCGCTGTGAATGGCCGCCCGTCGAGACCCTCGGGGCACGGGCCGACATCGTCCATGCCGCTCACCCGCTGCTGATTCCGAGCCGCACCGCCGCTCGAGTCGTCACGGTCCACGATCTGTTCTTCCTCACGCATCGTGAATTCACTCGGGCCGAGATCCGGCGTGACTATGCTGCGCTCGCTCCGCTGCATGCCCGGCGGGCTCATGCGGTCGTCGTCAACTCGAAGTACACCAAGTCGCTCGTGCACGCGACGTTCGGCGTCGACGAGCAGCGCATCCATGTCTGTTCGCCGGGACGGCCGGAGTGGGCCGAGCTCGGACACGCGCCGAACGTGCCGGCCGGGGGCTACATCCTCTTCATCGGTACTCTCGAGCCGAGAAAGAACGTCGGGGCGCTGCTCGACGCATACAGCCGTCTGCTCGATCGTCGGCGGGACGTGCCTGCCCTCGTGCTCGCCGGCCGGGCGACTCCCGACGCACGTGCGTGGCTCGAGCGTCTCTCCACGCCGCCGCTGGCGGGGCGGGCCCGGCATGTCGGGTACGTGTCGGACAAGGAAGCGATTTATCGCGGGGCGCGCCTGGTGATCGTCCCGTCGCTGGACGAGGGGTTTGGCATGCCCGTGCTCGAGGCGATGGCTGCGGGTGTGCCGGTCATCGCCGCCGATCGCGGCGCGCTGCCGGAAGTGCTCGGCGACGCGGGAATCCTGGTGAACCCCGGCAACGCGGACGAATTCGCGGCCGCCGTCGAGCGCATGATCACCGACGATGCGTTCGCCCGCCGTTGCGCGGAGTCGGGGCTCGAGCGGGCCCGGCTCTTCTCGTGGTCGTGCGCCGCGGCGTCCCTTCGTGTTGCCTACGAGACGGCACTCGACATACGTCGACAGCAGACCTCTGACAAGTCGAAACGGCGGAGACGATGGATCACCGGACGCCCGACGGCGACAGCGCCGGAGGTTTCACCGACTGCAACAAGCCACGAAGAATCACGGGAGCGGGATCGTCACGCCGCCGTGTGACACCGGGCTGCGGCCGACCCCGTCCCCTCCGTCCACGTCGTGCCGGGCTAATCGACTCCGAACGCCAGCAGGACGTTGCCCGCTGACGCGCCCGTGTTGATGGCGTAGCCGGACGAGATGTAGACCATGCCATCGACGACCACCGCGCCTCCGGTGGCAATGGCGCCGCCGCGCGCGGGCACTTTATTCACCGTTTCGATGTCCTGCGCCGTGTTGAATTCCCAGATCTGCTTCCCGTCGCCGGACGAGATGGCGAAGATCCGGCCGTCGCCGGAGCCCTGGAACACGACACCCGGGATGGCCGTGGGCGCGGCACCGAGCGCCGCCGTGCCGCGGCCGCCCACGCCGGGCGCCGTGAACACCCACGCCGTCTTGCCGTCAATCGACTGCACGGCGCCGACACCCGCGGCGCCCATGCCGTAATACACCTTCTGTCGATCGGTGGCGCCGCCCCAGACGATGCCGCCGCGGCCGCGGCCGGTGAAGCCGACCGGCTGCCCTGACGGATTCACGCGGAAGAGGAGCTTCCCGTTCGCGTCCGGATCGAGCGCGAACACATCGGCGCCTTTCGTCCCGGCGAACAGGGCGCGCCTGCCGTTCGGGAGAGTTACCAGGATTGGCGAGTTGCCGATGTCGTAGTCGGGCCCGAGCTTCTCCGGACAGGCCTCGCTCCTGTTCGGCCCCGAGCAGCCGCCCATGAACAGATCGTCGTGCGTTGCGCGATACGACCAGAGCAGCTTCCCGGTCTTGAGATCGAGCGCGATGACCGCATCGGTGAGCTGAGACTCCGGCGGCGTGACCGCGTCGCCGGTGCCGACGTAGAGGGCGCCGCGGACGGGATCGATCGTGGGCGAGTTCCAGACGCCGCCGGTGGCGGGGCCGTAGAGCTGCGCCCCGTCCCTTTGCTTCTTCCACGGCCTGGGCTCATCGGCGAGGTAGAACTTCCAGATCTCCTTGCCGCTGTTGGCATCGAGCGCGGCCACGCCGCCGCGCGCCGTGCAGCACGGATAGTCCTTGTTGCCGCTGTTGAACTCCTCCGAGCCCGAGATGGGAACGTAGACGCGGCCGTCGTAGTACTTCACGCCCCCGGTGATGCGCGCCACCACGTGGTCGTCGACGCGCGTCTTCCACAACTGGCGTCCGGTCCGCGCGTCGAGCGCGAACACGTTGGCATGACCGTCGCCGAAGAACACCGCCCACCGGGCGTCGCCGTGTCCGGTGACCGGCCCGATCGCCGGCGAGTTGCGCACGATCGATCCGTTCTGGAACGACCAGTAGACGCAGCCGGTCCTGGCGTCGAGGGAGTATATGTAGCCGTTGTCGCTCGCGGCGAAGACGCGTCCCGAGACGATGGTGGGCTGGGCGTTGTTGGTCTCGCCTTTGGGGAACCCGAACGCCCACTTCAGCTTCAGCTTCGGCACATCGGCGGCGGTGAGCCGCGCGGCCGCGGCGGGTTGAAACCGCGTGTTGCCGAGATCGTTGCCCCACCCGTTCCACGAGGGACCGCTGGCCGGATCGCGCATGGGCGGATTCGTCGTGCACTGATTGGGCATCGACTTCGCCTCGCCCGCGCCGATGCTCCCCATCGGACGGCCGCTCATGAACTCGGCGACGCGCCGCTTCTGGATGTCGGTCAGCTTGACGCCGCCGTGGTCGCGCCCCGCCAGCGCGTCGAAGATGCGCTCCGGCGTGAGCTGCCGGATGCTCGCGGCGGTCGGCGTCCCGTCGGGCGACTCGTTGCGATGGCAGCGGTAGCACTGCCCCTGGAACGTCGCCCAGCCGCTCTCGGTGCCGGGCAGCGCCGTGCCGCGTCCGGCGGGGGCCGGCGCCGGCTGCCCCGCCGCCGGGGCCTGCGGCGGCGCGGCGGGCGCCTGCGCGCCGAGGAATGTAGTGCACGCGAAGAGGGCGGCTGCCGAGACGATGCCCAGCCGGGCACCGCAGCGCATGACGCGCATTCGGGTCAGGGATGTTCGGATGATACGGCGCACGGGCAAGTCCTCCGCCGCCAAGTGTACGCACTTTCGCCGCGGCCCGCTGCCTACAATCCGCAGCCCCGTTGGACGACCTGCCGGTAGCGGGGTTCGCCGCGGAGCGGCGCGAGGTTGGGGGCCACCTTGACGTACATCATCATGAAGTCGTGGGCGGCGCAGGCCCGCTCCAGCCAGTCGAGGGCCTGTGCCTTGTCGCCCGCCTGGGCGGTCAGCTCGACGAACTCGAACGGCTGCACGCCCTCCTCCCGCGACTCGTCGATCTCCTGCTCCAGCCGCTTCTGCCAGTAGACCAGCGGCGTCCTGGCCGACGCTGCCGCACGAAGCGCCGGCGTGAGACTCGCATCCAGTCCGAGGATGGCGCGGCGCCGCTGCCGCGCGGCAATCGCCTCCTCGTACAGGCCCTTCCGATCGAGCGAGCGCTTGAGGTACTCGTAGGCCTCGGGGAAGTTCGAGTCCATCTCGATCACGCGCCGGCTCCTGGCAATGGCCTCGTCGTCGCGGCCGGCCATGTAGAGGAGATTGGCCTCGACGGCATTGACGATGAGCGACAGCGGATCGATCTCCTGCGCGCGCCGGATCATCGTCAGCGCCTCGTCGTGGCGCCCCATCGCCGAGAGATACTCCGCGTACCACTGGCGCGCGGTGGCGTATTGCGGGTTCAGCTCGATGGCGCGCTGGTAGGCTTCCTCGGCCCCAATCCAGTCCCACTCGTAGAACTGGCGGATGTAGGCCAGCGAAGTGTGGGCCTCGGCGAGATTCGGATCGAGCGACAGCGCCGTCTCGACGGCGCGCCGCGCCGGCTCGTACGTCTCCGCCGCCGTCGCCGCGTGGTATTCCGTCAGCAGGCCATAGGCATCGGCCATTCCCGAGTAGGCCAGCGCGAACGAGCGATCATGGGCGATCGCCTGGGTGAAGTACTGGATGCTCCGGCGGAAGCCGTCGGCCGTCCGCTTGTTCCAGAAGAAGCGTCCTCTGAGATACGCCTCATACGCCTTCGGAACGGTTGTGTACGACTGATAGAGGCGGCGCTGCTGGCCGGCCGGCAGCTGCAGACGCAGACTCGCCGCGACCTGCCGCACCAAGGCGCGTTCGATCAGCTGCACCTCGTTCCCGGAAAACTCATATCGCTCGGACCACTCGCGCCGGCCGGTCGGCGCATCCGTCATCTCCGCCGTGACCACGAGCCTCCGGTCCGAGCGGGCCACGCGGCCGGTGAGGATCTTGTCGACGCCGAGCGCGCGCCGGACGTCCCGCGGATCGATCGGCGCTGCCCTGTACCTGTACGCCGAGTCGCGCGCGATTACCTTCAACCGCGACGAACGGGCGAGACGGCCGATCACAGAATCGGTGATGCCGTCCGACACGTACTCGAGATCCTGATCGCTGCCGATCGTCTCGAACGGCAGCACCGCAATGGCGATTGCCGGGGCCGGCGCCGCGGCAGGCTGTCGAGCCCACGACCAGTACAGCGCCCCCACCGCGGCGAGCAGCAGCACTATCGCGAACGCGATTCGCGGCCGCGCCACCCAGCGCGGTGCTGCAGCCGGGGGCCGGAATCCCGCCGCCGTGCGGGCTTCCGCAATCCTGCCGTCCAGATGCCGCTGGACGTCGTCGGCCAACGCCTTCGCCGACTGATAACGTCGGGCAGGATCCTTTTCGAGCGCCTTCAGAACGATCGCATCCAGGTTGCCCGACAACTGACGACGCAGCGCCGTGCGAGTCGCGGCCAGCGATTCGATCAACGCGGGGTCGATTGCGGTGCTCGGGCGCATCGGCACGTCGTCGCAGACCGTTCGTTCGACCTCGCGCGTCGTGAGGCGCTCGAGCCGGTATGGCGGCGCTCCGACAAGCAGCTCGTACAGCAGCACGCCGAGCGAATAAATGTCGCTCGCCGTCGTCGGCGGCTCGCCGCGCACCTGCTCCGGGCTCGCATACTGCGGCGTCATCGCCATCGGCGCCCGCGCCGGTTCGGCGGTGTCGGGATCGCTATCGGGATCGAGCAGCTTCGCGATGCCGAAGTCGAGCAGCTTCGGCATTCCGCCGGGCGTAACCAGAATGTTGTTCGGCTTGAGGTCCCGGTGCACGATGCGGCGCTGGTGCGCGTGGTGCACGGCCGCGCAGACGGCCTGGAACAGACGCAGCCGGTCGTCGATCGACAGGCGGTTGCGCGCACAGTAGTGATCGATCGGCGCGCCGTCGACGTACTCCATCACGAAGTACGGCAACCCGTCGCGCGTCGTCCCGCCGTCGAGCAGCATGACGATGTTGGGGTGCTCGAGCGTGGCGAGGATCTGCCGTTCGTGGCGGAACCTCCGCAGCACCGCCTCGGTGTCCATGCCGCGCTTGATCAGCTTGATCGCGACGTTCTTCTCGAACTCGGCGTCGGCGCGCTCCGCCAGATACGCCGTGCCCATGCCGCCGGCGTCGAGGAGCCGAACGAGCCGGTAGGCACCGATCCGTTCGCCGATCCGGCTGGCGTCTCCGGCCTGAGACAGCACATCGAGCGCGGCATCAGCGCCCTCGATGAGGAGCGTCGGCGACTCGTAGAAATCGGCCGCACGTGCGGTCGCGTCCAGCAGCGACTCGACCTCGGCGCGCAGCCCCTCGTCGCCGCCGCACTGCGCGGCCAGGAACGCCGTGCGGCCGGCGTCGGGCTCGGCCAGCGCGGCAGCGGCGATGCGCTTGACCTGCTGCCACCGTTCGCGGGTCATGGCTGAGGAAAGCATACGCGCGGTCGCACCCCTGAACGCGCGTTTCGGGGGAGAACGGGCTCACCGTGCCAGACCCGGCGTGCATCGACCATAATGCCTGTCACGATGCCCACAGTCCGTGAAGCGGTCGTCTGCCTGTTGCGCGAGCTGGGCATGACGACGATCTTCGGCAACCCGGGATCGACGGAGCTGCCCCTCTTCCGCGACTTTCCCGGCGATTTCCGCTACGTGCTCGGCCTCCAGGAGTCGGTGGTGGTGGGCATGGCCGACGGCTACGCCCAGGCGACGCGCAACGCCGCCTTCGTCAACCTCCACTCGGCCGCCGGCGTCGGTCACGCCATGGGCAACATCTTCACCGCCTATCGCAACCGCACGCCGCTCGTCATCACCGCCGGCCAGCAGGCTCGATCGATCCTGCCCTACGAGCCGTTCCTGTTCGCGACGCAGGCGACCCGGCTGCCCGAGCCGTACGTCAAATGGAGCTGCGAACCGGCGCGAGGCGAGGACGTGCCGGCCGCCATCGCCCGCGCGTACTACGTCGCCATGCAGGCGCCGTGCGGTCCGACGTTCGTCTCGATTCCGGTCGACGACTGGGACCGGACTTCCGAACCCGTTCCGAAGCGGACCGTCAGCCGGACCACCGGCCCGGATCCGGATCTCATCGCCGCCGTCGCCGAACGGCTCGATCGCAGCGAGCGTCCCGCATTCGTGGTCGGGCCCGGCGTCGATCGCAACGACGCGTGGGATCAGGTCGTCGAGCTCGCCGAACGGCATCAGGCGCTCGTCTGGGTGAGCCCCATGTCGTCGCGCTGCAGCTTCCCCGAGCGCCATCCGCTGTTTGCCGGCTTCCTGCCGGCCATTCGCGAGCAGATCGTCACGTGCCTCGCTGGGCACGATCTCATCCTCGCGCTCGGAGCGCCGGTGTTCACGTACCACATCGAGGGCTTCGGCCCGCACGTTCCGCCGGGCGCCGATCTGATCCAGATCATCGACGACGGCGACGTGGCGGCGTGGACGCCGGTCGGCACGGCCGTCGTGTGCAGCGTGCGGCAGGGCGCCGCCGCGCTGCTCGAACGATCGCGTCCTCCAGCCCGGACCAGGCCGCGGGGCCGCGGTGCGCCGCCGCCTGCCGTCACGGCCTCGGATCGCATTTCGGTGGCGTACCTGATGAAGACCCTGTCCGATCTCCGTCCGCCCGACAGCGTCATCGTCGAGGAATCGCCGTCGAGCCGGCGGACGATGCAGACGTATCTGCCGATCGATCGGCCGAACAGCTTCTTCACCTGCGCCAGCGGTGCGCTGGGCCACAGCCTGCCCGCCGCGGTCGGCGTCTCGCTGGCGCTGTCGCCGACGCGAAAGGTGATCGGCCTGTTCGGTGATGGATCGGCCATGTATTCGATCCAGGCGCTGTGGTCCGCGGCCGACCTCGAGCTGCCGCTGACGATCGTCATCGTCAACAACGCGGGCTACGCCGCCCTCGCCGAGTTCTCGGCGCACTTCAACATCACGCAGCTGGTGGGCACCAGGCTGCCCGGCATCGATTTCGTCGGTCTGGCGCGCTCGCTCGGATGCGAGGCGGCGCGGGTGGAACGGCCGCAGGACCTCGAGTCGGCGCTGACGGCGGCGCTGCAATCGCCGTCGCCGTATCTCCTCGACGTGGCGGTGTCATGACGGGCGCGCCGCTGCCTGTTGCGGAGAGGGAACGGACCGCGATTGACGCGGCGCATCGCCGCATGCTCGTGTCGTGCTTCCTCGGCACGACGATCGAGTGGTACGACTTCCTCGTCTACGGGTTCCTGGCGCCGCTGGCGTTCAACACACTGTTCTTCCCGTCGCTCAATCCGCTGGCCGGGACGATTGCGGTGTTCGGCGTCTTCGCGGTGGGGTTTGCCGCGCGGCCGCTCGGCGGCGTGTTCTTCGCCCACTTCGGCGACCGCATCGGCCGCAAGCCGATCATGGTGTCGACGCTGATCCTGATGGGGGCGTCGACGACGCTGATGGGGCTCGTGCCGACGTACGCGCAGATTGGCATTGCCGCCCCTGTGATCCTGGTGGCGCTGCGCTTCCTCCAGGGCTTTTCGCTGGGCGGCGAGTCGGCGGCCGGGCCGCTGCTCGCGATGGAGAGCGCCCCCGGCAACACGCGCGGCTACTTCGCGGCGCTGGTCTCGGCCGGCGCGGCCGCGGGCACGGTGCTCGGTGCGCTCGCGGCGTTCGCCGTCGGCGCCCTGCCGACCGAGGATCTGCACGCGTGGGGCTGGCGCCTGCCGTTCATCGCCAGCGCGCCGATCTTCGCCATCAGCTTCTACGTGCGGATGAAGGTCGAGGAATCGCCGATCTTCCAGCGCGCCATCCAGCGCGCCGCGCCGGAGCGCGTCCCGCTGCTGGCGGTGCTCGCGCGCTGCAAGGCGCCGACGCTCCAGGTGCTGCTGTGCGCGATGGCGGAGTCGTCGACGTTCTACTTCACGTCGGTGTTCGGGCTGTCCTACGGGCTCCAGACGCTGAAGCTGAGCAACAGCCTGCTCCTGTCGGGTGTGGCGATTGGCAACGCGGTCGGCATTGCCACCAATCCGCTGTTCGGCGCGTTGTCGGATCGCATCGGACGACGGCCGCTGCTCGGCGCGTCGTATCTGCTGGCCGCGCTCTACGTGCTGCTGCTCTTTTTCCCGCTGCTCCGCACCGCCGAGCCGGCGATCGTGATCCTCGCGATGGCCATCCCCGGCGCGATCCTCCAGCCGATGTCGCTCGCCGTCAGCGGCAGCTTCTATCCGGAGCGGTTTGCCGACGCGAGGCTGCGGCTGTCGGGCGTCTCGCTCGGCCGGCAGCTCGGCACCATCCTTGGCGGCGGGCTCATGCCGATGGTCGCCGCATCGCTCCAGGCCTGGTCGGGCGGCTCATTGACCTACGTGCTCGCCTACTTCGTCCTCATCTGCGGTCTGGCGATCGGCGCCGTCATTTCCGCGCACGAGACGGCAAGGACGACGCTCGATTCCTGAACGACGCACGAGACGGCCCTTCCCCCGGAAACGGCTGGCATAATGCATCGAGCCATGGTCCACGCCTCTCCGGACCGCGCGCCCCACGCGCTGGCCGGGTTCATCGAGCGTCATCCGCGCCTGTTCGTGCTCACCGGTGCCGGCTGCAGCACCGACTCGGGCATTCCCGACTATCGCGACGGCTCGGGCGAATGGAAGCGCAGGACCCGGCCGATCATGATTCAGGAGTTCCTGAACAACGAACGGGCGCGCAAGCGCTACTGGGCAAGGAGCCTGGTCGGGTTTCGGCGCATGCAGAGCGCGCAGCCGAACGGCGCCCATCACGCGCTCGCCGACCTCGAACGGCGAGGGTTCGTCGCGCAGCTGGTGACGCAGAACGTCGATGGACTGCATCAGGCAGCCGGCAGCCGCCGTGTCATCGATCTTCACGGACGCATCGACACCGTTCGCTGCCTGGGCTGCGAGCGGCGCATCCCCCGCGCGCTCATGCAGGCCGAGATGGAGCGGCGCAACCCGACGTTCGCCGCGATCGAGGCCTACGACGCCCCCGATGGCGACGCGGATGTGGAGGGTGTCGTCTTCGACGCTTTCGATGTTCCCGCCTGCGAGGCCTGCGGCGGACTGCTCAAGCCCGACGTCGTGTTCTTCGGCGAGAACGTTCCGCGGGACCGCGTGCGGCAGGCCATGGCGGCCGTCGCCGACTCCGATGCCATGCTCGTCGTCGGCTCGTCGCTGATGGTCTATTCCGGCTACCGCTTCGTGAAGGCCATGGTCGAGGCCGGCAAGCCGATCGCGGCGATCAACCTCGGCCGCACGCGAGCGGACGAGCTGCTCTCGCTCAAGATCGAAGCACGCTGCGCGACGGCCCTCTCCATGCTCCTCGCGCACACCGCCGCCGGCGCTTGATCGGGCGTCACAGCCCCCGGGTCAGGCCCGTGCCAGGCCCCGGGACAGGCCCGCCGCTGCTTCGGCAGTCTCTGGCCGTGCGCGTGGTTCCCGGCAAAGAGCTGCTACCCGTGTGCGTGCCTTGTACCGCCCGCCAATCATTGCATCTGATGCATCAATGATGGCTATTAACCAAAACAGATTATTGACGGGTGCTATAGTGGCTCGCCGCCTTCCGGGTTTCCCGGTCGTATCCGGCGGCTCATTGGAGGCATTGCATGCGGGTAGCGCAAGCGTGCGTGGCATCGGCCGGTCCGTTCCGGCCACGGTGGCTCGTCCCTTTCCTCGTCGCAACCATCGTCCTCGCCCTGCCCCTGACGGCAGCGGCGCAAACCATCGCGGGTGTCGTGAGAGATACCTCGGGCCTCGTTCTGCCCGGCGTGAACGTCGACGCCTCGAGCCCGGCGCTGATTGAAAAGGTCCGCTCTGTCGTCACCGACGGTGCCGGTCAGTACCGGTTCGAGAATCTGGCTCCGGGCACGTACACGGTGACCTATACGCTGCCGGGATTCACCACCGTTGTCCGTGACGGCGTGAACGTCACGAGCGGCGTCACGGTGACGATCAACGCCGAGATGCGGGTGGGCGGCGTGCAGGAAACGATCACCGTCACCGGCGAAACACCGGTGGTCGACGTGCAGAACAGCACGCGCGCCCAGCGCGTCCTCGACGACGAGGTCGTGGCGGCGCTGCCAGCCTCGCGCGGATACGGCAACCTGCTGGCCACCGTCTCCGGCATTCAGGCCAACGGCATCCAGAACAGCGGCATTGCCCCCGACATGATCTTCTTCACGTCGCGCGGCGGCCGCAGCAACGAGGGCACGGTCCAGATCGACGGCATGAACGTCGGCTCGGCCTTCAACGGCGGCGGCGTCGCGGGCTATGGCTACGACACGGCGAGCGCCGCGGAAGTGCAGGTCACGGTGGCGGGCGGCCTGGGTGAAGCCGACCGCGGCGGGCCCGCCTTCAACATCGTGCCGAAGACCGGCGGCAACGAGTTCACCGGCACCTACTTCGCCAACCTCGCCGGCAAGTGGTCGCAGGGCGACAACGTCGACGACGAGCTGAGGTCGTTCGGCATTCCGAGCGCGGCGGCCATCATCCGCAGCTGGGATACGAGCGTCGCGATCGGCGGACCGATCAAGCGCGACAAGGTGTGGTTCTACGGCGTCGCCCGCACCTTCGGCGCCTACAACGACATCCCCGGCCGGTTCGCCAACGCCAACGCCGGCGACCCGACCCGGTGGGACTACGTCTCCGATCCGAGCGTGACGCAGCGCGCGGCGACGAGCCGCAGGATCGGCGGCGGCCGCATCACCACCCAGCTCACGCCGCGCAACAAGCTCTCGGGCTACATCGATTACCAGAAGATCTGCGAAGGCAGCTCCTACGTGAAGGACGCCGATCAGTGCCGCACGCGCGGCGACGACTGGATCGGAGTGGGAGGCTTCGGCACCTGGTCGCCGGAGTCGACGCACTCGCGCGACAACTCCGAGCGCATCATGCAGCTCTCATGGACGGCGCCGGTGACCAACAAGCTGCTCCTCGAAGCGGCGGTGTCGCAGTTCATGAGCAACTGGGGCGGCCAGACGCCGGCGGGCGCGCTCGATCAGCCGCCCTTCATCCCGGTCACCTCGCAGGCGCTCGGCACCGTCGTCAACGGCGTGCAGATCGGCGTGCCGTCGACGCTGATGGTCTACCACGGCTTTGCCGGCCTGGCGAACAATCACCAGTCGCACAACGTGTGGCGGGCGTCGATCTCCTACGTGACCGGCTCGCACAGCATGAAGGCCGGCTACCAGGCGGCGTACGAAGTGACCGACATCTTCGGCAACTTCCCGTCGCACGGCCTGCAGTACCGCGTCAACAACGCCACGGCCGGCATCATCCAGCCGAATCAGATCACGCAGCGCATCACGCCGTGGCAGCAGGCCAACCGCACGCGGTACGACGCGTTCTACATTCAGGACCAGTGGACGTCGGGACGCCTGACGGCCCAGGGCGCCCTGCGCTACGAGCATGCGTGGAGCTTCTTCCCCGCCGGCAAGAACGGGCTGCTCGCCGACAGCGTCTTCGGCGGACCCGCCTTCACGCTCCCGGCCAAGGACGGCGTCACCGGCTACCACGACATCGCGCCCCGCATGGGCCTGGCCTACGACGTCTTCGGCAACGGCAAGACGGCGATCAAGCTGAACTGGTCGAAGTACTTCCAGTCGGCGGCCAACGACGGCGTCTACATCGGCACCAACCCGGCGTCGACCTTCGCGCAGACGGCCACGCGCTCGTGGAACGACGCGAACGGCAACTTCATCCCCGACTGCGACCTGCAGACGTCGCTGGCCAACGGCGAATGCGGCGCGGCGGACCCGCTGAGCTTCTTCGCGTTCAAGGAGAATCACTCGCTCGGCACCGCGACGACCGTCAGCCCGTCGCTCCTGAGCGGCTGGGGGGTCCGGCCGTACGACTGGCAGTTCAGCGCCTCGGTGCAGCAGGAACTGCTGCCGCGGGTCTCGGCGGAGTTCGGCTACAGCCGCCGGTCGTGGGGCAATTTCACCTACACCGACAACCGCGGGATCGCCGCCTCGGACTTCGACACCTTCACGATCACGGTGCCGAACGATTCGCGGCTGCCCACCAGCGGGCAGACACTGACCTACGCGCTGCTGAAGCCGAACGCGTTCGGCCGCCTCGACAACTTCCTGACGCGCGACCAGGACTTCGGTGATGTGACGGCATACTGGCAGGGCGTCGAGCTGACGGTGAATGCCCGGACCAACAACGGCCTGACGGTTCAGGGCGGGTTCACCACCGGCGCCGGCACGCGAGACACCTGCGAGATCACCTCGAAGCTGCCCGAGCTGCTCATCGTCCTCGGCGCACAGCAGCCGATTTCGTCGTGCCACGTCGAAGAACCGTGGCTATGGGCGTGGCGCGGCCTCGTCGCCTACACGATCCCGAAGGTCGACGTGCAGGTCAGCGGCATCCTTCGGTCGATGGAGAACATCTCGGCGACCAACGACCCGGCCTCGAACGGCGCGTCGGTGGCGGCCAACCTGGTCGTGCCGAGCTCCATCGTTCAGGCGCAGCTCGGCCGTCCGCTGGCGGGCAACGCGGCCAACGTGACGCTCAACCTGGCGCTGCCGGGCAACGTCTATCCCGAGCGGCTCAACACGGTCGACCTGCGCATGACCAAGGTCCTGCGCATCGGCCGCACCCGGAGCAGCGTCGGCTTCGACCTCTACAACCTGTTCAACGCCAACACCGGCACGGTGTTCAACCAGACATTCGGCACGATGACAGCGGCCGGGACGGTCAACAGCACCACGTGGCTGCGACCAACGTCGATCCTGAACGCGCGCTTCGTGCGCTTCAACGCGACGGTGGACTTCTGAACCTGCAGGGCCGGTCCTTCCGGGACCGGCCCTTTTGCCGGGACGCCGCGGACATGAAGGCGGCGTTCCTCCTCCAGATCGAGCCGGGCACGAGGGCCGCACGACGTTCGCGGCCAATCGCGGGCGCGTGGTCGATCACATCGCCGTGAGCGTGGACAACCTCGATGAGCCGCTCGCGCGGCTGCGCGCCGCAGGCGTGAAGGTGCTCAGCGGTACGCCCGCAGGACGTGCCCTGCGCCATTCACGGGATCACCGCGAACTGGCTATCGTCTGCGTCCGAACCACGAGCTGAGGGTATAGCGTCCCGGACCGATCAGGAACATGCCGGCCAGGACGAATGCGTTCTTGAGCGCGTGCTCGGGCTGGGGCATCTCGCGGCTCAACTGCTCGATCGTGGCAACCACCATCACGCCGAGCATCGCCACACAGACCGGGCGGAAGAACAGACCGGCCGCGAACAGGAGGCCGCCGACACCCTCGGACAGGGCGGCGGCCAGACCGAACGCCGCGTAGCCGAACGTGATGCCGACGTTCGACACGGCGTCCCCGATGCGCTCCCACATCTGCGGGCCGCCTATCAGCTTGGGATAGCCGTGGTACCAGAAGAACGACGCGCCAAAGCCAAGACGCAGGATGAGCAGCCCGAAGTCTCGATAACGGTCCATGTGCGTGATAACGTCGGCGCCGCCATCGGCGTTTCACGATGCGGCGCCCGCACTAAGATGAAGGGCGGAGAGCGCCCGATGAAGCCGATAGTCCTGCTGCTTGCCGTCCTGTTGCTGGTACGCCCGGCCTCGGCCCAGAACGCCGACGACTACCGCGGCGGATGGAGAACGGACGGCGGCGAGGCCCACGTCTACCAGTTCTCGATCCGCGGCGACAAGGTCCGGGGCGTGTACTGCACGTACTGCGCCGACGCGACAACGCTGGCGTTCATCGACGGCATCTTCGGCGCCAGCGGCCTCACCTTCGAGGTCACCTACGTCAACGCGGATGGCAGCATGCGCTACAAGGACCGCGCCACCGCCAGGTTCGAGAAGGGCCGTCTGATCGTGACCGGCACCAGCGGCGCGCCCGGAGGCGGCAGGTTCGAGCGTGTGCTGATCAAGGATCCGCGTGGGCCGGATCCGATCCCGGTCAAGGTGTCCGTGCTTCCGAAGGATCGTCCGCCGGTGCCCGCCAACCCGCAGCGGCGCAACACCGACGGCGCCGACGGGCTGCCCTACATCCAGCCGGGCCCATGGAAGTCGACGCTGACCGAAAAGGACGTCATCGGCGTGTGGCTCGGGTTCGGCGTCGGCGCGCCGAAGCAGTTCTTCATCATCCGGAAGGTGGGCACCGAATTGCGCGGCATGGTGTGCGGCTCGTGCGACAACCCCTACACGATGGCGGCGCTCGACAACTTCAAGATCGAAGGAGACACGCTCACGTTCGACATCATGCACGAGGACTGGGGCGACGGCGACATTCCAACCTTCGCGAAGCACGTCACCGCCCGCGTCGGGTGGAACGAGATGCGGTGCACGACGAGAGCCGACCATCAGCCGCCGCCTCAGCCGCCTCCCGGACGCGTTCCGGGGTTCTCGCTGGTGGGGCCGATTCCCATCGAAGCCACGGCGGGCAACGTCTGGCCCGAGTGGCCGCCGCGGAACGTCTCGTCGCCGCGATAGGCAGCAGCGTCGTGCGCGGTCGGTCCACACGGCCCGCCTGAGGCGCGACTCGCCTGAGACTTTCACCTCGCGTACGATGAGGCGCATGCAGGATCGAGGGCATGGTTGGATTCGCGCGCTGATGATTGCGGCAGCCATCGCGGTCGCAGCAGGCGGCGCGGAATCGCAGGGTCAGCGAACCCGGACATCGGGACCGGCCCGGGCGGATAGACCGGCGCGCGTAGCCGGCAAGCCCAACCTGAACGGCATCTGGCAGGCCATCAACACCGCGTACTGGAACCTCGAAGCCCATTCCGCCGAAGGCCTGAAGGGCTTCGAGATGCTCGGCGCGATTGCGGCGATTCCCGCCGGTCAGAGCGTCGTCCGCGGCGGAACGATTCCCTACACGCCCGAGGGGCTCGCCAGGCGAAACGCCAACCGCGCGAAGTGGCCGGCGGAGGACCCGGAGGCCAAGTGCTACATGCTCGGCGTGCCGCGGGTCACCTATCACAACATGCCCTTTCAGATCTTCCAGGCCGAGGGCGACGACCTGCTGATGGTTTACCCCTTCGCCGCCACCCATCGCATCATCCACATGACCGATCGCTCGGAGCTGCCGGTCGATTCGTGGATGGGCAAATCCGACGGCGCCTGGGACGGCGATGTCCTCGTCGTCACCACGAGGTGGCAGAACGGCCGGTCCTGGCTGGATCGTGCAGGGAATCACGCGAGCAACCAGCTGACGGTCACCGAGCGCTTCCGGGTGCTCTCGCCCGACCATCTCTGGTACGAAGCCACGCTCGAGGATCCGCAGACGTTCACGCGGCCGTGGACGATCGACATGCCCCTCTACCGCATCGTCGACCCGCAGGCCCAGCTTCTCGAGCACAAATGCGTCCCGTTCGCCGACGGGTTGCTCTACCAGGACTTGCTCCACAAGCCGTAGCCAGATCGCAATCGGCATCCCGCAGCGGCGCTGATTGCGCTGAAGGACTACGAGCGGCAAGGACGCAGGCGCCAGGCAGGTGTTCGAGCCTGCGCGCCGGGCATCCGCCATGCCGGGCCGTGGCAAGGCTCGAAGTGCCCGAAGAAGCGGGAGCCCGCATCAGGGCGGCCGGATAGAATGAGGGCCATGCAGGGCAGACTGACGACGACTTCAGGGATGGCGGCGGTGCTGCTGACGCTCGCGCTGCCGGCGTCCGCGCATCACTCCTTCTCCGCCGAGTTCGACGCCAACAAGCAGGTCACGCTGTCGGGCGAGGTCGTCATGATGGAGTGGGTGAACCCTCATTCCTGGCTGCACATCGACGTGAAGAAGCCGGACGGCACCGTCGAGCGCTGGAAGATCGAAGGCGGATCGCCCTCCGTGCTGATGCGTCTCGGCTGGAATCGCAACTCGCTGCCGGCCGGCACGAAGGTGACGGTCGTCGGATTTCAGGCCAAGGACGGATCGCTGCGGGCGAGCTCGCGCGACCTCAAGTTCCCCGACGGACGACGGATGGACCTCGGAGGCTCGGGGTCTGCTGCTCAGAAGTAGCGGCTCGTCCTACTCCAGAATCGACGCCAGAGGCTGCGCGCCGCGCGCTATCAGCATGTCGCGCATCAGCGCGATCTCGGCGCCCTGGCCGTCCTCGATGCTCCTGGCCATCTGCACGATCTCGCGCCGATTCGAAAGCGCCAGGACGGCGCGGGCCATGACGATGCCGCCTTCGTGATGCCTGATCATCAGCTGCAGGAACCGGATCTCGGCATCCACACCGGTCGCGTCGGCGAGCTCCTGCATCTCGGCGTCGGTGGCCATGCCGTGCATGAGCGCAGCGCCCTCCGCCGCGGGCGGTTGATGCGTGTGGCCCGGCATCCACGCCATCCGTGGGCGCGACGACGCCTGCGGCAGCCCCCACTGCTGCAGCCAGCCCATGAACATGCCGCGTTGGGCGCTCTGGGTCACGATGATGTCGGTTGCCAGGGTGCGCATGTGGTGATCGGACGACTTGTCTCGCACCAGGAACGCCATGTCCACGGCCTGCGCGTGGTGCGTGGCCATGTCGCGGGCGAAGCCGGCCTCCACCGAATCGTCGCCGGGTGTGCCGGCGCGCGATCCGACCAGCAGGCCGGCGCCGAAGGCGATCGCGAGGAGGAGTGCACCGGCGGCGAGCGTCGCTTGGCGCGCGGAGAGAGGCACCATCGCACCTATACTAGCGGGTCGGAACTTCCAGACAGAACGATGCGTGGGCGACCGCGCCGGACCGGGCGGTGAGACATCCCATGGGGAAAGCACAGCACGAGGAGAAACAACGCAGAAAGGCCGCACAGCGCGCCGCCGCGGAGAAGAACGCGCGGCGCCGCGGCCTGATCAGGAACGCAGCCGCCATCGCGCTTATCGCGATCGTCGCGGCGGTCGCGTACTCGCAATACACGTCGCGACAACTGCTGAACGACGTGAGGACGACGAGCTACCCTGCCGGACTGCACGTCGCCGGCTCGGTCCTGTACGCCGAGAATCCGCCGATGGGCGGACAGCACAACGTCGTGTGGCAGAGCTGCGGCATCTACGACGCGCCGATTCACAACGAGCACGCGGTGCACTCGCTGGAGCATGGCGCCGTCTGGATCACCTATCGCCCGGACCTTCCGAGCGATCAGGTGCAGATGCTCGAGACGCTCGCCGCGGACGATTACATGCTGCTCAGCCCCTACCCGGGACTCCCGCACCCGATCGTCGCCAGCGCCTGGAATCGTCAACTGTCGTTCGAGCGCGCCGATGAGCCCGCGCTGCCGGCGTTCATCGCCAGGTTCAAGAACAACCCGGAAACCACGCCGGAATTCGGCGCGGCGTGCAGCGGCGGCACCCGCGCCCTGGCCTCGGCGACGGACTCGCTGACGAACACACCGGGACCGATGGCCCGATAGCGAATCGACCGAAGACATTCGTCGGTGTCAGTGCGGGTTTCGGCCGGCGAAACGATTCAGAAGTCCATTTCGTGCGGAAGGACACTACGCGTGTCGTCGGCCTCGAGGGGCTTTCGAACCTGAAAGCGGCAGGCTATTTCCTGTTCGCCCGCTCGAACCGCGACGTCTCGATGTAGTTGCGGATCGCGGTGTTCCCTTCGTGGCAGGCGTACTCGTACATCTTGTAGTCGTTGTCGAGCTCGAGGGGAAACGCCGCCGTCCACTTCCCCGTCGTGAGGATTTCGGGAGCCTCGACCGTCATCTCGTACTCGATCGTGTCGGGGGCGGTCCGCGTGAAGCGCTCGGTGAACTGCATGTTGGGCGTGGACGGCGTCAGCGGCGGCGATCCGGGCACGCCGAGATTGGTCATCGCCGGCTTGCCGTTGAAGTTGGTGGTTTCAACGACCAGGGTGTTGCCGTCCCAGCGGCCGCGCGACTCGCCCAGATACTGGCGGATCGCGCTGCCGAGCGGCGGATGCGGCCTCGTCGGGATGATCCGCGCCTCGTGCGCCATCTCGAGCAGGATGACGACATAGCCGGGGAACTGCATGATGCGGATGCCGTTGTTGTAGTTGCGGGGCAGCATCGACACCGGCAGGCCGCGCGTGATGCAGCGGTCCCACGTATCGAAATCCTCGGGGGTGTCGAAGACCCTCTGCCCCGGCTTGTAGCTGCCGCGCATCTGCTCGTAGAGCTCCTTGCCCTTCGGCGTCAGTTCGGGAAAGCGGCCGTTCGGCGGGTCGACGATGAGCGACGTGAGCCGCGTCGCCTCGCCGGCGTCGGCCTGCGGGATCGCGCCCGACAGAAAGCGCTCGTTGCGGGCGGCGGCACGCTTCTGCGCCGCGGCGAACTCTTCGTCGGTCATGAACCGGCGGGTGCCGTACTGCTCGGGCCGCTGGAACGGTGTATTGATCAGATGATTGAGCGGCCAGATGCCGCGCAGATCGGGCTCGCCCCACGGCGTCATCGGCGGCTTCCACCCGCGCGGCGCCGCGGACGATTGCTGGGCCTCGGACGTGCCCGCGGTCCCGCAGATCAGCAGGGCGATGGCGACGCACGCGACGGCGGGCCGGACGTTCATGGCCGGATGATAACACCGCCGTTCCCGGCAGCCCGTGTGGATACAATCGCGAGCGAGGAGCCCGGGCGCGCGTTTCTCCTCTCAGTTCTCACGCGTGCGGAGTACCTGTTCTGACCGATTCACTTGCCCTGTCGCCGGAAGTCGCCGACGCGCTGCGCGCGAACGCTCCCGTCGTCGCGCTCGAGTCCACGCTGATCACCCACGGCCTGCCCTGGCCGTCCAATGCCGAGACCGCGCTCGCCATGGAACAGGCGGTGCGTGATGCGGGCGCCGTTCCCGCCACCATCGCGGTGCTCGGCGGCACGATCACGGTCGGCGTGTCGCCCGGAGAGATCGAGCGGCTCGCGTCGCAGCCGCCGGGCAGCGTGCGCAAGTGCAGCCGGCGCGACCTGCCGATCGCGGTGGCCCGCGGCGAGGATGCGTCGACCACCGTTGCCGGGACGATGATCGTCGCCAATCACGCCGGCATCCGAGTGTTTGGAACCGGCGGCATCGGCGGCGTGCACCGCGGCGCGCCTTTCGACGTATCGGCCGACCTCATCGAGCTTGGCCGGACCCCGATCGCGGTCGTCTGCGCGGGGGCGAAGGCGATCCTCGACCTGCCGGCGACGATCGAGGTGCTCGAAACACAAGGCGTTCCCGTCGTCGGCATCGGGACGGATACGCTGCCGGGGTTCTACGCGCGGTCGAGCGGGCTGCCGATCGATATCCGCGTGGAGACGCCCGAGGAAGCAGCGGCCATCGTCGCGGCCGCCCATCGTCTGCGTGCACAGCACGCCGTGCTCATCGTCGTGCCCGTGCCGGAAGACGCGGCGGTTCCAGCCGTCGACGCCGAGGCGGCGATTCAGCGCGCGACGGCCGAAGCCGCCGAGCGTGGCATCCGCGGCAAGGCGGTGACGCCGTTCCTGCTCCAGCGCGTGTCCGAGCTCACCGGCGGAGCGTCGCGTGCGGCAAATACCGCGCTGCTGGTGAACAGCGCGCGCCATGCCGCGCTGGTCGCGCGTGCGCTGTCGGCGTTGCCTACAGATTCGACGCGCAGTACGCGATAAGGGCGTCCAGATCGGACGCGGTCGACAGGCCCGCCTTGCCAGACGCTTTCACCGCCGTGAGATGCGGATAGGCGGCGGCGATCCGCCCGAGCCGCATCAGCGCCAGGCCCGACAGATAGTGTGCGAGGACGTGATTCGGGTCGTAGGACAGCGCACGTCCTGCGTAGTCGACGACCTCCTGGTCCCGACGCTCGGCCATCGCAAGCTGCGCAAGCCGGACCGCGGCGTTGGCCAGGATCTCGGGATTCAGCCGATCGTGAGGCAGCTCGAACACCCTGGCGAGATGACGCCGCGCATCGGCGTGCCGCCCGATGTGGTGGTAGGTGCCCCCGAGGTGAAAGTGCAGATACGGGTCCTCGGGCGCTTCCTCCACCGCGCGGATCAGGATCGGGAGGTTCCGCTCGGCGCGGCTGCCGGACGCCTGCGCCGTCTCGCGCGCATAGCCGTCGTGGACGATCACGATTGGCGAGCCCGTGATGCGGCCGCCCCGCCGCGTGATGGCGGTGCCGACCTCTTCGTGAATGATCCCCGCAAACCGCACATCGTCCCGCCGCCGGAACAGCCGCACGATGCGCGATTCGGCCGACTGGATCAGCTCGTCGGCGGCAAGGATGTTGCGAACGGTGACGAGAATCCCTTCCGCATCGGTCCTGTCGACGGCGGCGCGCAGCAGCGCCGGCGCTCCCTCGTCCAGGTATTCGTCGGCGTCGATGGACAGAATCCAGTCGCAGGTTGCGGCGTCCAGCGCGGCGTTTCGCGCGGCCGAGAAGTCGCCGCACCACTCGAAACGCGAGAGCCTGGCGCCGAATCGCCGTGCGATCTCGGGCGTCGCATCCGTGGATCCGGTATCGACGACGACGATCTCGTCGACCGCTCCCGGGAGACTCGACAGGCAGCGCTCGAGGACGAGCGCTTCGTTCCGGACGATCAGACAGGCAGAGACAGTGGGCGTGCGGCGATAATAGCATCCGCATGATGACGCTCTTCACGCTGGCGCTGGCGGCGATGTTGAGCCAGGCCGCTCCTGACTCGCCAGACGCCCACGTGGCGCGCGCGAAGGCAGCTGCCGGCACCGAGTATCAGAACCTGTTCAACTTCCTCTGCGCTGTGCCCGGCGCGTCCGGGAGGGCTCGCGGCGGAGGCCCGCGAGGCGGCGGGCGTCCGCCCGGTCCTCCCGATCGCTCGACGTGGTACGCCGAGCCCGTGAAGGTCTTCGACAACCTCTACTTCGTCGGGCAGAGCGAGTACGCCGCGTGGGCGATCACGACCTCGGAAGGCATCATCCTGCTCGACACGCTCTTCGACTACTCGGTCGAGGAGGAGGTGGCCGGCGGCTTGACGAAGCTCGGGCTCGATCCGGCGGCGATTCGTTATGCGGTCGTGACCCACGCGCACCCCGATCATCATGGCGGCGCGAAGTTCCTGCAGGATCGCTTCAAGACCCGCATCGTCATGTCGGGGCCGGACTGGGACGTGATCGAGCGGCTCGGCGGAAGGACGCCGGCGCGGGACGTGGTCGCCACCGACGGTCAGACGCTCACCCTCGGCGACACGAGCGTGACGCTCTACGTCACGCCCGGACACACACCCGGCACGATCTCGCTGGTGTTTCCGGTGCGCGACAACGGCGCGCGCCATCTGGCGGCGCTCTGGGGCGGAACAGGCCTCAACGCCGATCGGGATTCGCTCGAGAAATACGTGGCCTCGGCGCGGCGGTTCGACGGGATCGTGCAGCAGGCGGGGGCCGACATCATCCTGTCGAACCACACCGACTGGGACGGCTCGAAGATCTACCTGCCGCGCCTCGCGGCGCGATCACCCGGCGCGCCGAATCCCTACGTCGTCGGCGCCCCGGCGGTCCGGCGCTATCTCGAGATTGCGCGCGAATGCGCAACGGCGCGCCTGCTGCGGACGCCGTAACATTCAAGCTCCACGACCGCCTGCCGATTACGGCTCCATGCCGATCTCTTCCACGTCCGGATGTTCGGGATGCAGCGATCCGGCGCTGCTCGAAGTCCAGCGCCAGATCGCCGTTCTCAAGAAGACCGCCGACGCGCAGGAATCGCAGGCGCAGGCACTGGTCGAGCTGGTCGAGCAGGCGGTGCCGGAACGACCCGGCGTCGGCACCCGCATCAACGTGCTCGCCTGAGGTCGTCGGCGCGTCCGCAAGGACGCGCCTTATCGGGTGGCGTTCTTCTCCTGCTCCCTCGCCCCGCGGAGGATGGCGGGCAGGCTGTAGTTGCCCTCGTGGCAGGCGAACTCGAACATCTGTTCGCCTGTCTTCTTGAGCAGAATCAGCAGCGTCCACGGACGCGTCCACACCGTGGGATCGTCGAACGTCACGTAGTACTCGAGCGTGTCGTCGGCCACGCGGCGGAACTTCTCCGTCGTGCGAAGGTTCTCGCTGGCGCCCACCCGGGTCGAGTTGGGCATGTAGTTCCTCGTCTCCACGACCAGCGTGTCGCCTTCCCACCGCGCCCGCGAGTCGCCGTGGTATTGGCGGATCGTCGACGAAATGAAAGGCCTGCCGTCGGTCGGGAAGATGCGGGCGTCGTGAATCATTTCGCTGCGCAGCGCGACGACGTCCGGCCCTTGCGTGATCTCGAAGTAGCTCTGATAGCCGGCACGGATGTTGGGCGTGCCGTACGTGATGCAGCGCGTGCCCAGCGAGAGGTCTTCAGGACCATCGGCCGGACCGCGTCCCGCCCGGGCGGCGGCCTGCGCACGAGCGCGCTCGGCGGCACCGGGCGCCAGCGGTGGAATGCGTCCGTCCGGCGGGTCGAAGATGAGCGACGTGCGGTTGTCCCAGATGCGCTCCGACAGCCACGTCTGATCGTAGTTGCCGACCTGCGTGTCGGCCGACGTGAACTTCGTCTTCCCGTCGATGACGGCGTTGATCAGCTCGTCGGCAAAGAACGCATCGCCGCCGTCCATCAGCGCCGCCGCCTTCGTCTTCAGCTCTTCGAGCTCGGCATCGGTCATCGTGGCGCGCATGCCGAACCGCGCGGGCCGTTCGAGCGGCGTCATGCCGTTGTTGGCCCAGACGCCCTGGAAGTCGGGACGGCCGTCCGGCATCCGCGGCACGGTGTAGCTCTTGCCCGCACCAGCCTGGGCGAAGACCGGGATCCGGGCGCTGGCGAGAACCGTGGCCGACAGAGCGAGTCCGATCAGAATGCACCGAGCGGTTGGTCGAGGCATATCCGTCTCCTGCGCCGATACCATACGACACCGGGCGACCCCGGTGCGGCTGGAATTGTTAGAGATTGTCTTCGCTCAATGCCACTCCGGGGGCCGGTAGCCGTCCAGCGATTCCTCCTCGTCCCATCTGGCACGCCGCCGGGCGCGCCGCCGCGCCTGCACGATTGACGCGAGGATGGCGAGTATGACGATGAGGCCCCAGATGGCGTTCTCGCCGGTCAGCGCCGAGACCCACATCGTCCAGCGGCGATAGCCACGCCAGGCGCGCTCGGCGGCCGCGTCTGGAGTCTCGTGTGTTTCCTGCTCGAACGCGGCCGGAAACGGCATGCCCGAGGCGACGCGGCCGGCGATCCGGGCCGGCGCCGTCCTGCCGTGGCGGCGTTCGATGTCGGCCACGAGCGCCGCCGACAAGCCGTACGCCTGCGCCGCCGCCGGCTGCGACGACGACGCGAACAGCCGTGTCAGGTCGGCCGTTGCCGGGTTGCCCGTCATCTCGAGCAGCAGACGCAGACGGCCGGCCGTGTCCCATCCACGATCCACCGACATCGCGACGCCCTCGTGGAACCAGCGCGGCAGCGGACGGCCGCCGGCACCTGCGGTCAGCGCAAGATGCGCGACCTCGTGGCGGAAAACCGACTCGAGCGAGTCGTAGGGATAGGCCAGCACCCGTTCGTGGAAGATGACAATCCGCGACGGCTCGAGCGCCAGGCCGACGATCCACGGCGGGACGTTGCGCCCTCGCTCGTCGTCATTGGCGAGCAGGGCGACATCGATTCGACTCGGCATCTCGAGACCGCGCTCCGCGAGATCGGCCTCCAGGCGGTCGAGGTCGATGGCGCGGATTCTCGAGACGGGCGCTGTCGGGGATGCCGGGTCGAAGACGAGCACCGTGTCGGCCCGGGCGGCACTGGCGAGGACCGATGCCAGCAGAGTGAGGACGACCGCCGCTGTCCGGGACCACACACCTCAAGGTTACCCCCCTGCGGCCCGTCCGCAAGGACGGGTCTGCGGCACCCTCGAGGCGTCGCTGTGCGCCAGGCAGCCCCGCAGGGCTGCCTGGCTGGATCGATCACTTGCGTCCGGTGAATCTCCGCAGCTCCGCGATGGGCACCGCTCCCCGCCCGTGAATCGGCGCGATGGTGGCGACGTTCAGCTTCAACTGCTGCAGAGAGTCGTAGAGCGCCACGGCATTCGGCGGCGGCGTGGCCGGCGGCGGCGCATCGGGCGGTCCCGGGCTGTAGGCGTCGCCCTCGATCAGGATCCGCGGGCCGGGCAGATAGATCAGCGTGTACTCGTTCGTGTGCGTGTCGCCGTTGGTGGCGTACACGTGGATCGTCTGCTTGCCGTCGCTGATCTCGAACTTGTCCGACACGCCCTGGAGCATCGGCATCCGCTGGTTCTTCGACTGCATGTCGGGGCTGATCGCGGCCGGCGCCGCCAGCGCCTTCTCGAAGTAGGCGACGTTCGACTGATGCGTGACGACCGTCGCGCCCTCGGCGGCATAGGTGCGCAGCCCGCCGATGTGATCGAAGTGGTGATGCGTGGTCAGCACATACCTGACCGGCTTGTCCGGCGCGAGCTTCTTCACCTCGGCCAGCACGGCGAGCGAGCGCCGCTCGTCGAGCGGGGCCTCGGCGACGGCGACGTAGTCGTTGAAGGCGACGACAACGCTGTGATGCGAGCCGCCGGTGACGTGCCACACACCCGGCGCGAGCTGGGTGCTCATCGTCTGTACGGGAGGCACCGTCGCGGACGCCACATTGTCCGGCACCGGCAGGTCGAGCGCCGCGTTCGGCGTCACCGAATTGATCGTCAGGTCCCAGAGCGGAAAACCGCCCTGCTCGATGAGGATCTTTCCGGGGAACTGGACGCCGCCGAAATCGCGGTACTCCGAGTAGCTGGCGACAACGTCGGTGTCGCCGAGGACGGGATTGGCGATCTGCGTGGCGACGCGAGTCACGTGGTTCGCCTGATCGATGGTGCCCTCGACCTTGTACTTGCCGGGCGCGGTGAACGAGATCCTGGCGGAGCCTTCGTCTTCGGCCAGCGTCGCGTCGGATGCCGCGGCAGCGGCTTTCAGGAACCCGTGCGGCGTCAGCCAGATGTGGAGCTGGCGCTCTTCGGCCGCGGCCGGCTGCGGCACCGGTCCGTTCGGCCCCACGTTCCACGCCTTGTCGCCGTTGACCTGAGCGTTCTGCTGCTGTCCGCCGAACACCGCCTGGGCGAAGTTCAGCTCGTCGCGCGCCGAGCGTTGCTCGTAGTTGATGGTCTTCGTGTAGGACACCAGCTCGCGGCGCGGCCACTCCTCACCCGCGGTCAGCGCCTGACCGAAGAACGCGTTCATGCCCGTGCCCGAATACTGAATGGACGTTACGCTGCCCATGGCCGACTCTGCGTCGCGCAGGACCGATGCCGCGTCTCTCGGACCGCCGCAGCCGGCGAGTGCGACGGCCAGCGGGGCGGCCAGCCACCATCTGCTTGTCATGACGCCTCCTCTCGACCGGAGGATTAGACCACAAGCCCACGGCCGTTCTTCATCCGGCAAATCAATGACATACAATCCCGCCTGTCGGGAGACCGCACGGATGGACATCAGGCGCGGCGTGGTCGTGTGCGGGATCGTGAGCGCCGTGATCGGCGCCCTGATCGTTCACACCGAACGCGGACGGGCGCAAACCGCCGCGGCGGGAAGCGCAGCCCACGACCGCGACTGGCCGACGTACAACCGCGACCTCGCCGGCACGCGCTACTCGCCGCTGACGCAGATCAACACCTCGAACGTCTCGACGCTCGTGCGGGCGTGGTCCTACCGGCTGCGCCCCGAGCCGGGCCGGTCCGTTCCCGCGATCGACAAGCCCGCCAGCTCGTTCGAGCTGTTCCAGCAGGTGACGCCGATCGTGGTGAACGGCGTGATGTATCTCCCCTCCGGCCATCGCGTCGTCGCGCTCGAGCCCGAGACCGGCAGGAAGACCTGGCGCTACGAGCTGCCGGAAGGATTGGCGTCCTTCCGCGGCGTCGCCTACTGGCCGGGCGACCCCTCCGCCGGCATTTCAGCGCGCATCTTCTTCACCAGCCTCCGAAGACTGATCGCTCTCCGCGCCGATACAGGCACGCTGGCGAGCGACTTCGCCAACGGCGGCGTCCTCGATCTCGAGATTCCGTATGCGGGCGTGCCGGTGATCTATCGCGACGTGATCCTGATGGGATCGAACTTCTTCGGTCCCGGCCAGCGCCACATCGGGCCGCATCTGACCACCAGCCGCGGCGAGAAGGGCGACGTGCACGCCTACGACGCGCGCACCGGGAAGAAGGTGTGGACCTTCCACACAATCCCGCGGCCCGGCGAGATCGGCCACGAGACCTGGGGCGGCGACAGCTGGAAGGATCGCACCGGCAACAACGTGTGGGCGTTCACGCTCACGGTCGACGAGGAGCGGGGAATCGTCTATCTGCCGGTGAGCGGACCCGGCATGAACTACTACGGCGGCGACCGTCCGGGCGACAACCTGTTCAGCAACTCGACGGTGGCGCTCGACGCAGTAACCGGCCGGCTGAAGTGGTACTTCCAGAACATCCGCCACGAGATCTGGGACTACAACCTTCCGCCGGCGCCCGGGCTCATCGACATCAGGAAGGACGGCCGAACGCTCCCGGCGCTCGCGCAGGTCGGCAAGTCGGGCTTCATGTTCATCCTGAACCGCGAGACCGGCGAGCCGATTCACGGCGTCGACGAACGTCCGCAGGCGAAGGCCGACGTGCCCGGCGAGTGGTATCCGGCGACGCAGCCGATTCCGAAGAAGCCCGGCCCGCTCGCGCGCGTCGGCATGACGCGCAGCGATCTCGTGACCGCGGAAGACACGACGCCCGCGCACGCCGAGGCCTGCCGCGCGCTGTGGGACAAGCTGCAGTTCCGCAACGACGGTCCCTATACGCCGTGGAACTACCGGCCCAACGGCGGTCCGCCGTCGATCGTGTTTCCCGGTATGACGGGCGGTGTGAACTGGGGCGGCACGGCCGTCGATCCCGAGCTCGGTTACATCTTCGTGAACTCGAAGGATGAGCCCTCGACCGGCTGGATCGCACCGAATCCGCGCTACAACGAGGCGACAAGGGACACCGAGTTTCCCTACATCCATCAGAGCGCCGGGACGCTCAGCGCCGAGGCGCGGGATGCCGACGGACGATCGCTCGGCATACTCCCCTGCTTCCGTCCGCCATGGGCCAGCCTGATGGCGGTGGACGCCGCGACCGGCGAATTCGTGTGGCGCGTGCCGCTCGGCGTGAACGACGCGCTGCCTGAGGGAAAGAGGAACGTCGGCTCACCCGGCTACGGCGGTCCGATCGTGACGGCCGGCGGCCTGGTGTTCATCGGCGCGACCCGCGACCGCCGCTTCCGCGTCTTCGACTCGCGGACCGGCAGGGAGCTGTGGTCGACGCAGTTCGATTACAACGTCACCGCGATACCGATTACCTACATGGGACGCGACGGCCGGCAGTATGTCGCCGTCACGGCGGCTGCCAACGGCAAGGGCAGCGACGAGGCGCTGCATGTCTTCGCACTGCCCGCCTCCGCCCTTCCGGCTACGGCGGGCAAGCCGTAGCTCCGCGGTTCTCGCGGAGGCGAGCAAGCGTTGGGGTCGCGGTTCACGCTTCGGCCGGCAAGATGCAGCAGCACGAATCGATCTTCACAAGGGGGCCTCATGAAAATGAATGTGCGTCTGTTGAGTGGCATCGCCTGCATCGTCATGGCCGCCGCGATGGCGAGCCAGCCCGCCTCGGGACAGGGCGCGCGGCCCCCGATCCAGACCCAGGACGACTTCCGCCGGGCGATGAAGGAGCTTTCGAACTGGGGCCGCTGGGGAGAGAAGGACGAACTGGGCGCCGCGAATCTGATCACTCCAGCCAAGCGCAGCCAGGCGGCCCGCCTCGCGCGAGAGGGGCGGACGATCTCGCTCTCCCATGACATTCCGCAGGAGAAGGCGGTCGACACGCCCACCTTCCTCGACCGCGCGCTCGTCACCGCGACGCCGGCCGTCGCGCTCGACCGGTATCAGTACACCGGCACCTACCACGGCGTGGTACACAGCCATCTCGATGCGCTGGACTGCCACATCATGGTCGACGGCAGGGGCTACAACGGCGTGTCGCTCGAGGAGATCAAGGAGACCGGCGGCTGCCCGCGCGGCAGCATCAATGCGCTCAAGGACGGCGTCGTCACGCGGGGCATTCTGTTCGACGCCACACGGCTGCCCGGCAAGGCAACGCCGCAGGGCTGGCTCGAACCGGGGACCGCGATCCGCGCGGCCGATCTCGAGACGCTCGAGCGCATGCAGCGCGTGAAGGTGTCGCCCGGCGATGTGATCCTGCTCTACACCGGCCGATGGAAGCGGCGGGCGGCGCTCGGCCCGTGGCCCGATGCCACCGGGTATGCCGGCTACCACATCGACGTCGCCTACTTCCTCAAGGAACGGGGCGTGTCGTTCATCGGCGCCGACGGGCCGAACGACGCCCGGCCGTCCGGCCTGCCGCAGGGCGTCGGCCTTCACCAGCTCGCCCTGGTGTCGCTGGGCGTCGGCATTTTCGACAACCTCGATCTCGAACGCGCGGCGGAAGAGGCGCGACGGCTGAACCGCTACGAGTTCCTGTTCATGGCGGCGCCGCTGCGCATCGAGAAAGGCACGGGGTCGCCGCTCAACCCGCTCGCGGTTTTCTAGCAGCGGCGCGTCCGCGAGCTACGGCCGTGCCCGGCGTCGCACCGTATCCAGGTGACCGACGCCGGCGTGCCTGCACCTGGGCACTGATGAACCGGTGCGCGCCGGCCACGAGATCGCGCAGCGCGTCGAGGCGAACGCGGCTCAGCCTCACGAGCACGCACGGGTAGTTCAGGTAGTGCTCTTTCAGGTAATAGGTGTCGGGGTCGTCTTCGATCAGGGCGTCACGGTCGGCGAACGGCATCATCACGACCAGCGTGTTCGGTTCCGCCGACTTGTGGGACGCCTCGCACACGAACATCCTGCCGCGCACTTTCAGCGTGCCCTTGCCCCATGTGGTGGTCGCTTCCACGTCCGGCAGGGTGCGGCCGATGGCCTCGACCGCGGCGAAGGTGTGTCCGTGGCGGCCGTCGGCGAGTGCGCGGCGTGATGAAGGTGACTTTGCCATTCCGTTGCTGCCCGAGTCTACTCCCGATCGAGGGCGCGGCCGTGGACTGATAAATCGGGCTGGGCCTGCAGACCGGTTCGAAAGGACCGGCCCTACGGGCGGTACGGCTCGAACTCGTAGACGTTGTCGGTCATCACCGACAGAAACAGACGGCCGTCGCGGATGACGTAGTCGCGAACGTCGCCTGACTCCGCCGCCATCCGGGCCTGCAGCGGGCTCGGCGTGCACCTCGTGCGGGTCACCGACACATTGGTGAACACGATCTGCTTCCCGTCGGCCGTCCACCTTCCACGCCCCAGATTGCAGTCGACGCGCACCGACAGCCGGCCGTCAGCGGCGAACTCCAGCGTGTACTTCGACGGATCGTCGGGCCGCAGGACGGCCCCGTCGCGGCCCTCCAGCTTGACCAGTCGCCACGATGTCCCCGCGAGAGCCGGATCGAGCGATGCCGCTGCCGCCGGCGGCGGCGCGGGTGGTGCCGCGTCGCTCACGGAAGCGACGGTCTCCATCGTCGACAGCGATTCCGGCTGTACGATCGGCGGCTCCCCCACCACCTCGAAGACGACGGTAGTCATGCGCGACGGACAGCACAGCGCATCTGCCGCGGTATATCTCGTGTAGTCGGCCCGCACTCGCGTGGAACCCTGCACCTGCGAGATAGCGCCGTCGGTACGGCTGTCCATCGGCCGCGGCGACAGCGTGCCCGCGAACACCCCGCGCACGAACACGAAGTCCTGGTACTGCATCGGGCGGCACATGCCGTCGTATCCGGCGGTCCCGCGAATCACGACGATCGGCCAGCCACCCTCATAGCTGCCAACCAGATCCCAGCCACGTTCGCGCACGAGCCTGTCTTCGGCGAGCACCGGCTGGCGCGCGGTCGCCCGGCAGCGAGCATCGACGCCGCCGTCCACACTGGGAGCCGACGGGACGGAGGCCCCAGGCACATTCCAGCCCGGCGGCTTCGGGTCCAGCCAGCTTCTCGTCGCCTCCTGGGCGCCGACCTGGACCGGTCGGCCGGCCAGCGTGCCAATCAGTGCCGCCAGCAGGCACGCGAACGTCGATCGCATAGGCTCCGGAAGACTATCGCGATCAGGCGCTCGAGCGGTGAACTTTTCCCTGCCGCGATCCGTCTTCTCCCTTGGCCAATCTACAAGAGCGGACTCGACAGTCCAGCGCCGCGTTCACGGGAGGCGCTCTGTCCGCCGTCGCTCCGGAGGTCGATGTTGAGCGATCAGACCGACGTCCTGCAAGGCACGCTCGACCTGCTCATCCTGCGCACGCTCGCGCTCGGACCGATGCACGGCTGGGCCATCGCCCGGCGGATTCAGCAGATCTCCGATGATCTGCTTCGCGTCCAGCAGGGTTCGCTCTATCCCGCGCTGCACCGGCTCGAGCACCAGGGATGGATCACTGCAGAATGGGGCGCCTCGGACAACAATCGCCGCGCGCGCTTCTACTCGCTGACCAGATCGGGGCGCCGACAGCTCGAAACCGAGGTCGACAAGTGGCGGCGGCTGTCGGCCGGCGTCAATCTCGTGCTCGAGAGGACCTAGCGATGCGACTCTGGCACATCCTCACCAGCCGCTGGCGTTCGATCGTCTTCCGCGGGCGCCGCGAGCGGGAGCTGAGCGAGGAGCTCGAGCTCCATCTCGCGCGAGAGACCGAGCATCTGCAGGCCGCCGGCCTGTCCGCCGACGAGGCGCGTCGGCAGGCGCGGCGAGCGTTCGGCGGCGTCGAGCAGATCAAGGAAGCCGCACGCGACGCGCGCGGCACCGCGGCCTGGGACGCGCTCGTGCGCGACACGAAGCAGGGGTTTCGCCGCCTCGTGCGCGACTGGCGCTTCACGACTGCCGCGGTCCTCATCCTCGGCCTCGCCATCGGTGCCAACACCGCCATCTTCAGCGTCGTCAACGCCGTCCTGTTCCGCCGGCAGCCGTTCACCAATCCCGAAAGGCTGGTCAACATCTATCAGAACGATCGTGCGGGCCAGCCGATGATCGTCACCTCGTACTCCGTCTACAAGGACATCGCGGAGTACTCCGACATCTTTGCCGGGACGATGGCGGCCAGCATCCCGAACCCGATCCGGTATCTGCACGACGGCGCGGTTCGCACGGCAGTCATCGAATTTGCGAGCCCGACGTACCTGAGCGTGCTGGGACTGCGGCCCGCGCTCGGCCGCTGGTTCGACGATACCGAGGAGAGGTCCGGCGCCCCGCTCGTTGCCGTGATCGGCTATCAGGCATGGACCAGGCTCTTTCAAGCGGATCCCTCCATCGTCGGACGCGTGATCCGCATGGAGGGTCAGCCGGTGACGATCGTTGGCGTCGGTCCGGCCGCACTGCGCGGCACGCTCGACCTCGGCGTCGGCACAGATTTCTGGCTGCCGATCACGGCCGTGCCTTCACTGACGACCATGGGCGCGGTCCGCAACGCGCCAACGATATTCGTTCCCCTGTTCGTGAAAGCGCGTCTGCGCGAAGGCGCGACGGTGCCGCACGCCCGGGCGGCGATGGACGTGCTCGGCCGCCGGCTTGCGAAGGAGAACCCGGACCTGTTTCGCACCTCCGGCGAGTTTGCGCTCGGGCCGGGAATCACGGTGATCCCGTCCACGGACGTGCGGATCCATCCCCAGGCGGACGTGCCGTTCATGGCCCTCGCAACGATCGTGCTCGTCATCGTGGGCCTGGTGCTCGCAATCGCGTGCAGCAACCTGGCGACGCTGCTGCTCGTGCGCGGCGCCGCGCGCGTGAAGGAAGTCTCGGTTCGGCTGGCGATGGGCGCCACACGGCGCCAGCTCGTGCGCCACCTGCTGATCGAAAGTCTCCTGCTCTCGCTCGCCGGCGGGATCGTCGGCTGTGTGCTCGCATGGTGGGGCATGCGAACCCTGCAGACGATCGACCTGCCGTTCAGAGTAGACATGAACGTCGACTACCGGGTGCTGGCCTTTGCAATCGCGCTGTCGCTCGTGACCGGCGTCGTCTTCGGCCTGGTTCCCGCGATCAAGACGACGCGGGTCGATCCGCTCGAGACGCTGCGAGACGAGGGGCTGCCGCCGATCGATCGTCGGCGGCTCACGCTGAAGCACGCGCTCATCGTCGTGCAGGTGGCAATCTCCGTGCTGCTGCTCGGCGGCACGAGCATCGCTCTGCAGGCCACGGCGGCCACGAGGGCGCTTCGAGTCGGCTATGCGATCGACGGCGTGGCGATGCTCGAAACCGATTGGCGCTTTGCCGGCTACTCCGAGAGCGCAGCCAGGACTGCACATGACGAGCTGCTGCGCCGCATCCAGGCGATTCCCGGAGTCGAGTCAGCGGCCCTGCTGCGCGGCCTGCCGATGGCGTCAACCGGCATGTCGATCGTCCTCGACAACGCGACGGGTCAGCCCGGATCGGAAGTGCCGGCCACGATGCTCGAAGCCGGACCGGGCTTCTTCGACACGCTGCGTATTCCGCTCCTCTACGGCCGCGACTTCGACACTCGCGACCGCGCCGACTCGCCGCGCGTTGCCGTGATCACCGAGACGATGGCGCGGAGGTATTACGGCACGGTGGACGCGGTGGGCCGGCGATTCCGGCTGCAGAACGACCCGAGCGCGTGGATCGAGGTCATCGGCGTGGTGCGCGACACGGGCACGGGAGACTTCGGGAACGATGTGCTGGATCCGATCGCGCCTGCGTACTATCGCCCTTACACGCAGTCCGGCGCGCAGGCGACGACCGTGGTGGCGAGGACGTCGCGCGACGCAGCAAGCCTGCTGGCCGCGATGCAGCGTGAACTGCGTGCGGTGGACATCTCGCTCCCGGTGATCACGGCAAGGACGATGGCGCAAAGGCTGGAGGAGGCGCAGGTGGTTCCTGCGGCCGCCGCCATGCTGTTCGCGCTGCTGGCCGGACTGGGCCTAGTGCTCGCCAGCATCGGTCTCTATGCCGTCGTCGCGTTTGCGGTGACGAGACGCTCGCGTGAAATCGGGATCCGCATGGCGCTCGGCGCGCGCCATCAGCAGGTGGTCGCGAGCGTCACGCGCGGGGTGGCGGGGCTGGTGGGCGTGGGGACTGCCATCGGCCTCCTGTTGGTCGTGCTGCTGATGCTGGTGCTCCGGGCCTCGCCGGGATCCGGGGACATCGGCATCGGCAATATCAGCATCTATCGCCCGGAGATCGACCCGCTCGCGCTGCTTGCGATCGCGGCCGTAACCGCTCTCGTCGGCGCCGCCGCCGCGTTCGGGCCGGCGCGCCGGGCGGTCAGACTGGATCCGCTCACCGCGCTCAGGCACGACTAGAACGCCGAACGGTTTGAAAGAGCCGACATTACGCAGCCTTTCGTGACTGGACTTCTGACAGATGGAGTGTCTCCAGGTTTTGAATCGCGCTCGCCCGCCGGAGGTCGAAGGTGTTCTTGCGGACGCCGACGTAGCGCGCGTGGTTTCCTTGCCGTTGGGAGATGTGCGCGAGTTTGTGTTCAATCTTCGTGCGCTCTCGCAGCGCTTCGCGTCCAGCGGCTG
>Ga0209172_10001375_pt1 | contig 52329 bp, 35 predicted proteins | sample LarsenN4metaG_FD_184113 | JGI IMG/M metagenome (GOLD analysis project Ga0209172, IMG submission 184113) | Hot spring sediment bacterial and archeal communities from British Columbia, Canada, to study Microbial Dark Matter (Phase II) - Larsen... ...
ACCGTTAGAGGAGTTGAAGGAATCGAGTTTCTATAAGTTCATAGTTGAAGAAGGGATGAAGGAAGGGCGGGAGAAGGGCTTACAGGAGAGATTGCAGGAGGGATTGCAGCAAGGATTGCAGCAAGGATTGCAGTAAGGGTTGGCAGAAGCACTTCATTTGCTTGCGGAGAAGAAGTTCCAGGCTTGAATGTAACAGCAGAAATTGGACAGATACGTGATGCATCCATCTTGCAGCGACTTTGCCTGGAAGTTATGGATCTGCCGGATGCCGCCGCGCTGAAGAAGCGTCTAGACGAAATTCTGGGGTCTACAACTTAGCAGTTCAAGCCCAGCGCCTGATAATTCAAACCAGGCTTCAAGGACGGGCCCCCCAATTTTATGCAATGAGCAGCGATTCTTCACATCTGTACAAGCTCAAGGATAAGCTCCCGCACACCTGGGAGGCACTCCTCGCCCGCTTCGGACGCTTCACTGAAATCCAAGCACAAGCAATAGAGCCTCTGCTTGCAGGAAAAAACTGTGTGCTGGTTTCGGCAACGGCGAGCGGCAAGACAGAAGCTGCGCTTGCGCCGCTGCTTGAACGCCACAAACAGAATCCACAAGCCGGACTCTCATTTCTTTACATAGTTCCCACGCGCGCGCTTACGCGCGATCTCGCCCGCCGTTTGCAACAACCGCTGGAGCATCTGGCTGTGCGCATGCAGGTGAAGACAGGGGATGAGCCTGCGCTAAATCCTTCTCGCCCGCCTGAGATGCTTCTAACCACCCCTGAATCTTTCGACTCATTGCTCGCCAATATGCCGCGAATGGCTAAGGACGTGCGCGCAGTGACTCTGGATGAGATTTACCTCTATGACAACACCGTGCGAGGCGATCAATTGCGCATATTGCTCAATCGACTTCGGCGAATAAAAGCCTATGCTCTTTCGCGCGGAGATATAAATAAGAATGAGCTGCAATTTTGCGCGCTATCGGCTACGGTCAGCGATCCCGCAAGCGTGGCTGCGCGTTATTTTATTGATCCGGTGGTTGTGCAAGTGGCCGGTCAGCGCCAGCTCGATGCTGAGATAATCCCGCTGGAAGGCGCCGAGTCGTTTCAGATGTTATTTGCCAATTTGCATCTTCGGGGAAGTAAAAAAGTGCTTGCTTTCTCAGCTCAAAGCAAGGGGCCCATCTCTGTTAAAGAGAAAGAAGAGCAGGGGGTCGATCCAGCTTTAAGTGAGAGACTGCGCCAGTGGCGCTCCCAGAAAGAGAAGGATCTCGGCGTCTCGGCATTCGTTGTGATGCACAACAGCGTGTTGGAAGAGATTGCCCGCCAGCGCCCGCGCACAATCAGCGAGCTTGAGTTGATAAGAGGCATAGGCCAGCGCAAAATCGAGCAGTTTGGTCAGGAGATCATTGAGTTAGTGCGGAGCTGCTCTGCATTGTCAAAACCAGAAGCCGACGACAGCTCAATTAAAGTGCAGCAAAGTGAAGAGGCTCCGGGCCTGGCAAGTGCGATCAAGCCTTATGCTGCCGCACCGGCTCCGCCTGATGTCCGCCTTCAGATCGAGCTTTTTCGCCAGGGGGGCCCCGAACCAGACCGGGGCGAATTACTGGCCGTATTAGAGCATGCCGAGGCGCTGAAGTCGAAAGAGATAGTCCTGGTGATCAACGCGCTTGCTGCTTTAGGTGATCAACCAAGTAGTCCCTTGGTTGCTGAAACTTCTCGACTCATCCAGTGGCGATATTGTCATTAGCGCAGCAGAGGCTCTTGGGCAATTGGGCGCTGGGCAAGCGACTGAGCGACTGATAGAGTTACTGGGGGACCATCGATCTGGCGTGCGGCGCGCGGCGGTGCGGGCGTTGGGGCGATTGCGGGCCAGGGGCGCGGTCGAACCTCTCAAGCGCATAGCAGTTGAAGATGAATCCGATTACGTGCAAGTAGCCGCCCAGGCTGCGGTGATTTTAATTCAAGCTGACTTGCAAAACGCACATAAGACGTGAATATCAACTCTTCAGTCTCGGATTCGCCAGCTTGATTTGTGACCAGGCAGGTGCTCTCCAGCCCAGATCAGAACAGTCCTGGCATCGGCGATAGCCTCCTCTTTAGTTTGCTCTTCGCCAGGCAGTCAGGTATCTCTAACGCAACAGGCCCGACATCTGCAATACTCGCTCTGACCAGATACGCGCCTGTTCAGCCACCGCTGCCCGTCGCGCAGGATCGGCCCAGATGTCTGTCCAGGAGCGCTGCCATCGGGCTAATTGAACTTGCAGCTCAATCAGTTCCGCCTGCACATCGATCTTTGCCTCAGCAGCAGTCCACTCAATTAAGAACTTGCTTTCATCTAAAAGTTTCTCTACTACATCGCGGTGATCAGGATGATCAGAGAACGATTTGACGCGAGCCAGATTGGCTGCCAAACCGCCCAATCGAACAGGCAGATCATCGCACAGGTATCGCTCTTGAATAGTTCTTCTATCTCTCATACCCCCCTCAGCAAATTATCAGTTATCTCAGCAACTCGATCACGAATAGATGGATCAAGAATCTCCATTGCGGGATTGTTCTGGCGTGGCCGAATATTAATTAACGCCTCATAACGTATCTGTTGCGTGGATGGAATCCAGTCCGCTCCCCAAATGTCTTCTTGCTTACTGCCATCATCAAGCAGAACTGCTTCGCAGTCAGCGTGAAGCACTCCACCACCAGCCAGAATACCTCTTCGAATATCCACGGCTAATTTAATATAGACGGCCAGCGCTTCGAGCATCTCATCTACTTGTTGTTTAGTAGCACGCGAACGCAAAAGATGAATCATTTTGTTATGTTTTTAAAGCCATTAATAACTGGTGTCAAACAGAAGATATCTCATTCGCCAATCAGAGCCTTGGAGCAAGACGAAATCGTTGGTTCATTTCATCTTCCAACAATATCAAATCGCCTATGCTCAAGTCTACCTATAAAAGGCGCTGATAAGTTTCTCACGCCTGAGTATTGCGGCTTCCATTTCACACTTGATAATCAAAGATAAATATTAATTTTTTAATTGACAACTGAAACTTTCTCTGGTAGTTTACGTGCTAATTCGTTAATAGATGGAGAAAGTTTAGAAAGGAGGTGAAACATTGGCGCGGAGGAAGTCACCTACATTGACTGAAGTCGAGCTGGAGTTGATGGATATTCTCTGGCAGAAAGGGAGCGCGACGGTAGGAGAGATTGTAGAATCGCTGCCCAAGGATCGCCCTCTGGCTTACAGCTCGGTGTTGACGATGATGAGAATTCTGGAACAGAAGGGCTACATCGAGCATGAAAAAGAGAGCAGGGCTTATGTCTACCGTCCAATTGTTGATCGCAAGCAGGCTCAGCAGAGCGTCATCAGCTATTTGCTGAAGCGATTCTTCAATGGCTCGCCCGAATTGCTGGTGGTCAATCTCCTGGAGCACGAAGAGATTGACTCAGCTGAGATCAAACGTCTCAAGCGGTTAATTGAAAAGTCTTAAAATAGCAGGTCCATAACGGAGATAGGAGGATTAAGATGGGATCCATTCTGGAGAACTATGATCCGTTGCTACGATTGCTTCTGCAATCGCTGATCAACAGCCTCTGGCAAGGGGCGCTCATCCTCGCGCTTGTTCTGGGTCTACTGCGAATAGTAGGCGGCAGGGTGAGCGCAACAACCAGGCACGCCATCTGGTTTGTCAGCCTGCTGACCATCGCAGTGCTTCCCTTCTTGCCCGCTTCGCTTCGCAGAAGCTCGTTGCCGGTCGCTTCACCGATAATCTCAAATAGCCAGGAGAGAGGCGCGCTCTCCGGCCAGAACTCCGCCGCTGCTCTGACTGAGAAAGATAGCCGGCCCGTGTTGAATCGGTCGGCAAGGCAGGCTGAAGCTGGAGCGGCCTCAGATTTGGCCCCCTCTGGGGCCCCAGAGGTTAAAATGACGGATGCCCTGCCGGCGAATTCTTCGCCCGCTCAGGCGCAAGAAGGCGGCTTGATCTACCGCTGGAGCGTGATTGTATTTGGCGGGCAATTGCCTCTGGTGCTTATGTCTCTGTGGGCCATTGGCTGCGCCTTTATGTCTTATCGGATAATCAGGAGCTATCTCTTCCTGTTCCGGTTGAGCTGCGATCTTCTCCCATTGTCGCATCTTCAGGAGCAGCAGATGAACAAGCTTGCAGCCTCGTTTGCCATCAAGCGGCAAGTGCGCATCTTCGCTTCTGATAAAACCTCTACGCCGATGACTATTGGTTTTGTGCGGCCTTTGATTGTTCTGCCACGAGAGTTGACCGCTACTCTCTCTCAGCCGGAGCTGGCGAGCATTCTGGCTCACGAGCTGGCTCATATCAAACGTTGGGATTATCTGACAAATCTTTTGCAGCATCTCATTCAAGCATTCCTGTTCTTCCATCCGGCAATCTGGATCATAGGAAAACAGTTAGTAATCGAGCGCGAGCTGGCCTGCGACGATTGGGCAGTGAAGATGACCGGCGAGCCGCGCTGCTACGCGAGTTGTTTGACCAAGCTGGCAGAATTGCTCAGAGGAAACCGATCGCTCGCTGTCGCCACCGGGATGCTACTGGGCAAGCTGATGCTATCAAGGAGGATAGAAATGATTCTCAATACCAATAGAAATTCGACTGTATTTATCTCTAAACCGGCAATGATCTACGCGCTTGGAGTTGCTGTGCTGTCCATCTCGATTTGCAGCTGCGTCTCGCCGGTGATCGCTGTTCCAATCGTTGAGGACAATATTAGCATCGCAAGCTATCAGGAAAAATCCGATGCTGATTCTGCGCAAACTGCCGTAGTAATTGCAAAGGCAGTTGAACGGGGGACTCAGAGACATACGCCGCCAGCGCCTGAGCCGCCGCTGCCCCTATCGCCTCAAGCTGCGCCACTGCCGCCGGCGCCGGCGGAGGCTCCGGCTCCAGAAGAGCCGCAAGAGCCGTCTGAACACCCTCTAATGCACCCGTTGCCGGAGCCGGTTGTCATAGTGCCGGTGACCTACTGGGGGCAGCAAGCTCAGCAGGCTACTCCTGGCAAAACAACCGGTTCAGAGAACAGCAGCAATGCGTCTATTATCTCCGAAGCCGAGCTGCTTGCTGTATTGACCGACATAGTCAAGCAAGACGCCGATCCGACAGTGCGCAATGAAGCGCTGCAAGGCATCTACCGATTCAGAACCGATGCAGGGGTCAACAGTCTTATACAGATCTACGATGCGGTAACCGATGTCAAGATCAAAGGCGAGATCATCGGTTACCTGCTGCGCCGCAAAGGGGACAACAGTAAGGCAATTGCCAAGCTAGTCGCCATTGCCAAGACGGAAAAAGAAGAAGATCTGCGCAGCAGGGCGCTCAGCCAGTTGTTCAAGCTCAGCGGAGATGATGGGACAAACAGTTTGATAGAAGTTTATGACAGCGTGCAAGATCCTAAGACGAAACAGAGAGTGATCTACTACCTGGCCTCTACCAAGAACCGTAAGGCTGTAGATAAGCTGATAAAGATCGCCAAGTCAGATCCTGATCCACAGATTCGCCAGTCGGCAATACGCACTCTCTATAATATCGACAGCCGGATGTATCTTGAACTGTTCGAAAATGAGCTGAGGGCCCCTCTGCGCCGCGCTACCAGTCTCAACGAGCCGGCGCCGATTATGTATCACTTTGTGAATTCTGCGCCGGTTCAGTACCCGGCTGTCACCGCAGCGCCGGCGAACGCGGCGCCAACATCCCAGGCTGATCCACGGAGGAAGTGATATGTTTGTCAAAGCTATTCTGGCTCTCTTTTTGACGGCGCTGCTGTTTATCCTGGGTTCCTCTGTCCTGGCCCAGGTTCAGACGAGCCGCACTTACTCTAGAGAAGACTTCATCAACATTGATGGCAACAATCTTCAGGATAAGATAGATCGTGCGATCAAGCAGTTCAAAGATTCAAGGCAGGGGGACTCGCTCTGGATCGCCTATCATTTCCCTGCCAGGGAAGGCAGCTACATCAGCCCATTTTCCGGTTTCGTTTACCACGATGAAGATGGCATCCGGCTGACTCGCAGAGAGAATTTAGAAGGAGCAGCAGTCTTTCTCCTCGCCGATGTCAGCGGCTCCCGGCCTGCGTTTACTCGCGTCAAGACTTTGAATCTCAACGATCCTTACCTGTTCGAGAACAGGCCGGTCTACTGGCTGGGCAACGTTGATGCGGCGCAGAGCCTGGCGCAGTTGGAAACTATCATGCGCGCCGATCCTGAGAACAAGCCCCTTATCAGGTCTGCGCTGCGCGCGATAAGCTCACATAACAGCCCGCGAGTGATTCCACTGCTCAAAGAGATCGCGCTCAAAGATTCAAGTTATGACATTCAGCGGGCTGCTATCTCAAGCCTGGGGCGTGTTCCGGCCAAAGAGAGCCACGATGCGCTCGATGAGATATTCAACACAACAAAGAGCATATCTCTTAAGCAAGAGATCGTTCGAGCATATACTTATGCCGGAGATCGAGTAAGCGAGAAACGAGTGCTCGACCGATTGACTGCTATAGCCAAATCCGATGATAGCTATGAAGTTCGCAGAGAGGCCATTCACCGCATAGCCAGCTTCCGAGGCGATGCCGTCGTTGATCGCTTGTTTGATATTTACGATCGCATAAATGATCGTGAGGTCAAGATAGAGATCATCAGGCGCGTTACTGTGAGAGGTGGCAGAGATGACAGTGTGATGAAGAGACTCACAGCGATTGCCAGGCGCGATACCGATCTGGGAATCCAGCGCGAAGCCATGCGCCGGATCGCTGCTGTTAGAGGCGATGAGGGCATCGATGCGCTAATCGAAATTTATGACAGCAGCAACTCCGATGCTATCAAGGAGGAGATTATTGGACATCTCGGTCGGAGCCAGAGCAGGAAGGCACTAGACAAGTTGCTCTCTATCGCCAAAAACGATCAAAGCCCGCGGCTGCGACAATCGGCAATTCGCAGGTTATCTACTCACAGGGGTTCTGGCCTCTCCCTCCAATAGCCGTTTGAGCGCAACTAACCCGTCTCGCCGCGGCATTAGTTGCGCATGTTCCTACCCTGTCTGCTCTGCGGCTTCTTTGGCAACGCGCAGTTGGTCCCAGGTCTCTTACAAGATAGCAGCGAGAAAAACTTTGGCGCAGCTTGAAACTATCGTTTCGGTAGCCACGTATTTAAGATCAGCATTGATAAGCAAGAGAATTAAGGTAGCCGTGAACAGACAAGAGGGGTTAGACAAATACGTTCGCCGCATTCTCAAAGAGAAAGGATTATCTCTCTCTGATGTGGAGCACCGTTCCCGTGGCGGCATCAGCGACAGCCACATTAGCAATATCGCATCGGGAAACTTCGGCAGCTTGACCATTGGAAAACTAAAGGCTCTAGCGCGAGGGTTGGGCGTCCCAGAAGATGAGATATTCGCCGTGGCGCGCGGCGTACCTCTTGAAGACACCAGAGAATTCCAAAGCAGCAAGTTCGCCACACTGTTTCACAAATACAAGGAACTGCCTGCCGAAGATAAGAAGGAAGTGCTCACACTGCTAGAGATGCTGGATCGCGAGATCGAATGGCGGCAGATGCGGCGAATGTCGAGAATACGTTTAGTGAGAGGGCTAGCAGCGTCAGAAAAGCATGAGCAAAGCGTCGCAGTTGCCGATGCAGATTGGGTCGATGAAACTGTCGGCTTTGGGGCTAAGTGAGCAAAGGTCGGAGCCCGTTCAAGCGGCTACTTGGGCTGTCACCTAGTTAAAGAAAATGCTTCCGATCCTTTGCTCACTTATTGCGCATTCGAGTTGTAGCGAAATAATACTGATCTTAGATATAGATGGCGGAGGCGTGTGAGAATCGAACTCACCCAGCCCCACTCTCGTGAAGCCGCAACGGGTTTGAAGCCCGCGAGAGCCACCAGGCCCCCTTCACCTCCATAGTAGAATTGCAAAAGAAAATTAGCCTGGAACCGCGCTGATTGTCAACTTAGCGGTCAGGGCTACGATTGAACTCCGCGGTTAATACGATTCTCTTCGTGGCAATTGGCCTGTTCAACTTGGCGACGGTCGCCGGAGCATTTGACTTGAGAGCAGCTTCTCAACCTCGCTTATTGAAGGCAATCCTGTACGCGCTCCGATCTTGGTGCATTTGAGCCCTGCTACGGCATTGGCAAAGCGCAAAGTCTCTTCCACGCCCATGCCGTGCAGAAGCCCGTAGATGAAGCCGCCGTGAAATGCATCTCCTGCGCCGGTGGTATCGTGGCAATCGACATGGAATGCGGGCAGGTGAATGTATTCATTCTCGTGATAGGCAAGCACGCCCTGCTCGCCGATGGTCATTGCCACGAAGTAGCAGCCATAGCGATCTTTCATCGCGCGCAGCGCCTCGCGTCTATCTTCTATCCCTGTGAGCTGTCCGGGGAAGTTGGCCGAAGAGACCATGAAATCTACCAGCGGCAGAAACTCCTCAATCCCCGGATATACTGTGTCCAGGTCCACTACTACAGGAATGCCGCTTTCGCGCGCCCAGCGTGCCGCCTCAATTGCTGCTTGAGTATCGCAAGCATCAAGGTGTAAGATGCGGCCCGCTGTAATACGCTCTCGACTCAATTCTTCCGGGCGAAAAGCCAGTTTCTCATCTCTTCCCCAGAGCACTGTTCGCTCGCCGCTGGGCTGGTCGATCAGGATATAGGCGAATTGATTGGTCGCTCCTTCCACCTGCGTCACACCTTCAGCGAAGACCCCCTCGGCAGCGAGAGATGCAAGCTGTATCTGCCCCAGGTGGTCGGAGCCTACTTTGCCGATGTAACTCACTCGGCAACCCAGACGAGCCAGCGCCACCATCGCAGTCGCTATCTGCCCGCCGGGATGCAAGCTCTGCTCGACAATCCTTACTTTTGAAGTGAATTGAGGATAATGGGGGACCACAATAACGTAATCTACTGCATTGAGTCCAAATCCTACTGCGTCGAAAGGTTTGTTAGAAGGGATATTGAATTTGAATCTCATTGTGTCCGATGTCCGATGCCCGGCGTTCTACGCCCGTTATAAATCATGATTCGACTTCGGACATAGAGCGTCGGACATAAGACGCGAATCTATTCTGCCTCACTTAATTGTAGATTGAACTCTGCGCTGGCGACTGCTTGAAATGCTATTTGCCAGCAAGCGAACTTCAACTCTGCGATTCTGCGCTCGCCCGGCGCGAGTGTTATTTGCAGCGGCAGGCTTTTCCATGCCGAAGCCGAGGACGAACATCCGGTGCAGCGGTATGTTGTACTTCTGGGCAAGGTAGAGTCTCACTGCATCGGCTCGCTTCTGGCTGAGCGCTCTATTAAGCTCCGGGCTGCCGACTTTATCGGTGAATCCCTGGATTTCAAGCACAAAGCCTTTTTCGCTCTGTATCTGCGCAGCCAGGCTATCGAGTTCTGCCTTCGCTTGAGGCGTCAGGGCAGCGCTTCCGCTGGCGAAGTTCACTGTGACTGTAGACACGAGCGAGTAAGTATCCAGGTTCTCAACCTTCTCATCAAGCCCACTGACTTTGCTATCTACCGCCGTGACTCGCTTGTCAACCTCATCAGCGCGAGCTTCAGCGTGCTGCGCCCGCAAAGAGGCTTGATCGGCAGCGCTCTGCGCGCGGTCAGCGCGATTGCGCACATCATCAACTGTAGATGAAAGCGTTGAGAGGCGCGCGTCCAATGCTTTAATGTCCTGCGTGTTGCGCCGCGCCGTCTCTTCCAGCTCGTCAATGCGCCCTTCGGCAGGCGTCACTCGATCATTGACTGTTTTGCGCACATACTTCTTAGTAGCGCAAGCGGAAGAGAAGACAATAAGACCTGCCAGTGTAATAGAGATAATAGTTAGGGGAGATAATGCTTTCATTGAAACCTCCGAAATCCTGCCTGATAATATCCGGCAACAGATTATACGCGCAACATGTCTAATCGGTAAAGCAAAAGAAAATCATAAACGCGCAGTCTAGGCGATATTTGGGATATATCAAGAGATTTGTGTAAGATGAACTATTTTCGCCTTAGAAGCTATGTCCGACCTATTGCTGCGAGGAATTCCGGCAGCGGCAGCGCGTTCAAGACTTCGCTTTTGGTAACCCATCCGCGCCGTGCAGTAGCCACTCCGTAGCGCATATTGGCCAGGTCGCGCGCGCGGTGTGAATCGGTCGAGATCACAAACTTCACCCCAAACTCTTTGGCCCACCGGCAATGCTCCGCTTTCAGATCGAGACGGTGCGGACTGCTGTTGATCTCGATTAGGACATTGTGTTTGCTCGCCGCTTTGAAGACCTGCTCCAGGTCTATCTCATAAGGCGGGCGCTCTCCCAGCAATCGACCCGTCGGATGAGTGTAGACATTGATCAACCCTGACTCTATTGCCCTCACTACACGTTCAGTAATCTGCTGTTTGCTTTGAGAAAAGCCCGCGTGTATCGAGGCAATCACAAAATCGAGACGGCGCAAGATGTCTTCACTATGATCAAGCGAGCCGTCGCTGAGTATATCGACTTCGGCGCTCTTCAAGATCAGGAAATCGTCGAACTCTTTGTTGATCTCATCTATCTCTTTTAGCTGCTGCAAGAGGCGCTTCTCATCGAGGCCGTTGGCGATAGCAGTCGATTTGGTATGATCGGTCAGAGCAATATACTGGCGCGAGAGGGCGCGCGCTGCCTGCGCCATCTCACGAATAGAATTGGCGCCATCGCTCCAGGTTGAATGCAGGTGCAGGTCTCCGCGTATATCGGAGAGTTCCACCAGATCGGGGAGAGCGTTATTGCCGGCAGCATCTATCTCGTCTCGTCCTTCGCGGAGTTCAGGGGCTATGTAGGGGAATCCGATCCGCTGATAAAACTCTTCTTCGCTGTCGATCTTCACCGGTTCGCCGCCCTCTGCCTTGAACAGGCCCCTGTCGGTAAATCTGAGGCCCCCTTGAGAAGCTATCCTTTCCAACGCATCGATGTGGCGACGGGAGCCTGTCAGTCGCACTGCCAGAGCAGCGAAATTATCAGGAGAAGATAGATGCAAGATTGCTCGCAGGCCATTATCAAAGATAACCTCTGTGTGTTCGTCAGAGGCGCCGATCACCTCTTTGACTCCCGGCATTGATGTGAACGCAGCAATGACCCCTGCCTTTTCCCGACAAGAAGCTAACAGCTCAACTGCATCAACCATCTCGCAGCCGCGCCGCGCGTCGCCAACCATCATTATCTGGCCGACTCCCGGCAGATCCTTAAGATAATCAATTATCACATTGGCAGTCTCTACTGCTTCGTAGAGCTTGAATTTGCCCTGCCCCTGTCTGAGCAATGCAATCGAATTCAAGATTTTGTTGATCGATTTCGGGCCAAGTCCCTTGACCATCTTAAGGCCCCCACCCTCAGCAAATGCCGCAAAATGTTCAAGGTCCGTGATTCCAAAATCGTGGTAAAGCAATCGAGCGGTTTTGATTCCGATGCCGGAGATGCGCAGCAGATCGAGAACAGTCTCAGGAATCTCTTTTTTCAGCTCCTCCATATACTGGCAGGTCCCCGTATTGACAATCTCGACAATCTTGCCTGAGATCGCTTTTCCTATGCCGGGAATATTCTGCAAATCTTCGGCGCGACCGTCTTCTACCATGCCGGCTATATCTGCTGGCCAGGTGTCTATAGTTTCTGCTGCTGCGCGATAAGAACGAACACGGAAGGGATTTTCGTCTTTGAACTCCATCAGGTCTGCGATGCGGGAGAGAATGCGCGCTATATATTGATTATCCATTATTGCCCTCCGAAATGAAGCTTACATGAAGATTTTACTTTCACCAAGCGGGAGGGGCAAATTGCAAGCCATGTGCGCTCACTTGTAGTATCCACCTTTTGGATACTACAAGTGGCAAACTTCACAGATCAAAGCCCGTGCTACATTAGTAGGTCTCATAGACGGCTTTCTGCCGAGGAGGGTTAACGTAAGCCGATACCAGGCTCTCGTTGCCGTCTTTGTCTACCGCCTTAACTCCAAACACAAGCTCATCAATGGAGACATTCTCCAACACAAATTCATTTACGTTGCCAACGAATATCTCTTTCTCCCAGTAGGGCGCGGTTGTGGCGCGGGCAACGACTATGTAGCCGGCGAGATCGGGTTCAGGATCAGGATTTCGCCAGCGCAGTTGCGCATCATAGCCTGAGCGCCCTCTGCCGATCATAGGCGACATTCTCCCTCGTTGTTGCTCGTCTTGTTGCTGATCGCGCCGCTGCTCACTTTGTTGCTCATTCTGTTGCTGTTCGCCTGCGCCGGAAGGCGCTCTGCGCGCGCTTCGCTCAGCTATTACGATGGGCGCTTTAGGCGCAAGAGCGAGGCTTGCCAGGACCGCTGCATTGATTTTGGTAACGCGAGCTGTGTAAGACGGTGAGGTATTGGCAAATGTATCTGTCGCCGAATGCTGATTGGCAAAATTCTCATTGGGAGTGGTAAAGCGCACCGCCGCATAGCCTTCGAGGTTAAATGCCGAATGATCGCCGCCGCGCCCGAATCGGTCATGGCGAAAGATCAGGTTCACCTTCATTGAAGGGATATATCTTTCGCCGATCTCTTTGATGTAGCGCGCCAGTTGGCGCGCTGGGGAATCGTTGGGGTCCTCGGAGAATATATTCACAGAGCTGTTACCGGTGCGCCCGTTGCCCGAAACTTCGCTGCCAATGATGTCATTGTTGAGCACTCCATCAATGATCTGGTTTTCGCGCCTGGCTTTTGCCGCATAGAGCGTGCTTCCGATGAGACCCTGCTCTTCGCCTGCGAATGCGATGAATACGATAGTCTTCTCAAACTCGAACTGGCTCATCACCCGCGCAAGCTCCATCACGGCAGCGGTGCCGCTGCCATCATCGGTCACGCCGGGAGCGAAAATTTCGGCTCTGTCCAGATTGGCGTTCGTCTGTGTCTCATCATTGACTGCCGCAGCCCGTGTTTGCTGGCCTTGAGAGCGAGAAATCGTCAGTGAATCATAGTGGCCGCTGACAATGAAATGCCTCTCTTTGTTTAAGCTCCCCGGCAAAACAGCGACAACATTGACAAGCTCGACATCGCGAGGGATGCGCCCCTGCTTCTTGAGTCTGTAAGAATCGAAACTCACCTGCAAGCGCGGGCTGTAGCTCTTCATTTGCTCGTAGATCCACCGGCGGGCGGCGCCGATGCCGCGAGTCGGATGATTGGGATCGGAGAATGTATTGCGCGTCTCAAAACTCTCCAGCTTCTTGAGTATCTCGGCAATCCTCTCTTCTGAAACCGAATCGACGATCTTCTTAACTACCGGATTAATGCTCTTGATCCCACCTTGCGCTGCTGCCGCAGGATTAATAGGGGTGGTCGGGCAAACCGAGATGATAAGGAAGAGAAACAACAGACAGACTATACTAACGGTGAAGGAATTGGCTCTCATTGCTGAAAACTCCTGCCTCTTCTATGCTTGAGATTTTGGCGAAATCTATTGAAAAGTCGGATCAATTACCCCTCAGCTTTGTCAGACTAACATATCAACAGGCGGACTATCAAACGAAAAGCTGCCGAGGCGTAGGATCGCCGTGCTCCTTTGCGCCCCGGCAGCGAATAAATTTATCTGGAGAAAATCTGCCAGCACTGCTATCTTGGAAAGCAGCGCAGAGCAAGTTATCTGCGCTATTATCGTTAGAGGAGTTCTTCATTATGTCGCAACGGACGACGCCCGGAAACAACAAAAACGGTACGGTTGGGCGGAGCTTACTGCCTGCTGTCTTTCTAGGAATCGCTCTGATCCTGGCTTTAACACAATTCAGCATCGCTCAATCATCTAAAGCCAAAGAGCGTTATGAACAACTACAATTGCTGTCTGTAGAGATGCAGAAGAGGGCGCAGCCAGCGTTGATGGCGATGCAATCAGGCGATAGAGAACAAGCAGAGCGAGCAGCCAGAGAGTTTCAAGATGCTCAGCGCAAAGTCATTGACACTGCGACAAGCTATGCCAGAGAGTTCAGCGGCGAGAAGCTAAGCAAGGCAAAAGGAGATGATCTCTTCTTCATCGGCCACATCCACTTTGTTGCTCAGCAGATGAGCGATGCCGCGCTTGTGCTCAATCGCTATGTTGCCGAGAACCCCCAGGGGCAGTTTGCTCAAGCGGCCAGACAGACTCTCTTTGTTACATTCATCAACAGCGGACAGCCAGAAGAGGCTGAGAAGTTTCTCGATTCTCTTCCCCCCATGGTCAATGGCCCTGCTCTTCTGGTGGATGCTTTCTCTGATAGGGGCAACTACGAAAAGGTAATTCAGTATGGAACCCTGGCTCTGGAGCAGGCGCAGAAACAGATCGAGAGCTTGTCGTCACAATCTCAGAACCGGGCTGGCGCTAATCCGGCAGCAGAGCAGATGGCCAGGCAGTTCATCCTTTCAAGCCAGGCAGAAATGATGGGTACCCTCGCTGAAGCTTACGCGCGCCTCGGGCGCAGGGCGGAAGCAGAGGCGGTTATAAGCAAAGCGCGCGAACAGTTCAAGAGTCAGCCTGAGCTGATCAGGCGATTGGAGTTGAAAATGAGAAGTGGGGCACTCATCGGCAGCGCCGCTCCTGAGATCGAAGCCGATGATTGGGTAGGCAGCGGGCCGGTGAGTCTGGCTTCGCTCAGGGGCAAGGTGGTAATGCTTGATTTCTTTGCCTGGTGGTGCCGGCCCTGCATTGCTGCCTTCTCTCACGTCAGGGGACTTAAAGAAAAGTACGGACCTGGAGGGCTGGAGATAATCGGCCTGACAACCTACCAGGGGGCCTACGAGACGGAGCCAGATTTGAAGCCGGAGCAGGAGCTTGCTCGCATGCGCGATCAGTTCCGCGTTAACCATCAGATCACCTGGCCGTTTGGGATAGCCAGAGAGAAAAGAAATGAGCGCGCCTACAATGTCACGGCTATTCCTCACGTCGTCTTGGTTGATAAGAAGGGGGTAATCCGTTATATCAATGTCGGCGCCGGAAGCTACCAGGCGTTAGAGGAGCAGATCAAGCAATTACTGGCAGAGAGATGAGAGGGGTTTTTCACCCGGCTTGCAACGTCCGCGGACGGAAGATGCTCCCGATCACCGGCCTCCTCCGCTAAGCACGCGGAAGCGAGCTTGAGGGTGTTCGAACTTGCCCACAAGCACATGCCTGATCTTCTTAGGCAGAAAGAACTGGGCCAGATCGGCGATGCTGGTTATGACTCCATATATGTCTCGGTTGCCATCCCAATGTTCATTTACAATATCTTCTCCCGCGCGATTCATCATCCTCAACAGAGAGATGGCAATCAGATAAGCGTCATCCACCTGCCCGATAAACGGGATAAAATCGGGCATGAAATCAAGTGGGGCAATTGTATAGAGAATAGTGCCTGCCAGAATCGCTTTGTCTGCGCTTGAAACGCGAGCATCACGGAGCAACCGATAAACCAGCTTCACCAGATTTGGCAGGAAAAATAGCAGGCCCTTCATTCTGCTTTTGCGCGCCCTTTTACTTTCTTTCTTCATCACGACCCTCACAATCTTCATCGGTGAAAAGATTCTACGGTTGCGCGTAGAAACAGTCAACAGATAAAAAAAGCCCGCCGATCTCTGTGTTTGCTTTACACTGAATCGGCGGGCAGAACACCTATAGTACACGCAGTTCTATAGGAGGAGGATTTCACCCATGAGACTAACTCGCCTTTCTCAAATTAAGACCGGTGGAAGGAACAGGCGCTTCGGGCAGCAACAAATCGCATTCAATGATCTTTGGCAGTTGGGGAATAACCACTTCAATGTCTCTGCGCATTTGCCGCAAACGATTGCGCGCAATCTCCTCTTTATCGCACTGGCTGCGAATCTTGAGTTGCCAGATGTCCTTTGCAATCAATCGAGCAACAACTGCCTTGGCAGCCGTATTGCTTGCGACTATCGGATAGGGATACTTCAGCGATGCGCGCTCTATTATTGGCAGCGGCTCGCTGAGTTGAGAGGGTCCGGCTGGCGGCAGGTTTGCTTTAACATCAATCGCGTTATTCGCTGCCAGTTTCGGCTTGTGCGCCGCCTTTTGAGTCGCCTCCCTTGCCGGTTTAGCGCAGAAGAAGCAGGCGAATTCAGAGTCTATCTGCGCGTTGAAAGACTTATCTGCCACCGTCCTGTTATCTGCAAGGCTGCCGTCTTCAATCACCTTGACTGTTGCCGATGCCGTCTCTTCGCTTGATTGATCAGCCGCGAGAGCCTGTGGCCTGGCGCTATCGCCTAAAAGTCTGGCAGCCTGACGAGCGGTATCAAGGGCCCCATCCATGCGCAATTGTTTGGTGAGACTCTGTAGTTGCAATTCCAACGCCTCTTTCAAATGCCCTTTGATCTCAGGCAAGATGGCAAGAGCGCCAATAAGCAGCAACGTGGCAAAAAATGAATATAGTCCCATTCGCCTCAGCATAAACACCTTCCGTCTTTAAAACAACCAGCATCTCTTGCCAGATCCGATGTCTGACATTCTTAACGTGCTCCTTCAAGAAAAGTTTCAAACTTTTCGTCCTCGTCTTTGAGAGGTTGCTTGAAAGATCGCCAGCGATTCCGTTCTCAACTGTCCGATGCATCTCGCTACCCTGTCCGGTTAGTGAGAGTGACAGTGAAGAAGTTTCAATCAATTCCATCGGCATCTCTACTATTAGAGACGCGCCAGCTGTATGATCTGTTCATATAATCTTTGTAAAAAGTTGTCTTAGCAATTTGCTCTCATCAAATCAGGCGGCGCAATTTTGCTCTGCTTTGCCTGGCGACGGTCTCCTGCGGGCCAGCAATTACAGCAATACCTTCGGCTCTTTTTGCTCCATTGTTTTCAGCGATGATATTGATAGGGCGGACAGGGGGGACATATCGCTTGAAGAAGATGGGTTTGTCAGACCTTTCCTGACTGCTTAGCTCTTTGAGAGCTTGCCTGTAACGGCGCATACGTATCTTGCCATAGAGGAAGTATCCACCTGCAAAAGCCAGGGTTGCCAGTGTGGTAAACGAGAGGACGATTAGAACTACGGCAACCTCGGGTGACAAATTTACCGGCATCTAAATTCCTTCTGAATTCGATTCTATCTGATGCTCTATCTCGCTCTGATGGCAAAGGCCGCAGGGAGAGAGCATTGAGGAGTTAACCAATCCTGGAGAAACTCAATAACCGCTCTAGCGTCCTTCAAGAAAGCTTATGAAGGACAGCCGCGGATCGACCGCGCGCACCGTTCTCCTTGTCTGCTTCAGATTACCGGACAACCAGCTTTGCCCGCGAATTCCCAGGGCTGCGCTCAGGGAACTGGCCAGCGAGCGGCCGATTTCATCATTCACCTCGCCGGTTCGTTCCGCTCTTTTCTCGCTACTTCGTTCTACCGGCCTGCTCTCATTAATCTGTTCTACCAGTGGAATCTCAAACCTCTCGCCATTGCTTTGGGCAGCGAGATTGCTTTGAGCGACAAGCTCGTCTACGATCTTAATCGGCTCCTCATCAAAATCTACATCTTCGGTCATTTGCCACTGAGGCTCAGGTTTGATCTCAAAGCGCGCTACTGCCGGCATTGGCACAGACGGTGCAGTTTCGGCAACCGGCTCCGGCTGCGGCTCAGGCGCAGCGGCTCGCTGAATTTCAGCAACTGCTTCTGGCTGGGGCCTGGGTGGTGCTGGTCTGGTTTGCGGAATCGCGGCCACCGTCTCTGGTTGCGGTTTAGGTGGCGCCAGTCTAGCTGGCGGAATCTCCGCCACCGGCTCCGGCTGCGGCTGAGGCGCAGCTTGTGGATCCGCCTCTGGTCTCAGTTTTGGCCTGGCCGTCGCCTGAATGCCATTTACTGCAACAGGCTTCACCAGCAGTTGTTCAACTGTCTCGCCATCGGCAGGGTACGTGCGCCACTGAAAGAGCGGTTCAGTGCCAATATCCATCAGTATTGATTGCCTGACGCGGCGGATGAAGACCTGAACGCCATCGCTACTAGCATCGGGAAGCATCACCAGCGGGCGGCGATCTGCATCGGTAGTCATAACATCACGCTCGCGCATTTGAAAGCGCATGATCTCTATAACGCGATTCTCATCGGCAGTAGATACCCCGCTGTTAGGCAGCCTGCAACTGACAATAGAAAACGGCATGCCAACAAGCTTTGATGTCTCTATCTGGCGCTCAACATATTTGATGAACTCGGCGTATGACAGCACCTGCTCGTCCGGCACGGGCCCCGATTTTTCGATCTCGGCTTTCAGATCCGCTCCCGCCCCCATGCCTATCCATTCTGATACGCCGCGATAACGGCCTATCATCTGGCGCACGCGCAGCCGCAACTCATGAACGCTGAATGGCTTGGTCAAATAGAAATCTCCCCCGGCAGTCGCGCTCTGCAAGCGATCTTCCGCTCGCAGATGGGTGCCTGTGATGATAATGATAGGCACCTGCCCTTGAGCTTTGCGAATATGCTGACAGACATGGAACCCATCAATTATCGGGAGATTGACATCGAGGACGATCAGATCTAATGGCATGGAATTGATCCGCGCCAGGCCTGAAGGGCCATCATGAACTGCTGTAACCTCGCAGTCATCTTTCAGCGCGCGAGTGATGAGATTGCAGGTTGCAGGATCATCATCTATGACCAGGACGCTGAACTTACGACGAGCAATAGGCTCTTTCACCTGAGTCTTCATCGTAGGCACGCCAGACAGAGGGCCGGCGCTGGCAGCAGCAGGTGCAGCTTGCGAGGGAACCTGCGCTGCTGCGGGGACCTCGGCAACCGGGATCACAGTCGTAGTTGTCGCCATTGATGCAGTCGGCGCAGGCGAATGCAATGGTCTGGTTTCCTGCACCTTGACTGTTGGCGCGGGCGCTTTGGGGGCCACAGGCTGGGCCAGGGGCACAGGCGGCCTGGGAGTAAATCGCGGCCCATCTCTATCAACCACTGAGGGGGCCACCGGAGGCGGAGCCTGGGGAACTGGCGCGGCAACTACAGGCGGCGGAGCTGGCGCTGGTAGCGGAGCAGTAATAGCCGGCACAGGAGCGGCTGGTTTGATTACATTCCCAACAGCAGGCGCAGGAGCAGGCTGTGGCGGACGCGGAGGCGGCGCAGTCTGTGGCGCTTGAATGGCAACAGAGATTATGCCCTTAGCTGAATCAATAATGAATGGCTGCTCCGCTAACCCTCTGCTTGCAGATGGGACCTTATCAAAAAAGAGAACCTTGACCGTCTGACTACCGATACTGCGCGTGCCTAGCCGAAAAGCATTGTGACAGGCATTTTTCAGACCGGCAATAACTGCTGCTCCGTCCCTCTCATCAGCGACCAGCAAGCTGACTGTTCTCAGACCAGAGAGCCAGTTAACGAATTGCCCTATGCGTTGCTCATTGCCAGGCTGAATTGCGAACAGGTAACCTATGGGATCAAAGATCAGACGCTGCGGCTTGCTCTCGTTCAAGAGCCATTCCAGCTCTTTGATGACGGCGTCAAAGTCATTAAGGTACTTGATCTGTTCTACAACATCATCGGTATATTCCAGGAGCGTCAACAGGCCGCTCTCAATATCTCTGATTGCGTCGTAGCCCAGTTGAGAGAACCTCTTGACAATCTCCTGAGCCGATGAGCGAGTGATGAAGACAGATCGCTCTTTGCGCTTGAGCCCTTCAATAGTGAATTGAATGCTGAAAGTAGTTTTGCCTGTTTCCGAGCCGCCGTAGACGAGATGGCATGCATTACGCTCCAAGCCGCCGATCAGCCTATCGATTGGCTCAACTCCGCTGGCAGCCATAACTGTGCGCGCTTCTGTGGGTATCTGCGATTGCACTTTAGTCCCTCGATTTTTTTAGTCTCTGTCGTTTATCTACAGGGAGGCCGATAGATCGTCAACGCTCAATCAACGGTAGTCGATGTTTGAGCAATCACTAGCTTCCCCATCCCTACCAACTCAAAACAGGAAGCAGCTTGATCCACAGTGCCCCTAAACATAATGGCCGGTTCGACAAATCAAGAAATTAATCATACACCAAACACCGGTGGGGTCAACTCAAAACTGTGGGTCATACTGCCTCATGAACCCGACACTATACTGTATCGACAAAGCCCTTTATTTCCTTATTTAATAATTTTTAGAGAGGGTTATCAGTGGAGCATCAGAGAAATGACGCGGCCCGGCGCAGCCGCTGGCAGGTTCTATCCTTTCCCATAGCCACAAAAACCTCGAAGATCCCCGGACTGACGGCGCTGCCCGTCAATGCAGTGCGCGCAGCATTGATCAACAATCCCGCTTTTACTCCCCGCTCCTGAGCAAAACCGCGCAGGACCGCTTCAGTCGATTCCAGAGTAAACTCATCGAGCGCCGATAGCCTGCCAGCCAGCTCGGGCAGAAGCTCTTTTAACGCCGGCTCCTTCTTCAAGTTTTTGGCCACAGCATCTGCATCCATATCAAAATCATCGCTGAAGTAGGGGCGCCCTCTGGTAGCGAAATCTTTAAGTGTGCGCGCTCGCACACGGAGCATATCTACTACCCTGGCAAACCACTCTTTTCGCTCGCCTGCATATTCATCCTTCCACAGCCCTGCATCTTCAAGCTCTTTCCGCGCCATCGGAACGAGCTTCTCCAGAGCCATTGATGTCAGATACTGAGCGTTGAACCAGAACGCTTTATCAATATTGAATACAGCATTATTGCGGCTGATGCCTTCGAGGGAGAACCGGGATATTAACTCTTCGGTGCTGAATATCTCCTGATCGGTATTGCCGGGCGACCAGCCCAGCAGCGCCAGGAAATTGCGGAAAGCATCGGGCACAAAGCCTTGATCGCGATAGGCGGTCACGCTGGTCGCTCCGTGGCGCTTTGAAAGGCGCGATTTATCGGGGCCGAGAATCAAAGGCACATGAGCAAATACAGGCGCGGGAGCGTTGAAAGCTCGGTAGAGCAGAATCTGTTTTGGAGTATTCGAGATATGATCGGCGCCGCGAATAACGTGGGTGATTCTCATATCTATGTCATCGACGACAACGCTCAAATGGTAGGTTGGGAAAGCATCTGAGCGCAGCAGCACAAAATCTTCAATGCTTGCGTATTCGACTTTAATTGGCCCGAAGACTTTATCATCAAAACCTATCTCGCCTTCATCGGGCACCAGGAATCGCACAGCATAAGGCATTGAGCGAGAGAGGTTGTCGGCAATCTGCTGATCGGTCAAATTCCGGCAAGCGCGGTCATATTTCCAGGCGCGCTTTTCTGCCGCTGCCCTATCGCGCCTGGCCTGCAACTGTTCCGGCGAGCAGAAGCAACGGTAAGCGTTGCCTGAATCTATCAGTCGCTGCGCTGCCTGGCGATAGAGATGGAGCCGTTCGGATTGAAAATAGGGCCCCTCGTCCCAATCCAGCCCCAGCCAGCGCATACCTTCGAGAATGCCTTCGACCATCTCAGCCGAGGAACGCTCAACATCTGTGTCTTCGATGCGCAGAATGAACTTGCCGCCCGTGTTGCGGGCAAACAGCCAATTGAAAAGCGCGGTGCGCGCGCCGCCTACATGGAGATAACCTGTTGGTGAAGGAGCGAATCTTACGCGAGCTTCAGACATAAAAAATGGCGGAGACAGCAGGATTCGAACCTGCGGTACGGCTTTGACCGTACAACGGTTTAGCAAACCGCCGCCTTCAGCCACTCGGCCATGTCTCCGCGTGATACGGAAGTATTGCGGAATCAGGCTTTTCTGTCAAGTTCCATTTTGAAGTCTGTACTACCGAAGCCCAATCAATTGTTCGTCTGGATGGCGCGCGTTTTGGGACTATCCAGGCGCGGGATCGGCGCTATAGACATCCTGCTTGCCATCCTTTGAGAAATCTTGCTCGCGCTCATAACGGTTCTATTGTACTCATCAATAGCGTAGTTGCAGGTGGTTTCAAGTCTTCGAATAGCAGCTAGCTCGGCATTATACTTCTGCAATAAAACTTCTTGCTCTGCGACAGCAGCATTGTATGCAGACGCCTCTTCAACCGTTAGATCGCGCGAGAGGACAGCCTGTTCTATGCTGCTCATTTTTGCTTTGAGGTCCTTTAGCTTGCTCTCAATCAAGTCAAGAGACTGGTATCGCTTCAAAAGAGAAGCTTTATAACTCTTGATTAAATCGCGCTGAAGCTTAAGCTCAGATTGCAGCTTCTCCAGCTCAGGCATCTTTCCCACATCCAATGTCTCGTAGGCAAAGTAGAGCAATACGCCGATAGTTGCAACTACGGCGATGATGACGAGCATTGAAGCGACTTTGCTAAACATCTCTATCACCTCTGAGGCGGCTTTGTCAGTGATTGCGAGTTTCAGATATTTCCGCTGGCCGTCTTCTGAGCGGTCATTATACATCTGGGCCTGATTGAGTTCCAGGCTTTGTTTTGAGATTGTGTAAGAAAAGCAGTGTGCGGCTGTGTAAAGATTAATGTTGCGAGCAATCCAAATTCATGTAGAATATCCATAAATTTGGAAATGAATTCCTGTATCCTGGCAATTATCAGTAGGTTAAAGAGTTGTTTCCTGATGATTTAACTCTCCAGGGGAGAAGCGGCACACAAGTTGCAAAATTAAGTGCTGCTCTATCAAATCCAAATCTCATCTATCCACCCGGATGAGAAGAGGGTTAGGCTATTGAAGAGGATCGGTAACTCGAATTCAATTGGGCGGCCAAAGTTTTCAATCTAAACTCTTCAATACAGCAGTTGTAAGTTTCTGTTCTGGCTTTATCTATTTAGGCCCTACATGCTCTGGGGCCATCCGTATCCGTGGCTTTTAGTGATGACAACCAGCTATCTGCTTGCCATCACAGCACAAGAGTTTTCAAACAAAACCTGTTGCTCTCGTGATGCTCTGGTGGGGTAAGTAATAACGATAATTTGCGACTAGAATCAAAAGATTCGCCACAAATTTTAAGGAGGTGTCTTAACTATGACAGTTTTGAAGCTGATTACCGCGCTGATTGTCGTTGGGATTTTTACTATCCCGGCTCATGGACAGATCAGCTCAACATCATCGCTTTCCGGCTCGGTAGTCGATCCCAATGGAGCGGTTATTGCTGGCGCTACTGTCACTGTCAAGAACAACGGTACAGGAGAAGAATTCAAAGCAGTTACTTCCAGCAACGGCACCTTCACTATCCCGGCTCTGGCTGTGGGATCTTATACCGTTACCATCTCTGCTACCGGCTTCAAGCAAGCGGCTGCCAGTAATGTCAAGATAGACGCTGGTACTCCTGCTACTCTCAATGTAACTCTGGAAGTCGGCCAGATGAATGAAACAATTGTCGTACAGGGTGGCGCTGAAGTGTTACAGACTCAGACCGCCAACATCAGCACCACCATCACCGGCCGCCAGATCTACGAATTACCGTTCAGCACCCGAGAGCCGATGCAATTGGTGCTCGGCATGCCGGGAGTGCAGACTCCGGGCACATCGCGCACCTCTTCGGTCAACGGGCTGCCCAAGAGCGCGCTCAATATCACACTCGATGGCGCCAACATTCAGGACAACTACCTGAAATCGAGCGATGGCTTCTTCACTTCCACTCAGCCCAAGTCCGATGCGGTTGAAGAAGTGACCGTCTCGACAGCTACTCCTGGCGCCGAGAGCGCAGGCGGAGGCGCAGTTCAGATCAAGTTCGTCACCCGACAGGGCACTAATGAATTTCACGGCGGCGGCTTCTGGCAGCACCGCAATAGCGCGCTCAATGCTAATTACTATTTCAACTCGCTTGATGGTTTGCCGCGCGATCGGCTTGTGATGAATCAGGGCGGTGGACACATCGGCGGGCCGATCCGCTTCCCCAAACTATTCAACGGGCGCGATAAGGCGTTCTTCTTCTTCAACTATGAAGAATTCCAGTTGCCTCAAAGCTACAGTGTTCCCACTCGCACGGTGCTGACCGAAACGGCCCGCCAGGGCATATTCAGGTATCGTGATTCGAGCGGTATAATCCGCGATGTCAATCTCTATCAGATTGCCGCTGCGCGCGCCTTCACCAGCACGCCCGATCCTAAGATTGCCCAGGCGCTCAGCTTGATTGCGTCGGCGCAAACTAAGGGGATACTCAGGAGCAGGATTGAAACCAACGATGATTACAATCGGCTCAACCTCAATTTCCACGATCCGGGCCGCAACCTTCGTCGCTTCCCGACCATCCGCCTGGATTTCAACATCACTGACAAGCATCATGTGGAGTTTATCCACAACTATCAGCATTATTTCTCGCAACCGGATAGCGTCAATAGCATCTTCTCGATCTTTCCCAGCACCGGCTCGGTTCTGGGAGGCGATGGCAGCACCGGCAGCATCCATCGCAATAACTTCACATTCGTTACAGCCGAGCGCTGGACGATCAGGAACAACCTGATAAATGAGATCAGGTTCACCTCGTCAGGCAACGGCACGTCGAATTTCCGGCGCGAGTTTGGGCCAGGCAATTTCGCGTTGTTCAACGGGATGACGGTGAGCAATCCATTCAGCACCGGATTCACGACCTACACCGGAGCCTCTCGACGTAATACACCGGTCAAGGGGCTAAGCGACAATTTATTCTGGCTCAAGGGTTCGCATTCGCTCAACTTCGGGATGAGCTACACTCGAATCAGTTCCTGGACTCAGAGCCTGGGTTCGGCAATAGTGCCGCAGATCACTCTAGGGATTGCAACCAATGATCCGGTCAATACCGGAGCGACAAGTATCTTCAACACGACCAATTTTCCTGGCAGCACTGCGGCGCAGCGAAGCGATGCGGCTAATCTCTACGCGCTGCTGACCGGTCGCGTCTCGGCAACGGGCAGAACCGCTGCATTCAACGGAAAGACCCGCAAGTTCGAGTTCGACAACAGGAACGAATACAATCATCAGTACGAGCTGGGAATCTATGTGCAGGACTCCTGGAAAGCCAGACCCAATCTGACCTTGAATGGGGGTCTGCGGTGGGAGTTCGCCCCCTCGCCAATCAATGATAACAACGTCTATACCAGAACTACTCCCGAAGGAGTGTTCGGCGTCTCCGGCTTCGGCAATCTGTTCAAACCGGGGGTCTATGAAGGGGCGCATACTCAGTTCTTCCTGCTCCAGCCGAAAGAGAAGGCATTCAAGAACAGTTACAAGAACTTCGCTCCCAGCGTGGGTTTTGCCTGGTCGCCTAGCTGGAAGGATGGGGTGCTGAGCCGCATTTTTAGCAGCAATGGTCAGACCGTGCTGCGCGGCGGTTTCTCTATCGCTTATGTGCGCGAAGGGTTCGATGCTTTCAATAGCATGTTCGGATCGAATGAGGGAGTGAGCTTTGCCACCGGCACCAATCCGGGCAATTTCCCTGTCGAATTCGGCCCGCCGGGCAGCCGGTTGCTGCGCGATCCGTCTCTGCCATTCCTGCCGCTGCCCGATCCCATCTTCCCGTTCACCGCTCGCCAGGGGGCATCGATTAACGATTTCGATCCCAGTCTGAGGCCGGGCTACACACAGTCGTGGACATTCGGCATCCAGCGCGAGCTGACCAGCGATATGGCGCTGGAAGTGCGCTACGTAGGCAATCACGGCACGCGGCTGTGGCGACAGTATGAACTGGGAGAGGTCAACATCTTCGAGAATGGCTTCCTTAACGAGTTCCTGGTAGCGCAAAAGAATCAAGCTATCTGCCAGGCCAACTCTGCTGCCTGTATTGCCGCCCAAGCAGCAGCGGGAATAGCAGCAGCCAATCGGACTGCCAGCAGCTATGGCAACTGGGGACTGCCAGGACAGGGCAACATTCCCATCATTCAGACAGCAATTGGATCGGCTGTCGATCTGACTACTATAACTTCGATCACTCGCGGAGAGGCAGGACGAGTGGCGGCCAGCATCGCTCAGAACCTGACTCGGATGAACAATCTAATCAATAATCCAACTACCAGACCTATCGTCAAGCCGATCACAATAGCCGATCCGAATAATCCCGGACAGTCGATAACTCTGTCAAACTTCTTCGTTGCCAATCCCCGCTCACCAACTAACTCCTGGATAATGGACAATGCCGGAGACAGCAACTATCACTCGCTTCAGGTAGAGCTGCGTCGCCGGATGAGCCGGGGGTTGCTACTTCAAGGCAGCTACGTCTGGTCGAAGTCGCTGTCGAATATGTATGCCAACAGCAGCGCCGCTGCATCCACTCCGACGACGCTGCGCGATTTCAACTTTGACAAGGGGCCAGCGCCGCGAGACGCCCGTCACGCATTAAAATTCAACTGGATCTACGAGCTGCCGGTGGGGCCGGGAAGAAGATTTCTCCATAGCGGCCCCGGCTTCTTGAGAAAGTTGCTGGAGGGCTGGCAGACAGCAGGAGTAGCGAGAATTCAATCAGGCACTCCAACACTGCTGACCAGCGGACGACTGACATTCAATAATCGCGAGTCAGGAGTGGTGCTGCACAATATGACTGCCAAACAGCTTCAGGAGATGGTCAAGATTCGCAAAGAGACGGTGTGCAATCCAACTACCGGAGCATGTCAGGGAGTAGTCTACTGGCTGCCGCAGAGCGTGATAAACAACACATTGGCAGCGTTCGAGGTAGGAGGAAAGACGCTGGCCGATCTCGATCCCAGCAAACCGTACATAGGGCCGCCGACCACTCCGGGACAATTCGGCTCGCGGATATTCCTCTACGGGCCGTGGACATCGCGGTTCGATCTGAATGTTCTGAAACGGACGAGGGTAACGGAGCGAACGAACTTCGAGCTGCGCGTGCAACTGCTCAATGCATTCAATCAGTCGAACATAATGCTCCGCGCCGCCGGCGACAATGTTGATAGCGAAGGCATAGGTTCAGCATTCGGTCAGACGAGGAATGCATTTCGTGATTTCACCGTGTCAGGGACAAATGATCCTGGAGGAAGGCTGATAGAGTTCCAGTTGCGATTCAACTTCTGACGTCTGTACATCCGCTATACATCCGACGTCAAATATACGTCCGACGTCGGTTTTGCTTTTGACGTAGGACGTACAGACGCTGGACGTTCTGTTGTTGCCAAGAGAGCTTTTAATGTATTATTATCCAGGAAATTGATGATTCGCTCCGATTCTTTGGAAGGCGCAGATTAAAATAACATCCTGCGTCTCGCTGTCCTATGCCTCAGCTTGAGGCGGAGATGCCACAGAAGTGAGGGGGAAGGGCAAAGACGTTCGGATGTTGAATAGACACAGCGCAAGCGGTTTAGGAGCAGACGTAACATATAGAGCTTGAGAAAAAGATTGCAGCCGGTTCGGGCGCTAAGCGCCCTCAAAACAAATTAAAAGGTAGGGCGGTTTTGAGGGCGGTTTTGAGGGCGGTTTTGAGGGCGGTTTTGAGGGCGGTTTTGAGGGCGCTAAGCGCCCGAAGCTTTTACGCCCGAAGCTTTTACGCCCGAATGGGAAAGCATCTTTTTTGAGAGCTATAAAACGTTGGGCATGGAGGGGCAAGCAGCCGCCCGACGGGATGCTCATCCCGGACCGATTGCCAGCCAAAAATGCTTTCCACTGGTGGGATATTGATCGCAGCCATTGATGTAGTAATCCGTCCGACGTAAGGAACGTCCGACGTCGCCACGTCCTACGTCCGACGTCGGTCTTGCTTTCGACGTAGGACGTTCAGACGTCGGACGTCGGACGTACTGACGTTCGGACGTTGCTAAACAAGCACACAAATAACAAATCAGGAGGATTTATTATGAAGAACCCGCTGTTTAGACTGATGAGTTTGATTCTCTTCATTGCGACACTTAGTTTACCTGTTCTTGGCCAGATCAGCTCAACATCATCGCTTTCCGGCTCGGTAGTCGATCCTAACGGTGCTGTTGTTGCTGGCGCAACCGTCACGGTCAAGAACAACGGAACCGGAGCTGAATTCAAGACAGTTACCGCTAATAATGGAACCTATACCATTCCAGCATTGAACGCCGGTAGCTATACCGTAACGGTTTCAGCAACGGGATTCAAACAGGCGGTTGTCAGCGATGTCCAGATAAACGCCGCTACCCCGGCTACTGTCAATGTGACTCTGGAAATCGGCCAGATGACCGAAACAATTGTTGTGCAAAGCAGCGCCGAGGTGCTGCAAACGCAGACTGCTAACATCAGCACAACTATCACCGGGCGGCAGATCATCGAGTTGCCGTTCACTTCTCGTGATGCGCTTGATCTGGTCCTGTTTCTGCCGGGCACGACTACTCCCGGTCGCCCGCGCACCTCGACAATCAATGGATTGCCTAAAGGGGCGCTCAATATTACGATGGACGGCATCAATGTCCAGGATAACACGCTCAAATCATCCGATGGTTTCTTCACTTACATCCGCCCGCGCATTGATGCAGTAGAAGAAGTGACTGTTTCTACTGCTACGCCAGGGGCAGAGAGCGCAGGCGAGGGGGCAGTTCAGATCAAGTTCGTGACCCGTTCGGGCAACAATGAGCTGCGCGGCAGCATTTACGAATATCACCGCAATCCGGCGCTCAACGCCAATTACTGGTTCAACAATCGCGATAGGGCCCCCGATCCGGCAACCGGCAAGGCCCCGCGCGATAGGATATTGCTCAACCAGTATGGCGCCCGAGTAGGGGGCCCAATAGTTATTCCCAGGCTCTTCAACGGACGAGATCGCGCATTCTTCTTCGTCAACTACGAAGAGTACCGGCTCCCGGAACAGGTTACCCGGACGCGAACTATCCTTCATCCGCTGGCCCAGCAGGGCATCTTTCGCTACAACACTGCTCAAGGTGTGCAGCAGGTTAATCTGCTTGAGCTGGCAGCCAGAGTAGGATGCAACGGCTGCACTACCACGCTTGATCCGACCGTCTCTAAGCTGCTCTCCGACATCCGCAACTCAACCTCTCAGGGGCAGATTAACCAGCTATCTGATCCCAACTTGCAAACCTTTACTTTCACCAATACCGGCGGTCAGGATAGATACTTCCCTACCGTCCGCTTCGACTTTAATTTGAGCAGCAAGCATCACCTTGAGAATATCTGGAACTACAACTTCTTCGGCTCGAAGCTGGATTTCCTCAACGGGGTAGATCCGGCGTTCCCCGGTTTCCCCAACAAAGGCAGCCAGACTTCCAACCGTTTCTCAGAGGTAATAGCCCTGCGTTCTACCTTTACTCCTACCATAGTAAATGAAGCGCGCTTCGGGTTGACCGGCGGCACAGTGCTCTTCTTCTCAGAAGCTACTGCTGCAGACTTTAACGGACCTGTGGCCAATCAACAGGGCTTTAATCTGGGTATCGGCGCGGCAGGCATCAGCGGCGCGACAACTGTGACTGGTCCTAGCCGCCGCAATGCGCCTGTGTGGCAATTCAATGACACACTGACCTGGACGCGCGGCGCTCACTCATTGAGCTTTGGCGCCAGCTTCACCCAGATCAATTTCTGGTCGAGAGTCCAGACGCTGGTGCCAACTATTAATTTCGGCGTCGACTCAACCGATCCGGCCATTGCAATGTTCACATCGGCCAATTTCCCCGGCGCAGCAGCCGCCGATATTAGCCGGGCGGCGGCCCTATATGCGGTGCTGACCGGACGCATCACTGCTATCAACGCCAACGCCAGGCTGGATGAACAGACTAACCAGTACACGTTTCTCGGCGCTCTGACCCAGCGCGCCCGCCAGCGCGAGATGGGCATCTTCGGGCAAGACTCGTGGCGCATGCGACCGAACCTGACGCTCAACTACGGATTGCGCTGGGAGGTGCAGTTCCCATTCATCGCCCTCAATAATGTCTACTCTCAGGTCCCCTTCGAAGATCTGTTCGGCGTCTCCGGGTCGGGCAACCTGTTCAAACCGGGCACGCTTACCGGACGAGAGTCGCAGTATACGCAATACAAATCCAACACTGGAGCATTCAACACCGACTACAGCAGCTTTGCTCCCAGCTTCGGATTGGCCTGGAGCCCCAACTGGAAGAGCGGCTGGCTCAAGCGACTGTTCGGAGAGACTGGGCAGAGCGTCTTCCGCGGAGGCTATTCGGTGGCATTCAACCGCGAAGGCATTAACGTATTCCTCAGCATCTTCGGAGCCAATCCCGGCGGCACAATTGCAGTCAATCGGAACGTGACACTGGGCAATCTTGGTACTCTGCCGCTGCTGCTGCGCGAGACCAATCGACTGGGGCCCCCACCGTTCCCCAGCGCCCCAACCTATCCCAATACCGGCTTGATTACCGATTCGGTCAATGCATTCAATCCCAATCTCCAGTTGGGCTACGTCCAATCCTGGTCATTCGGGTTGCAGCGGGAGATCAACCGGGATATGGCGGTAGAGGTGCGTTATGTCGCCAACCGCGGAGTCAAGCAGTGGCAGCAATACAATCTCAACGAGATCAACATCCTTGAGAATGGGTTCCTCAATGAGTTCAAGCTGGCGCAGGCTAATCTTCAAGCTAACATTGCGGCAGGCCGAGGGGCAAACTTCCGCTACTTCGGTCCCGGCACAGGCACTTCGCCGCTGCCGATCATCCTGGCCCACTTTAGCGGCAGGGTAGATCCTAATAACCCGGCTAGCTATAGCTCGGCCAACTTCGCCAGCGCCACATTCGTCAACCCGCTGGCAATCAATGGCCCGTCTCCATTCGGGTTTGCCAACACTCTCATCAGCACCGCGGGATTGCGCAATAACGCTGTTGCCGCAGGATTGCCGGTCAATTTCTTCCTGGTCAATCCGGGCAAGCTGGGCGGCGCATTCACGGTAGAGAATAATGGGCGAACATACTACGATTCTATGGTAATCGAGTTGCGTCGTCGAATGTCGAAGGGGTTGCTGGTGCAGGGCAGCTATACCTTCGCCCGCGCGCTTACCAATATGCCTGTGAGCAGTTCGGTAGTCTTCCGGCAACCGCCCACGCTGCGCGACCTTCGTCTCGACAAGACGCTCTCGCCGTTCGGCGTTACTCATGCTTTCAAGGCTAACTGGATTTACGAATTGCCTATTGGCCGTGGTCGCGCGCTGGCGGGCAATGTCGGTTCCGCGCTCGACCGGATCATCGGCGGCTGGGAGTGGCACGGGACGGCGCGCATTCAATCGGGTAGCCCATTCAATCTGGGCAATGTCCGCCCTGTCGGTATAACCCGCAATGAGCTTCAGAAGCTCGTCGGCGTCTACATTGATGGGCCAAATAGAGTTGTCTATTTCTTCCCTCAGGACATCATCGACAACACGATTAGGGCCTTCAGTGTGAGCGCGACCAGCGCCACCGGCTTCGGCGCGCTGGGGCCCCCGACCGGCCGCTACCTTGCTCCTGCCAGCGGCAGAGATTGCATTGAGGGATTTGGCGGCCAGTGCGGCGCCAGCAACCTAATATTGTACGGGCCGAGCTTCACCCGGTTCGATATGAGCGTGCTTAAGAGGATCAGGATCACCGAGCGCGTCAACTTCGAGTTCCGCGCCGAGTTCCTGAACACATTCAATAACATCAACTTCATCGTTGGGAGCCCAGCCGCTGATGTCAACGGCGTTGGAGTTGGCGGCACAACCTGGGGCCGGATAACTTCGGCTTATCAGGACACCTCGACGACTAACGATCCGGGCGGACGCCTGGTTCAATTCGTCGCCCGTATCAACTTCTAAAACGTCCGACGTAAGGAACGTCCGACGTCCGTAAGCAAAACTTTGGAGTGCGGCGACTGGTCGCCGCTTTGGTTTCAAAACTTTGGAGTACGGCCGCACGGTCACCGCTTTGGGTTTCAAAACTTTGGAGTGCGGCCGCACGATCGCCGCTCTGGGTTCCGCTTTAGTTTCCACTCTGGCGGCGATGGAAAGCGACGACGAGTCGTCGCACTCCAAAAAAGAACTGCTCACGTCCGCTATACGTTCGACGTAAGGAATGCCCGACGTCTGAATGTCCGATGTCCGACGTCGGTTTTGCTTACGGACGTCGGACGTAGGACGTACAGACGTAGGACGTATAGAGGAAAACTTATGAGCAAAGCTGCAATTGTGATGATGATCGTTGGCGCGCTCGTGCTCGGCGTCGGAGCGCAAAAGAAGATGAAACCCTGGACTGAATGGTCGCTCAAGGAGGCGCAGAAGATCCTCGATGATTCACCCTGGGGACAGACTCAGGTTGAGACCGATACATCGGAATTGTTCTACACTCCTACTTCGCCTGGCGGTCGCAGCGCCAGCCGCGATACCCAGGGGGCGCTCAACCAGGCTACCTATCTTAACTTCCGCATCCGATTCCTCTCGGCTAAACCAATTCGCCAGGCTTTCGCGCGAGTATTTGAACTGCAACAGCAGAATAAGCCGGATCAACAGTTGCTAGAGCAACTGCGCAGTTTCGTCGATCGCGATTTCAGCCAGTGGATCGTAGTGGCGGTGACCTTCGATTCCAGAGACGGGCGCTTCTCCGGCCCGGCTATGCAGTTGTTCAACAGCGCCAACACGGGTCTGCTCCAGAACACTACTTACCTTGAAATCAAAGGAGGCAAGCGCCTGTTCCTGACAGACTACAAGGCGCCGATCAACGATGGGCTGGGAGCAAAATTCATCTTTCCCCGCATGGTAGACGGTCAGCCGTTTATCAAACCTGATAGCGGGGAAGTGAGGTTCTATTCAGAGATCGGACAGGGCGTCAAGCTCAATATGCGGTTCAAGCTATCCGAGATGATCTACGACGGGCGGCTTGAATATTAAACCAGGAGGATAGAAGTAGTTATCCGAAATTATGTAGAATATCCATAATTTCGGATGCTGACGGACCGATTCGGGGACCGGGTGAATGACTTAAAGTTTTATCTCATTTGAACTTAATCTGATAGATCAAGGACGGCATATAAATTGCTCAGGCTGAAACGCTAATCTTTTTTGCTCGAAATCAACCAAAATAAGCATTCAGTTCAATAAGCTCAAGAGGGGTGCAGTAGTCCATGCGGCTAAAGCCGATGGTATCAAAAAGGAACGTCCGACGTAAGGAACGTCCGATGTCCATAACGTTCGACGTTTAATCTTCAACGTAGAACGTCGGACGTAGGACGTACAGACGTAGGACGTAGGACGTTTTGAACGTCGAACGTTTATGAATTAAGATGGAGGAGAAATGAAAAGAGCGATTTTCAAGTTGAGATACAATCCCTTTTTAGTTATTGCGCTTCTGATAGTGCCCCTCAATGTTCCCGGTCTTGCTCAAACCAGTCGCGGCACGGTTGCTGGGACAGTAATGGACAGCGCGGGGGCAGTAATATCAGGGGCAAAGGTAGAGCTTACTAACAGGCAGACGGGCGTAGTGCGCTCTACTATTACAAACAGCGCAGGCATCTACCGGTTTGACGCGGTGGATCTCGGCCTGTATGACATCAAGATCAGTATGTCTGGTTTCAAAGATTTCGTCAGTACAGCGATAGGCGTTGAAGCCAATCGTACTGCGACAATTGATGCGACGCTGGAAGTTGGGGGCGGCGAAATAGTCGTCGAGGTAAACGCAGCTACCGATGAATTGCTTATCAAAGATGCGCCGATCCGCGGCGGCAACATCAGCGCCAATACTGTAGCTACTTTGCCGGTCTCCGGCTTGCAACCGATTTCGCTGGCGCGCACATTGCCTGGCGTGATTCAGGCGCTGGGCAGTTCGACCTTCGGCAACGGCGGCCAGAACACTCAGTTCTCTGTCAACGGGCAGCGACCGCGCGGCAATAACTACCTACTCGATGGCACAGAGAACAACGACATCTCGGTGGGCGGTAATGCGCAAGGATTCAATATTACCGATGCAGTGCAAGAAGTCTCTGTGCAGACGAGCAACTTCGGCGTCGAATTCGGGCGCGCCGGAGGCGGCGTCTTCAACGTGATTACCAAGGCTGGCACGAACGAATATCACGGCACAGCGCACTGGATGTACCTGAGTCAACGGTTCAACTCGCAATCGAATACGGCAAAGTTGAACGGCACGCCTAAGTCAGTATTCAATCAAAATATCTATGGGTTCACATTGGGCGGCCCGATCATCAAGAACAAGACATTCGTCTTCGGCGCGCTGCAAAACAACTCTTTCCGCTCGACTGCCAATTTTACTTTCACTTTGCCGACTGCCGATGCTGTTACCCGGCTACGGGCACTCTTCCCATCCAATCCCCGACTGGACCTCTATCTGAGCGCGATTGGCGATCTGCGCGGCGCCAACAATCCTATCAATATTGCGCTCGGCCTGGATCCAGCGACAAACGTGGATCGCGGCTCAGTGACGTTTGCCTCCACAAGCATTCCTCTGGCTCAACCCAGCGATGAGCTTCAGTGGATGAGCAGGATCGATCACAACCTCTCAGAAGCTCATCGAGTATCGTTCCGCTATATCTACAGCTCCAGCAGCACCTCGCCGAGCAGCGTCTTCTTCCCCGGCTATATTCAAGACTTCAAGGGGCGCTCTCAGAATTTTCAGATCAGCGATACTTATACCTTCAATCCAACCTGGACGAACGAATTTCGGTTCTCCTATGGGCGAATCGGCTTCGATTTCCCCATCTCGGATAGATCGGTCGATCTTGCTCGCACACTCCCATTAATCTCGATTCCGAACATCTCGGCGCCGGGCATTGCAACCAACATTCCGCAATTCCGCTATGCCAATAACTGGCTGTTCCAAGAGACGCAATCAAAGATTGCCGGACGCCACACCTTCCGCTACGGCGTTGAGTTTCTGCGCCAGTTAGCCAGGCAGCGCCCGCCGTTCAATGAGCGTGGTTCACTGACTTTCACCAACGGCGGGGGATATACCGGGTTTGCAAACTTCCTCGACAATTTCAGCGGGCCATCAGGCGCAGCCAATAGAAACTTCGGTCAGCCGGTCTATTACCCGAACCTGTTCCGCCATTCCTATTTCTTGCAAGATACCTGGAAAGCGACCCCAAGTTTGACCCTTACGCTTGGCCTGCGCTATGAGAACTTCGGCCAGCCGGCCAACGGCGCATTCAAGTTCCCAGCATTCGCCGGGTTCGATCCGGCGCAATTCCTGGTTCCTAACAAGGTGAATGTGGACAACAACAATTTCGGCCCATCTTTTGGCCTGGCCTGGTCGCCATCGTTCAAGTCCGGCATCCTGGGCCGATTATTCGGCGAAGGCAAGACGGTGTGGCGCGGGGGCTTCCAGGTTAGCTACGACACCTTCTTTAACAACCTGCTCTCGAACATAGCAGCAGACACACCGAACACGATCAACACGACAGTTAACGGTTTAGGCACCGGACGTGGCTCACCCAACTGGTTCAGTGCTCTGCCTGCTGTTGCTCGGCAGCCGACCCTGCTCGATACGCAAACATCGGTCTTCAATAAGAACATTCGCAACCCTTACACGGAACGCTGGTCGTTCGGCTTCCAGCGCGAGTTGCCGAGCAAGCTTATGCTTGATGTCTCTTATGTCGGCGCGGGCAGCCACAAGCTCTTCATCAGCTCAGATATCAATGTGCGCCAACTGAATGGACAGCGCCTCTTCCCCAATTTCGGTATCCGGCGCATCCGGTCGAGCGAAGGCAATTCAGTTTATCATGCGCTGCAGGCGCTGATCGATCGTCGCTTCGCCAACGGTTTCCAGATAACTGGCGCTTACACCTTCTCGCGCAATCTTGACAGCACGAGTGAGGTGTTCGCCACCACAGCCAATCCCGCCAACACTTCAATGCCGACCAGCCAGGGCGGCCTCCAGCTCGACCGAGGGCTGAGCGATTACCACCGCAGTCATCGCTTCACCCTCACCTATATATGGAATATTCCGGGACCGAAGACGGGGTTATGGAAGCACCCATTCGGTGGCTGGTCACTCTCCGGCATTACGACATTCCAAACGGGAGCGCCATATTCGATTGCCAACGGTTTTGACCGCAACAACGATGGCCTGGCGAACGATCGTCCCGACATCGGCAATCCAAACGCGCCGATCAATACGCGCGCCGTGGTAGTGGCCGCTTCTGTCTGCGCCACCGGCTTCCGCAATCCCGATACACTGGCTTGCGTTACACCTAATGATGTCCGATGGGTTGAAGGCCGAGGATTGCCTAACGCCGCCACTGTCGGGCGTAATACGCTTTTCACCGGCGGCGTCAACAATTGGGATATGAATATTCTCAAAACGTTCTATGTTACAGAAACGAAGAAGCTGGAGTTTCGATTGGAGGCATTCAATATCTTCAATCACCAGCAGTTCACAAATGTGCCCAGCGCCAGCGTAGTCGGTTCGGTGGGGCCCTCTGGCAATTCGCCATCGCGCTTCCTGAACCCTATCTATACCAATAGCGGCACCAGAAGCATGCGGGTGCAGTTGAAGTTTATCTTCTAAAACGTCCAACGTAAGGAACGTCCGACGTCGGTTTTGCTTACGGACGTCGGACGTACCGACGTCGAACGCTCTTTCTACCGGCCCTGGATGTACATCTTGAATGCCATCTTTGCCAGTTTCCAGATCTTGCTCCACTGGATCTGGCCATCCTCGCCTCTAACCAGTTTGCCTATGATCTTGTTCCTGAGATGGCGAGCCTCGCGCTTGAGCATGAACTCCTTGGCGAATGGTTTGGCTGTGTCAAAGAAGTTAAATTCAGGATCAATTACTATGCCTATGCCTTCCAGCGTTATCAATGCGCGCAAGATATAGGTAAATCGCGCGGGGATGCGGAAAGGATACTTGTACATCACGTCTGCCAGATCGAAAGCGAGTTCTTGAAACTGAGTCTCGCGCAGCTTGAGATTGAGATAATGAGTGAAGAGCGATTCAACTAACGGCACAAGTTCAGGGTCATCAGGGTCATCCGCTTTCAAAAATCCCAGGCTGATCAGGTCGATAAGCAGCCCCGGCACATCCTTCTCCACTATATGAAAGAAGCAATCTACCAGGCGACTCTGCAATTCCATCGTCATGCGCCCGACCATGCCGAAATCGAAGAAAGCCAATCGGCCATCTTTCATCACTCGCAGATTCCCCGGATGAGGGTCGGCATGAAAGAATCCGTCTTCAAGCAACTGCTTCAAATAGGTGCGCGATAGCAATCGGTTAATGTCAGGGGGATTGACTCCAAAGCTGTGCATCCCTTCAATGTCTGTCACCTTGACGCCTTCGATGTACTGCATGGTCAGCACATGGCGGGCAGTAAGCTCCCAGTATATCTTGGGGACATAGATCTCTTTCCACTTGCGGAAATTCTCGCGGAACTCTTCGGCATTGCGCCCCTCTTGAACGAAGTCCATCTCCTCAAAGATAGTCGCGCCGAACTCGTCCAGTACCCCTTCCCATTCGACCTTTCCTCTGAATCGCTCATATCGCTGAGACAGGCGCGAGAGGTTCTTCAAGATGGCAATATCGAGATTGACGGTCTCTGCGATGCGCGGGCGCTGGACTTTTATCACTACATCTTCGCCGGTGTGCAGTTGCGCGCGGTAGACCTGGCTGAGGCTGGCAGCGGCAATAGGATGGGGGTCTATTCGGGCAAAAAGAGTCTGAGCGGGAGCGCCCAGCTCGTGCTCTACGATTGCCATCGCCTCTTGATTTGAGAATGGGGGAACCTCATCCTGCAATTTAGTGAGCTCTATAGTGTACTGGATGGGGAGAATGTCAACGCGGGTGCCGAGCGACTGGCCTATCTTGATGAATGTGGGGCCGAGAGCAATAAGCCGCTCACGCAGCCACACGGCCTGGCGGCGCAAACGTTCCTCACGAGACTTCTGCTTGCGGTTCAGCCATTTTATGTCGCTCAAATAGAGATGAAATGCAAAGGAGAAGAATGCCCAGATTATGCGCGCCAGGCGCAGCCATCCTGCCAGCCCATGATCTTTGATTCGCACATCGGGCAAATACTTCGGCGCGGGCCGAAGATCGCCTTTCAGTTGCGCAAGCTCGCTTGAACCACTGCTCGCTTGTTGGGCGCTGCCGATTAGTTTTTGTTCATCAAGTGCCATAAACAAGGTTAGCCTGCACCTTCAGGCGCTGGAAATATATTACCGCTCTCCTGTAATCGCGGCCGATCTGTTCTTGCAGCGCCGCCGAATCAGGGAATCTCTTTTCCCCTCGCAGCCGGTGCAGGAACTGTACTCTGATCTGCTGGCCATAAATCTCCCTATCAAAATCTATCACATGCGTCTCGATCCAGGTCTGCTGTTCATCTCCAAATGTCGGCCTGGTACCGATATTAGTCACACTGCGATGCCATATATTATCAATCATTGTGAGCGTGACGTAAACTCCATTGGCAGGTATTACGCTATTTTTGATAAGCAGGTTCGCTGTCGGATAGGAGAGCCGTTTTCCTATCTTCCTCCCTTCCAGCACCGTCCCCTCAACGCCGTAGGGTCGCCCAAGCATCCTTCGCGCTAAATTGACACGACCGGCGCGCAGCAATCGCCTGATCATCGTTGAACTTACTCGATGTTTGCGCAGCTTCACTTCCGGAACCTCTTCTGCTCGAAAGCCCAGGCGCTGTCCTAGCTTGATGAGCGTATCTATATTCCCTTCGCGGCTGCGGCCAAAAGCGAAACCCTTGCCGATATAGACCTCGCGCGGCTGCAAATTCTTGTAGACTACTTCTGTCAGAAAATCTTCTGCTGAGTATGAAGCCAGTTGGCGATTGAATTCCAGGATAATCACCTGATCTATTCCCAGTTGCTCCATTCCTTCTAGCTTCTGGTCTAATGTCTGAAGCAGTGGAGGAGCGGTCTCTGGGTGAAGGACTGCGCGGGGATGAGGATCAAAGGTAATAACGGTGGCTGAGCTGCTGGTTGCGCGGGCGCGTTCAACTACTGTTTGCATTATCTTTTGATGGCCCAGGTGCAGACCATCGAACACGCCGAGGGTCAGTACCGTTGGATGCTGAATTTCAGGGCTCTCCAGTCCGCGAAAGGTTTTCATAAGATTATTTGTAGACCATCATACGCCAGTTCTACTCCTTCAGGCAATTCTTTATTGGTTCGTTCATGCAAGATTTCGTGATTGATATGGGTCAGCAGGGCGCGCCTGGGCTTGAGTCTTTCAATATATTCCAGAGACTCTTCCAGCGATAGGTGCGTCGGATGCTTCTGGTAGCGCAACGCATCGAGTATCAGCAGATCCAGCTCCATTAACTTCTCGCAAGACTCATCGGGAATGAAGTTAGTGTCGGTGACATAAGCGAAATTATTTATCCGAAATCCAAGCACTACCAGTTTGCCGTGAATGACTTCAACCGGAGTTATATCAAGCCCGCACAGGTTGAAGGGGCCATAGATGGTATGAGGGATGAGCTGCGGCAATCCGCCGCCTTTATACGTTCCCTTGCGGAAGATGTAGCCGAAGACATCGCGTATGGCTTGCCAGGCGACCTCGTTAGCGTAGAAAGGTATCGGCCCCTGTCGATAGTTGAGCGGCCTGATGTCGTCGAGCCCGAAGATATGGTCGGCGTGGCAGTGAGTAATCAAAACAGCATCCAGACGATTGAGGCCCACTCGCAGCGCCTGCTGCCGGAAATCGGTTGAAGTGTCGATTAAAATCTGGGCGCCATTGTGCTCGACTAGCACAGATGCTCGGAGCCGTTTATCCCTCTCATCAGTTGACAGGCAGACTTCACAAGTGCAGCCAATAGTAGGAACCCCAACCGAAGTGCCAGTTCCCAGAAGCGTTACTTTTATCACCTTTTACTCTTCGTCAGCGAAACAAATTGCATGCGCAGGTCGCGCAACAGATTGTTGAGGAGACGCTCCTCATCGCCGGTGAGATTGCCTCTGGTCTTCTGCTGCAACACTCCGAGCAGGTCGATGTAATGCTTGGCCACTTTCAGATCGATTGTGGCTTCGCCTATCATCGGATTGCTCACGCCGAGATGAGAGAATGCTTGTAGGCCGAGGCCGTATATGAAGTTCGCGAAGGTGGCCGGATCGGCTGCGCCTTCACTCTCTTGCGTTGCGCGCGCGTCTGGCTGCGGCTGCGCTGCCGGAGGCGGTTGAACAGCAGGCGGCGGCTCCTGGTATGAATCGCGCACAGTGCCATCTATATTGAATTTGCGTTTATCGCTGACTTTAAAGCCTGATTTGGTTTCTTCGTTCATAGTCCAAAAATGGTATCCCAAGACAGAGAAACTGACAAGGACCCTGTACTGTTCCAGGTGATGCGGAATTTAGATCGGTCTTTATAAACTCGACATTTGGGTAATAGCATCGATCTGTTATATATTTCTTTTGGGCAAAGAAAGAAGGAATCTTTTATGCCGCTAGCGACGGCACCAAGGAGCAATAGAGGCGCACTGTAATGTACAGCGAGGCGGTCCGTCTTGCTGATAGTGCGCGATAGGCAGCAAGCTAAGATGTACAGCAAGGCGGTCAGCCTTGCTGATAGTGCGCGATGTACAGCAACCTGACAGGTTGCTGTACATCTTCTAATGAGAACAGCGCAGTTGGAAGAAGGAGCGCCTGCCTACTGCCTTCTGCCTACTGCCTTGGCGACGGCACCAAGGAGCAATAGAGGCGTACTGCGATGTACAGCGAGGCGGTCAGCCTTGCTGATAGTGCGCGACAGGCAGCAAGCTAAGGTGTACAGCAAGGCGGTCAGCCTTGCTGATAGTGCGCGACAGGCAGCAACCTGACAGGTTGCTGTACATCTTCTAATGAGAACAGCGCAGTTGGAAGAAGGAGCGCCTGCCTACTGCCTTCTGCCTACTGCCTTCTGTTCTCTGAGGAGAGTATGCCGCAAACTAAGTTTCAAGAGCTGGTTGATCTGATGGCAAGGCTGAGGGGCCCTCAAGGGTGCCCCTGGGATAAGGAGCAGACGCTCGATAGCCTCAAGCCGATGGTGCTTGAGGAGGCTTACGAAGTTGTAGAAGCTATAGACGAAAAAGATATCGATGAACTGTGCGGAGAGCTGGGAGATTTGCTCTTCCAGGCGGTCTTCGCTTCTCAGATAGTAAGCGAGCAAGGAGGCTTCAATATCGCCGATGTGATCGAGCGAATCTACTCCAAGATGGTGCGCCGCCATCCGCACGTCTTTGGCAACGTCTCTGCCGATAGCGCTTCAGAAGTTTTAAAGAACTGGGAGGCAATCAAAGCTGAAGAGAAGAAAGAGAAAGCAAATGGGGATGCGCTAGAATCGATGCTCGAAGGCGTTTCGACAAAGCTGCCCGCCGTTATGGAAGCATTTCAACTGACGACAAAAGCTGCGCGAGTAGGATTTGACTGGCCCGGCGCCGATGAATGCATTGATAAGCTCCACGAAGAGCTTGAAGAACTCAAGTCGGCGCGCGCAAAGCAATCGCCTTCTCAGGGGGAGATTCAGGAAGAGATTGGCGATCTGCTGTTTGTAATGGTCAATCTGGCGCGATTGTTGAAGGTCGATCCGGAGAGCGCGCTCAAGGGAGCTAATCGCAAATTCCGCCGACGATTTCAGCATATCGAGCGCGCGATCAACTCGCAGGGCAGAACGCTCGGCGAAAGCAATCTAAGCGAGATGGATCGCTACTGGGAAGAGGCCAAGCAGTTGGAGAGGGAGACGGGCAAGTAGTCTTGATGCAATGATGTTTCGTCACTAACTCTTCACCGCCACAAGCGTACCGCCGGACCGGTGGGCGCGGTAAATTAAAGGGAGGAATTGGCAGATGAAATACAGAAGATTCGGTCGAACCGGCTGGGAAGTTTCAGAGATAGGTTTTGGCGCATGGGCAATCGGCGAATATCAATGGGGCAAACAAGATGATAGGGAATCGATAACGGCGCTTCACCGCGCGCTCGATCTGGGAATGAATTTCATCGACACAGCCCAAGCCTACGGCAATGGCCACAGCGAGCGGATTGTAGCTCGTGTGCTTAACGAGCGGTGGGAACAGAGGCCCATCTATGTGGCAACAAAGGTTCCGCCGAAAAATCTCGTCTGGCCTTCAACCGATGAGATGGGCATCAACGAAGTCTTTCCTTCGGATTACATCATCGAACGTTGCGAGTTCAGCCTGCGCAATCTGCAAGTAGACTGCCTGGATCTCTATCAATTGCATACCTGGACGCGCGCATTTAACGAAACCGACGAGTGGTTTGAAGCAATGTCCAGACTTAAAGAACAAGGCAAGATTCGCGCAATAGGCATTTCCGTTAGCAATGCGCAACCGGAAGATGTAATAGGGACAATTGAACGAGGGAGGATCGATGCCATCCAGGTAGTTTACAACATCTTCGAGCAGTTGCCCGCCGAGCGATTGCTGCCACTTTGCCAGGAGCAAGATGTTGCCGTGATTGCTCGCGTGCCGTTTGATGAAGGATCGCTGACAGGCAAATTTACCAAAGAGACTACTTTCCCTGAAGGAGATTTCCGCAAGTTCTATTTTCGCGGCCGCAACCTTGAAGTAGTGGTTGATCGAGTCGAAGAGGTAAGAGCATTCAAGAATCTTCGCCACCCTGAGATGTCTATGCCTGAATATGCTCTTCGCTACTGTCTCAGCCACAGGGCAGTCAGCACAGTAATCCCAGGCATTCGTAGCGTAGCCCAGGCCGAGATGAATTCAGCACCATCGGATGGACAGCTACTGGACGAGGAAGAATTGGCTGAAATGAAGCGTTTTGCCTGGCACCGAGACCTCTGGCACGAGGAAGTTTGATCTTCAAACAATAATCTCCTACTTTAGTGCGAAAAAGTGTTGACAAACGTTTAACATCAGTGTATTGAAGAGGGTGCAGATTTGGAGTAAGCCTAATATAGCTTTGGGGTCTGATCGATAATTCAATCTGTGGAGATATATTCTGCCTTAATTTAAAGGTTCTTTTTTATGACAAAGCGAAAGGGCGTTTTCATTGGCGCATATATTGCGCCTGAGCTTAAAGACGAGTTGCAGCGCCGGGCGAAGGCTGAACATCGCACTCTCTCTCAACAGATCACAAAGATATTGACAGAGGCTCTAAGAGGAAACCACATTGTTTCTGCACAAGATCGGCGTGCACCTGATTCAACTCCGCGCCGCAGAGCAACCGATCCAGGGCCGCGCCGCAGAGCCACTGACATACCCGGTGTTATCAGAAGTTAGCCTTTTTCAAAGAAGGCAAGCTCAAACTGGCTCAGAATCGCGCAACTGGTCTAGCTTTTTCTCATGTTTCCAGTCTCATTGAGTAGTATTGTCTGTCCTCAGCCAGCGAGGGCAAACTCGTTCTCTTTCCCCCATATACACTGGATGCTGGCGCCTAGAGAGACTGAGTGAATATTGGTAGCACTTTCTTATTCATATTGGAGACTATATCGATAGCCACTATCAGTATTCTCCTCTTCCTGCAAAAGCGGCGGTTTGGGCTCTCCATCTTGCACATCTTCTTCGGTATAGTTCAGCTTCTCTATGTCCTTCTCCTGATGTTTGATTCAACAGGCGCTACATTCAACTATTTGACCGCCGCGCTTGCCAGCGGCACTGTATTCATGGTTCTTTTGATCTACATCAGCGAAGGGATTGTTGAGGCGCGTCGAGTTGTCTGGGGACTACTCATTGCCCTCTTAATAGCTGCCTTCCTGGCATCCCTGTTCCTCCTTGAGGTTCAATTGAACAGTCCAGCCAGAACGAGCGGCCTGAACCTTCGCGCAGCACTGGTCGGGCTGGCGATCCTGTTGTTCGATGTTATAGCAGTGCTGACTGTCTATGGCATGCTGGCGAATAAGGTTCAGAGACTGCCCCAACCAGCGTTCATTGCATTGACTCTACTGTGCGTCTTCTTTGTGGATTCGCTGTTCTCTGTTGCTGCGCTACACTACGGGAGCAATCCAGTGATTGCCTTCAGAGATTCCCTTGTCAAACAATACACTGCTGCGCTTCTCTACACCATTGCGCTTGCGCTGTTGCTCAAGTTCAGGCGCGCACAGGTTTCAACTCAAGAGGCCCCCAGGTTCAGGCTGCTTGAAATGCTCAGCTACAGACAGCAGTACGAGATATTGCGCGAAATGGCAATCCACGATGAACTGACGGGGCTCTATAATCGCCGCTATTTCAATGAAACATTTCCTCACGAGCTTGAACGCTCCAGGCGCTACAATCAACCTCTCTCGCTGGCAATGATCGATATTGATCACTTCAAGTCAGTAAACGATCGCTGGGGCCACTCCACAGGGGATGCTGTGCTCAAGCAGGTAGCTGAAGCCTTCCAGAAGAACTCTCGCGATATTGACCTCGTCTTCAGATATGGCGGAGAGGAGTTCATAATCTTGCTGCCGAGCACTCCTGAGCAAGGCGCAATTGTGGCCATGAAGAAGCTTCAAGAAGCAGTCAAGCGGATTAATCTGGAAGAGGGCAAAAAAGAGCCAATTACGATAACCATCAGTGTAGGTCTGGCATTCTGGCCCAACGAAGCGAGCACGGGGAAGGACTTGATCGAGCTTGCCGATAAGAGACTTTATCAGGCAAAGAGAAAGGGGCGCGATACGATTGTTGCTGCGTAGCGTTCGATGTTCGACGTTTAATTCTCAACGTAGAATGTAGAACGCCTTCGACGCTGCCGCAGACGCGGGGACGCGCCAACACGGAGACAAAAACGTAGAACGTAGAACGTTACGCATTACTGATTACTGTCCCTTAACCTTATCCCATATTCCTCTCAATATTCTGGTTACGCGCCGCGGCCTGCCTGTCGACTCAGGCAGAGAGGAATCAGGGATCGGTAGCGGGGGCAAGCTAAATCTAGGGAGGCCGCTTTCATGACTTTTGGTGCAAAGTTCTGTCGGCGCAGTGCCTGCGATGAAATGCTCCTCTCGCCTGAGGGGACAGGTCTCATTTGCCAGCAGTCCCGTCTCCGGGTCTATTTCAACTGTAACCACGCCATCGGGCTTGGGGAAATCATCACCTGCCAGGTCGGGCCTAATCGCCAGAGCGCGTTTCATAAATTCGGCCCAGATAGGAACTGCTGATTGCGCGCCCGTTAGTCCCAACTCTCGATTATCATCGAATCCGACCCATACTACACAGATCATATTGGGTGTATAGCCAGCGAACCAGCCGTCGTGAGATGTGCCTGTCTTGCCGGCAGCGACCGCAGTAAATCCGCGCGCTCTGGCTCCAGCTCCAGTGCCGCGATCAATGACATCTTTCATCAGGTCGGTCATAATCCATGCTACTTCGGGAGTCAATACCGGTGTCTTCTCTACCTTAGACTCAGCGATAACTGTGCCTGAAGTGGTTGTGACTCGCCTGAGCGCAACAGGCTTCAGGCGAACGCCAGCGTTAGCGAAACAGGTGTAGGCTCTGGCTACATCGAGCGGGGTAGCTTCAAATGTGCCCAGGGCTATAGCAGGGACCCCTTGCTGTCGAGGCAGCCCCATCTTTTCGGCGAGCTTTGCTATCCTGGCGTATCCGACCTTCTCGGCCACGCGCACCGTTACAACATTGAGTGAATTAGCAAGCGCCTCGCGCAGGGTGACATCCTTGTTGCTGTAGTGCCCCCCGTGATTTGATGGCGAATATGTTTGAGTGCCCCCGTAGTAGAAAGTCTCAGGCGCATCAAGGAAGAGAGAAGCGGGAGTTATAACTGGACTATCATCTTGCTCGTCGTAAGCGGTATTGAGAGCAGCGGCATAGACAATCGGTTTGAAGACCGACCCGGGCTGGCGATTGGCCTCAGTAGCTCGATTGAGCTGGCTCTGGCTGTAATCGCGCCCTCCAACCATCGCCAGGATGTCGCCGGTCCTGGCGTCGAGTGCAACCAGCGCAGCTTGAAGTGTGCCCGGCGGAATCGGATTCTTCTTGCGCTTAGAGAATATCTTGTCAAGCTCGGTCAACTGATTCTTTACTACACTGTCAGCGATCCGCTGCAACTGCATATCTACGGTGGAATAGATGCGATAAGATTGGCCGGTCCCCTCCGCTTCTAACAGGCTTTCCGAGACCTGTGTGCGCAAGTAATCGAGAAAATAGGGTGCGTCTTCATTGATGCTGGTCCTCTTCTCCAGGACTTTCAAGTCTGTCTTCTTGGCTTTCTCAGCTTCTCCGGGAGAGATGAGTCCCAGCGCCGCCATAGCATCGAGCACCTGATTGCGGCGCGCTATGGCTCTGGCTCGCCCTTTCTCAGTATAGGGCGAATAGTAGCTGGGGCCCCTGATTATTGCCGCCAGAAACGCCGATTCGGGCAACGTGAGGTTTACCACATCCTTATCGAAATAGACTCTGGCTGCTTCGCCGACGCCGTTGATCGAGTAGTTCCCCTGCTGGCCCAGGAAAATCTCGTTGCAGTACATTGCAAAGATCTGCTCTTTGGTCAGCCGCGTCTCCAGCAGAATCGCTATGAAGATTTCCGGTATTTTACGCCTGAGCGTGCGTTCAGGGGTGAGGAAGAAGTTTTTAACAAGCTGTTGAGTGAGTGTCGATCCCCCCTGCCTGATCTCGCCCGCGCTGGCATCTTCCCAGATCGCTTTTAAAGTTCGCAAAAAATCAATGCCTGAATGCTCGAAGAAGCGCCTGTCTTCAATTGCTATTATTGCGTCAACCAGGCTCTTGGGCAGGTCTTTAAATTCAACCAGCGTGCGCTTCTGCTTCTTCTCATTGGAGATCGACGTCAGCATCTCCGGTTCAAGGGCGCAAGCATCGACATTCTGCCTGGATCGGAGGATTGTTATACGCTGAACGCCTCTGCCGCCGGGGGCAAAGGAAATGCGCACCGGCTGGTAATCGCTGCTGGCATCTGCGCTCGGCGCGATCTCCACATCGTTGCCGCGAACGGCGATCCGACCGCGCTTGCTCTCGCCGCTTCTGCTGTCTTCAATATATCCGACTCGCTGCAAATACCTGATCAAATCGTCCTTGCTCAGTTGCATACCTGCCCGAATCTGTAACGGCGCAGCATAGATGGCTGTGGCCTGTACGAACACTTCGCCGCGCAGCTTCGCGTCTATCATTTGGGAGAATTTGATGTAGTAATAGGTGAATATGCCCAGGCCAATAAATGCCAGGATGCCGAGAATGGCTATTCTTTGAGGAGTGAAGATGCGCCGCCAGAGGCTCTTGCGCACATAAAACTCTTTTTTCTTCATAAGAATTTATGCTAAAACCTAAGATAAAGCGAAGGGACTGTCAATCATAAACTGGCGCCCGCTCGCGGCTCGGCTAATTTGATGGATCGGCCTGATTGGGGAGTTGTACCGTGCCGCCCCAAAATGGCCTGGAGTGCATTTGCCCAAATTAATTAACAGAGAAAATAGCAAACGACATCTGCAGTGGCTCAGCCTTTGCGCGCTAATAGTTCTCTTCGCTTGTAATGCCTCCGCACAGTCCAAAGAGCCTTTGCCCAGTGATGATACGCAGATGTGGAGCGAAGCGCAACTGATATTGCCTATTCGCAAAGATATTAACCTGACATTGAGTGGCGCGTTGCGCATAGGCAATGATATAAACCGCCTGGTCTACGAACGCGCAGGCGCTTCTGTTTCATTCAACCTCGGCAAGTACTTCAGCTTTGTCCCAATCTACTACTATATTGCCACCCAGCCGGTTGCTGGCCTTAACGGCCGCGAAAACCGGCTCTCTTTTGATGGAACTGTGCGATTACCTGTCGGACGCTTTACTCTCAGTGACCGCAATGTAGTAGAACTCAGGTTCCGTAACTCAACTGAGTCTACTCGTTATTACAATCGGCTCCAGCTCGAACGCCAAATAAAATTTAACGATGTAGAACTAAAATTGTTCATATCCGATGCGGTCTATTACGATTGGAGCGTAAACGCCTGGTCGAGAAATCGGTTCTGGGTCGGAGGCGGGAAAGATTTGACTAAGAATCTTTCGTTAGAGCTTTACTATATGAAGCAGAATGATAGCTTCAGCCGTCCAGGCAATCTGCACGCTATTGGCACTATCTTCAAAGTGCGCCTCTAGGCATGGCAAAAGCACAAATTATTAAGGGGTCAAACGCGCAATGAGAAAGTTCTTACCCCTGTACGTCCTACGTCCACTATACGTTCTACGTTCTAGACGGAAGATCAAACGTCGAACGGACGTTTTCCTGACTATTCCCAGAGCTCCAAGTGCGGCCAGAAGCGGTTAAAATTAAGCACATGAAAATCGAAATATTCAACGCCTCTGCCGGAGTGCAGAGCGCCTCTAGCGCCTCTATCGCCAGTAGATAAACTCGTGTATCATTGTTTTGCCGAGGCCAGAACAAGTCGATCTTAAAAGGCGTATTCTCTGATTGAAAATTGCAGAAAGGAGGAGCCGGGCGGAGAATTTAAATCAACACTGCCTGGAGCAAAACAGATGAGTTATAGCAAGAAACTGGAAGAGTGGCAGGAGCGAATGCGGCGCAAAGCCGAAGATATAACCCAGAAGTATGGTGTTAAATCGAAAGTAGATCAGGGGATTAAAGCCGCTGGCGACGCATTGAAAAAAGGCGCCGAGGCAGTCAGTTCAGGCATCGATGCGGCAAAGAGCGAATACACTAAGTTCGATGAGAAACACAACATCACAGAGAGGGTGAAGAAGACGGCGACTCAGGCGCAGGAGAAGTTCACCACCGGCGCCCGCGCAGCAGAAGAGAAAGTTTTCGACGTATTTGGCGACGCGCGCCAGTATTACGACTATGCCAGCGATGCTTATGAGTTCAGCACGCGCACTGCTCGCGTCACCAATTCACTGACCAAAGTCGTCCTTAATGCTCGCAACTGGATTAAAGAGAACCCCGGCAAAACAGCAATCATTTCGCTCTCGCTTATTGTCGGAACCCGCGCCGGAACTGCCTTCCCTGGCCTTGATGTTGCCATCCTCGGCGCGGGCGGCGCAGGCCACTGGCTCTTTCACAGCTCAGTAGCTCCTTATGGTCTGCGCAAGCTCTCAGAGAAGTACGCCGACTATCTTAAAGAACAAGAGGAGTTGATCACTTCAGGTAATCTGTCAGAGGCTGACCGCGTCAAACTCGAATTCCAAAAGAACGCTATGAAATATGTAGGCGCGCCGCTGCTGGGAGCATTTAGCATTGCCGCTGGCTCTGTGCTCGTCTATGAAGCGTTAACCGGTGGAGCAGTTACCGGATTTCCTATTAACCTGATCATAGGCGGTAATCCTATCCTGAGCAGCATCTGGTTGTTCGGCAATGGGCTGGTCTGTTTCCATAATGGATATAAGTTCTTTATGATTGCTCTGGCAGATGAAAAAGATGTTGAGCGCATTGTCCGAGAGGTTAAAGCGCTGCTTCCGGCAACCGCTGGCGCTTGAACTCCGGACAATGCTTTAAGATTGTCTGGCAGGATTGACTGAACTCTTAACTGATGGATTGATGGCGTATAAGCTTATCGGCATCTGAATAAGTCCGATACCGCTGATGCGCTTATTTGGTTATGAGGGTAATAACTATGAGAATACCAAAGAGAATTATAATTGCCCATGGTAGCTGCGCGACGCTGATTCCTTGCTCGAATTCGTTGTCCATTCGACTCTCCTTTAGCAAACTGTTTTCGCTTAACTTCCTCTCAGCAAGTAGATATAACCAATAACATGGCCGTTCCAAAAATTTATGGCAGAGATGCGGTAATAAATTCGGTTAGATATTACATGGATGTGCTTGCTCTATCAATGCTCGCTAAGTGGACACCACCGACTTTAGTCGCGTGGTAGCTCAATTTCAGCCTGGCATTGTGGTTGTGTGGAGATTCAGTTTCACGGTAGGTTGAAACTGAATCTCCATGCGGCTAAAGCCGATGGTATCCAGATTAGGAACATCACAGTTATACCGTTTGTGGCTCGCAATCGGACTGAACGCAACACCTGTAGGAGCAGTCCTCCAGACCGCGATTCATCGGCCTCTGGAGAGGCCTCCTACAGGCTGAACGGTTCTGCCAGAGTCCGATTTCTAACTCAAAACGGTATAATACCTGGTTAAGTAGTATGAGCGAAATAGAGTCAATACTGCTTTTCAGCATCGGAATCTCCCTTGCCACCTACTTTACAGTAAATCTCGTAGAGTCGCTGAAGAACAAAAGAGATTCCTTTTTAAGCAAACTATGGCGGTGGATAGGGAACGTTTATGATGTGCTCAGTGGCATAGGCTAGAAATTGCCTTATTTCTCTTTTTCTTCCAGGCTAGATTCAAGCAAAGTCTCTTCCCACTCCACATAAAGCTGGCTGAGTCTGTTATTGAGTTGTTCATACCTGGCGCTCAGTTCCAGCACCGTCTCGCGGCTTTGCGCCGCCTCTTTGCTCGCTAACATCTCCGATATCGAACTGATCTCTGATTCTAGCTCAGCAATTTCACTTTCAATAATCTCAGGCATTCGCGGCCTGGCTTTCCTTTTAGTAGCTGAAGGCTTTTGAGAATAGGCTTTGAGACGGCTCGCTCGCTCCCTCTCGGCTTCGACTTTCCTCGCCTCTTCTTGAAACTGAGCTTGCTGGCGGCGAGCTTCGAAGAACTCGGAATATGTGCCATCGAAAAAAGTAGCTGCGCCGCCGTCCAGATAGAGTATTTGAGAAGCAATGCGGTCGAGAAAGTAACGATCGTGAGAGATGACCAGCATCGTTCCAGTGTACTCGTCAAGCGCGCTCTCAAGCGCCTCGCGCGATGGTATATCGAGATGATTGGTAGGCTCATCCAGCACCAGGACATTAGCTCGGCTGTAGATCAGTTTTGCCAGCGCCAGGCGGCCTTTCTCTCCGCCGCTCAGCGCAGCGACTGGCTTGAAAGGATCATCGTCTGTGAAGAGAAATTTCCCTAAGAAAGCGCGTAGCTCGCCATCTTTGGCTGCCCTGTCAAGCTGGCGCAATTCATCAATCACTGTGTTTTGAGGATCAAGTCCGGCCAGTTGTTGATCATAGTAGCCGATTACCACATTGCTCCCCCAGCGCGCCTCGCCGCTCAAGGGCGGGTGTTTGCCCAGAATAGTGCGCGCCAGTGTAGTCTTGCCGGAGCCGTTGGGGCCCACTATGCCGAGGCATTCTCCGCGCCATAATGTGAAAGAGAGTCCCTGGGCCAATCGCTTGGTTGGAAAGCCTATGCTCAAATCTTCAAGCACCAGCACGCGGTCCCCTGTGCGAGCAACAGGCTTCAAGCGGAAGTCCCCTGCGCGATTGTCATTGGAGACTGCTTCAAGGCGTTCGAGCCGCTCCAGCATGCGACGGCGCGACTTTGCCTGCTTCGTCTTTTGACCGGCGATATTTCGGCGTATGAAATCTTCCGTGCGCGCGATGAATTCTTGCTGTTGCTCATAGCGCTTTTGTTCAATAGCGCGCCTTCTTTCGCGCTCTTCTACGTAGGCGCTGTAGTTGCCTGTATAGGTAGCAGTGCGCCCTCTATCAAGCTCTATGATGCGCGTGACGACTCGATCGAGGAAGAAGCGGTCGTGCGAGATAACTATGTAGGCCGATCTGTAGCTCAGTAAGAACTCTTCCAGCCATTCAATGGCTGTGATGTCGAGGTGGTTCGTCGGCTCATCGAGAAGCAGAATATCAGGCTCGCGCAATAGAAGGCGGGCCAGCGCCAGTCTATTCTGTTGGCCTCCGCTGAGCTTCGATGCTTCCAGCTCAAAATCGCTCTTGGTAAATCCCAGTCCCAGAAGCACACTCTCAGCGCGAGCATGATAGCTGAATCCGCCTTTGCGCTCATAATCGTGTTGTGCATCGCTGTAGTCTGCCAGCAGCAATTCAAGCTCAGCGCCTGAAGCAGTCTGCATTTTGTGCTCCAGCTCGCGCATTCGCTCTTCAATACGGTTGATTTCGGCAAAGACCTCAAGCGCCGCGCTGAGCACAGAAGTTTGGGAAGAGAAATTTACCTCTTGCTGCAAAAAGCCGAGGCTCAGATTGCGCGCGAAGATGATTTCGCCTCTGTCAATCTGCTCCAGCCCTGCGATAATGCGCAGCAGAGTTGTCTTGCCTGCGCCGTTACGTCCAACGAGGCCAACTTTCTCGCCAGGATTGATCTGGAGCCGAGCGCCGCACAGCACATCCTGCGAGCCATAAGATTTATGTATATCATCCAGACGGAAAAGCATAGTTGGATTTTAGCGGCAGTGAGAGCGGCTTGCCAATCAGCGCCATTAGCTGCTATCACAGCTAAGGAAGATTTCACTCACCGGCCTACTATAGATCAGGTCGCCCCTCCGAGGCAGCAGCAGTTGCAAGCTATATCTCTCCTGTTATACAAAACGCGGATAACTTAAATGAGCTTTTTGCAGTTATAGTTGTGATCATTCACTACAAATTCTCCGGGTCTTCACCTAGCTCCCGCAGTCTGGCAGCAAGACGTTCAGCTCGTTCTCGTTCTCTCTCGGCCCGCTCTCGCTCCTGCTCGGCTCTCGCTTGTTCCTGCTCGGCTCGTCTCTGCTCTTGCTCGGCTCTCGCTCGTTCCTGCTCAGCGCGTCTTTGCTCCTGCTCGGCTCTCGCTCGTTCCTGCTCGGCTCGCATTCGCTCCCATTCGGCTCGCTCTCGTTCCCTCCTGGCTTGTTCTTGCTCTCGCTCTGCCCGCTCTGCCTGTGTCTCTATCCAGTTCCCCTCTCTGTCGTACCA
>Ga0209172_10001378_pt1 | contig 52220 bp, 41 predicted proteins | sample LarsenN4metaG_FD_184113 | JGI IMG/M metagenome (GOLD analysis project Ga0209172, IMG submission 184113) | Hot spring sediment bacterial and archeal communities from British Columbia, Canada, to study Microbial Dark Matter (Phase II) - Larsen... ...
TAGGTGCTGTTGGCGTTCGCTTAACTGGATAGCGAGGGCGTAAGGGGTCGGCATGGTACAAGAACTGCTGGATTTTAGACATCAGTTCTATTCTAGCTGTCTAACTACTCTTGCCTTCATGCACTAGTGCAAGCCTTTTCGCAATCTGGAGTGGGTCGCGCGAGCTACCAATCCAGCTGAAATGTCAGATCTAACTCCAGCCTTTGTTTGGGATTCACTGGTGTTGCCAACTGTGTGATGACGGTGGATCGAAGGGAGTTGACTCTAGCCAGGCGGTTTAGCGTTTGGTCGAAGCCCTTGCACCTTGCCCTAGCGATCGGGCGATCGCGATCGAGTCAAGCTGACTTTTAAGAACATGACATTCAGAGCTAGCCTGAGAGACAACATCTCGAACAGTCCTATTTCTTGGGAAACCTAACTTAACACTTCACAAATTGATTCGTTTCTTGCAGGTTAGCTCTGATACCTTGATGAGATTTCGTCACTTTCTTATAGTTTCCTATCTTTCTTTTATTTTTTTATGCGCCCCTGTAAGCCTAATGTTTTTGATTTATCTGTTTAATTTACTTCAGTTAAACATCAAAGTAGAACTCCTTTAAAGCACTGACTAAGAGTTAGAAAACGATGGCTTAGGGCTTTTGTTGTTGTTCGATTTCAAGTACACTATATTGAGTTTCATCCAGCGAATACAGGGGCCAAGAACACTTTATGTTTCGGTAGCCCCTATTTTTTATCCTTTATTTCTATCGAAAATCAGTATCAATAAGATTTCTCCAAATCATTGCCTAGCTTGAAAAAAGCAGCTTTGAAATACAGAATTAATGACTTTGTATGTCTAACCTGACTCAAGATTTAGTAGAAGAGAATAAACTTTGAAAAAACAATAAAAGGAAGTTCTATTTTTTGGATAATTAGTCTTTAAGCTGAATATTTTTGCTCTAATTCCAGCCATTTAGCCATTTTGTTTTGAATGTAAATAAAGATTTTTAGGGTTGATGGTATAAAAATTGGCAAGAAATCGCAAACTGCGATCGCCTCAACTCAACGCTAAAAAATCAGTTTTAGATCCTGCTTCAGTCCAGTCATCCAATCTTATCAACCACTAAAAGTATGATCTTTGCAAAAAATATTGCTTTAGGTTTGGCTTAAAGTTGAGTTTTCTAATTTGGTTTCGGTATATCTAATCCAATCAATTTTTGAGTTAAAGAAGACAGCTCTTTAGGTCTGTCGCTGTGGTAACCAAACACGATTGATAAAGAGATTCTTTAATTTGTTTTAGCAAAAGTACTACTTTTCTTCTTGGTGATCAAACCATCGCTTGTTTGTGCCTTGCTCGTGATTCAATCGGATTTAACCTAAACTTTCGTCTCAGGAAAATACCCTTCTTTCAAGCAATTTGTAAATCCCTTATTTACACGAGAAAAGCGTTATCCCCCCACCAGGTATAAGGAAAAACAAGTAAAACTGAAACTATTGAGAGAATGCACCTTTAAAGATGAAGGTTACCAATTGTGAGGTGGCCTTAAAAACCAAAAGTTGCCATTTCAAGTTGCCCTCCTGTCCTTAAAATTGCAGTTTCAAAAGATAAAGTTTCTGAAATGGCAGGATTGATGGGAAACCCATAAGCAACAGGGCTGCGGCTGTTAATAGCAGGCTTTCTCTCTATGCTTTGATTCTCCTGCGGCGCATTCAAGCTGACACGGTTCTCGTGCTGTACCAGGCTTTTCACAACTCAGTAGCGATGTCGCTAAAACAGGGCTTTCAATACTGATCGTCAAGAAGATGCGATCGTTTCTAATTCTGCGAGTAGGATATGGGCGACCGTTACAGTAGTCTTGGTTGCGATGAACGTTGCCACTCCTCAAAAAACACTCCACGAATTAGCGCATCAACTGCAGGTTGAGTTAAGAGCAACGGCCTGCGTGGCAAATATTGCGGCTCTGTCGATCCAATGTGCGATGAAACAGGGCGCTTTGCTCGTCTTAATGCAATACCCACCCACGTTTGAGTTTGGCGATCCACAGGAGCTTTTTGCCGTTATGGAACGGTTGATTCTCGCGATCGCACCGCAATTTGTCAGTTCTTCGCTTGACCTTGACAAGCCCTACTGTACAAAAGTTCGGCTGTATCTTAAGTCAGAAGCTCAACCCCGGCCGATTGCAGCTCACACTTTTGCTTATGGGCCATCGGTTGCAGGTTCAACGGTTGATTCCGACGATAGCGAAACGGCTGCATTGGGAGTGCCAGAAATCGATCCAGCGGGTAGAGGCAAAAGTTTAAGCGAGGACGCTGACCCAAACCCACGACCGACTGATAATGAGCCAACTTTTGACTCGGCGATCGCACTGTTTAACCTGGAAGAAGAGGAACCAGAACCGGAATTAGAAGAAGCTGACTCAAACTGGCCTGCATTTCTGCAAGGGCGATCGCTATGGGTCCTAACCGCCCTCGGTGTCAGCGCTGTTTCCTTTGGGGCTGGCATGCTATTGATTACCTTTCCCTGTGTTTTTGGGCGGTGTGAACCGATTCAAATGGCTACCGAACTGAGTCGTAAATCGAGCCGATCGCTCGAAAAGGCGGAGTCTAATCGAGATCTAATCGCATTAAAACAACAATTCAAAGAAACAGATCGACTGCTGAGCAAAGTCCCCCCCTGGTCTGCCCAAAGCACCCAAGCCAGAGGAATTCAGCAGAGCAACCAGATTCGCAAGCTAGAGGTTGAGAAGTTACTCAAAGCCGAGACCAAAGCCAGTGAAGCGCAACAAAAAGGGCAAGTTGTTCCCCAACCTGTCGCGAGCTGGCAACAGGTGCGATCGCTGTGGGAAGCCGCCATTGCTGAAGTGGAAGTGATACCTGCCTCTAGCCCCAGCTATGAACTGGCTCAAAAGCGATTAACCAATTATCGGGATGGTTTGGCGATCGCCAAGCGGTTACTAGAAGAGGAGCAAACCGCTCAAACACACATTAAGTCTGCCAAAGGCGCAGCTCAAAAGGCAGAAGCGCGGCAAGGACTGGCGCAAACCCTAGACCAATGGCGGGCGGTGCAAGTGACCTGGCAAGTTGGCGTGAACAAGCTGCTGCAAGTATCCAACACAACGACGGCCTACTCTGAAGCGCAAACTCTGCTCGCCAGTTACAACGCGAAGTTGGCAGAAGCTCGCGATCGCGTTACCCGTGAGGAAACTGCGCAAACCGCTTATGCACAGGCCAATCAACTTGCCCAGGTTGCTCAAAGTGCAGAAGCTCAAAACCAATGGTCGCTGGCGGTGATCAACTGGCGCAAAGCCCTTAGCTCAGCCCAGCAAGTGCCCCAGGGCATGCCGCAGTACGAAGCCGCCCAAGCTTTGGTAGCACCCTACACGCAAGCCCTCGCCAACGCCGAAAAGCAACTGAAAAGCGCGATCAAATTGCAACAGGCGCAGAGTGACATCGCGCGGGTCTGTGAGGGCACGCCAAAAACGTGTAGTTTTCTCGTCACTCAGTCGGTGATTCGCGTACAGTTTACGCCGACCTACGAGCAAGCGATGCGTAATGCCTTTGCCGCCGGACAAACTGGAAATCAGGGTGCTGTTGGCGGCGCACTTAACCACATTGATGGGCTGCGGACTGCATTACAGGCGATCGCAAATAACTCTGGCATCCCCGTTGAAGCGGTTAACGCTGAAGGCACTGAGATTGTTTGGGGGTTTAACCCAGGAGGCTAGTAGTCTACGGCGTAAGTTTGTCTATACTTTATGGCTTTCGTCATTAATTATTCGTGAATGATTAATCGCCAATGACCTGTAACGAACAGAAATGGAATGCGAAGCATTTGATCAACTATTCACACCTGTAGGGGCACGAAAAAATCCGTTTCACCCGGCTAATTTCTCCTTCATTTCAGAAAAACCGCTAAAACTCCTTGAAGTTTCAGCTTATATGTAGTGTTTTGTATCACTGTGTACAAAAAACTAGGAACAAGATCGGTTTAAGTGATCGGATATACCATTCTAGTAAAGCCGCTTTGGTTACGCCTTTTCAGCGGCATCTCCTACTCTCAACACTATGGTCGTACTTGCACCTGATAAATCGCTTGCATCCGTCTTTCGGCAACTGTCAGGGGGTGCTTTTCCCCCGATGGTTGAGTCGTTTGAGCGTGGTAAAACTATCTTTTTTCCAGGAGACCCAGCAGAGCGAGTTTATTTCCTTCAAAAAGGCGCTGTCAAGCTTTCGCGGGTTTATGAGGCAGGTGAAGAAATCACTGTTGCTCTGTTGAGAGAAAATAGTGTGTTTGGAGTCTTGTCGCTGTTAACGGGCAACAAATCAGACCGTTTTTATCATGCGGTTGCTTTTACCCCCGTTGAATTGCTCTCCATTCCGATTGAACATATGGAGAAAGCGCTGAAGGAAAATCCTGACCTCTCAATGTTGCTGCTGCGGGGGCTTTCTTCTCGGATTTTGCAGACCGAGATGATGATTGAAACCCTGGCTCACCGAGATATGGGGTCGCGCTTAGTCAGTTTTCTCTTAATTTTGTGTCGTGACTTTGGGGTACCCACTCCAACTAACGATGGTGTGACGATTGATCTGAAGCTGTCGCACCAGGCGATCGCAGAGGCGATCGGGTCTACCCGCGTTACGGTGACGCGCTTACTGGGTGATCTGCGGCAAGACAAAATGATTTCAATTCACAAAAAGAAAATCACCGTCCACAATCCGGTCACGCTCAGCCAGCAGTTTACTTAATTGACCAGCGAGCCATTTTGCTTATCGTTTTGCCCAGGGGATGTGTCTGGGCTTTTTTCTGGCTGATTTTTAGAATTTGCCGTCCGGTGTAATTGATTTCTAAAAAACCGAGCAATACCCTACCCGTTTAGGGATAATGATTGAATCTGCAATTTGGCGTGGATCAATCCACAATGGCTAAGCAAGCAAGTTTAACGGAAGACGTGAGAGATTGGGTCTGGCGCTACTGGTTGCCAGTGCCACTCTACCCCTATGGTAGACGGCGCACCCTCAGACGCGAGGTGGTGCAAGACACAATCTGGACGTTTGACCAGCTCCAAGGCATTTTGTATGTGACAGTGCCGATTCGCATGACAGTGGTTAAGTTAGAGGCAGGCGGCCTGCTGGTCTATGCCCCGGTTGCGCCGACCCGCGAGTGTTTGCGCCTGATGCAAGAGTTGGTCGCGGTGCATGGCGACGTGAAATACATCATTTTGCCGACCGTCTCTGGACTTGAGCATAAAGTATTTGTCGGGCCTTTTGCCCGCGCCTTTCCGCAAGCACAGGTATTTATCGCTCCTAACCAGTGGAGTTTTCCGTTGAACTTGCCGTTGACGTGGCTGGGTTTTCCCCGCGATCGCACGTTCCCCCTGCCAGCCAGCAGTGAAGACGCCCCCTTTGGTGATGAGTTTGACTATGCCACGCTAGGGCCGATTCAGTTAGGGCTGGGTCAATTTGAAGAAGTGGCTTTTTATCATCGGCGATCGCAATCGTTACTCGTGACTGACTCGGTTGTGTCAGTACCGGCTGAGCCGCCGGCAATTGTGCAGCTTGACCCCTACCCGTTGCTATTCCACGCGAAAGAAAGTGCGACGGATGTGGTGGCAGACACGCTCGAAAATCGCCGCAAAGGTTGGCGACGGATTGCGCTGTTTGCCTTTTACTTTCGGCCCAGTGCGTTAAGTGTTGTGCCCTTTGGCAAATCGGTGTTGGATGCGATGAAAGCGGGCGATCGCTCTCGCAAAGCCTACCTGGGCTGGTATCCCTTTGCGTGGAATCCCGGTTGGGAGCGATCGTTTGAAGCGCTGCGTGGCGGCGGGCATCTATTTGTTGCGCCCATTTTGCAAACTCTGATTCTCAATCGTGCCCCCGAAGAAACATTGGCCTGGGCCGATCGCGTTGCCCAGTGGAGGTTTCACCGGATTTTACCCTGCCACTTTGAGGCACCAATTGAAGCAAACCCAGCTCAATTTCGTCGCGCGTTTCACTTTTTAGAAGCCGAGTCACCCAGCGAAGCAACCTACCCGCTGCCTGCCGAAGATTTTGGCTTACTCAAAGAGCTTGAAACCGCTCTTAGCAAAAGTGGCATTACCCCACCCGTAAAACGGTAAAAGCCTGAAGCGAAGGACGCGCGATCGCGGATTGTTTAGTCAATCACACATTTAGCAACGACATAGAATAAAAGCAACGATAGACGCGGTAGCTTCGCCGACAAACCCAATGATTCAGGCTAAACCTCGGTTTCTCAGCTTTGAAGAGTATCTGTCCTACGACGATGGCACAGAGAACCTGTATGAGCTGTTTAACGGAGAGCTAATTGAAGTGCCACCAGAGTCAGGCTTGAATATCGAGATTGCAAACTTTTTGTTCTCGCTTTTTTTGCCAATTGTTGGACATCGGCGACTCAGAGGGCATGGTTTAGAGCTTGAAGTTCGGGGAGAACCGAAAAATCGCTACCCAGATTTGACCATCATTCGGGAAGAGCAGGTTCAACGGCTCAAGCAGCGAAATACAATTCGGCTTAGTATGGCTCCTCCCCTGCTGGTAGTGGAGGTCGTGAGTCCGGGAGAGATACAACGCGATCGCGATTACATTGCCAAGCGATCGCAGTATCAAGACCTGGGCATTCCCGAATATTGGATTGTCGATCCCCAAACAAAGACGATCCTGGTGCTAGAACTAGTGGAATCGGTTTATCGAGAAGCTGAGCCATTCACGCTCGCGGATAAAGTGCGATCGCCCCAGTTTGGCGAATTGAATGTCAGCGTGTCAGACATTTTGGGAGCGGGTTGAAAGATGCGATCGCCCCTGGAGAAAACGAAGCGAAAACAGTCAAGGGTGTGGCTGTTTTCCGGGAAGCAGATGAAGGTGATTTACCAGAATTAAGTTGGCAACTGGGGATGTATCGCTAACGACAATCACAATAACCCTAGCTCTTTCAAATTGTTGATATCTTCATGCAGATCCTCAACATCATAGTGAACATAGAGGTTGCGACTAGCAAGGAGTGTCTGAAATTCTAGTTGCGGCATGCCAAGTAGACGACTTGCTTTGCCAAGCGTCAATTTCTCGCGCTGAAATAACAACAGCACTAGCTCTTGTAGGAGTTCGGCTTCAGAAAGCCCAGAAGCTTGAACTAATTCATCGGAGATTATCAGACTCATTGTAGGAAGTAGTAAGGAGCCTATTTTGAGTATAGCGATCACATCCTAACAACTCTCCCCCGGTTGCTCACACGCGCCGATGCTGACCCAACTGGTTGAGCCATCCGCCCAGTGTTCTTTTTTCCAGATGGGGGCGTTGTGCTTCAGCGTGTCGATCGCAAACTTACACGCTTCAAACGCTTCGGTGCGATGGGGACAGCCAACGGCAACCAGTACGCTAATTTCACCGACACTCAACTTACCAACCCGGTGATGAATAATGACATGGGTTACGTCTGACCAGGTTTGACGAATTTGCGCCGCAATGTGTTGAAAAACGCGAATCGCCATTGGTTCGTAGGCTTGATATTCCAGGCAGGTGACTGATCGCCCCTCAGTGTTATCACGCACCATGCCACTCATGACTACGATCGCGCCGTTTGCCGAGTCATCTGCTAAGGCATAGACCTCATCGAGAGAAAGCGGGGCAAGCCGAATCGCAAATGAATCACCCGGAAAATGAGCAGGCGTTTGCGTCTGTAATGAGTTCAGTTCAACGACCATAGATTGCTACCCACTTTTCCCCCATATTACGAGAATTAGTTTGGACTCGCTTAGGCAGCAAGGAAATGAGCAGCGTCAGAAAAGGGGAAGCAGCCAACTAGAGAAAAACAATTCTCCTCACTAAATTTTCATAACTGAGAATTGCAGAAATTCTTGTGTGTGTAGTCAAATCGATACAAAGGCAGTAAGGGGAGTGCGTTGAAATAATATCCCAGTGGTGCGGTAGGGGCGTTAGCGTAGCCCTAGCGAAGCCATGCCGAAGGCTATTGCCAAAGGCTATATCGCCATTCGCCCTTACAGGTTTTCGGTATTGGTACAGTATTTATCTGCAAGTCCCTAAGGTATGTGCAGCGCCCAACAGCGGCAACCTTGATCCGCAACTATGTATTGGATTTTACATAAAAGAACGATGGAGTTACGGTAAAACCCTCCAACTGTATGAGGGCATCTCTACAAGTCATTTGTCAAAATACCGTCTAGTGATCCGATGGATTCGTTAGGAGAGGTATCAAATCATGATTGATCCAAGTGTTTGCTCAGATGCAACGCTTACAGGCACATGGGGAAACTTTACCTGGCGTGTCTTTAATGCCCTGACTCGTCCTGAACGGATCATTCCGTTGCTCTGTATTTGGAGTTTACTGCCCTGGTTTATTCGCCCGATTCGGCGGAAAGGCTTTGTCAGCAGCATCGGTGTAGGGCTGTTAGTACTGTATCTCGGAGTCGTCTCACCCAAAGGGATTGCCGCTGGTAACAAGCTGCTGACCTTTCCCTTGCCATCCGACCCAGGCTCGCAAGCAGATGCGATCGTGATTTTAGGCAGAGGCCCAGAATTGCGAGAAGCGCGTGTCAAGATCGCTGAAGAACTGTGGCGTGAGCAGCGATCGCCCCTGATTTTTGCGAGTGGTCGGGGTGATGCGTTAGAAATTGTCGATGATTTGATGGCGCAGGGCGTTCCTTCGTCGGTGGTGGATGGAGAACCTTGCTCTCGCACAACCGAAGAGAATGCTCAATTTACGGCGGCACTGCTACAACCCAAAGGCGTGCATCGCATTTTGTTGGTGACGGATCCACCGCACATGCTGCGATCGCTGTTAACCTTCCGCAGTCTTGGGTTTGAAGTCGTACCTCATCCCAGTCCTTTACCCTACTATCTGGCTGGCAAGCAAAAAGCCTTCCTGATCTTTCGCGAGTATTTAGGCATGGCAAGCTATGGCGTGATGGGGCGATTCTTCCCACGCGAGTCTACTCAACCTGTCGCCACGACACCAACGCCACCCGCTTTCGAGCAAAACCCCGCGTAATCTCAGCCGGGCAAATGTGACAGAACTTTAAGGTGATTCGGCTTGAGATTTTCGTCAGTGCTGTCACCGATTGAGTTACACTTTTCAAGCAATTAGTTTGGCTTTTAGAGGCTTGATGAAATGGCGATCGTAGACTCAAAAGGGCGGTTGTTCGGCAAGGTCAATATTCTCGACCTGGGGGCTGTGCTGGTCATTTTGGCTGTTATTTTAGGGGTGCTTTTACCCAGCACGACAGGCGTTGCCCAACTTGGCTCAACTGTGAAGCCAGTTGAATTTGATGTCGTTGTGCGAAATCTTTCCCCCAAAGGCCCGGTAGCCCCAATCAAAGCCGGAGATAAAACCAAACTGGTGATTCGTAACCAACCATTTGGTGAAGTGACGGTTGTATCTGTCCAACCAATGCCACGCAATGTTGCCGTGCCTCAGCCAGATGGGACTGTGAAAGCTTTGCCTGACCCTCGCCCAGAAGCGCAATACGGGCAAGAATATTACGTCACCTTAGCAGGCGATGCGCGGCTGACTGAGGATGGTCCCATTTTGGGCAACAATAAACTCAAGCAAGGGGTGCAAGTTGAGTTAGAAGGATTCAACTACAACTATCCCAACTTATACGTTCACAACGTGCGAGTTAAGGAGTAGCCTCTTCTCGCGAACTCACGACTGCTTTTGCAGGCGTCAAAGAATTTTCCAAATCTGTGGGGTCGATCGCCCCACTTTTTTTTAGTTGCGCCTCAGCGATCGCCTTTGGCTTGAGATACAAGTTTTCAACGACGACCGACACACCCGACACCCACGGCGGCAAAATCAACGCCCCCAAAACCCCCAAAGTCTGAGTTCCGGCAATTACGGTCAGCAACATATAGAGCGGTGGCAGCTTTACTGAAGAACCCACTACCAACGGGGTCAAAATGTTGCCTTCCAGGTTTTGCACAATCACAAATAAAAGCAGCACCCAGAGCCAGACCAAGCCACCTTCTGAAACTGCCACCACCACCGCTGGAATCGCCCCTAAAATCGGCCCCACAAAAGGAATTAGATTCGTGACACCCGCAATCAAGCCGAGCGCCAGAGCAACCTCGGTCATGCCTAAAATGTTTAACCCCACCGTGATCACCACCGCCAGGATCGCGGACACCAAAACTCGCCCCTGAATAAACCCAGCCATTCGCTTTCCCACAGGACCTAACTGGTCTTGCAGGCGATCGTTCCACGGGTAAGGTGCCATTTGGATTAAGCCATTCAGCAGCGATTTACTGCCTGTCAGCATGTAAGCCGATAACAAGACCACCAGGATCAGACTTAAAAAGCCGCCCACTAAACCCTTCGTCAAACCGACCGATCGCAGGACTAACTGTTGACTCGATCGCAAGCCCCAGTCAGCGATCGCCTGTGGGTTAATCAGTTGAGTAATGAAGTCACGTTGCTCAACATTGACCCGTGATGCCAGATCGCGCACCCAGTAGTAAAGCGCTTCTGAATAAACGGGAACCTGGCTGATCAGGTTTTCGGTTTGCTCAACCACCGTGGGACCAATCAGCAGGCCAAACCCGACAAAAACTGTGGTTAAGCTCAAATAAACCAGCAACACCGCTGCCCATCGCGGCAAACCCCGCCGCTCAATGTAACCCACTGCCGGGGCGAGTGTCACCGCCAATACCACCGCTGTCATGCTGAGAATAATCAGGTCTTTGAGGTGCCAAAACAGCAAAATTAGCAGCACCACAATCGAGATGCTAAAGATGCTAGGGAGTGAGACAGTGATGCGCTGGTTAGACATAGGGCAAAAATCGCGAAGCAGTGATAGACGGTGGTTCAGACTGACAAAATAGGAGTCTGGCAATCCAGGCGATGTTTCCAGGTGGGGGCGATCGCTCTTTCTATTAAAACTGTGAAGGGTTAACCCAACTTGTTAATTTGCAGCCACAGGTGCCAAAAGCAAGATGTAACAGAACTTAAATGTAAGTATGTATAGAAAAAATGTCCTATCGCAAGAGCTACATCACTCTTGTTTGCTTGGCCCTGGTTAAAAGGACGTTGGTGATTCACTTGCTTAGATCGCGAGATGCCGCCTGAGAAAACTTTCTAGCGTCTCGAACTTAAACCCATACACCGCTTCAACCCGTTGCACTTCTTCGTGGGTGCAGTAGAATTCGTGGGCGAGTAAAGTTCGCAAGGTGCCTAGATTTTTTTGAGCTTTGGAATTGAACAAGCCCAGCAGATTCCGAATGCCATCTAAAGCCAGTAAGGGTGGATTGATCAGCAAAGGTTCACGATTTAACAAAGCCCCAAAGATTTTAGGAATATCTCTGCGCCGCAAAATCTCAGGCCCACCTACCGCAAAAATCTGATTGTGAGCTGCCGCGATCGCCGCTGAATCAATGGCTACTCTAGCCAGGTCATCGGTGCTGACAATTGATGTACGACTATCCGGATCTCCAATTAACAGATAAATGCCCGTTCGACGAAACTGCTCGGCCAGGGGCAGCAGATTAGAAGAAAACCCCGACGGACGCAAGATTGTGTAACGCAGGCCAGATTCTTGTAAGTACCGCTCAACGGCACGTTTGGCCTTAAATGTTGGAGCATCGTCATAGGGGCGATCAGCCCCTAACACAGAAATAAAGGTGAAATGCTCCACTCCGGCGGCTTTGGCTGCATCGATCAAGTCAATATTGGCCCGATAGTCCACATCTTCAGGGCTATCGCCTGAGCCGTGGGCACTAATGACGTATCGCACACCCTGGCAGGCTTTTTGAATGTCACGATCGCTCTTCAGGTTGCCGATAAAGATCTCTGCCCCGCGCTCCTCTAACTCCCGATAAGACGAGGTCAACCGCACAAAGGCTCGTACAGGAAGACCGCGATCGCGCAACAGCCGGACAATGCGACGACCTAAACCGCCAGTAGCACCAGTGACTAAATACATAACGCTTGTGGAGAGGTTACTAACCTCATACTAGCGTTTGTTTCTTAAGACGCTCTTATGCCCAAATATAGGGGATTTGAGGACTCTCTCTAAAGAAATAGACCGACTGATTTAGCTACTAACTCTAATGACTTTAGTTTGAGTTGCAAAGCCTGGGCAGCCGCTTAAAAAATTAACGACCCAATGCAAATTATTAATTTTGGTTTCTTACTTGGCGAGCCAGATCCAACAGTTGTTCCCACCGTTTTTGTAACTTTTTGGGAGTTAATTTGAGTTCTCGAATAATTTCTTCATCCGTTGCCTGCGATCGCTTGAGTTCGATCAAGCGGCACTGCTCAGGGTTTAAGGTCTGCCAAAAGGTCTGCCACTGCTGCCCTGCCAAGCCCAAGTTTTGGTCTAAATCAGCACCTAACCACTGGTGTACTAGCTTCCAGTTGTGCGACAGGGTAAACCGCTCGACGTGGTACTTAAAGCGCTGTTGCAGGTAATCGCGTTGACGCGGAGTTAAACCAAGAATCTCGTCAATTTCTGGAGCCGATAAGTCTTGTAACTTCAGCACCAAATAATTCACACAGTCAGTTTGACCCTGGGACTCTAGATAGGCGACCAACTCAGACACAACGCGATCGCGCAAGACCGCTTCTGAAGAAGAATCAACCGAGTCTGCCACCATCTGTTCCCGCACTTGTTGGGCGATCGGGGTGCGGTTGTGGGCTTCGGCGTCTTCTCCCTTGGGTGACTCTAGCGCCTGCTCAATATCAACCGACATCTCTAAAGGTTGCCGCTGCCCAAACCGTTGCGCCCGCAACACAATCAATTGCTGGCTTTGCCCACCGGGGAGAGAGATGCGCCGCTTGGCATATTGCTCGGTAAACGCCATGTATTCCGCCAACTCCAACCGTGTGCGGGGTTGGTAGGTTTCTCCCAGTTCGTTCTCGCGCCGAAAGGCTTTTAGCGACTCACCATAGAAAGCTTGCAAAAAATCTTCAATCAGGTTGTAGCGAGCCTGAAACCCAAGCTGTAACCGAGTCGGTGCAACATACCGATAAATCATCGAGCCGAGCGTGCCGTGTAGCTCAACCCGTCCGCGGCGAGACCCCAGACGGTAGTAGGTCAAGCATTTTTGTAACCGATGCCGTGCCAGTGAGACTTGCCACGCTGAGCCTTGCCCGGAAGCCTGAATCCGCCCGCTCTTTTGACAAATGCGCTCTACCTCGGCGGCAATTCTACCCGCTAAATTTTGAATTGAGCCTTCCGTCGCCTTTAGCTCTGCCTTTAAGTCGAGCGTCAGCATCTCGACTAAGGCTTTTAACTCCATTAGGTCGCCCTTACCCGTCGCATCGTTGCCCGTTTCGGGTGGTGGAGATGAACCTTCTGTTGGTTTGACTGAGGCTGCTGGGTCAACAGAAGCAGATTCAGAACAGGGAGAGTTGAAATCGACATTCATGGTAGTGCACACAGACATAAGAAGAACAGCGTAGGTAGAGGTGGAAGCGAATTTCGATTTTTCTGTTAAGAGGAAATATTTTTCAATCCTAACTAACGATCCAAAACGCAGGGTGATGTAAGAAACCCCTAAAGAATCTGAAAAACCTCATTCAAACTTCACAATTTTTATTCGGTTAAGTCTGGCTACACTGCGATGGCGACCGACTTCGGGTAACCCTGCTGACTGCTATGGCAGTTTTTCAGGTGGTTGCCGGATCGGGTTTAAGTAGCAGCGTATGGAGCATGTAGAGCACGGTAGGTAAGCCGATTAAAAAAGGCAAGAGAGGTCTCAGTTTGAGCTAGAAATGGCTACTTTAGGCCGACAGATTGGCAGAAATCGGTAGTGGACAGTTTACCGAGTGACTCCATCGGTCTGAGCAACCCATGCTTTTGCCTCTTCCCATCCTAGACCTCGCCGAAGAATAATTGGTTCCTGATCGGTTAAATCTAAGATGGTAGACACCTGATAGCCCGGTTCGGTGTCGGTATCGATGATCAGGTCTACCATTTTTTCGAGGCGATCGAAGAGGTCAAACCGCGAGATGGGGCGACCCTTACCTTCGCGATCGCCGTTGCCATCCTCATCCAATAACGGTGCTGAGGTTGAAATAATCGGATTTTCGAGAGCCGCTAACAACATCTGGCAGAGCGCATGATCAGGCACACGAATTCCTGTTGTGCGGCGTTTGGGACTCATCACCAGACGGGGCACCAGCTTCGTCGCAGGCAACAAGAACGTGTAAGGCCCTGGGATCAAACGCCGCATAATGCGATAGGCGCTGTCACTCACGACGGCATACTGGGCGATATTGGACAGCGACGGGCATAAAAATGTTAGGGGCTTTTCGTTAGAGAGTTGTTTAATCTGGCGCACCCGATCGATCGCCCGTTTATTGGTCAAATCGCAACCAATTGCATAGACCGTATCGGTTGGGTAAAGCATTACAGCACCACTGCGGAGGCTATCGAGAATCTCGTCAACGCTCCGTTGTTGAGGGTTTTGAGGGTGAAGGTTATAAATCTTAGCCATAGTAAATTTGCGATCGCATCTTAAACAGGAAGCAACGGGAAAAATATTCAGCAAACGGCACAATGGAAAATGAGAGGTTAACTGCCATCCGCAAGAAGCTCTCACTTGCCATACTTGCCTCACCGCGTTTTGCTTAATGCTTTCAAGCATAAACAGGCATAACCGTTTAGAGCGGCAAGATAATCGGCTTGTAAGAGGGCACGGCTTGCCTCCATCTTGCTATCGATGAAGTGACCGCACTAATTTTTCATCCTTACCCACTATGCCAAAAATTGCCTATCTAGAATGCCCAACCGGAATTGCCGGAGACATGTGTTTGGGTGCCCTAGTAGATGCAGGGGTGCCCCTGAGCTATTTAACGGAGCAACTGGCAAAACTCGAAATCGCGGCTGAGTATAATCTCTGGGTTGAAGAGGTGCGTCGAAGTGGGCAACGGGCAACCAAACTTCACGTTGAGATGTTGACCTCTGATGGCCTGATTGAAGAATTGTCTCAAGACGAAGCGCTTGAGACTCCAGCAGGGCACAGTCACAGCAGCCATTCCTTTGAGCATCATTCTAACCACAAGCATAGTCACGCTCACAGCCATAGCCACAGCCATAGCCATAGTCACAGTCATCACTCCCCCGCATTTGAAGCTTCAAAGGGCACTCACGCGCATGGGCACGGTGCCACCCGCTGCTTACCTGAGATTGAACAGCTGATTCAAACGGCGGGACTACCGGAACGAGTTGAAGCGTGGAGTTTGGCTATTTTTCGCAATTTGGCTGAGGCCGAGGGGTTTGTGCATGGCATTTCGCTAGAGCAAGTCCATTTTCACGAGGTGGGCGCAACCGATGCGATCGTGGATATTGTGGGCACCTGCCTGGGCTTTGACTGGTTAGGGGTCGAAACCATTTATTGCTCAGCGTTGCCGACCGGGGGGGGCACCATTTGGGCCGCGCATGGTCATTTACCTGTGCCAACTCCAGCTACGCTCAAACTGTTTCAAATGCGGCAGGTGCCCATCTATAGCAACGGCATTCAAAAAGAGTTAGTCACACCAACGGGTGCCGCGATCGCCACAACCCTCGCCTCTCACTTTGGCAATCCCCCCGCGATGGTCTTGCACCAGATTGGGTTAGGGGCTGGCAACAAAGATTTACTAATTCCGAATATTCTGCGGTTGTGGTTAGGGGAAGCTACCGAAGGTCAACGGCCGATCGCGCGTTCCACAGGAGCGAGTCAGGGGAGATCGCACCCCTCCGCCAGCCACACGGCCCACTCTGTTGCTCACAAGCCAGCCATTGAGCCACCCGACCCGACACAACAAACCATTGCTTTGCTCGAAACACAGATCGACGACCTCAACCCCCAGGCGATCGGATATCTCTACGATCGCTTATTTGCTGTTGGAGCCTTAGACGTGTTTAATCAGGCGGTTTCGATGAAAAAGTCGCGTCCTGGCTTGTTGCTCTCGGTCGTTTGCAAACCGGATGATGTGAGTGCCTGCGAAACGGTGCTGTTTCAAGAAACAACCACAATTGGTATCCGGCGTAGTTTACAACAGCGCACCGCGTTAGTCCGTGAGATGCAAACAGTGCAAACATCTTACGGTGAAGTGCGAATTAAGGTGGCGCGGCGTAATCTGGACGACCCTCAACCAACGAATGTGCAAGCGGAGTATGAGGACTGTGCCGCGATCGCCCGTGAGCAGAACTTACCCTGGCGTGAGGTACATCGACTCGCTCTGCAGAGCTGGCACTTGAGCCAAGCCAAGGATCAAATTACTATTCCGTAAGACTGAAAAACCTAGAGAGTCTTGAAAATTCCGAATTTCTAAATCACAAAACTTAGTTCAACTCGCGATCGGGCGATCTTCTGGCAAGTCCTCGGTGTATTGGTCGATCGCTTCTCGCATTCCTTCTGAGTAAGGCTCTAAAACAGTTGCGCTGACATGCAACTCAGCCAGCGCATCAGAAAATTCTTCAGATTCCGGGTTTGCTGATTCTAAAACTTTGACGGCCGCGATCGCCCGTTCTAGATAAGGTCGGTACTCCGCCAAGTAATGCTGCAAGCTTACCAGAGACTTTTGATAGGCTGCTGAAGTCATCGATTAAGCCTCCTTTCTAACTTGGCAATCTGCTGACGGCAATTGGCAACCGTTTTCTCCCAATATATAAGCAAACCCTCATCCTGTTCAGCTAATGGCTTTTGCCGCTCTCTCGCAATCTTTTCTAAATGCTCTTCTAAAGCGCGATATTGCCCCTCTAATCTTTTGCGGTACTCCTTGTTTTTGGTCATAGCGAACTAAATACCCAATACCTTGGTAATCAAGGGAAGCAGTTTGGCACAGGCTTCTGCAAGTTTGGCTGCATCGGGGAGGGAGGCGATCGTGCCCTTGAGAATTTTGACAGAGGTACTCGAAAGCTTCTTCAGCGTGCCATCTTGGGGATTTTCACCCGCTTTGGCAAGTGTGCCGATCTGCTCTAGCGCTTCGGCTTTGTCGGGTTCGGGTAGGTTTGGCTCCGTTTCAATGGCCGTTTGCAATTCTTTGAGCCACGCGGCTAACTGCACTGACTCCGGTTGAGGCGATTGCTGCAACTGTTGAATCGTGTTGCTCACATTGCCGCTAATCTCACCCAGGTTCACGACTGAGTTTGTGGCGTTGATGTTGCCAGTGAAATTAGTGGTGCGGCTTTGGTCAGAGCTATTGTTCATCGATTTTGCCTCCGCGTATGCCTGTACATTAATCGGTCGGTTTGCCATGAGCCGGGTGATTTCCAACATATCAGCACTTTGCTGACGGTAAATCGTAATTTGCTCGTCTTTGGCTTTGAGTTCGGCTTGATATTTCGCTTCTAAGGCTTTCACCGCCGCTTCATACGTTTGGTTGAACTCGCCATGCAACCTTCCTTTATCCGCATCGGGAGGAGCATTGACCCGCACCACCACAACGCCATCCCCTTTATTCTCAATACTTTGGATCGAGAGTTCTGTTCCCTCATTGTCGAGAACCAACTTATTAAAGGAATAGGTGAACGCCTTCCAATCAATGCCATTGCGAAAGATCAGGTCTACCGTGCTAATCACTTCTTGAAAGAGCTTGGTAAACTCGCCAGGGGCAAAGTCTCCACTGCTGGGGCGACGCTCTTTTTGATCGCGGAGAAGATAGACGTATTGACAATCGACCTGATCTAAATTTGTATAGCTGTCCATGTTCCAGTCTTCAAGACAAGCCCCTGTAAAGAAAGAGCCTGTGAAGTCTGTATTTAGGACTAATGCTTCTCTTAAGATTGCATTCTTCAAGTTAGCTGCTCGGACAGAAGAACAACTAAAGTCTGCCCATGTTAAATCTGCCTCTTCCAGATTCGCACCATCGAGAATACAAGCTCGCAAGTTGGCATCGGCATAGGATTTTTTGTAGCCGTTGCCTGTGACAAGCAAATCACAGACCGCTAGGTTCGCCAATGCAGAGCTACCCACACGGGCGCGATCGAGTTGTTTTGCAGCTTGCCAGCAGACCCAATCTAAAACTGTTTGTCGTTGCCTGGTCGAGTTGAAGTTGGTGCTTCTCAGCGCCGCTTGACTAAAGTTGGCGTGGGTCAAGGTCGCACCACAAAAAGCAGTGCCCCCGATCGCATTAAACGCAACGCTTAGCTTTCGCAGCAAAACGTACTTACTATTACGCTGCAAAGCACACCAGGCCATAAAAACGCCTAACAGCCCAATTACGACAGCAAGAAGTAGGGCAAGTGCCAGCATCATTGGTGTCAGATTGAGAAACGCCGCTTTAGCCGAGATCACGCCCACGACTGCTACCGCAAAACCTCCGACAAATGGCAGGGCGATCGCACCGAGCAAGCCACCCGCAAAGGCGGTTGCAAAAGCAATGGCAATCATCCCGGCAACCATGCCAATAACCACCAGCGCAAATGCCCCTGCCACAACACGATCCGCGGTCAGCAACAGCCAAAATGTCACAGCAAAGGCGATCGACAGCGTAATAGCAAGTGTCCCAAAGGTTTCAACAACAAACCCATGCCGAATAATCACCACAGCTAAAACAATCAGGAAAATCAGGAGCAGCAGGCCCATTGCACTGGGGTATTTTGAATCAAGCAGGGAAAATGCCGTCAAATTACTGGCATATCCCAACAAAATGCCTGCGAGAGCCGCCAAACCGAAGGAAAGAATGAGTTGACCAATCATCCAGTGCCACTGTAAGCCTGCCTTGGCTTTGGCAAAGTTTGCCCCACTCAAATTGGCGTGGGTAAAGTTAGCTCCACGAATGTCGGTCTCGCTCAAGTCGGCACCTGACAGATCCCTTCCCTTAAAGCTTTGTCCGCGTAGGTCTGCCCCACGAAAGTCCCGTTCTCCAGCGGCGTAGCGGCGTAATACTTCAGTTGCTTTCATAAAGGCAGAAAGGGCGAATCGATTCAGTGGGTAGATAAGGCCAGACTGATCCAATTAATACATCGCTGGCTTAGACATCCAATGAAAAGTGGAATTCTTTAAATATTGTTTGAGGTCATTGGTCATTCGTTTTTTACCTGGCGAAGTTGGCCTGACAGACCACTAGATAGGCGGGCTCTACTTTAAAGGTCGGGGATCTTCAAGGAGAGACAAAACAGATTTTTTCTTGCAGACTTGAAAAGCAAGCATTTTCTCTTATGAAATAAATCTGTGAAACAACCAACGCTGAGTCAGCTGCCAATCTGGATTCGTTATGTAGCGATCGCCCTGCTAGTAATTGGCATTGTGTTTCGGTTTGTTAATTTGAATCACAAAGTGCTTTGGCACGACGAAGTTTATACCGGGTTTCGATCAGCAGGTTATGTAGCACCAGAAATTTGGAACGATCTAGCCCAAAATCAGCCAATTCAGATGCAACGCTTGAAGGACTACACTAGCCTAAAGCCCAATAGCAACTTCGGCGATACGCTCCATTCTCTTGTCGCTGAAGATTCTCAACATCCTCCGCTTTTCTTTATGATGACGCGCCTGTGGATGCAGGTTCTAGGCTCACCGATCCGATCGTTGTTTGGTAGCCAGATCACGGTTTTGCGATCGCTGCCAATGTTGCTGAGTCTGTTGGCGATTCCGGCGGCGTTTGCCCTCGCGTGGGAGTTGTTTCACTCAAAAGCGGCAGCCCTCTTTGCAGCCATGCTACTTGCCCTTTCACCCCTGGATGTTCTATTCGCTCAAACCGCGCGTCAATATAGCCTGCTGACAGTCGTGGTGCTGGTGAGCCAATGGTTATTAATGAGAGCATTACGCCTATCTCAACCGAAACCACAGAATCATCAGCAGTCTCAAGCCTACAGCCAATGGCAACCCTGGCTCTGGTACTCTTTTGCAGTCGCAATTGGCCTCTACACCCATCCCTTTTTTGGGTTAACAATCGCTGCCCAAATAGTGTTAGTGAGTGCCCTTTGGCTGAGCGATCGCGCTCAAACAGCGAGGGTGGTAATCAAGTTTGCTGGAGCCGTATTGCTCGCAATCGTTGCTTTTACACCCTGGTTAATTGTGATCTATCGAGGGCTAGGAAAGGTTTCAGCATCGACTGACTGGCTGAAGATTACGCCCCCTATTAAGGAATACTTTAGGCAGTGGATCCTTAACTACACGTCTCTCTTTTATGACCTTGAGCTTGGCTTAAACAATCCCCTGGATTACCTGATTCGTTTGCTGTTTATCGCCTTAATCGGGGTTGCTGTAATCTTGGTTTGCCGTCAATGCGATCGCCGCGCCTGGTTAAGCGTATTGACCATTATTTTTGTACCACTTTTGTTGTTAGCTGGGGCGGACTTAGCACTGGGTGGCAAGCGATCAACCATTGGTCGCTACCTCATCTCTAGCTATCCCGGTGTGCAGCTAGCAGTTGCTTGGCTACTAGCAACATTGTGTAGCCGAGGCTTACCTAAGCTGCGCCTTCTATACAAAAAGTCAGCTCCCTCAATCAATCGTCTGGTTATGGGTGTTACTGCCTTTAGCATCATCGCGCTTAGCACTGTTGCAAGTTTAACAGCGAGCGCCGCCGCTTTTACCTGGTGGACTAAAGACGTAAGTTACTACAATAACGAAATCGCGCAGGTGATTAACCAGACTAACTCACCTCTGATTGTGAGTGACCATGGCAACAGCTTCACCAATCTCGGAGATCTAATCTCTATAAGCTATCTCGTCAAACCAGAGGTGCCAGTTGTCTATTTTGGTGATGATCTGGATTATATTAATCGGCCTGAGTTTGCAAAGCTTCAGGTTGAGCATTCTATTATCTTCTTTCGTCCAACCAAGGCTCTACAAGATCAGTTAGAGGCAACGTTTCGCAACTTACAACCCCACTCAAAACCAGAGCTAAAACTGTGGACTCTTGCAAAGTAGCCTACTGAATCTAAACCAACAAGATGAAACGGCTAGGTTAATACAAACCTACGAATGACTATTTAATTTCTACAGCAAGGGAATTTAGTAGATGCTTTTTCACACGTAAAAAGATATTGGACAGCCTAACTTCTGACCTAGTGGGGAAGACAAACGGGTGCTTTTCTTGCAAGCTTGGAAGGCAAACATTTGCCCCTTTGAAGAAGTCTGTGAAAGAAGTAACGCTGAATCGGCTATCAGTCTGGTTTCGTTATGTGGCGATCGCGCTGCTGGTAGTTGGAATCATCTTTCGATTTGTCAATCTGAATCACAAACTGTTTTGGCACGACGAGATCTACACCGGGTTTCGCTCAGCCGGGTATGTGAGGACAGAGATTCATGATGAGCTGATCCAGACACAACCGATTCAGATGCGGCGCTTAAAAGATTTTGTCAGCCTGAAACCAAATAGCACCTACACTGATACGCTTCGCTCTCTGGCAATTGAAGACTCGCAACATCCACCGCTCTACTTTGCGCTGACCCGCCTGTGGATGCAGGTTTTCGGTTCTCCAATTCGCTGGTTTTTTGGCAGTCAGGTCACGGTTTTGCGATCGCTTCCCATGCTGCTGAGTTTGTTGGCAATTCCAGCGGCGTTTGCCCTCGCCTGGGAACTATTTCATTCAAAAACAGCTGCTCTGTTTGCCGCGATGCTGCTGGCGCTCTCACCCTTTGATGTGTTGTTTGCTCAAACCGCTCGTCAGTACAGCTTGCTGACAGTATTGGTGTTAGTCAGCCAGTGGTTATTGCTACGTGCCATGCGGTTGTCTCAGCCCCGTCCAAAAGGCTACCGGGTTTCTCCCTCTTATCAGCCCTGGCGACCCTGGCTGTGGTACTGCGTCAGCCTTGTGCTTGGTCTTTACACCCATCCTTTTTTTGGCCTAACACTAATTGCCCAAGCCGTTTTGGTAGGAGGCATCTGGTTGAGCGATCGCGCCAAACCGACTGGCCTGTTGCTCAAGTTTAGCGGGACAGTTCTAGCTTCTATCCTTGCTTTTGCGCCCTGGCTATGGGTGATCTATCGGGGTAAAGAGAGTGTTGCCGCAACAACAGGTTGGTTAAATGTGACCCCTTCGATCGGCTACTACCTTAAGTTGTGGCTGCTTAGCTTTACGTCATTATTTATTGATTTAGATTTTGGTATTACCAACCCCATCACCTTTTTGCTGCGTCTGCCATTCTTTATCCTGACTGTGGTAGGAGTGATCTTAATTTGCCTCCAGTGCGATCGCCGCGCCTGGTTAAGCGTCTTGACGATGATTTTTGTGCCATTTTTATTGCTCGCTGGGGCCGATTTTGTTTTTGGTGGGCTGCGATCGACCGTCAGCCGCTACCTAATTTCTAGCTACCCTGGGGTGCAGCTTGCTATGGCGTGGTTGCTTGCAACCTTGTGTACGAGAGGACTAGCCAAGTTGCCATCGCTCTATGAAAAGTCAACGCGCTCGATCAATCGTCAGTTACTAGGCAGCATTGCCCTCAGCCTGATTGCGATCGGTAGCATTACCAGTCTGACCGCGAGTGCTACCTCTTACACCTGGTGGAATAAGGATTTGAGCTACTTTAATGGTGCGATCGCCCGGGTGATTAACCAGACAAACGCACCATTGCTGGTCAGTGATCCAGGTGACGATTTCACTAACCTGGGAGACTTAATCTCACTCAGTTACATAGTCAGGCCAGAAATCCCCCTGGTTTACCTGGAAGGCAACCTGGAGTACCTGAACAGCCCAGAATTTACTGCGCTACAGAAGGGGCGATCGCTCGTTGTCTTTCGCCCATCTAAGCAATTGCGTAGTCTTTTAGAGGCAAAGTTTCGCAACTTGCAGCCTTATCCCAACCGGAGTCTAAAGTTATGGACGCTTTCGGAGCCATCTGCTGATCAGTTGGACTGACAGCAGCAAAGCATTGATAGTAGGGCGATCGCAAACTGACCCAGATTGTAAACCGCTCCAAGGATGCGGCTAGCAAGGTGCGATTGCCTTCTCGTCGAAGCTGGGTTGCTGTGCGATATGCCTGAAATCGCTGACTTACATCAAACTCATACACTAACCCATACAACTCGCCTTCAAAGCAGGTGCCTTGTTGCAAAGTAGAACCTAGAAAAAACCGAAAAGGGCGAATTTGACGTTCAGATATGAGACCAGCATCCATAATAGAAGTATTGCTTTACACAACAAATCTATACGTATCTTAACATCTAGTAATCTATCCGAGGGAGGTAATTCTCCTTGATTGACTCATGTGAATTAATTTTTGCTGATCTCAAACATCAATTATTTTTGCCAAACTTTATTCAATAAACCTGATGACCTTTACTTTTGATTCCTGTAATTGCTCATAGTTGGTTGCCCGCAACTCAATGGTGTCAAGTTGCCCCATCGCCAATCCGCATCCGTGTCCATACTTTGCCCGCACGCGATCGCTGGCAATGGTCAGGGCTGTACGTGAGCGCTCAACAAAGTCTTGGAGATCGTAGGCATGACCCGGTGTGAAATAGTCTTTCACAATTAGCGAAGGCGAGTAGCAAGTCTCCTGCTTACCATCGGGCCACTCAATTTGAAATCGAATTTCAGGCATAAAAATAGATCGTTGAGAGGTTGGTTAGGGAGTATTGATCGGTGAATGTTGAGAAGTAATGATGAATGTCATCCGGCTACATTTTCAGCTAGGTTGCGATCGCGCAACTGCTGATAGTGTTGCAGATGCATCTTAGCGGATGCCGCCCAGGTGTACTGTTGCAAAATTGACTGGCTTTGTTGAACGAATGCTTGCGCCTGATTGGGTTGCACACTGGCGATCATTGCCCTGGCGATCGCTGTTGGATCTTCAGGATTAACCAGCAACGCCTGTTGATCCGTGAGAAACTCCGTGAACGGTGGCTGATTTGAGGTGACAACAGGCAAACCAGCCGCGATTGCCTCCAGCACCACCAGTCCCCACCCCTCTTTTAGGGATGGAAAGACAAACGCATCCGCCAGCCGATAAAGGGCGGGCAGATCCGCATTCGCGATGACACCGGGGAGGATGAGCGATCGCCCAGGCTCAATCTCTAACTGCTTCGCCAGTTCAAAAAATTCCGTTCGATAGGGTTGGTAGTCAAACAAAGTCGCCCCTCCAGCAATCATCAGTTGCGCTTGGGGCTGCTGCTGCAATACCTGTTTGAAAGCGCGTAATAAATTGAGAGAATTTTTGCGCGGTTCAATCCCACCAACGGTCAAATAAATCGGGCCATCATGTAACTGCCAGCGCTGTTTGAGGGTTGCTTCCTCTCCTGTTTGAATGGCAGAAAAACGTTTCAGGTTAATTCCATTTAAGACGCGAGGAGCCGCGATCGCATATTCCTGCTGCAACGCTTGCTGCCAGCGATCGCTGACGCAGAGACACTGATCCACCCCCCGAATCGACCGATCCTGGCACTCGCGCAAGTACGGACTCTGATAGTCCTCAATGTGGTGAACGGTGCGGATCAGGTGAGGCAGGGGACGCATCTCGCGCAGTAGCACCAGCGCATTGGCACTCAAACAATCCTGCGCGTGAAAAAAGTCGTGGGGCAGAGGTGCCTGACTGAGATAGGTGGCAAACTCGTGAATTCGCTGCTGAATCAACGCGTCAATTTCAGCCGGAGCCGCAGTCGCCGCGATCGGAATGTACTGACAAGACAGGGAAAAATCGAATCCGCTGCCATCTTTATCCAATGCATAAACACATACGTCATGCCCCAATTGGTGCAGTGCTTCAGCTAGTTCCAATGTGTGAACTACACTGCCTCTGGGTTTGGTGGAGTAGGTGAAAAAAGCAATCCGGTAAGGAGTGGGCATACAAACTCGCGACTTAGATCGGCTGAACTTGAGAAAATCCTGTCAGTGCTTGCTGCGATAAATCCCAAAAGACGCAGGATTCTTCGAGCGATCGCAGCACCAGTTGCGGTTCGGCTTGCACCGCTCCAATCACTTCGCAAATCAGATCGTGAGCCTGAAAACTGGCTTTTACCGCTGACACATTTTCCGGATTGACACTGAGCAAAAATCCGTAACTGGGAAAGCTGACTAACCACTGCTCCAGCGCCAGTTCTGGTGGATGGGGAATCTGGTCAAGCTGCACAACGGCTCCACAACCGGATGTTTCCAGCAACATCAGCAGGGTGCCAATAATCCCGGCGTTACTGATATCCTTGCCAGCTCGACACAGCCCTGCTTCCGCCAACATCGGCAAAATTGCCAGGTTATCGCGAAGCTGCATTGGATCCGCACAGGTTGCGGCATCCCAAAAGGGGTAGTTGGGGTGGGGTATCCCGCGAAAATCACTCACCAGCAGCAGGCGATCGCCCGGTTGCGCATCAAAACTGGTAATCAAGCGCTTTGCCCGTCCCAAAATCGCCACCGAGAGGGCATTGTAAACACTGTGGCAATTGGTATGTCCGCCCACAATCGGCACCTGGTAAGCCTTGGCCGCCGCCTGCATCCCCTCCCACAGGCGATCGCAGGATTCCAGGGATTGACCCCAGAGGGTATCGACCAGGGCGATCGGGTAGCCCCCCATCGCGTAGATATCACTGACATTCACCATCACGGCTGACCAGCCCGCAAACCAGGGTTCGGCTTCGACAAACTGGGGCAGCATCCCCTCGGCAGCTAGGAGCAAGTAACCTTCCCCATCGGGAATTGCCGCACAATCATCACCGATCTCAATTGTGGCATCTGAGTTGGGCGCGATCGCACTTAAGCGGTTCGCCGCCGATTGAATATCGCACTTTTGCAGCAAACTTGGGTTTTGCCGCAGGTTTGCCACCAGCTCTGCCAAACTCACGATGCGGCTCGCTCCAGGCGTGGCATCGGTGGGCGCAACTCATTCCCACGTGGGTAGAAGTCGAGATCGGCTTGCATTAAATGGTGGGGACGCTCACAGATGGTCATTTCTTCTAGCGATCGCCAGTGCAACCGCTGAAAAAATCGGACATTTTGCAACTGCACAGTGGCGAGAAACTGCTGACAGCCCCACGTATTCGCCGTTGTCACTGCCTTGTAAATCAAGCCTTTACCGATTTGCCAACCTTTGCGAAAGTCCCGGTGAGTGCCCAGTCTGCCACCATACCAAACCCCTGGCTCAATCTCGTAGATCCGCACGACACCCACCACCTGCTGCGTTGTTGTCTCAACCGCCACAATTGGGTAAGCCATGCGGTCTAGCTCATCAACATCTTCGTGGTCAAAGAGCTGCTGCTCCTCTGAAAAGATGGCTGTCCGCAGGGCAAAGTAATCCTCTACTTCCTGGGGAGTCGTTGCCAGCTTAAAATGATACGAACTCGACATAATTCCACGACAATAAAAATAAAGTTCAGACAATCACTCAAAACACATAAAGAAGAGCATTCAGAGACATTTCAGCAGCGCTTAAGCGTAGACGAGTCCCGATTTGGTTAGCGATCGCGACCCCTAGAGATGCCCCCAATTCTAGCTTCCCACTGACTAAGGGAGATTGAGGGGGATCGATTACTCCCACATCCGCTGAAACTCGCCATTGCGATCACTCAAACTGAGCGATCGCCGAACACGCCCCACACTTTGCACACCCCGCTTTCATCTCGGTTGAGGCCATACCTGACTGACGCAGTAACGCCCCAACTTTGTCATACAACGCAAACATAAACTCACTGGGTGGGGCAGAATGATGCTCTAGCGGTGTTCCACCAATCGGCACAAACGGCACCACAAAGGGATAGACCCCAATTTGAATCAGGCGTTCTGACGTTTCTACCAATGTCTCAAACGAGTCACCTAATCCTGCTAGCAAATAAGTGCTAACCTGTCCCCAGCCAAATACTTTAACTGCTGCCTCAAACGCCTCAAAATAAAATTCCGTTGATACATCAGCTTTACCTGGCATTATCTTCGCTCGCACTTCCGGTTCAACCACTTCCAGGTGCATCCCCAGGTTGTCAACCCCGGCGGCTCGCATTCGCTCAAACCAAACAAAATCATCGGGTGGCTCACACTGCGCCTGGATCGGTAAGTCAACCTTCGCCTTAATTGCTCTGGCACATTCGGTCAGGTAGGCCGCACCCCGATCGCTCGTGTTGGGTGTTCCAGTCGTCATAATCATGTGCTTGACGCCATCTAACCGCACAGCGGCTTCAGCCACTTCAGCCAGTTGAGCTGGAGTTTTTCGCGCGATCGTGCGTCCGGCTGCAAGCGACTGACCAATCGCACAAAACTGGCAAGCCGTCTCGCGATCGGTGTAGCGCATACAGGTTTGTAGCACCGTCGTCGCCAACACATCGCGGCTGTGGAGCAGCGCAATCTTCCAGTAAGGAGTGCCGTCGGCGGTTGTCAGGCTGTAAAACTTGGGCTGCTCTGGAAAGTCAATCGACGAAAGCACTGCCCCATCCCGCTCTAAATGAAACTGTTCAGTAACAGGATCGAGCGTTGCCGTGTAGGGCGATCGCGCAGCGGTGGAATTAAACACGGGCACCATCACCGTTGTATTGTCGATTGTGATGGCTTTGTGGTCGGATGGTCCCGCTCCCCCTTTGCGCCCATGTGTCGCGAGGGAACGGTCAACTAACTGCAAACCATGAGACTGAAGTTCAGTAATTAACTGTTGCTTGTTCATTGAGCTAGGGAAGAAGGTAATCGAATCAACGGGTCAGATGCCAGACCATTGGGTGCGGGCAGGTTTTGTCATCAAATCTTTCAGCGTGCCAAGTTGTCTGCTAAAACTGCCCTTATAGTGGTCGCCAGGTAACTTAGGAGATTGGAAGAATGGGGAGCGGAAGCATTAAGTTGTCGGAGTTTGAGGCCCAATGATTGAATCCCCAATCCTTTGTAGAAATAAGGTAGTAAGGGCACCCAGTTCAAACCACAGGACACGAAGTTAAGACTCGGATGTCAGCAGCGAAGACGTGGACTCATTTGGCTCTGGAGCCAGTGCGGGTGGTTGCGAACCATTTGCTGAGGCGTGCAAAGCGGCTATAGTTTCACTGGTATTTGTGACGGAATAACGGCTCTGGTTCACGTTTAACTGCAATAGATCGGGGCGCGCATAGTGACCGACTGAATCCATCATGCGCTTACGCTTAGTCAGCAACGCAAAATCAAGATCGGCGATCGCCATCCCCTCTCCCTCGGTGATCGGTGGGCAGAGATGATTGCCTTCGGGACCAATAATAGCCGTGTGACAGCCCCCCTTCAGCACCCGCTGCAACGCCTCATCAGATGTAATTTGGGCAACCTGTTCGGGCGACAACCACCCCGTTGCATTCACGACAAAGCAGCCTGCCTCCAGCGCATGATGGCGAATCGTCACCTCAATCTGGTCAGCAAAGATTTGCCCTACCATTGAGCCGGGGAATTGAGAGCAGTGAATTTGCTCGTGGTCTGCCATCAGTGCAAACCGCGCCAAAGGGTTGTAATGCTCCCAGCAGGCGAGGGCACCCAACCGCCCCACCGCTGTATCAACGGCTGCTAGACCCGAACCATCACCCTGCCCCCACACCATGCGCTCATGATAAGTGGGCGTGATTTTCCGGCGTTTGAGCCGCAGGCTACCATCTGCATCAAAAATGAGTTGGGTGTTGTACAGCGAACCGTGATCGCGCTCATTCACCCCTAATACAACCACGACTTCATAGGAGCGTGCCGCGCGGCTGACGGCATCGGTCACTGGCCCTGGAATCACCACCGCTTCTTCGTACAGCCGCATGTGCTCTTTACCCATTAAGACTGGCGGCTGCACAAACGAGAAGTAAGGGTAGTAGGGAATAAACGTTTCCGGGAACACGACCAACTCTGCCCCCTCTGTGGCTGCTTTGGCGATCGCTTGCAGCACCTTCTCAGTTGTACCGTCGCGGCTAAACAAAACGGGACTGATTTGCACCGCTGCCGCTCGAATCTTGCGCGTGTAATCCATCGCAATGCTCCAAAGTGAGTGATGAGAAAATCGGAGATCGAGCGCCACCCAATCTCCGAAATCCGGGCGATCGCGCGTTAGACCGTCCAGGTATCCAAAATGAAAGCGTTATCCTTACGGTGCATCAAAATAATATCCAGCACGTCGAGCGGGTTGATTGGGCGAATGCCAGGAATCAGCGAAGGCTCACCGTGACCATACAGAGCTTGCAAGGCAAAGCGGCAGGCATAAACCTTGCCACCTTCAGCCATAAACTTGCTGAGGTTGTCGTTAAAGTTTTGGTGCCCCGGAAAAGCCGCATCCCCTAATTTAGGAAAGCCACGCTGCACACCCAGAGTCACCCCTGGCCCATAGAGCAGCACCGAGGTTTCAAAGCCTTTCCGCTGTAAGCGCAGGGCTTGTAACAGGTTAACTAGACCAATCGAACCTTCAAAGGCAACAGTGTGGAAGGTGACGAGGGCTTTCTCCCCTGGATCAGCCTTTACATCTGGAAAGACCTTCTCTTCATAATCAACAAAAAAATCGCCAGGTTGATGGGCGGGAGTCGTCACTTCAGGCATGGGTTTTCTCCTTGAATTGCTGAAAGCTGAGATCGTGAAGCAGCACTTAAGCTTGAGCAGGCTGCTTCAGTGCATTCAGGTTGTGTGCAGATTACGGTTTTGACAAGACTACATTTTGTATCTGTTACTACCGAAGATCAGGATCTACCGATAGTGCTAGGCTATGCGATCGCGTGACTGAAATTGGATCGACTAAATTAGAAACACCTAGTTGTTTAAACAGGTAGGCGGATCTACATCTAGTTTTTAGATGCTAATTACTTCTTCTGCGTCTGTAAAATCACGCACATTTTTAACACTGCAACGTGGTCAAATCTGACCCCTATAAAATCTGTTCACGAAAAAATCTTTCCTTCGTGTCATTCCAATTACAGAAGGGATAGGTTCGCTTGTTGGTCTCCCATCAGGAGAAGGAGTAATGCCAATTCTCTAAATCCAATTTACAGATCCTCGTAGGGGCGGTTCGCGAACCGCCCTTACAGATAATCATCTGTAGGCCAGTTTTGAAGAATTGGTATAACAGAACGCAAGAGCGGAAATTTAGGAACCTAAAAGAAACTCATTCACAATGCTCCAATCGGCGGGATGAGCAATTCTCCGACGGGCGGTAATATACTCCGCTAAATACCGAGCATCGCGTGCGATTCCCGAAAAGCGACCGGAACCCCAGGTATACAGCCAGGGCAAACCCAGAAAATATAGCCCCCGCACCGGAGTCACCCCCCGCTCATGCCCCGGATAACCCTTACCATCAAAGACTGGGACTTCAACCCAACTAAAGTCAGTCTGATACCCCGTACACCAGATCACCGTGCCAATATTGGCTGCCTCATAATCCAACTTGAGCATTGGTTCCGCTGGTTCCCAAACAGGCTGATAAGGCGCATCAACAGGCGCATTGATTTGATTTTTTTCGATAAAAGAGTCAATACTCCGCTTGATACTCTCAGCGACCTCATCCGCATGATCAAGGTTTTGTTTAAGATCATCTCTAAACTCAATCCGCGTGCCACTGATCGACTTCAATCGACCATATAATTTCATTCCTTCCAGAGCAAAATTCCGCAAGTCAATTTCACGCCCGCCATCTCGACCTGTGACATAGTGATTTGCCTTCGATCGCACCTTTTCCTTTTGGGGATGGTCGTTAATCGAGAGGTCGTAATAGCCCATTTGATCGAGCCAATCCACCACATCTTTACCACGGTAGCGACGGGGCGATCGGGGCGCACTGCCAACACAGAGATGGACCTGTTTGCCAGCCAAATGCAAATCTTCAGCAATCTGACAACCAGATTGTCCTGTGCCGACCACCAATACCGCTTTGTCAGGCAGCGACTCCGGTTTCTTATACTCTGAAGAATGAATTTGAACTATCCATTCAGGCAACCGCTCCGCCAGCTTTGGAATTTTTGGTAAGTGATAACTTCCGGCTGCGATCACCACCTGATCCGACGTGAAATCGCCAATTGAAGTAGTGACTTCAAAGACGTTTTGGGCCTCATTCTTGCGAACTTTGAGTACTTCTACCCCTTCGTGAATCGGTGGATCAAACGAGGCCGCGTAAGCTTCGATGTAGCGAACGATGTCATCTTTTTGCATAAAGCCCTGCCCATCTTCGCCCTGATAGGGGAAACCAGGCAACTGACACTGCCAGTTTGGGGTAACTAGACAAAACGAATCCCACCGCTTTGAGCGCCATGCATAACCAATCTGATTCTTCTCGAAAATGGTGTGTTCAATCCCCCGCTCTTTTAGGCAGTAGCTCATTGAGAGGCCCGCCTGACCGCCTCCCACAATAATGACCGAGTAGTGATTTTGCATTGCTGATTGCCAGTTGAGGAACGTGTTGTCACCTTACGCAGAGGTAATACTTGCTTTTGTATCTTCCATTACGAAAGGCGAAAGTCTGGCAGTTCCAACAGGTAGCGTATGAGTGGAACCTGGAAGGAGAGGGAAGAAGGGTGAAATCTCTAGCAAAATCAATAGGTAGACAGAAAAGTTGGCTATCTCTAAACATTCCCTTTCTCAGGGATTTGCAAACAAATAAGTTCCCTGTAGAGGGTCGGCATGCCAACCTTCTACCATGGGATGATATTCAACTTTCACACAAACGGATTTTGGGGGGTAACTTCTGTCAGCGATAAATTACGGATTGAGGCATCGAGTAACTGCATCGGGTGTAGGACAGGCACAATCTTGCCTTTCAGCGCCAAATGCTGGCTGATCTGCACATAACAGCCAATATTGGCCGAAGCGATCGCGGTGGCTCCTGTATTTAACAGGTTTTCAACCTTTTGTTGACCTAACTCCGCCGAGACTTCAGGTTGGAGGATGTTGTAGACTCCTGCACTGCCGCAGCACAACGCCGCATCCACAGGTTCTCGCAACGTCACCCCCGGAATTTTGCGGAGCAACTGGCGCGGCTGCACACTAATCTTTTGTCCATGCAGCATGTGACAGGCATCCTGATACACCAGAGTCAACGGTTCCGCCTGTAACGGGTTGAGCGGAGCGGTCAAGCCCACCTCTGCTAAGAACTCTTGCACATCGCGCACCTGACTGGCAAAGGCTTTTGCCTTCTCAGCATAGGCAGGGTCATCCGCCAAAATGCTGCCATATTCCTTTAAGGTGTGCCCACAGCCAGAGGCGTTAATCAACACATAATCCACATCTGCCGCCGCAAAGCTGTCAATCAGTTGCCGCGCAAGTTCCTGAGTTTGGGCTTCTCTGCCCTGGTGATGCGCGATCGCCCCACAACAGCCCTGCATTTTGGGCATTACCACTTCGCAACCATTCGCAGTCAGAACCCGCACCGTCGCATCATTCACTTCGGGGTTAAACAACCGTTGCACACAGCCCAGCAACATTCCCACGCGATAACGCTGAGTACCCACCGCCGGAACGATTTCGGGCAGGCCATCGTGAAACGCCTGGGGCGAAATGCGGGGTAGCAGCCGCTCCATTGCTGCCAGTTGAGGCGAAATCTGAGCCAAAAAGCCGAGCGATCGCACCAGTTTTTGCAGCCCTGTCTTTTGATACAGTCCTAACGGCCGCAGCAACACGCGCAACCGTTGCGGGTAGGGAAACGTCGAGAAAATCAGATTGCGGAGTAACTTTTCGGCTGGCGATCGTGGGTGGTTGCGCTCAATTTGCTGGCGGGTTGACTCAATCAACTTGTCATACCGCACACCAGAAGGGCAGGTTGTCACACAGGCAAGGCAACCCAGGCAGGTGTCAAAGTGTTGCACCGTCGTAGGCGATAGCGGAATTTCACCCTCATTCACCCCATCCATCAGGTAAATGCGGCCTCTCGGTGAGTCGGTTTCTTGCCCGATCACCCGATAGCTAGGGCACGTTGACAGGCAAAACCCACAATGCACACAGGCGTCGATTAGCTTTGGGTCGGGGGGATGCTGAGGGTCAAATTTTGGCAGGGTCGGGGGGAGATTAGCAGTCATGCGAGCAACGATTCAAAAGTAGAGTAACGGTGAAGAATTTTGATGCCTCAACTTACGAGTGGCGATCGCGATGAGGTCTACAGGTTGAACTGCTTCTATTCTCCTCTAGATTCCACCGACAAATCGCCCCGGACTCAATACCCCGTTTGGATCAAATTGTCGCTTGACTAACTGCATGACTGAAAGCGCAGTTCCGACATCACCCCAGGGGTCAAGCTGCTGCTTGATTGCAGGCGTTGCTTGCAACACGGTTAAAAAGCCATTGTGCTCCTGACAAAAACGTCGCAACGTCAATAGAAGATTAGCCTCGACTGGCTCGGTAAAAACCAATCGTCCCAAACCGCTCGCCGCATGAATCTGCCCAAACCCCTTTGGGGCAAGGCGTTCAAGTTGTTGGAACCAGAGGGTCGCACTCGCAGGCAGCACGCCTACTTTGCAGATCGTTTGATCGGGTTGGTTCGCTGCGGCCAGATGCGTTTGTAACTGCTGCCAGAGCTGAGTCTCTAAGTCTCCTGTCAATCCGATCGCCGCTAACTGGAGCGACTGGGCCAACTCCTTAACCCGCTGTACTTGCAGCGTGACACTGGGTGCGATCGCCTGAAACTTGAGCAACAGCGCAGGCACCGTCGTAGCAGCATCAGTAAGTTGACTGGCTAGCGGGGGCGAGAGCCAATCCATGGCGATCGGGGTCAAACCAGACCGCAACACCGTGCTGCGGACTTGCTCAAGGGCTGCGACCTCCCCCTGCACCAACACTGACTCCGAAGCCTCAGATTGAGGATAAACCCGAAACGTCATTTGAGTCACAATCCCCAGCGTGCCGTAAGACCCGGTAAATAGCTTCATCAGGTCGTAACCTGCGACATTTTTGACAACTCGCCCGCCCGCCTTCGCGATCAGACCATCCGCCCGCACAAACGAAATTCCCAGCAGCATGTCGCGCACTCCGCCATAACGCTGCCGCAGTGAACCCGTATCCGCCGTTGCCACAATGCCCCCTAACGTCGCCTGCTCAGCAAAGGCTGGGTCTAATGCTAAAAACTGATTGGCCTGAGCTAGTTGGTGTTGCAGATCTGCAAAGCGCACGCCTGCCTCCGCCGTAATGGTCAAGTCGCCGATCGCATGGTCAATCAACCGATTCAACCGGGCAGTACTCACCAGCAAATCGGCAGCTTGAATCAAGCCTCCCCAGGTCAGCTTACTGCCTGCGCCACAGGGCAAAACGCGCCAACCCTGTTTATAAGCACAGGTCATGACTTCGGCCAGCTTTTCCGCCGAGTCGGGGAACACGATCGCCTGTGGCGGCTGCAACCCTGCTCCCATTGCCCTCGCGATCGCCTGGCTCCATTTTGGGTCGGCTTGCTCAAGCGTTTTTACTGACTCAGCACCCGCGATCGCTTCCAGTTCTTGCCAATTGATCGGGCTGATAGAGAGACTTTGGTGCATTTCGATCTCGCGTTCCCACATTTCCCCCTGATCATACGCCTTTCGGCTGATAAAACTGCCGATGACAAGTCTGACCGTGGAAGAATAGAATAAATAGTCATTTTCGGCGTATCTGCATACCAGGTTGCTTCTCAGTGCATGAAAAAGATTTTGGTGATTGAGGATAGTCTGAGTATTCGTGAGTCAACAATCGATCTGCTACGGCTGCATGGCTTTGACGCGATCGCTGCTGAAAATGGTAAACAGGGGATTCAAATCGCTCAAACTTACCTGCCAAATCTGATTTTGTGCGATGTGATGATGCCTGAAATCGATGGCTATGGCGTTCTTACTGCGCTACGCAAGCATCCTAAAACGGCTGCCATTCCCTTTATCTTCATCACGGCTCGCTCTGCTAAAGCTGATGTTCGGCAGGGGATGGAGCTAGGCGCGGATGATTACCTGACCAAACCCTATACAGCAGAGGAGTTGCTGAAGGCGATCACCAGTCGGTTTGAGAAACAATCGGTCTTACAAACGCAATCTCAGCGCCAGCTTGACGATTTGCGTAACAGCATCGCGATGTCGCTGCCCCATGAGCTACGCACTCCACTCCACGGCATTATGGGGCTGGCCGAAGTCCTGATGGAAGACCATCAACACATCTCTAGCGCTGAGATCTATGAGATGGCGCAGGGCATTCACCAATCTGCCGAGCGGCTTTACCGCCTGATTCAAAACTTTTTGCTTTATGCCGAGTTAGAGATGACGCTCTACGACTCTGAGCGGCAAGCCGCTTACACCAGCTACGAAACCCACTATCCCCAGGTGTTAATTGCTAACATCGCCACAAAAATTGCTGAACAGGCTAACCGTACTAAAGACCTACGCCTCAATTTGCAAAATCAGGCGATTCGGTTTGGCGATATTCACCTGAAAAAAGTGATCGAAGAATTGGTCAGTAACGCCTTTAAGTTTTCTGAGGCAGACACACCAGTGACGCTGACCAGCATGGCAACTGACACAGGTTATACGCTTTACATCAGCGATCGCGGACGGGGCATGACCGCCCAACAAATCGCGCAACTGGGGGCTTACGTGCAGTTTGAGCGTGACTTTTATGAGCAGCAGGGTTCTGGATTGGGGATTGCGATCGCCAAGCGGTTGGTAGAGCTGCACAAGGGGCAATTTTCGATTGATAGTGACCCTGGGCATCAAACAATTGTCTGCCTCAAGTTACAACCCATTTAAGCTGCCTGGTAGCGATCGCGATTCTGTTGCTAAACTGATGATCGACTTTTGATGGGTTCTTATGAATAAACGCCATACGATCGATTCCAGTCAACTGCTGCGTCGGGCCGATGATCTGATCTCAGCCGCTTCTAACCGCTATCGGATTACGGTGCAGGTTGCAAACCGAGCCAAGCGACGTCGATTTGACGATTTTGAAGGCATGGATGACATCAATATGAAACCCGTGATGCGGGCCATTATTGAGATGTCGGACGAGCTAACTCAACCTGAAATCATTGGCGACTAGGTGTACCTCCGCCTTTTAAGGCTGAAGGGTTAAGCACGATGCAATCTTTGGGGAGGGGTTTGGCATTGCCAAACCCTTACAGCAAGGAAGTTGTGCAAATTATTTGAGTTACCTTTTGGCAAAGAAATTTTATGAGGCTATCGGGGTAAGAGACTCATCCTAATTGACTCGTTTAATTTCTCTTGAGAATAAATTGTAACTTCCTCAAATCGGTTCAAGGGGTCACTGTGACGTGTGAGTGAGTGAAATCATGAGAAGCTGGCGACGGTTTACTACATTTTGGGTCGGTCTGCTGTTTAGCTTCAGCTTGACAGGACTGTTGGTTCATCCATCGCTTCAGCTGGGTGGAGCTACGCCTGCGATCGCCCAAAATCGGGTTCAGCTCGATCAGGCTTGGCGCTCAGTCTACCAGCAGTTGCCCGATATTCCTAAAGAAAATCAGTACATCAGCGCTGAAACCAACCAGGTTGATGAGAATGACACATTGGTTGGTCGCTTGATCCGCTATCACCTCTATGAAAAGCAACGCCCCCCCTTCTTTCGGCTTGACTGGAAGCTAACCCTGGCGGACTACTTGGGGGTAAATGAGCTAATGGAGCCGACTACCTATCCGAGTGCGAAGCAGCTCAAGATCAATCCAATGGAAGGCGATATTGCTGCGATTAAACGACTCAATCGCGCTCAACGAAATGCTTTAGTGCAGGCGCTCACCGATGCTTTTAGCAGCGTCAGACCCGCTCAGTTTCAGGACAACTCACCCACAGCGAAGCCCACTGCAACTCCCAAGGCTCCCAGTGTAAAAGGCCCCGGAGGGGCAGATTTATTGCGGCCATGACGGGTAAGCTATACCGCAGCGGGACAGGTTGGCGCTTTGGTAGCGACCCAGCCGCAACTCCGTTTACAGGTTTGGTCGGCGCAGAGGATTGGGCGATCGAGCTAACCAGTGAAGAACTTGAGGACTTTTGCCGCTTGTTCCAACAACTAGCGGAAACAATGCAGGCAATGGCCGCCGAGCTAATGCCCGAAGAAGCGATCGCCTGCGAACTCGAAACCGACCGGATCTGGCTGGAAGCCTCCGGTTTTCCCGATGCTTACCGCCTCCACTTGATCGTCTCGACCGGACGCCGGGCCGAAGGCGAGTGGAGTGCTGAAGCAGTTCCAGACTTACTTCAAGCGGTGCGATCGCGCCAGGTCTTCTGACATCGCTCTAACCAGGGCTATGCAGAGGTCTTCTTGCGAGTCGTTGGCGTTGTTGACTTTTTCGCGGCTGATTTTGCCGTTGTCTTGCGGGTAGTGGTCTTTTTAGCAGTGGTCTTTTTGGCAGTAGTAGTCTTCTCAGCCGTCTCTTTAGCCGCGCTGGTTGATTTGCGCGACTTGGTTTTCTTGGTGCTGGCTTTCTCAGCGAGAGCTGCTACCGCCTGCTCTAGCGTGATTGACTCGACCGTCTGACCCTCTGGCAACGACGCATTCACCTTGCCATGCTTGATGTAATGACCGTAGGGGCCATTGTAAACATTGACGGGTTCCCCATCGTCAGGGTGAGCGCCCAACTCCCGCAAGGGTTTCGCCGCCGCCCGTCGCCCACGACCCGATTTCGGCTCTGCCAAAAGTGCTAAGGCTCGTTCCAGGGTGATGGTCAAAACATCATCGTCACCTTTGAGCGATCGATAATCCTTACCATCTTTACCCTGGTCATGCACGATATAAGGACCAAAGCGGCCTAAACTTGCCTGAATTCGTGCCCCCGTCTCAGGGTGAACGCCCAGCGTACGTGGCAGAGCCAACAAGCCAACCGCCATCTCCATCGAGACGTTCTCCGGCTTCACGCCCTTGGGTAGCGAAGCGCGCTTTGGCTTCGGATTTTCTTCCGTCACTTCGCCGAGTTGCACATAAGGCCCGTAAGCCCCAATCAAAACGTAAATTGGCTCCCCATTCTCAGGGTGAAATCCGAGTTTGTCAGGCCCCTCTGTCTTTTGCTTCAGCAGCAACTCAACTTGACCCGCATCCAGATCTGAAGGCGTCAGGTCTTTGGGAATGTTGGCCTTGACCGTTTCATCCCCATTTTCAGCTTCGATATAAGCGCCGTAGCGACCAATGCGCACTTTGGCATCAATACCTTGCAGGTCAACGGTGCGAGCCTGGTTGGGATCAATCTGACTTTCTTGCTCTTTTACCTGAGTTTCTAGACCCTCATCTCCCAGATAAAACTCCTTTAGGTAAGGCAACCAGTTGACTTCTCCGGTCGAGATGTCATCCAGTGTTTCTTCCATGCGGGCGGTAAAGCTGGTATCAACCAGGTCAGGGAAGTAGTTCTCTAACAAAGAGGTCACTGCAAAGGCTGTAAAGGTTGGCACCAGCGAATTGTTGGTCATCTGAGCGTAGCCGCGATCGATGATGGTGCCAATAATGCTGGCGTAGGTACTGGGCCGACCGATCCCTTCACTCTCCAGCATTTTGACCAGAGATGCTTCAGTAAAGCGGGCGGGTGGCTGAGTTTCGTGCCCGATCGCATCCAAATCAACACAGTTTGGTGTATCCCCGACTTGCATCGGCGGCAGAATGACTTCCTGATCTTCGATCGCCGCATCGGGGTCATCCGAACCCTCAACATAGGCCCGGAAGAAGCCAGGAAAGTCAATCCGTTTACCCGTCGCACGAAATCCGGCATCCTCAACCTGAATCTGGACGGTGATATTGGTTTGGCGAGCTTCTGCCATCTGGGTTGCGACCGTCCGCTTCCAGATCAGGTCATAGAGACGAAACTCCCGATCCCTCAGTCCGGTTTGTTGGGGCGTGCGAAAGGTGCTACCCGCCGGACGAATTGCCTCGTGAGCCTCTTGCGCACCCTTGCTCTTGGTGGAGTACTGTCGGGGTTGGGGGCTGAGGTAGTTAGTGCCATACATCGCCTCAACACAGCTCCGCGCTGCCGCCACAGCCTGCTGCGATAGGTGAACCGAGTCCGTACGCATGTAGGTGATGTAGCCTTGCTCATACAGGCTTTGCGCAACCCGCATCGTGTCTCGTGCTGACAGACCCAGTTTGCGGTTGGCCTCTTGCTGCAAAGTCGAGGTGGTGAAGGGAGGCGCTGGCTTACGGGTTGTGGGTCGTTCTTCCAGGTTGGTCACTGTCCAGGCGCGATCGCGAATCCGATCAGCCAGACTGCGGGCCTCTGCTTCCCCTAACAGCACCACATTGCGGCCTTCAATCACACGCCCAGTCGCTTCATCAAAGTCACTACCCATAGCGACCTTGACACCACCGACTGTGACCAGCTTGGCTTCAAAAGTTTGACGTTCTTGTTTTTTCCCTTTGCCGCTTTGAGCCTGGGTTTCTAGTTCTGCTTTGAGATCCCAGTAGCTCCCTTTTTTGAAAGCACGCCGCTCCCGTTCACGGGCAACCAGCAGACGCACCGCAACCGACTGCACGCGTCCGGCTGATAAACCAAACGCAATCTTCTTCCACAGCAGCGGTGACAGGGTATAACCCACTAACCGATCCAAAATACGGCGGGTTTCTTGGGCGCGAACCAGTTGTTGATCGACCTCACGACAGTTTTGGATTGCTTCTTGAATCGCCTCTTCCGTAATTTCGTGAAACACCATCCGCTTGATTGGCACCTTTGGCTGCAACACCTGCAACAAGTGCCAGCTAATGCTTTCACCCTCGCGGTCTTCGTCAGTCGCCAGAATCAATTCATCGGCTGCCTTAAGTGCCTCTTTCAGCTCCTTAACGACCTTTTTCTTATCTTGTGGAATCACGTAGAGCGGCTCAAAGTTGCTCTCAACATTGACCCCCAGCTGCGCCCATTTTTCAGCTTTGACACTCGCCGGAATCTCACTTGCCGACTGGGGCAAATCGCGTACGTGCCCCATGGACGCTTCAACGCGGTAATCCCGTGGCAGGTAGTTGCGAATCGTTTTTGCTTTTGTGGGAGATTCGACAATTACAAGCTTTGACATGGTGGTTTGTCTCGAAACAGAAGGGGCAATGGGTAGATTTAGTGAACGAAATGAATGGATGGCATTACTTGATCTCTTCTTATCGTCAATATTGAATCTACTATCAGGAGTTAACAAAAGTTCCCAATTTGAGAATTTTCACTCAAAGAGAATACAAACTTACCGCGAGCGGTGCGATCGCTGCTCTTTTAAAGAAACCTCAAAAAGACCTAACGCAAACACCTCATAAGTCAGGTTATGGCAGAAAAAAGGCAAAACTGCCAACTAAATCTGATGATTAACATAGAAAAAATCCTGTCTCTCTTTCTCAGTGTTACGGTAGATTGCAATGTAGAATCCAGTTTAGAAACATTTTGCAATTTCATCGCCTTGCCACAGGTATGGTTTTGCTTTAACGTCAGTCGTAACACATCGAGGCTCAATGCATGGATTTTGCTAGTCTTGCCGCCCAACTTAATACAGGCGTGATCGCCCCTGAGTTGATCGTCATAGGGACGTTGCTACTCGTCTTAGTGGGGGATTTAATCGTTGGGCGCACAGCGTCTACCCGCTGGACTCCCTACATCGCGATCGCGGGCTTGCTAGTGTCAGTTGGGGCACTTTACTTTCAGTGGGATGCCACCGATACTGTTTCCTTCCTAGGCAGCTTTAACGGTGATGCTCTCAGTATTGTATTCCGTGGCATTATTGCGCTGTCAGCCGCCGTTACGATCTTGATGTCGGTGCGCTACATCGAGCAGTCAGGCACAGCCCTAGCAGAATTTATTGTAATTTTGCTGACTGCCACGGTCGGCGGCATGTTTCTCTCTGGGGCCGACGAACTCGTAATGATTTTCGTTTCTCTGGAGACATTAAGTATTTCTTCGTACCTATTAACGGGTTATACCAAGCGGGATCCTCGTTCAAACGAAGCCGCGCTTAAGTATCTGCTAATTGGTGCGTCTAGCTCTGCCATTTTTCTCTATGGTTTATCCCTGCTGTATGGTCTGTCGGGCGGTCAAACCCAATTGGGCCAAATTGCCGATACTATTGCTGCAACTGGGTTAGACCAGTCAATTGGTTTAGTCATTGCGCTCGTCTTCGTAATCGCGGGGATCGCGTTCAAAATTGCGGCGGTTCCGTTCCATCAGTGGACACCGGACGTTTACGAAGGTTCTCCTACACCTGTTGTGGCGTTCCTCTCGGTTGGCTCAAAGGCCGCAGGTTTTGCTCTGGCTGTACGGTTGCTGGTGACGGCCTTTCCTCTGCTTAACGACCAGTGGCGTTTTGTGTTAACAGCTCTGGCGATTTTGAGCATGATTTTGGGGAACGTGGTGGCATTGGCTCAAACCAGCATGAAGCGGATGTTGGCTTACTCCTCGATTGGTCAAGCTGGCTTCGTGATGATTGGTTTGGTGATTGGCACCGATGCGGGTTACTCAGCCATGCTGTTTTACCTGCTGGTTTACCTGTTTATGAACCTGGGCGCGTTTACCTGCGTCATTCTCTTCTCACTGAGAACTGGGACTGATCAAATCAGTGAATATGCGGGGCTTTACCAAAAAGATCCACTCCTGACTCTGGCACTCAGTGTTTGCTTGCTGTCTCTTGGTGGTATTCCGCCATTGGCAGGCTTCTTCGGAAAAATCTACTTGTTCTGGGCTGGTTGGCAGGCTGGGGCTTACGGTCTGGTGTTGCTTGGTCTGGTAACGAGTGTTATCTCGATTTACTACTACATTCGTGTGGTCAAGATGATGGTCGTGAAAGAGCCGCACGAAATGTCAGACGTTGTGAAAAATTATCCAGCTCCTAATTGGAATCTGGTCGGTATGCGGCCGTTGCAAGTGGGCTTGATTGTGTCGCTGATTGCAACCTCTCTCGCAGGCATTCTCTCGAACCCTCTGTTTAATCTGGTGAATGGAGCGGTTGAGAAGACCCCAATTTTGCAAGCGGCGATCGCGGCTCGCAAATCGGTAGCAACTGACCTTAAGCTACAAAAAGCACCTCGTCTCACCGTAAGTTCACTGAAGTAGTAAGGTGCGATCGCGGCTCAATCAGCGGATCCATCAGCTATTTTTGATAGTCTCTACCATTACAAATTTCTGAGTTAGCGCTGAATTTCAGCGCTAATTTTCTTTTGAGGAGCTATAAATACTTCTATAAACGTTCGATGAAGCAACCCTCCGCAATATTGAAGCTTCTATAAATGTCGAACTTCATTAAGTTCTCCTTGCCTGCTATTTAACCCGTCTTAACTTACACCTCCTAGGCTCTACATTGTCCGTGTATTTACGGGACGATCTGTTTCTTTGTTACACGCAAAGAAATTACTGGGTTTACCGCTTAATTCTTCTTTCAGTGTGGACAAACCTTACTTGTCCGCCATGTTTTGTTGAGGAAATTTTGCCGTTTTGCTTTTCTTATTCCTTACAGTAGTGAACCAATGAAAAACTCTACTTCTCAGAGCTTTGGCTTGTCTCAACTTCGGCGTTACTTACTTGCCTCAACGTTGACGCTAAGCAGCATCCTGCTCCCCGCAAGCGCCCAAGCATTTACCCTCAACTTGCTACACTTCAGCGATGGCGAGTCCTCTTTACTGCCCCGCACCGGAGAGGTTGCACCCGCAACTCAACCCCCCTCAAGCTTTAACTACAGTGGAGTAGCCCTGTTTGCCGATCTAATTGATCGCCAGCGCAACGCTAGCTCTACTGACTTTGACCTGCTTGTCACAGCGGGTGATAACTTCTTGGCCGGGGTGCAGTTTGAAGCAAGTTTGAGCCTTCCCACAGGGCAAGAGTTTTATGACACTACCGCGCTTGAGCTATTCAACATTGACGTTGGTGGCATCGGCAACCACGAGTTTGACTTTGGTCCCGATGTTTTGGCTCGGTTTATCGATCCTGAAGGCGATGGTGTGGGCTTCCGACCATTCGTTTCATCTAACCTGGTCATTCCCGATGAAAGCCCTCTCAAGAGCTTGATTCAACCCAGCACTGTGATCACTAAAACAGTCAACGGGGTTGAAGAACGCGTGGGCGTTGTGGGTGTTACCACGCCTTTACTGCGATCGATCTCTAGCCCTGGCAACATTCAGACGATTGGCGACACCTCGACTAATCCTAATTTTCAACAATTGGTTGAACGGGTCCAGGCTGAGGTGGATAACCTGACCGCTCAAGGAATCGACAAGGTCGTTTTGGTTTCGCACCTGCAAGACATCAACGAAGAGCGAGTTCTTGCAACTCGGCTAAACAACGTCGATGTGATTGTCGCGGCTGGAAGCGACACCCGTTTGGCAAATGAAGATGATCCGATTTTGCCTTTAGCCGGTGAAGCCCGAGTTCCCTCTTACCCTTTGATTTTTGACTCAGCAACTGGACAGCAGGTTGACAGTCTGTCCGCTGTAACAGGCACGCCGACTCTGATTGTTTCGACGGATGGCGAGTATAAGTATCTCGGTAATTTGCAAGTTGAGTTTACCAATGGCGCGATTTCAAGCATTCTAGAGCCAGGTTCGGGGCCAAAGCGCAACGCTGACTTAGATGGTTTAACCCCGCGCGCTGATCTGGTGAGCCAGGTGCAAGAACCTGTTGCAGCCTTTGTGGAAAGTCTTCGCTCCACAGTGATTGCTCAAACAAATGTGCCGCTGGATAGCGTGCGGACGAATGTGCGAGCCAGAAGTACCTTTGGTGGTAGTTTGATTGCTGACGCGATTCGGGATGCGGCGATCGACCAGGCAACGGCTCAAGGGCTTGACGCTAGCAAGATTCTGGTTGGCATTCAAAACGGGGGTGGTATTCGTAACGATCGCCAATTTGCTCCTGGTGACAACATCACCGCTTTCGATACCTTTGACGTATTGCCCTTCCTCAACTTTGTCACGGTTGTGCAAGATGTAACAGGTAACGAATTGCTCAGCATCTTGGAGCGATCGGTGTCCTCTCTATCAGCACCTGATGTAGGTGGTGGTGGTCAGTTTTTGCAACTGTCGGGCTTAGAAGTCGTCTATGATGTGACCCAACCTGCCCAAGCGATTACAGCGGATGGTGTCATTACTTCACTCGGCTCGCGCATTCAAAGCATCTTCTTGGCTCCTGGCAACGATCGCACCGGACAGTTCATCTACGATGTCAGCAAAGGCGGTTTCCAACTGCCTTCTAACCAGGCGTTGTTTGACTTAGCAACGATTGACTTCACCGCGCGAGGTGGCGACAATTTTGCCGCTCTAGCCGCAATTCCTGACAGTCGCAAGACAATTTTAGGGCTGACCTACCAACAGGCGCTCGAAAATTACCTCACCGAAAACTTGCAAGGTGTGGTGGATGCACTCGATATTCCTAATGGTGAAGGTGTGCGTGTGCGTGACATCACGGCGCTGGTTGCACCGCCAACTAACGAAGTTATCATTGTGCAGCCCATCCCTGAACCGACCACGATCGCAGGCGTTATCTTCGCTGGGGCAGGTTTAGTCCGACTCAAGCGGCGATCGAAACAAAACCAGGCTTAAACTTTTAACTTCGACTAGAACGACAAATCTAAAAGAGGATTTAGGCAACTGAATCCTCTTTTTCTTAAATTACGCAACCACCTCCTGCTAATGCGTTGTCTGAGTCCTCTACTGCCCAAGTTGCTGCAGTGGCCAAGGCGTATGGATTAAATCAGATCGGATATTTTTCGGTCGAAAGGGGCGAACGGTCGGATAGCTTTCGGCAATAGCCTTTCGGCATGGCTGCGCTAGGGCTACACCAACACCCGTCCCAAAAAGTATTCCATTTCCAAAACGCGCCAAGCAACATCAATCGCGTTAACCAGAGCCAATATTGGACTTTATACCTCCATCAATTAAGAGCGGTCTTTAATGATTTCTCTCCTAGGGATGAGAGGAATTAGACGTGATTTCTATCATCTTCTAGATTAGAAGCCCTCTTAAACTACTGTAAAAATAAATACAGAAATTGAGTTTTCGGTCAGAAGTAAAGCATGAATTCAATTCAGCTTTGACTGACTAACTTAAGGGACTTATGTATTTTTCGAGGAGAAAAAGTCATGCGATTTATCAATATTCTGCGACCTGTTCGCGTTTTGATTGTTGCTTTTATTTGCACCATTTTGTTTGTTACTAATTCGTTGCCTGCGCTTGCTGACACCTACCGCAGCCAGCCCACTGAAGGCGAAGCTCAGTTGAAGGAAACTTACCGCAACTCTGAAAGGACGTTGCAAAATCCGCCTAAAGATCTGAAAGAAGCTGCAAAGCGTTCAAATGAAGGTCTGAACGAAGTGCAAGGTGATGCTGACATCGACAAGATGGAATACTCTGAAAAAGGTGTTGCAATCAAAGACAAGATCGAAAAGGCATTAGAGAAAGTGACGAAGTAGCGATCGCGTCTTAGCAATAGCATGCCTATTTATGGATGAGGTTGAGTGAAAAGTTTTTTGCAGGAAACTCTTTTCATCAAGTAGGAAGATTGCCTTAGCATTTCTAAACGATTTCTGATAGAAGAACCGGGGGCTGATGTTAGCACACGCTATACAGATGCCCCCTTAATCATGTTTATTTAAGCTGCAACGGGTACGGCTGCTTGGGTACCTAAAAAACGACCCACAGCGGCCGCTATTGGCTCAAGGCTGTGGGTTAGTTGAATCATGTCTTCAATCGAGAGGGCTTGACGGGCATCGGAAACCGACTTTTCGGGTTCGGGATGACATTCAATAATGAGGCCATCTGCACCCGCTGCGATCGCGGCACGGGCCAGGTCGGCAATCAGCTCACGCTTACCTGCCGCATGGCTGGGGTCAACAATCACAGGCAGATGAGTCAGTTGTCTGAGTGCGACCACTGCGCCTAAGTCTAAAACGTTGCGAGTGTAAGTATCAAAGCTCCGAATTCCGCGTTCGCACAGCACGACATTGGGGTTGCCATGCGCCAAAATGTACTCGGCTGCCATGACAAATTCTTCGATTGTGGCGGCTAAGCCACGCTTTAACAGAATCGGTTTATCTACTTCACCCAATGCTTTCAACAAATCAAAATTTTGCATGTTGCGGCTGCCGACTTGCAGCATATCGGCGTGTTGAGCGATCGCCTCAATTTGAGAGATAGCCATCACTTCAGTGACGATGGGCATACCATAGCGCGATCGCGCCGATGCCAAAATTTCTAACCCTTCAACCCCTAACCCCTGGAAGCTATAGGGTGACGTGCGGGGCTTGTAAACTCCACCGCGCAAAGCGTGAACGGGCGCTTGAGACAGGCGACGAGCGATCGTGTCGATCTGCTGTTGATTTTCGACGGTGCAGGGGCCACCAATCACAACGACTGACTTATCACCGATCGCAACGTCAACGGACAAATTCACAACTGTGCGATGGTTTGCATGTTGCTTGAGTGATAGTTTTGCCTCTTTCATGGTTCCTCTCTTTTTGAGAATGTCGTTGATTTGTGTTTGAGCAATAAAAAAGCCCGGAGTTGGATCCGGGCTTTGGTGAAACTTGCGCGTGCCAACCTTACCCGGTGTTTATGCCGATAAAAAAGTAAAAACCGTAAAGCCAGGAAGTCAGAAATAGCATTGAAGTCACGCGGGGGGTAAGGTTTTTTCAGATTTAAGCCATTAAAAAGCCGCAGGGTTAATTCTGCGGCTCACCAAGAGTAGATAGCAAAAAATGCCGTCACCCCTGGTGAACCGGAAAATACCAAAAATAAAAGTAGCGAGTGCTGTGAGTCATGCGGATGCCGACAAAGAAAGTTGCAGTTGATCTAGAAGCTAACAAACTTACTCAAGCTCCGTCAAGAGGGAACGTTTTACTTGGTCAAAGTATGAAGATAAAGTAAAGATGAAACCGTATTTTCTCTTTACTTTTCAAAAGCGAAAGCTTCTTTTTACGGCTTTGCAACAAAATACTTTCTAGTATTGCGGAGATAACATATATAAACGTGAAGGATCTATGAGTATTGTTATTTATAGCAAATAAAAAGCTCTTTGCTCAGTGAATCTACGTGTCGTCTCTGATTTGGCTCAGAATTTCAAAAGTCGAGCTGAAACCTTTCTCAGGTTTAGTTTAAGAAGCTACTGAGCATAATTCCTTAAAGTTGGTTAAATTCAAGAAAGTGGAGATAAACTCAGTATTTATATTGAGATCCGTAAGAAGAATGTTAATTTTTCATCAAGAAGGCTGGGTAATTTCCCGGTAATTACCACGAAAGTAGAAAATATCGCGTCAGTAGTATTACTGTGCAAATCTTCAATTTGCCACTATGATTCCATTATGAGAACCCAATAATCCTTATGAGCAGGTTCAGTACAGTAGTTATGGTTTGTTTGGCGGTGGTGGTTCCACTGCTGATTACTACTGATGCTGTGGCCGCTTCGTCGCAAGTTGGAAGTGGCTTTGCTACTGTTGAGCCTTCTGCTTCTATGGCCGCAACAAATTGGAAGCTAGCTTCCTACAAGCCGCCTAAGAAACCACCACCAAAGCGCTCTACTGGTACTGGAACGCGATAATAGTTTAGGGCTTAATTTCTCTTAAGACAAAATATTTTTTGTAGAGCCGTTAAACTGAATTCTTTGGAATTTCTTTTTGCGGTTTTTGTGTTTTAAATAGTCGTTTGCAGCGTCTACAGAAGGATTTTTACCTGCAAGTAATTCGTCGTCTTGCAGTCTCGCGTATCGTTTAGGATGAGAAAGCTGATTCTAACTGCGATCGCTCAATGGCTCAATCTCGCCTCAAGAAGTTGGGGGCTTATCTCCGCCCGCATCTAACTAAAGCCAGTCTCGGTATTTTTGCACTGCTGATCGTGAACGGCTTGGGGGTTTATATTCCCTTGCTGATCAAAGACGCGATCGACCGTTTGCAAGTAGCATTCAGCTTTGACCAGATTCTGTTTTACGTGGTCTTGATGCTGGTATTGGCATCGGTGATGTGGTTTGTCCGCATGATTTCGCGAATTTTGCTGTTTGGGGTCGGGCGACAGGTTGAGTTTGATCTTAAGCAAAAGCTGTTTACACATTTACTTCGACAAGAACCCGCTTACTTTGCTGCAAATACCATTGGTGACTTAATTAACCGAGCCACCAGCGATGTCGATAATATTCGGCGGTTATTGGGGTTTGCGGTTTTGAGTTTGGCAAACACGATTTTTGCCTATGGTTTGACCTTGCCTTTTATGCTGGCGATTAGCTGGAAACTCAGCCTCTTAGCGTTGGCCGTTTACCCGGTCATGTTGGTACTGGTGCAGTTGTTTAGTGACAAGCTGCGAAACCAGCAAAATGCTGTTCAAGAAGAACTTTCAAGCGTGAGTGAGCTGATTCAAGAAGACTTGAGTGGCATTGCCCTGATCAAGATTTACGCGCAAGAGGAAAACGAACGGCAAGCCTTTCAGCATCTAAATCAGCGCTTGCTCGACGTTAATTTAGAGTTAGCCAAAACGCGAAACGTGCTGTTTCCCATTTTGCGGGGCTTATCAAGTATTAGTTTGTTGTTGCTGCTGTGGTTTGGGGTGGGTGATATCGGCAGAGGCAGCATTTCGGTAGGTGGTTTTATCACCTTGCTGATTTATGTAGAGCGACTGGCATTTCCAACGGCGTTACTGGGCTTTACGATCACGGCTTATCAACGGGGTGAAGTAAGTATTGACCGAATCGAGGCGATTCTATCGGTTGAACCACGCATTCAAGACAAACCCAATGCGATCGCCCTTGACCGCAACCAGGTACGGGGTAGTATTCAGGCGCAAGACCTGAACTTTACCTATCCCGGTGCGTTGGTGGATGGGCAACCGCTCAAACCAGCTTTAGATCACGTGAATTTCACGATCTCACCGCAAGAAACAGTCGCGATCGTGGGGTCGATTGGCTCTGGTAAATCCACGTTGGCAAACGCGATTCCCCGCTTGTTGGAGATCGCACCAAGACAGCTATTTATCGATGGATATGACATCACAGACTTGCGCTTACAAGATTTGCGCGGCGCGATCGCCTATGTCCCCCAAGAAAGCTTTTTGTTTAGCACGTCGATCAAAAACAATATTCGCTACGGCAACCCCACTGCCGATGAGATGAGCGTGATCCATGCGGCCAAACAAGCTCAGATACATACTGAAATTCTCAACTTTCCACAGCAATATCAAACCATTGTGGGTGAGCGGGGCATTACTCTATCCGGTGGGCAGCGGCAGCGCACCGCGTTGGCACGAGCCTTACTAATCGATGCGCCGATTTTGATTCTGGATGATGCCCTCTCTAGCGTTGACAACCAAACAGCAACCCAAATTCTTAAGAACCTCTCAGAGGGAACCGATCGCAAAACGGTGATCTTTATTTCGCACCAGCTTTCGGCAGCAGCAATGGCCGATCGCATTTTTGTGATGGATCAAGGCGCGATCGCGCAGGTTGGCACCCATGCTGAGTTACTGGCTCAAGCAGGGTTATATCAAGAGCTGTGGAATCAAAATCAGCTCGAAGAAGTCTTGCAGTAGTTGTGACGAGTTAACCTTTTCAAGTCAGCGCCAATGCTGAATAGCTTTATTTTTCTACTCCGTTTTTTCACACGCTGCCAAACCGAGAAACTCGTGGAAGAAGAATAATGAGTGATAGCCAGAAGACAATGAAATGGATCAGACGCAGGCGATGAATTGAGGAATTTACATCTCTCGAAGGAGACAGGATAACGAAAAAGTTGGGGATATTTACACAAAAATCGTACAAATGTACTAAATTAGGGAAGAAGTAGTATAAAAATACTAACATCTTCCTTGAGTTGACTCCCCCAGCTATGGAAAATCCCCCTGCCCGCAATCGTTCACGCAAATTAGCTGCATCTACTCCCCAGCCATCAGAGGTCACTCCTTACCGGGCTGAAGATGGCAAAGTGATTGCCGGAAAAGATGATGTGCAACTGGCTAACTCTCGAAAAGAGGTTGCTGGTGAGGCTCACGCGGTTGAGTTAGCACCCTCTGCTGCGATCGTTCCTGATCGGAGAAGTGCTGCTAAGCGCAAGTCTCCGGCAACTTTTCGGCGTTTGTGGGAGGTGAAACAAGCGCGGGAAATTCAACTGACTTATTTGCAGGCACAAGCACAGCAAATTAATCAGGCGCTATCTGAGCGTCAACAAAAACGGGTGCAGGCCGGGCATGTAGCAGTTTCAAATGGTGATGCGAGAGCACGAGTTTCGCTAGCAGGTCACACTGCTCAATCGTCCAGGCCGAGTGTTTTCTCATCTCATCCAGAATCCACTGCCATGCATTCCTACGACGATAATGATGCAGCCCTGCAAGCTGAAATGAACCGGATCAATCAGCTGCTAGCCAAACTGCAAGTCGATATTCAAGATGGTGAGCAGGCTTTGACCGCCATGCAAGAAGGTCGCTTTGACCTTAACCGAGTGCCCTCTAGCTTGTTGCGCCAGATTACAAACCCTGCCGAACAAGAACCTCACTCTGGCGTTGCAGCCTTCTCTGAGGCAGCTCCAACTCCTCCTCCTGGCGCGGCGATGCCACTGAACGAGGCTCATTGGCAAAAAGCCGAGCAAGAAGCGCGTCAAACAGCTGAGGCTTTACGTTACCTGGCAGGCCGCGATCGCCCCTTACCGCCACCCCCAGCTGAAGCCACTCCTCCCAGGCAACCTCTGCCCCAATCAGCGCGGTCAACAACGGCTCCGCCCCGGCGATCGCCCACCTCTGCCAGTCGTCGATTGGCGCAATCCGTTTTTGACAAGTTGGGTGATGCCTTGTTGTGGATTGTGGCAGCAGCAGCGGCTAGAGTTGCCATTCGCTTTTTACTCGCGTCGGTGCCTGCCCTGACACCCATTTTGGTGCCACTCATGTTTGCCCCTGCTCTCGTGGCGATCGCGCTGGTTTTCTTGAAGCCAAACATCAGCTTTTTGCCTCTTTACCGCTTGTTTTTGATTTCAATCGGTTTGCTATTGGGTGGCAAGCTGTAAACGCCAAAGGCGAATGCCCAGTCCTTAACTTTTACGTGCTAATTCATCCACATTTGCTTATGAAAACTTCGCTGTTTACCCATTCCGTTCCAAAATTTCTTGTTGCTGGCGGTTCGGTCGCGCTGGCCGTTGGGCTAATGACAGACCTATATGGTTTACCGTCGTTTCGTTTTCGCAAAAACGTGGGTGAAGCCTGTCAACAGGTTGTACGGGCCGAAGCAAAGCTCTCGCGAGATCAACTTGCTAAATTGTTGGTCATCCCTGAAGGGCAAAACCAAAAAGCCGTACGGCAGGTTGTGCAAGACCCTTACTGCAAATTGTCGAGTTTGCAGGTGCGGGTTGGGGCAACGGCTCAGCGAGAAGCGTATCCCCTAGATTTTGATGCAAATACTTGGTTGGTTGTGCTTTATGAGGGAGAACAGTATGTGGGCTACCGATTTAACACGCGGTAGGGGGAGGTTTCATCATGTTTTAAGCGCGATCGCCCCTATCGTCGTGTTACTGGGGTTAGTCAGTTGCCAATCAAACCCCAAAACAGAACCTCCTTTGCAACTGAATCTGCATCAAAAGTGGCAGTTACAACCCGGAGATCAGGTCGCTGGTTATCCCGTTTTAGGTGGTCTGGGTGACATCTCAATTAGCCTCAACCGCCAAGCCGTTTATGCCCCTTTCACTGGCCGGACTCAACTCGATAACCGCAACTGCGTTATTTTTTCTAGCCCCGATGTGCCTGCCTACTTATTTCGTCTTTGCGGCTTAGAAAACCCTCGCTTGGGCAGTGTTTCACCCGGCGATCGCATTGGTCGTGCGGATACCTTACAATTTGCTGCCCTGCGTAAACAACCTAATGGCACCTGGGCGATCGTTGAGCCAAGTCGCCAAATTTTGGAGCGCACGCTCAAACAGCCCTAGATCAGAACGAGCAAACAGCCGTCTGCCCCATATACGCAGAAAAATATCTGATTTGATGTAATCCGTGACCCTTAACCCTGTCTCGTCTGTCTTTTGACGAGCATTTCTTCCTGCCTATTTTCACGTCTCTACCTTCATCCCCTCCCCTCTTTTCCCTTCCCTTAACCTATGACTCGCCTGCTCCTGCTCCCTCTCATCCTGTTTGCCAGTCTCCTCACCCAGCTCGAATCTGCCTCTGCTCTTGATGACGGCGCCGTGAGTTTCGAGGTTCCAGCGGTGACACCCGCTTCTGCCGAACCGCCTGCTGCTCCGGTTGCGATTCCTGCGGCGATCGCTGAGCCTGTCCCTCCTCTAGTTGCTCAAGAACCTGCTGCTGAAGCGCCTGCTCCGGTTGAGCCTGCTCCAGCTGTTCAAGAACCTGTCCCGGAAGCGCCTGCTCCGGCTCCTCAAGCTTCCGCCCCTGCCCCTGTCACTTCAAATCAGCCTGTTGATATTCCCACTGCCCCAGCACCCGCCGCCCCTGGCGTCCGCCGACTGGATACCCTGTTCAAAGGTGGCTCGCAGTCCGTGGTGGCTCGCACCGTAGGACACGCCGAAGGCACTCGCACCGCGGCTGGGGGGTATACCCGTGCCTATCGTGGTCATGTAGACCCTGGCAATGGCGTGTGGAACTTGGGCACCTTCTCCTTTCAGCATTGCC
>Ga0209172_10001381_pt1 | contig 52158 bp, 49 predicted proteins | sample LarsenN4metaG_FD_184113 | JGI IMG/M metagenome (GOLD analysis project Ga0209172, IMG submission 184113) | Hot spring sediment bacterial and archeal communities from British Columbia, Canada, to study Microbial Dark Matter (Phase II) - Larsen... ...
TTTGTTCCGCCCCTGCGCCCGGCTCGAAAGGCGCTTACGGCATGGCCGAAAAAACCTGTCCCGTGCGCAAGCCGCTGATGATTTTGCCGACGTTGCCGCGCGTTTTGGGGCCGGGCGAATCTTTGAAATTGCCGGTGGATGTTTTTGCCATGGAAAACAAAGTCAAAAACGCGACGGTGCAAGTGCGGGAAAAATCCGGTCTCGTGAGTGTGCAGGGCGGCGGCTCTAATTCGCTGAATTTCAGTCAGCCCGGCGAACAAATGACCTATTTTGATTTGAAAGTTGGGAATAAAACCGGCGCTGCAAAATTCACGATTTCGGCGCAAGGCGGCGGCGAATCCGTTTCGCAGGACATCGAAATTTTGGTCAGAAACCCCAACCCCGTCGTGTCCACCGTTTGGGAAGGAACTGTCGAGCCGGGTCAGGAATGGTCGCAAAGTTTCGACCCAAGCCAGTTTACCGACATTTCATCGGCAGTTTTGGAAGTCAGCGCCTTGCCCGCCATCAACCTGAGCCGCCATTTGGAATACCTGATTCAGTACCCGCACGGCTGTGTGGAACAGACGGTTTCAGGCGCGTTCCCGCAACTTTATGTGGACTTGCTGACGCCGCTTTCGGAGAAACAAAAAGCCGAAATTGACCGAAATGTGAAGGCCGCTGTCGAGAAACTCCGCAATTTCCAACAAGCGGGCGGCGGCTTTTCTTATTGGCCCGGAATGGCCGATGTGAACGACTGGAGCAGCACCTATGCGGGGCATTTTTTGTTGGAGGCAAAAAACAAAGGCTACGCGATTCCGGCCAATGTTTTGGAAAAATGGATTGGTTATCAGACGATTACAAGCCGCCAATGGAACGGCGGCGGCGACCAATATTATTACCACAACGATTTGACCCAGGCCTACCGGCTTTACACGCTGGCGCTGGCTGGCAAACCCGACCTCGCGGGCATGAACCGTTTGCGGGAGAAAAAAGACCAGTATTCGCAGTCCGCTTATTTGCTCGCTGCCGCTTACGCCCAATCGGGCAAACCCGAAGCCGCCAAGGAAATCATCGCCGCCAAATGGCGCGACGACTGGCGCTACGATTGGAGCGGCTACACTTATGGCAGCGACCTCCGCGACCGGGCTTTGATTCTGGAAACATACACAGCCATCGGCGACGTAAGTCGCGCACAAACGATGGCAAACTTCGTCTGCGCCGAACTAGGCAAAGAGCAGGGCTGGTACTGGAATACACAAAGTCTCGCCACTTCGCTGCGGGCTTTGTCGAAATATGTGAGCAAAAATTTCAAGGAAGGGACGGCGTTCGCCTACCGCGTCAATGGCGGCAATTTTAAAAATGGCGACAGCAGCAAACCCGTCAGCACAGTCAATTTCACGGGCGAAGGTTCGAAAGTGGCGGTGAAAAACAACGGCGCTGCCAAAATGTACGCCCGGCTCATCGTCAACGCCCGCCCCGTCGTCGGCCAAGAAAACGCGACGGCCAGCAACATCGCCATGAGTATCCGCTACACCGACACGAAAGGCAATCCGATTGACATTGGGAAATTGACGCAAGGCACTGATTTTGTGGCAGAAGTGACGGTGAAACGCAATTCGCAGTTCGGTTTTCCCTTCGAGGATTTAGCGCTCTCGCAGACGTTTCCTTCAGGCTGGGAAATCCTCAACGCCCGCATGAACGGCGTGAACGGCGTCGCAAATTCGCCTTCCGATTATCAGGATATCCGCGACGACCGGGTTTATACCTACTTCGATTTGCCAAATACCTACCGGCAAAATCAACCCGACACCCGCGTCTATCGCATCCAACTCAACGCCGCCTACGCCGGGCGCTACTATCTCCCGACGGTGGCTTGCGAAGCGATGTACGACAACCGCATCCGGGCGACGGTGCCGGGCAGGTGGGTGGAGGTGATTTAGTGATTGGTTGATTGGAGCGGCTATCTCGCGTTCGGTGAGGTAGCCGCTTTTTTGATTTTTTTGAAAAAAAACCTTCTTCGCTGTTGAGATCTTTCGCGGGCATTTCGTCGAACCAGTAAATAACCGAACCATGAAAACGATCAGCGAAGCCATTCTTTTTTGTTTGTCAGAAGTCGCCGGAATGGTGGCAAAAAACCTTGTCGGATACGAGCATTACGGCTCCCAATCTGAAATTGACAGAATTTGTATCGGCGACCGAAACGGCCGGAAACAAAAACGCAAGTAGCCGCCAAAACACTCAAAATCTGCGGAGTCGTCAGAAAAATTCCAAAAACCACGGCGCTTTGCCATGTTGCAAAACCCCAGTCTGTTTGTATGTTTGCGCTGCACTGTTTGTTCACCTAAATAATTCAAAACAAAGCAACATGGCTTACAGACTCATTGAAATCAAAGGCATTGGAGAAGTCCACGCCGCTACGCTCAAAGACAAACTTGGCATCAGCACGGTGGAAGAATTGCTCGAAATGGGCGCTTCCAAAAAAGGGCGCGAAGAAATCGCTGCCAAAACCAGTATCGGCGAAGGCCATATCTTGCGCTGGGTCAACATGGCCGATTTGTTCCGCATCAAAGGCATCGCCGAAGACTTTTCCGACTTGCTCGAAATGGCCGGCGTGGATACAGTGAAAGAATTGCGCACCCGCAACGCCGACAACCTCCACGCCAAACTGGCCGAAGCGAATGCCAAGCGCGAAGTATCCGGCCGTTTGCCGCGCCTCGATGAAGTGCAGGGCTGGATCGCGCAGGCTGGCGAACTGGAGCCCAAAGTGACGCACTGATTCCGTCGCTTTTTTTTTCAAAAACGGGATTTGCCTCTGGTCGGGGAAGTCCCGTTTTCTTTTTCGTTGCAACCTTGCGCAAGTGAGGCTGTCCTTTCGAGCGATACATTCCAGTTTAAAAAGCACACACCTAATTTTTTGTTTTGTATGAAAACCCGTCTGCTCACCACCGCCATTCTGGCCCTTTTCCTCTTCGACCTTCAGGCACAGACAACCGTCACACGCCCGCTTTCTTCTTTTGATAAAGTCGGTATTTCCGGCGGCTACGATAAAGTTATCCTGAAAGAAGGCAACTCCGAAAGTGTCACCATCGAAGTGAGCGGTATTGACCCTGACAACATCATCACGGAAGTGCGCGGCAACACGCTCGAGGTCAAAACCAAAAAAGGAAAATGGTCGAATTTCAAAGCCAACATAACCATCACCTACAAAAGCCTGCGCGCCATCGCCAATAGCGGTTCTTCCGACATTGTGGCCGAAAACACCATCAAAGCCGACGAATTCGAACTCGCCAGTAGCGGTTCGGGTGATTTCACCGGCACATTCGATGTAAGCGATCTCGACATCGCCATCTCCGGCAGCAGCGACATGACTTTGAAAGGCCGTGCCGACGAACAGGAAATCGCGATCTCCGGCTCCGGCGACGTGAACGCTGCCGAATTGAAAGGCAAAAGTGCCGAAGTCGCCATTTCTGGCTCCGGCGATGTGAAACTCAGCGTCTCGGGCCCGGTTAAAACCGCTGTTTCCGGCTCCGGCAATGTGACCAATAATTAGACCTTGGACTTCAGACATTGGATGCTGGAAATACCCAATGTCTGGAGTTTAACATACATAAAGAAGCGTTTGTAGTCCAATTTCGTGGGGCGCGGCCATTTGGCTGCGCCTCATTTTTATCTATTCAACTTTCCGAAAGTTGGCAACTTTCGGAAAGTTTGCACATTTGCCTCTTCATGGAAAACCGCCTCTCCGCACCTGATTTTCTTGCCGAACGAGCGCATCGCATCGTGTTCGATGTGCGTTCGCCGGGCGAATTCGCGCAAGGACACATTCCCGGCGCACTGAGTTTTCCCTTGTTCAGCGATGAAGAACGTGCAAAGGTTGGCACACTTTACAAACAACAAGGCAAAGAAGCAGCGCTCGAACTGGGTCTGAAAATCGTCGGCCCCAAAATGGCCGACTTTGTGAAAAAGGCCCGTTTGCTTGCCCCCGAACGACGCTTAGCCGTCCACTGCTGGCGTGGCGGGCAACGCAGCCAAAGCATGGCCTGGCTGTTTCGGCAGGCTGGATTCGACGTAGTGACGCTCGAAGACGGTTACAAAAATTATCGCCGGCACATATTCGACGTTTTTGAAAAATTAAATCCGGCAATCAGAATCGTAGGTGGCAAAACAGGGACTGGCAAGACCAAAATCCTGCGCGCGTTGCGCGATTTGGGCGAACAAATCATTGATTTGGAAAAACTTGCGCACCACAAAGGCTCGGCTTTCGGTTTCATCGGCGAGACATCGCAACCCACGGTGGAGCAATTTGAAAATGACCTTTTTGAAGAAATCGCCCGACTCGACCCGTCCCGCCACGTATGGATAGAAAATGAAAGCCACAGCATCGGGCGAGTGTATATTCCAGAAGGTTTTTGGCGAAAAATGAAAGCCGCACCGCTCTTCAACATTGAAATCCCCGACGAAGCGCGTATCCAAAATCTGCTGACCGACTATGTCTCGACCGATAAAACCATCCTCGAAACCGCATTTTTAAAAATCAGCAAAAAACTTGGCGGCCTTCAACTCAAAAATGCACTCGAAGCGCTCGAACGCGACGACTTCACCACTGCCGCACAAATTGCCCTGCGCTACTACGACAAAACCTACCAGCATTGCCTCGATAATAACCGTGCGCCAGACATCCGACATTTAAAATTCGAGCACGGCGACGCCGAAAAAATTGCTTGTTTTTTGAAGGCGAATGTGTAGGTTTGCTACCTGTTTTTAATCTTGTCGCCGCATAAGATATTCTTAATCAAGATAATCCGCCCGTCTCAACGCCATCATGCGCCAGCATGGTGACAATGGTTTTACCCAAACTTCGGTTACAAATGCGGCTCCTCTCGCTCGCCCTCCTGCTTTTCCCGTTTGTTGTTTTTTCCCGGCCTGTCCGGTACGAAATTTCTCCCCTGTTCAAAGAGGGCACTTTGCGTTTGCAAGTCCGCGTATGGTTTGCCGGCGATGCTGACGGAGATACGAAGTTGCTGATGCCGAACGGATTGGGAAAGACCAAGTACCTGTTTCGATGTGTACAAAATCTGGTATGCAACACACCCGGCAGCCAATTGCGGATGGAACCAGATTCCTCCTTTGTTAGCATCAGGCATGCGTCCGGACAGGATTTGAAACTGTACTACGAAATAGCGCAGGACTTTCCCGGCGCCAGTGTGCCGGAACAACACACGAACCGCCCTATCATCCAGCCCGATTATTTTCATGTTTTGGGAAGCGCCTTTTTTGTTGTGCCGCAGTGGAACGAGGGCTACGAAGTGACGCTCGAATGGCGCAATTTTCCTGACAATTGGCTGTTGCACAATAGTTTCGGAGCAACTCCGACTTCACAGCAATTTTCATTTCAGGATCTACGCTGGCTGGAGTCCGTTTTCATCGGTGGCGATTATCGCATCCGTCAGGCGGACGTAAGCGGCAATCCGGTATGGCTCGCTATCCGGGGCAGGGACTGGGATTTTAGCGACGACAGTTTGCTCGGCGTCATTCAACGCACGGTGACGCTTCAGCGTAATTTCTGGCAGGACTTCGAGACGCCTTGCTACACCGTTTTGCTCACTCCGCTCGCTCAGCGGCCTGCGATGTCGTTTGGGAGGTTGGTCTCGACCCGAATTTCTTACTCAGGCTTGGGTTTGCATCAGTCTTTCTCGGCCTTCGCTACGCCGCACAATGGGCAGGACTGGAAAGAATTGTGCGGCCTTTTTCACCACGAACTGATGCACCACTGGATTGGTTCGAAGATTCGGAGCGGCTGCCAGAATATGCAAATGGCGTGGTTCACCGAGGGGTTTACCGATTATTTTGCCCTGAAAAATATGCTCGAAGGCGGCTTTCTGACTCCTTCGCAATATATAGAGCACCTGAATGAACAATTTTTCGATGCACTCTACCACTCGCCCCGGCGGGAAGCCCCGAACAGCGTGATAGCCGACAGTTTTTTTCTCGATCCCAAAGTGGAAAAACTGCCCTACTTACGAGGCTGCGTTTTCGCTTTTTTCCTCGACAACGCTATAAAATCAGGCAGCAACGGCCAACAAAACCTGCATCAACTGATGCTGGATTTGCTCGGATATTACGAACGCCCCGACCGCGACTTGCTTCATAATTTTGATTTTTTCCTCGAAACCTGCTCGGATTATTTGAAAAAAGACATCACGCCATTTTATCAAAAACACATCATGGATGGCCGATTGATCGCTGCCGACGAATTTCTTTTGCCAGCCTATTTGAAAATGGAAGTGGATGAGGAAGGCAGCCCTTTTTTCTGGCTCGACAAAAGTGTGGCGGATTGGGAAAAGGGCATCAAAGAGTAATTTTCTTGCCGTCTCTGCTCTTTGGTAGTCTCGATTTGAAAGTTTTGCTACTTTTGCGCGCTTTTTTCCCGGCCTCAACAAAACGGAGGGCGTTTTTTACCCCATATTTTATCGTTCATCACTTAACATTTATCATTCAAAAAATGGCAACGACGGCAGATATCCGCAACGGCCTTTGCATCGAACACAACAACGACATTGTCAAAATCATTGACTTTTCCAAATTCCAGGTAGGTCGTGGCAGCGGCAAGGTGTGGACCAAACTCAAAAGTACCACCACCGGCAGAGTCGTGGAATTCACTTTTAATAGCGGCGCTACCATCAACGAAGTGCGTGTGGAACGTCGCAAATTCCAATACCTCTACCCTGAAGACGACGGCTACGCGCTCATGAATCAGGAAACTTTTGACCAAATCTCCATCCCCAAAGAGATGGTGGACAATGGCCAGTTCCTCAAAGAAGGCGACATCGTGGATGTACTCTACCACGCTGCAAAAGATACGATTCTTTCGGTGGAATTGCCCCAGACGGTCGTGTTGCAAATCACCTACTGCGAGCCGGGTCTGCGCGGCGACACCGCTACCAACACGCTGAAACCCGCCACCGTAGAGACCGGCGCCGAAGTACGCGTACCGCTTTTCTGCGAAGAAGGCGATTTCATCAAAATTGATACCACTACCGGCGCCTACATGGAGCGCGTGAAAAAATAGTTTGCAATGGCAGTTTTCAGCAAAAGCAGTGGGGAAGCACACCATTTACTACTGAAAACTGCTACTGCGAAGTGCAACCACTACTGCGGACTGCCCACTTTTTCTACCTTTCGGGGGAGAAAGGAAAAATTTTTCGCGGGAAAGATTTTTTCTTTACTCCCCCTATTCTTTTTTCGCCTTCGCAAAACGATCTTTTGACATGGATTTCAACCAGATACAAGAATTGATTCGGATGATGAGCAAGTACAAGCTCTCCGAATTTTCCCTCAAAGAAGGGGATTTCAAACTCGTTATTCGCAACCAGGTTTCTGTCGAAGGAACTTCGACTCCCCAGGTGGTCATGCCCGTGCAACAACCCGTCGTCACAGTAGCTCCGGCTCCACCAGTCGCGACGCCTGCACCTGCGCCCGCACCTGCGCCAGCGAAAACCGAACCCGCGCCAGCGCCCTCCGCTACCGACGATGACAACAACCCTCGCTACAAACAAATCAAGTCGCCGATGGTCGGTACTTTCTATCGGAGCGCCTCGCCCGACAAACCGCCATTCGTGAAAGTTGGCGACTCCGTAGATGTCGGTAGCAAAGTTTGCATCATCGAAGCGATGAAACTTTTCAACGAAATCGAATCCGAACTGAAAGGTAAAATCGTGAAAGTGCTGGTAGAAGATGCCTCGCCGGTGGAATACGACCAGCCGCTTTTCCTCATTGACCCTTCCTAAATTTTAACGGTGAAAGATGAACGGTGAACAATACCCTGATTTTTCGCTCATCATTCATCGCTCATCGCTCATCACTCGAAAAAGGATGTTCAATAAAATACTTATAGCGAACCGGGGAGAAATCGCCCTGCGCGTCATTCGCACCTGCAAGGAGATGGGTATCAAAACGGTGGCAATTTATTCCACCGCCGACCGCGATAGCCTGCACGTGCGTTTCGCCGACGAAGCCGTCTGCATCGGCCCGCCTCCCTCTTCCGAAAGTTATCTCAACGTGCCCCGTATCATGGCCGCCGTCGAAATTACGAATGCCGACGCAATCCATCCAGGGTACGGATTTTTATCCGAAAATGCCGCTTTTGCCGAAGTTTGCAAACAATACGGCGTCAAATTTATCGGCCCGACACCCGACCAGATTCGTGCCATGGGCGATAAAATAACCGCCAAAGAGACAATGTTGAAGGCTGGCGTGCCTTGCGTACCTGGCACTGAAGGCCTTTTACAGGATGTAAAAGCGGGGATGAAACTCGCTACCGACATCGGCTATCCCGTCATCCTGAAAGCAACGGCAGGCGGCGGCGGCAAAGGGATGCGAATTGTCTGGAAACCTGAAGAGTTTGAGGATCAGTGGGAAACTGCCCGTCGCGAAGCCAAAGCAGCATTCGCCAACGACGGCATTTACATGGAAAAATATATCGAAGAACCGCGTCACATCGAAATTCAGGTAGCGGGCGACCAATTTGGCAAAGCCTGTCACCTGTCGGAACGCGACTGTTCGATCCAGCGTCGTCACCAAAAGTTGGTGGAAGAAAGCCCCTCGCCATTTATGACGCCCGAATTGCGGGAGAAAATGGGTGAAGCAGCCATCAAAGCCTGCAATGCCATCAGTTATGAAGGCGTCGGTACCATCGAGTTTTTGGTGGACAAATACCGGAATTTCTACTTCATGGAAATGAACACGCGGATTCAGGTGGAGCATACGGTGACAGAGGAAGTGATTGATTTTGACCTGATTAAAGAGCAAATCAAAATCGCGGCGGGGCTGCCGATTTCAGGGAAAAACTATTTTCCCGAACTGCACGCCATCGAATGCCGCATCAACGCGGAAGATCCGTTCAACGATTTCCGCCCCAGCCCCGGCAAAATCACGTCATTCCACTCGCCCAAAGGGCATGGCGTACGCGTGGACACGCATGTGTACGCGGGCTACACGATTCCGCCCTACTACGATTCGATGATTGCAAAACTTATTTGTCGCGCCCGCACCCGCGATGAGGCCATTTTAAAAATGGAACGCGCACTTGACGAGTTCGTGGTGGAAGGCATCAAAACGACCATTCCTTTCCATCAAAGACTAATGAGAAACAAGGATTTTCAGGACGGAAATTTCCACACCGGTTTCCTGAATATCTGGGATTTCAAGAGTGTTCAACTGTGATCCGATAGTCCGTTCCAAAGATATTTCCTATTGAAACGGGCGATTAAAAAAATTAAAAATACAGCGGGGGCGCGATGTATCAGGTTTTTCGACTCTGATGCGTCGCGCCCCTTTCATTTTCAAATTTTTGGATTATGTCAAAATCTCGTGCTCCCGGTCTCACTTTTATTTTTATCACCTTGCTGATTGACGTCATTGGCTTCGGGCTGATTATCCCTGTGCTGCCGGGCTTGTTAGAAGAAATGACAGGAGGCGACCTGAGCACAGCATCGCGCTGGGGTGGCTGGCTGATGTTTACGTACGCGGGCATGCAGTTTTTGTTTTCTCCGATCATCGGCGCGTTGAGCGACCAATACGGGAGAAGGCCGGTTATTTTGGCTGCTTTGTTCGCTTTTGCAGTTGATTTTGTAATTCAGGGACTTGCGCCGAGTATCGGGTGGTTTTTCCTGGGGAGGATACTGGCGGGTATTACGGGCGCTACTTTCACGGCTGCGGGCGCTTATATCGCCGACGTGAGCAAGCCGGAGGAACGGGCACAAAACTTCGGCATCATCGGGGCGGCGTTCGGGATGGGCTTTATCATTGGGCCTTTGCTGGGCGGGTTGGTGTCGCATTATGGGGGTCTACGAGCGCCGTTTTTTGTGGCGGCAGGCCTGGCGCTGCTGAATTGGCTTTACGGTTATTTTATTCTTCCTGAGTCGCTTAAGCCTGAAAATCGCCGCGCTTTCGACTGGAAACGCGCCAATCCGGTGGGTTCGCTGCTCAATTTGCGACGCTATCCGGTCATCCTGAGTTTGACTGCTTCGCTGATGTTTATCTACGTCGCCGGTCATGCCAACCAGAGCACCTGGACTTATATCACGATGGAAAAATTTGGCTGGGATTCTCGCGAGGTGGGTTTTTCACTGGCATTTGTAGGGCTGGCAATCGGCGTGGTACAAGGCGGCCTGACACGGATTTTGATTCCAAAACTCGGCCAACGCAATTCGGTTTTTATCGGTTTGGGGTTGTATGCCATCGGTTTTGTGCTTTTTGCCTTCGCTTCCGAAGGCTGGATGATGTATGCGTTTATGATTCCTTTTTCGCTCGGAGGACTGGCAGGGCCAGCTTTGCAGGGCATTATTTCCAACCAGGTGCCCGCCAATGAACAGGGAGAATTGCAAGGAGCACTCACGAGTCTTATCAGCGTGACTTCCATCATAGGACCGCTGCTGATGACTTATTTGTTTGCATATTTTACAGCGCCGCAGGCATCGGTTCATTTTGCAGGCGCGCCTTTTTTGATGGGGGCGGTGCTGTCGTTAATCAGTATGTTGCTGGCGATGCGGTCGCTGATAAAACATCAGGCAGGATGATGAAAAACAAAAAAACCGGGCGGTATTCACCGCTCGGTTTTTCATTTTCTCATGTCAGGATGTTCAGACTTTCCCGCCTTTCAGTTCGTCCTGGAGTTGTTTTAGTTCTTCCCATTTGCCCTGATCGGCCAAACGGGCCTGTGCTGCCCAGGTACCCGGATCGTGAATTTGGAAGTTCGGGCCAGCTGCATCGAGGATTTCTTTCAGCCGGTCAGTTGAAGTTTCAGACAGTTGCTTCCAGGTCTTGATGCCTTCATTATTCAGCAAATCGGCGATTTTCGGGCCTATGCCTTCTACGATTTTCAGGTCGTCCCACTTCCATTTGGCTCCAGCAAAAGTGACCGATTTCGGCGTGGCAACTTTGGCTGATTCGAGCGCGCCGCCGCCTGAAGCGAGTTGTTCGCGCAAAGCATTGCGTTCGCTTTCGAGCATAATAACATCGTTTTTCATTTTGCGTTGCTGGTCGTGCAAGCGCTCTATTTCCGCTTCGCGCTGGGAAAGCAAAACGCGCAACTCGGTAGCCTCGCCGGTGAGGACGTTGACTTTTCCTCCCAATTCGGCATTTTGAGTGGAAAGTGTGGAAATCTGATTTTTCAAACCGCCGACATTATAGAAGGCGTAAGCCGCCAGCCAGCCCAGCAAAAACGGGAGCAGGCAAAGCAGAAGCGCCAAAGGCAAGTGATCGGCAAATGTGCATTGGAGAAGTATGTAGGAAAAAAGCATGGCTTAAGTTTGTTTTGAAAATTTATTGGTTGACGGTGATGACGACGCGGCGGTTTTTCTGGCGGCCTTCGTCGGTGGAGTTATCGGCCACGGGTTCGGATTCACCTTTGGACGAGGTTTGAATGCGGGAGGCAGCGATACCGTTTTCCGTGAGGGTTCTCACCACTGTTCTGGCACGTGCAAGCCCCAACTTCATGTTTTCCTCGTCAGTACCCACGTTGTCGGTGTGGCCTACGACGTTAAAGGTAGCCGCAGTGCTTTTGTGTTTGGCGCACAATTCTTTCAGGTAAGCGTCCACTTTCGCATCGCGGTCGCGTTCTGTCGAGTTGAAAGGGAACAACAGGATAACGTCTTTGTCCGCTTCGATAACAGCGCTTTCTTCTTTTTTCAGCACCATTTTAGACCACGTGAAAGCAGCCGACTCCATCGGGCTACCGCCTTCGGTAAGGCCATCGTCCACCATGCGTGCGGCGAGCCGGACGCGGCTGGCAGGGATTTCGGGAGCGAGCATGTCGCGGATAGCAGCAGCGCGGGCGAGTGCAAGTTGTTCACCGTTCGCTTCGCCGGCGCGGTAAAAGCCGGTGACGACAAGTGTGTCGCCCTGGCCGCCTTTAGCCAAAAGAGATTTTTTCCAGTCGGGAAATTTCGCGTCGGGTACGGGTTTTTCACCGTTCCAATTGAAAAGCGGGACGCCGGTCGTTTCAGCGACTGCTGCTGCAGCCGTGTCTTCGCAGCAATCTCGCATCATGTGGTCGTGCCAGCATTTGGAAGCCCAAATGCTGTACCCGACAAAAAGCAGGAGAATGAGCCAAAGTGGAATTTTCATGTGAGATTTGATTTTGCGTTTTGCCGATGTATTGTTTTGGCAAATGTCTGAAACGAAAAATCAAAATCTGCACTTTTTTACAAAAACTTCACACTTGAATTGCCACGTAATCAGCCAGATACCTGAACTCCAGCGTCAGGCTTCCGTTTTCGGCAATCATGCCACGCCGGATAGCGTCGCTGGCTCGACCATGCAATAATTCGGGTAAAATTTTCTCCAGCAACTGCCGCCCGAAAAAAGCAGAAGCGTCGCGGGGAAGTTCGGAAGGCAGGTTGTCAATGGACATGACGTCCACCGAATCCGGCAAATAAGGCGGCGTTTCTTGTCCAATTTTCGGGTTGAAACCGAACACCGGATCGGCTATTTTGCTAGCCCGAATCGTGCTCGGCACCGAAGAGTCCGGCACAATGTCGCAGGTAACATCGGCAATGACTTTTATCTGAAAATCAGGCTGTTGCATTTCTTCCACTGTAAAAAATGCCGGCGCCTTTTTGTCGTAAAAAATGCCGTTGATAAAAATATCAGCCCGGCGGTAGTAGGGTGCGAACGCACTGACGTATTCCTCGCCGTGCGCGTAAAAATGTGTTTTGTCAAAAGCCTGGCCCTCGCGATGCTTCACATAATCCTGCGCAGCGATTTGGGTAAAAACGGCCTCCGAAAAATCCTTCTCTAAAAACTCCTCCGGCGCCACTTGCAAGATGCCCATGTCGCGAAGGTTCTTGGCCGCACCGGTAGAAACGCGCCCCGTACCGGTGAGCACGATGCGCAGCGGTGGCAAGATTAATTTTTCATAAACCTCCAGCACCTCGGCATAATCATGGCTTTCGCAGAGGCGCGGCAGGGAAAATTGCCCTGTGCGACGGCCCCAAGTCCAGAGGGCGTTGTGCGCGCCGACAATGCCCGCGTAAAACCCGAACGCGATGAGGCGTTCGCCGCGCTCGTCGGTCAGCGCCTCGTAGTCAATCAGCCGGATATTTTTTTGTAAAACAGCTTGTAACAGGTGGCGATTGTGCGGCTGTTTTTTCATTGTGTGCGAAAAAAACAGGTAGGTTTTACCCCCTAATAACTGCGCCACCGGCACTTCTTTGATGCCGAGTAACACGTCGCAATCGCTCAAATCTTCTTGCAAATGAATCCCGTGTGCGGTGTATTCTTCATTTTTGAAACATCGGACCGGAGAGGGTTGGACGACGATGCGGACGGGCAATTCGACCATCGCTTCGGCGCATTGTTCGGGCGTGAGCGGGGCGCGGGCATCGGGCGGAATTTTGCCTTCGCGGATGATGCCGATTTTTACGGTGTTAGTTGAATTTGGCACTTTTTAATTCAGTTTATTCGTGTGTCAGGGAAAAAATCGTCCTTTCGACGAAATCAAAAGCGGGCGCAAAGGTAGGCGTTTCGAGGCGCTTGATTTTGTTATGAAAAATGATTGTGACCTGCCAGCGAAGCGCCGTCTTTACATTCGCAAAACATTCAAAAGCCGCGCCGAACCATTTACCGCGGTTTTTGGTTTACCTTTGCTGAAGTTCTTTGGAAAGACATTGAAGTCGTTACGTCATTTTTTCAAATCACGGCAATGACTCCTAATGACTTGAATGACAAATAACGAATGGGGCTGCCTGGTATTGACGGGAAAGTGTAGTCGCTTCGTAAGCATGCCGGAGCATGGTTGGTTACTCCGTAAAAAATAATGACCGAACAACAACTGGCAACACTCAGTATGCCATGGCTGCCTAATTCTAGCGAATTAGAAAGCCTTTGCGCCGCGTAAGAGCCTCCGCCAAGCGGACCCTCTTTTTTGCCTTGATGCCTGCTACACAGGCCGCCGCGCATCAAAAACAAAGCAGGATTGCCCGACGGGATGTCTCGACCGAAGGGTGAAACACAGAGGATAAGGTGCGGATGTGTCCGTTTTTGAACCAACCCGCGCTCGAAAACCCAATCAAAAACTAAGCATGTAGAAGGCGTTGCGGCGCTTTGTCCGGACGCGGGTTCGACTCCCGCCAGCTCCACAAAAGTGTGAGAAAGTGAGAAGAGAGAGAGGTGTGAGAAGTGAAATATCAAGTTTCAACTCACTCATTTTCAGAGCCATATCATTTTAGTTAAAAAAATGGTATGGCTTTTGTTTTTTATACGCTGTCGCAACAAAACCAACACGCGACAAAACCGATTATGAAATCCAAGAACAAATCCCCGTTTGCCACGATTTGCATCCTTTTGTTTCACCTTGGCCTGCTTTACTTAGTGTACGAAAAAATCGCCGAGCAGCAGCAACCCAAACCCAAAGTTCAGTCAGAAATGCAAACCAACCTCCCTTGAGCGGGTAGTGTTTTCGAGATATTCTCAGAAGGAGAAGGCGTCGCGCAAACCGTGCGGCGCCTTTTTTCGTTTTGGCAAAATGCCGACATCACAAACGGCGTTTGTCGGGAGACAATACCTACTTTTGCCCAACCGGAGTTTTTTTTCCAAACATTGAATATGACACAAATTCTTGAATCACAAGATATACGCGCGCTCGGAAGTAACCTCGAATTGCTCGCCCAACAAGTCGTGGAGGGCTTTATCGTGGGTCTGCACCGAAGTCCTTTTCACGGATTTTCGGTCGAGTTTGCCGAACACCGCCTTTATAACACGGGAGAAAGTACCCGGAACATTGACTGGAAGGTGTATGGCCGAACGGAGAAGTTGTTTACCAAAAAATTTGAGGAAGAAACCAACCTGCGCTGCCAGATAGTGCTGGACGCCTCCTCGACCATGTACTACCCCTGGGACGAGAAAAACCCGGAAAAATTCAAGTACAAAAACAAATTTTGCTTCGCTGCGCAATCGGCGGCAGTGCTGATGAACGTACTGCGCAAACAACGCGACGCGTTCGGCCTCACGCTCTTCGACGATGAAATCCGGCTCAATACGCAGGTAAAATCCAGCACGGTTCATTATCGCCTGTTACTCTCACAGTTGGCCCAACGCATTGAAAATCCGGAACTTAACCATCCGACCGATCTTGCAGCCAGCCTCCACCAGGTCGCAGAGGCGATTCACCGCCGCTCGCTTGTCGTCATTTTTACAGATGTGATGGAACAGCCTGGCAAGGCCGATGAAATCTTCGCCGCGCTGCAGCACTTGCGTTACGCCAAACACGAAGTCATTCTTTTCCACGTCACGGACAAAAGCAAAGAACTCGATTTCGAGTTTGAAAACCGGCCTTATGTGTTCGTGGACATGGAAACGGGCGAGCAGGTCAAATTGCAACCCAACCAAGTGAAAGAATTTTACACGAAGCAGGTGGCGGCTTTCACCGAACAACTCAAATTGCGTTGCCTTCAGTTCAAAATTGACTTCGTGGAAGCCGACATCAACAAGGGTTTCAACCAGATTTTGCAAACCTGGATGGTGAAACGGGCGAAAATGGGGTAATGACTCACGCTTGCAATTTTAAAAGACTTAACCCAAAACCCTGTTTTTTATGGCAAAATCCAAACTCATTCGACTTTCTGAAATCTCCACACTCCCGCCAAAAGGCATCAAAAAAGATGACCTGAAAGACGAAACCAAAAAATTGGTGAAACGCCTCGGCGAACTTCAACACCTCCTTTACGCTGAAGCGAAACACGCTGTGTTGATCGTTTTTCAGGGAATGGATGCCAGCGGCAAAGATGGCGCCGTGCGGCGGGTTTTTTCGGAATGTACAATTGCCGGTCTCGATTTGGCGTCGTTCAAAAAACCGACGGAAACGGAATTTGCACACGATTTTCTGTGGCGGGTACACAAATGGGTCCCGGAAAAAGGATGCCTCACGATTTTCAACCGCAGCCACTACGAAGATATTTTGATTCAGCGTGTACATGGCTGGATTGACATGAACCGTGTGGAAAAACGCATGGCTGCTATCAACGCCTTCGAAGAATTGTTGGAATTTGATAATAACACACTGATTTTCAAATTCTACATGCACATTTCGCCGGAAGAACAGGAAGCGCAACTGCGCGAACGACTCGAAGACCCGGCCAAATTCTGGAAACACAAAGACGCCGACTGGGAAGAACGGAAACTTTGGGACAAATACATGGAAGCCTACGAGTACGCCATCAACAACAGCACTACGCCCTGGCATATTTGTCCGGTGGACAAGCGTTGGTATCGCGATTACTTTATCGCCAAAACGCTGGTGGAAGGTTTGGAAAAACTCAAAATGCAACTTCCCAAGCCCCAAAAGAAGGCGTAGAGCGGCTGGGAAGGGTTTAGAAAATTGAGAGGGTTTAGAGCACACGAAGCTCTAAACCCTCTCAATTTTCTAAACTACCTCAACTTTTAAATTTTGAATCGCAGGAAAAAATGCGCGCCAAAATTCGTCATACGCGACTGGCGCTTGGTTTTGGCGGTCAGGTCCAACTCGCCGTAGGCTTCTACACCGACTCTGATTAGTTTGGCAGCACCTAATTCGCGGCCCATACTGCCGCGCATGGTGAAGAGGTGACCCATCTTGGAGCCAAGGGGATTCTCCGGGTTAAAAAACGTGGAAGCGTATTCGCGGGCTTCGTCGTTTCCAATACTATTGACGATAGTCGTGGCACCGAAGCCGTTGTCTTTCACGAATTTATAGCCGCCGAGGAAATTGAAAAAGTAATCGTCGTCGTAGGTGTAAAACTCCTTTCCGATGCCAATCACCATGCTGTAAGCCATCTTTTGATAGGAAGAAGGCGAACTCATGGCCTCCACAGAAGCCAGCAGCGGCCAGTCTTTGTAGGTGAAATGAGCGGAGATACCGAAGCGCGGCTGGACGAACGACGTGCGGATTTTGTAATCTTTCTCAAACTGCTCCCAAGTGTACTCATCAGGACGATGAGAAATCGCCGTGAAAGCGTAGAGGTCATGAAGCGGTGTCGTTTCAAATCGGGTGTCGTGGAAAATCTGGGACATCCCCATGTTTAAGCCGAGGCTCACTTTCAGGTTTTGAGCAGTTGCCGCGGACAAAAAGAACAGGAAAAAGGCAAGCAGCGTAAAGTTTTTTTTCAGCATTAGCGGTTGTTAAATAAAGGTGAAATGATTGGGACATTCGGTGTTTCACCAAAGACGCAAGCGGATTATAAGACCACAAAAAACATGCTGATTACAGACGAAATTCGTCAGCGAAGTTACATCTTTTGATAAAAATCAAGGGCTGAGAAAATGAAATGTGCAAAACTTACAAATTTTATGGTAAAGTTAAACCCCCTATGGTAGCAGCAATAAAATCCGGCTGCCGGGCATTTATAGCGCCGTAAACTGCCGGTGCACAGGCAACAATTTCAAAACCCGTTACACATCAACTTTCAATCAGTCATCATCCAATGAAAAAGTCATTTTTCAGCCTCCCGCTACTCCTCGCAGCTTTGTCTTTCACCGCCTGCAAAAAAGACCCCACTTTTGAAGAACGTATCGTGGGCGAATGGCGCTCCGTCAATGTCAAACTCAACGACAACGATGTCACCTCTTACTTCTCTCTCGACCTCGAACTGCAGTCCGACAAAGATTTCAAAGCCACGCTCAATACCGTTAATCTCGTCACCGGAAAGAGCGAAACCACCAATCCGCGCGGCGAATGGGAAGCCGACAACGCCAGCCAGGAATTCGACCTGACTTACAGCGACACAGGCGAGACGGAAACTTACGAAGTGCTCGAATTTACCGGCGAAGAAATGATCGTCGAAACCCTCCAGGGCAATGACATCATCGAAATCACTTTCGAGCGTGTGGACGAATAATCAGCGCCACGAATGGCCGCAATACACCTTGAACAATCATAATCCCGTGTTTTATCCCGCTTAAAATTCCAGCGACCTGGCGAACTTTGCGTTTGCCGGGTCGTTCTTGTTGAGGTTGAGAAAAGTGTATAAAGCCGGGATTTCGCCAACTTTCTAAACCCTGCTCAACTGCATCAACATGACCAAAGTCCGCATAGATAAATGGCTGTGGAGCGTGCGCATTTTTAAAAGCCGCACCATCGCGACCGACGCCTGCAAGGCCGGAAAAGTGAAGATCAACGGCGAAGCCGTGAAGCCCTCCTACATGCTGTCGGAAGGAGAAATTGTGTGGGTAAAAAAGGAAGGATTTCACTTCCAGTATCGCGCTATTCAGTTGATAGAAAAGCGTGTGGGCGCACCGCTGGCTGTCGGCTGCTACGAAGACATCACGCCGGAAGCCGAAAAGAAAAAGTACGAAGACTGGTTTCAAAACGGCACACCCGTCGTCGAAAAACGCGAACGCGGCACAGGGCGACCCACGAAAAAAGAACGCCGGGAGATTGATGAATTTAAAGGGGAGTAGCAGTGGCAGTTGGCAGTAGCAGTTGGCAGTAGCAGTAGCGGTATTATGACAACTGCCACTGCTACTGCCAACTGCCACTGTTACATCAAGCCAAAAATCTTGGCATATTTCAGCATTTCGCCGGGGTTGCTGATTTTCAGTTTGCCGGTCATCATCGCCATCATCGGGTTCAGTTCGCCTTTCAGCAGTTTGGAAAACGACTCGGCAGAAGTCGTGACTTTACAGTTCGGCTCTCCCTCGAAGCCCTCGGCGACCTCCAGTTTACCATCCGTGACTTTCACCGTGAACTGCCCGCCATCGGCGATATCGAAATGAAACAAGGTGTTGTGACCTTCCAAAACTTCGGGTTTGGCTTTAGCCGGCAGCGAAAAAATAAATTCTTTGACGTCCATATTTTTGTTGATTCGTGGAAATGTTCTTTTGCTGAAAACAAGTTAGCAGGCCGATTTAACCTTCGCTTAAACTCGCCCGCCGTAGTTTCGCCTAAAGGTAAAATTGCATTTCAAAAATGATTGGGCAAAAACTTCATCTCCCGTTTCTTTGGCTCATGTTCGCCTCGCTTCCTTTTATTTTTTCCTGTAAAAGTTCCAAATCACCCGTGACGCCACCTGCCGGTTTCGACTGGCAAGGCCATCGCGGCAGCCGGGGTATCATGCCCGAAAACACCGTGCCCGCTTTTCTCAAAGCGCTCGAATACCCCCAAGTCACCACACTCGAACTCGACCTTGCCGTCTCGAAGGACAACCAACTCATCGTCAGCCACGAACCCTGGTTCAATTCCGCCATTTGCCGCCAGCCCAACGGCGATTCCATCGCCCGCCGCGATGAAGGTAAATTTTTGATTTACCAAATGACGGTCAGCGAAATACGCGGTTTCGACTGCGGCTCCTGGGGCAATCCGCGTTTTCCCGAACAGCAAAAAGTAAAAGTGTATAAACCCACCTTGCGCGAGGTGGTGGAAGCCGCACGGGCAAAAAAACCGGACATCCGCTGGAACATCGAAATCAAAAGCAATCCCGATTGGGACGGCCTTCGTCACCCGCCGGTGGAAGAATTTGCCCGCCTTGTCATCGCCGAACTTCGGGCGCTGGGTATCGAAAAAAACGCCGTCGTGCAGTCGTTCGACGTGCGCGCCTTACAGGCTATGCACCGCCAGGCGCCGGAAATTCAACTGGCGTTTTTGATAGAAAACATTAAAGGTTTCGACTTTAACCTGGAAAAACTCGGCTTCACGCCTGCCATTTACAGCCCTTATTATCAGTTGGTTTCCAAGAAATTAGTGCGAAAGTGCCGCGCTAAAAACATAAAACTCATCCCCTGGACGGTAAACGACGTTTCGGCCATGCGCGGCCTGATTCACCTCGGTGTGGACGGCATCATCACCGATTATCCGAACCGGATTCAGGAGGTAGGAAAATAGAATCGGCGGCACGCTCTCAGTCGTGCCGCCGATTCTATTTTGTTTGCCGGGGGCCGTTTATTTCAATTTCGCTTTTGCCGCCAGCGTCGCTTTTTCGGTGGCTTGTGCTTCGTCGAAAGGTTTGAGCGTGATGGTCATCGTGTGATTGTCGTCGCTCAATTCGGCCAGTTTGTTGTCCGACTCTTTGATTTTACGGTCGGGGAAATGATAAATCTGTTTGTAACTCATGTCAGCAAACATCATTTTCATCATTTCCATCGCCTCTTCGCCGCCGTCTTCACCTTCACTTTCAGAGAGCGCTTTTTTGAATTCTTCGCCCATGTCGCCGGTGCTGAGGCGCTCGAAACTTTTGCCGTTGAACTTGAAAACCTCCTCGATTTTGGCGTCGTACTTGTCTTTGTTGACGACTTTGAGCGCCCGGTTCAGCGCCGCAACGTCTGCAAAATCAAACGAATAGCCGAATTTGAAAGCCGTCGTGTCGTTGAGTTCCACTACATTGGTAATACCCTGAATGCCTTTCAGCGTGGAGGCTACGCCGCTCAATTCCTGGCCCATTTGCGCCATCGAATTGTCCTGCGAGGGCATTTCTTCGCCGCCTGCGCTATCGGGCGACATTGTCTGGAGCATATCCATCATCCCTTTCACTTCGCTCATGTCGAGCGTCATGGAATATTTACCGTGTCCTTTATCGTTGAAAGTGACCTCTTCAATGATGTGCAAACAGCCGGTGAGCGCCATGCTGCCTGTTGCGAGGACAGCTAAAAACAGGTTTTTAAAATTTGTCATGGAGAAAAACTTGATTGTTGTTGAAACTGAGACCTTAGACGGTGGATTTTGAAAGCGGCTACAAAGAAAAACCTGTGGCGTTTACTCGATCGTGAACTCCTGCGTGGCCGACTTCCCGTCTTTTTCCAGCGTAAAGGTATAAACGCCTTTGCGGAGGTAGAACTTTCCCGTGTCCGCTTTTTCGATTTCGACCGGTTTTTTCGGGTCTTTTTGCGCTGCTTGCAACATTTCCTTGTATTTTTTCAAAGCCGACTCCTGCACATCGAAGTTAAAATTGAACAAGTTGAGCCCGCGCACACAATCCACCGAACCATTGTTTAACACGAGTGCGCCGTCTTTGGTTTTGACCGTCCAGGCGGCTTTCCCGGCAGCGTTCGTGTAAAACCACACGGGCAATTCCGGGTCTTTCGCTACGTCGTAAGCCGGTTTTTTGCCCCAGTTTTTATTAAATTTTCTTTTTTCAATTTCAAATAAATGTACCGCAGAAGCCAGCACATCGGGGGTCAATTTCTGCATGTTTGAAATGTCCACCTTGTACATCGAACGCCCGTGTGTGCCGACAATCAACTCCTTCGCTTTCGCCTGAATGGCGAGGTCGTGGACGGGGCAATCGGGGAAATCCCGACTCAGGGTTTGGAACGTCTTGCCCTGGTCGAGCGAGATGTACAAATTGTGGTCGGTACCGACGTAAAGAATGTCGGGATTCGAGGGGTCTTCACGCACGACATTGATAGATTCGGCAGGTAAGGCTTGTCCCGACCCGTCGGGATCCATGCCGAGGCGTTCCCAATTTTTTCCATAATCATTTGAAACATAAAGGTATGCGGCGAAGTCGTCCCAACGGTAGCCGTTCAGGCTCACGTACACTCGTCCGCGTTCATGGGCACTGGCTTGCACCCGCGACACCCACATTTTTTGAGGCAAATTGTCCGAAATGCGCGTCCATATCTCACCGCCATCGCGGGTCACATGAATCAAACCGTCGTCGGAGCCTGCGTACACAAGTCCGAATTTCAGCGGGCTTTCGTGTATCGAAGTGAGCGTTCCGTAGGGCACGTTGCCCTTCACGCCGCCGCCTGTCAGGTCGCCCGAAATGGCCTCCCAGTCGTCGCCGCGATTGAACGAACGGTACACCTTGTTCGCTCCAAAATAAAGCACATCCTGTTGGTGCCGGCTGAGGTGAATGGGCGTTTGCCAGTTGAATCGAAGCGGGCGTTCGCCGAGGTCGTGTTTGGGCGTGATGGTTTTTCGCTGGTTTGTTAACTTGTTGATTCTGAAATAATAACCAAACTGATAGCCGGCGTAAACCGTGTTGTTGTCCCGAAAATCCACTTGCACTTGCATGCCGTCGCCGCCGAGCAACGACTTGTAAGGATAGTGTCCGGAGGAATGCCATTCGGTGGAAGCTTTGTAAGTGGAAGGACCGACCCAGACGCCGTTGTCCTGCGCGCCGCCATAGACGTTGTAAGGCTCGGCTTCGTCTACAGCGACCGTGTAAAACTGGCCGACGGGCGGGGTGTTGCAAAGCATCCAGGATTCGCCATTGTCCCAGCTGATATTGAGGCCGCCGTCGTTGCCGTTCACAAGGTGACCCGGCTTGGTGGGGTCGAGCCAGAGTGCGTGGTGGTCCACGTGGACGTTGTCGCCGTTGATGCTTTTCCAGTTTTTACCGCCGTCGTCGCTTCTAATGATGTAAAAACCAATGAGATAGACTTTGTCCGCGTCGTTGGGTTGGCAGCGAATATTGGAAAAATAGTAGCCGTAGGTGAAGTTCATTTGTTCCAGAAAGTCATCATGCGTGCGTTTCCAGGTCGCGCCACCGTCGTCGCTCCGGTACACTTCCGCGCCGATGAAGTCGGTCTCAAAAAGACTGTTATTCGCGTCTTCCAGGTATTCTACGAGGGCGAGGGGTTTGAGTTTGTCTTTTTCGATCAAGTCCTTTACTTTCTTCGCGTTGTATTTTTCGGGGAAGCCGTTTTGTTTCAAAAAATCGCCGAGTTTTTCATCGGAAACTTTCAAAAACTCTTCTTTCGAGATGGTACGAAGTTGGTCTTTGGTCAGGGCATCATCGGCAGGTTTTTCCTTTTTGGGTTTGGAATTCTGGTTGTCAAGGCAGGCGTACAAAACCGTTTTGCCATTTTTTGAACCGGCTGCGAGGCCGATACGACCGATGTTGTCGCCAATGGGAAATTTGCTCGAACCGGTGCTGATTTTCACCCAATTCTCGCCACCGTCGCTGCTTTTCCAAATGCCCGAACCCGCGCCCGCACCGTCGAAATCCCAGGCACGACGACTGCGTTCCCAAGTGGCGGCATACAAAATATCGGAGTCATTAGGGTCAATGACGAGGTCAACTGCACCTGTATTTTCGTTGACATACAGGACTTTAGACCAGTTTTTGCCACCATCCATCGTTTTATACACGCCGCGCCCAGCGTTCGGAGAATACAAATGGCCGAGCACAGCTACCCACAAGGTGTTTGGATCGGTAGGGTGCAATACGATGCGTCCGATGTGGTGGCTTTCGGGAAGACCGCGCCATTCCCAGGTACTGCCGCCGTCAATGCTGCGATACATCCCTGTGCCGGCGTAGGAAGAGCGGCTGCTGTTCACTTCGCCTGTGCCGACCCAGATGATGTTGTTGTTCCAATCCACCGCGACATCGCCGATGGTCATGCTGGCTTCATGGTCGAACACAGGTTTGAACCGGGTGCCATTGCTCGTCGTGTGCCACAGGCCGCCGGAGGCATAGGCCACGTACATTTCTGCTGAATTGAACGGATTGACGTCCACGTCCGTGACGCGGCAGGAAAAAACGGAGGGGCCGATATTTTCAGGCTTGAGCGTCGCGAGCAGGGAATTTTGCGCTGCGTTTTTTCTTTGCTCAAAGCCCTGCAAACGCACGTCGGCAGGGGTGGGCGAAGGCTGGGCGGCAAGCAGGAAAGGGAAGTACAAAAAAAGGGAAAAGGAGGAAGATAGGAGGGTAAATTGTTTTCTCATGAGGAGGAATTTTGGGGAAAATGTACGGCAGATTTCCAAACTTGCCTGAAAATGACGCCACTTGCCCCATTTTATCATTGTTTCGGCGGCTGTGGCAGACCGATTTCTATCAAACGCAGGCGGCGTTTTTTTCCTAATTTCAAAGTTCGTTTAGTGCTCAAAAAATAGCCGATCCCGAACGAACCAGCCGCCGCGCCATATAAGGCGCCGAAGTTTGTACCCTCATCTTTGTAAAGAACAGCGGCTGTTGTTGCCAGCGTCAGCGACGTGCCAAATGTGAGCAAGGCTCCGCCTATGACACGCCAAATGCCTTTGCGACGGACTTTTATCTGGCTGATATCGCCCAGGTTGACGGCAAAATTGTCAAGCAAAAGCACGTTTCGGTCCGGCAACATGTCGGTGATGTTGCGATGATACCAATAGTCTTCTTTGCCGGCAATGCGATAATGGAGTTCGTCGCCGATGTATATTTTGGTGGGCCGGGGGTTATTGATGCGTTCGAGCAACAGCATTTTTTGGCTAAAAACTACTGTTTGGAAGAAGACGAAGACGAGTAAAGTAAAAAGGCGCATAATTGAATTTTGGAAACGAGAACGAGCAGGGCAGATGTTTCGCGGCGAAGTCTTTCCTGAAAAACAAGGACAAGGAAGCATGTGGGGAAAAGCGCGGAACAAGAAAGAAATCTTGCCTCGCGCTTTTTACGTGTTTTTCAATCAAGCCATTTTTTCCGGTCGGCCAGACTGCCAAGTTGCTCCCAAGTGAGCGTGATTTCGGTAGGGCCGACAGCCCAGGATGCCACCTCGTAGGGGTTGTAAAAAAAGCGAATTCCTTCCGGCACGAGGCAGAAATTGGCAGAAACCGGGAGCCTGCCGATTTCCGGGAAAAGCAGATCTGAAAGTTTCAATGTATCATCGGCAGGGCTTTGCTTTTTTGCATCGAGAAATCCTTTTTCCAACATGGGGCGCAAAGCCGAAGTATCGCGGACCGCGTCAATTAGTTCGACAGATTTACCAGTGTTGAGGTCGTAACTCGCCAACGCTCCAAAATAGTAAGGATGCGCGCCACCTTCAAAACCACTGGCGTTCATTCCAAAAGAAACAAATTTCGGCGTGTTCAGTAAGGATTTGGTTTCCAGTGATTTAAAAAAGCCCGCACCCCAATCGGGCGCTTGTTTCATCTGTTCTTGTAGTAGCGCAAACAAATTGACTTGAGCAGAATCGAAAGCCTGTTCGATAGTCAGGTTCGGATTCGCCACGATGCCGGCCAAAGCCATTTTTTGCAGCGAGTCGTTGATGGCATTCACCGCCGATGTGTTGTCTCCGCCCGTGAGAATCGGGTAGCGCAAGCTGACTTCCGCACAGACGGAATCGCTCACACACTTGCGGGATTTTTTTTCCACCATATTCACACTGACGAGCGGAGAAGGGGTGGGCTTGGGCTTTTTTTCTTCGCAGCCGGGAAAAAAAGTGACCGCAGCAAACAGAAAGAATAGGTGTTTTATCATGGTTGTGTTGATTTTAAAATCGAAACCTCTACACCGCCACCGCTTCTCTCACCGGCAAAATCGTCTTCAATTTTTCTACCACAAAATCCACTTCTTCTTTCGTGTTGTAGTGTGAAAACGAGAAGCGGATGCTCTTCCGCGCCGGGTCGGCGCCAATGGCTTCGAGGACGTGGCTGCCTTTTTCCGCGCCGCTCGAACAGGCGCTGCCGCCCGACGCGCTCACTCCCGCGATGTCGAGGCTGAGGAGCAACAACTCGTTTTTCGGCGAGGGCGGAAACGAAACGCTGAGCACGGTGTAAAGACACGCTCCGTCGTAGTCGCCGTTGAACTGGATGTCTTCAAAATTTTCCAACAAACGCTCTTTCAAGTAGTTGCGCACTTCGCGGATGTGCGCCGTGCGCTCTTCCATTTCGGCGGTTGCCAGTTCCAGAGCCTTCGCGAGGCCAACAATCCCGTACACGTTTTCCGTGCCGCCGCGCATATTCCGCTCCTGCGCGCCGCCGTCAATGAAGGGCTTAATCGGCGATTCGGGATTGATGTAAATAAAGCCCACGCCTTTCGGGCCGTGAAACTTGTGCGCCGCGCCGGAGAGAAAATTGACGGGCGTTTTTTGTACGTTGACAGGGAAATGCCCGACCGTTTGCACCGAGTCGGTGTGGAACAAAACGCCATACTGACGGCACAAAGCCGATACCCGTTCGAGCGGGAGCATGGTGCCGATTTCGTTGTTGGCGTGCATGAGCGACACGAGAGTTTTCACACCCGCGCTTTCCTGCAAGGCTTGCTCGAGTGCTTCCAAATCAACACGTCCGCGTTCGTCCACCGGCAGCCAGACGACTTCCACGTTGTCAATTTTTTCTTCCGTTTCAATTGTGTGCAGCCCGCAGTGGTGTTCCGTCGGGCTGGAAATGATGCGGCGAACGCCGAGGTCGCGCACGGCGCATTTGATGGCCATATTGTTGCTCTCCGTGCCGCCGGAGGTGAAAAAAATCTCCGCGGTGCTCGCGCCGATGCATTGGGCGACCGTCTTGCGGGCGCTCTCGATGATGGCGCGGACGCTGCGCCCTTCGGCGTGGATGGACGATGGATTGCCGTACTGACCGCGCAACACGGGCAGCATGGCTGTGATGACTTCTTCGGAAATGGGGGTGGTGGCGGCGTTGTCGAAATAAACTCTTGTCATACGGTACACGGTTGACGATACACAGTACACGGTGCACGGTGATAGCACACGGTTAGGGCGCACGATGTACGATTTTTTATTTTTGGCCTTTAGTTCACTTTTTTAACATTTGATTGTCATGGGTAAATTCAAAGAACTCAGGGTATGGAACGACTCTATGGATTTGACAGTAAAAATTTATGAAATCACGAGAGAGTTGCCATTCAACAAAGACTTTGGACTGTGCAATCAAATTCGCAAGGCAGCATCTTCCATCGCTTCCAATATTGCCGAAGGCGACGAAAGGGGTACGAATCGGGAATCAGTCCATTTTTTCAACATCGCCAAAGGCTCAACAGCCGAAGTCATAACTCAACTAAACATCGCTTTCCGAATTGGTTACATTGACGAGTCCACTTTGCTCTCACTTGAAAATCAAGCGGACAAAGTTCTTGCATCATTGAAAAACCTAATCAAAAGTCGAGGCGGAAGCAATCCTTTGAATCTTCTGATTTGGTTTTTTATATCTCTTACAAAACCTTTCTAATACGCGGTCCATCGTAATTTTTTGTCAATTCTACGCCGTGCATCGTATACCGTGTACCGTGTACCTTTCAGCGCAGCGACTGAATATCCTGAATAATTTTCTTCGCCAAATTCTCCGCCACGACTATCGAATTGCTCTCCGAGTAAACCCGGATAATCGGCTCCGTATTGGAGGGGCGAAGATGCACCCAGCCCTGCTCGAAGTCAATTTTGAGGCCGTCTTCGGTGTTGATTTGTTCGCGGTGGTATTTTTCTTTCAAGGCGACGAAGATTTTATCAAGGTCAATATCAGGAGTGCGATCGATTTTCGTTTTCGCCATTTGGTAGTCGGGGTAAGTTTTGCGGAGCGTCGAGATTTTTTGTTTGCCGCAAGTAGCTAAATGACTGATAAACAGAGCGATGCCAACCAACGCATCGCGCCCGTAATGCAGTTCGGGCAAAATGACGCCGCCGTTCCCCTCGCCGCCGATGACGGCTTTTGTCGCTTTCATTTTTTCCACCACATGGACTTCGCCCACTGCTGAAGCGGAATATTCGCCGCTGTGTTTTGCCGTCACGTCGCGCAAGGCGCGCGAACTCGAGAGATTCGACACGGTGTTCCCTTTTTTGTGCGACAAAACGTAATCCGCGACCGCCACGAGCGTGTATTCTTCGCCGAACAATTCGCCGTCTTCGCACATAAAAACGAGCCTGTCCACGTCAGGGTCAACGGCGATGCCGAGATGTGCTTTTTGCTGGCGAACCTCCGTCGAGAGTTGTCCCAAATGTTCTTTCAAAGGTTCGGGGTTGTGGGCAAAATGGCCGTTCACCTCGCCATTTATCAAAACTATCTGACAACCCAGCGCCTCCAACAACGGCGGGACAGCCAGCGCTCCCGTCGAATTGATGGCGTCCACGACGATTTTGTAACCTTTTTCACGCACGGCCTCGGCATTCACCAGTGGCAGCGCGAGTATTTTTTTGATGTGTTTTTGGATATAGGAGTCGTCCTGCCGGTAATCGCCGAGTTTGTCCACCGGCGCGTAATGGACATTTTTTTCCGCCACCAATTTCAGAACTGCTTCGCCGTCTTTGCCGCTGATAAACTCGCCTTTGTGGTTGAGGAGTTTCAGGGCGTTCCACTCTTTGGGGTTGTGGCTGGCTGTGAGGATGATGCCGCCGCCCGCTTTTTCGAGCGGGACTGCGATTTCCACCGTCGGAGTCGTGCTGAGGCCGAGGTCAATGACCGAGATGCCCATCGCCCGCAAAGTATTGATGACCAATGCGCTGACGATATCGCCCGAAATGCGCCCGTCGCGCCCGACCACGATGCTGGGTTTGCCGGAGGTGTTCACGACCCACTGCCCAAAGGCGGCGGTACATTCCACAATATCCTGTGGGGTCAGATTGTCGCCGGGGCGGCCGCCGATGGTGCCGCGAAAACCGGAAATGGATTTAATGAGTGGCAAGTTTCAAAAGGAATTTGAACGTGAGCAATGTGTTTATCCGAAGGGAGGCCGCGGTAAAGGTACGCAGAATTTTATTGCGGGGAAAAGTTGAAAAGGCGTACGCCGGACAAACGAGGAGTGTGAGACAAGGGGGTTGATTACAGTTCTCCCATCGCCCTTTCCAAATCTTCCCACAGCCATTCCGGGTCTTCGAGGCCGATGTAAAAACGCACGAACGCCCAGGGCATCGGCGGATTTTGTCTGCCGGGAACGTTGTAAAAACCAATCGTCGGGATGATGAGCGACTCGTGGCCGCCCCAGCTCACCGCCATCAGGAATCGCTCCAGGCGATGGATGAAGTCCTCCATTTTTTCCTTCGAATCGGTTTTGAACTGTACGGAAAAGAGGCCGCCACAACCGCGCATCTGGCGTTTGGCGAGTTCGAGTTGCGGAAAACTCGAATGAAACGGATACCAGATACGCTCCACTTTCGGGTGATTTTCCAATTTTGAAATCAGGAATTTGGCCGATTCGTCGCTGCGCTGGAGGCGAAGGGGCAATGTTCGCAAGCCACGAATGACAAGCGCCGCGTCGTGCGGGGCGAGGATGCCGCCGAGGGTCATTAGTTCCGACTCGAAAATTTTTTTCACGAACGCTTGGCTCGCACACAGGACACCCACTACCACGTCGGAGTGGCCGTTGAGGTATTTTGTACCGGAATGCACGACGATGTCAATGCCGAAGGCGGCGGGGTTTTGGTAAAGCGGCGAGCAGTAAGAATTGTCAATAATTGAGACCAAACCATGTCGCTTCGCCAGCGCCGCGCAAGCCGCCAAATCCTGACACTCGAAGGTCATCGTGTTCGGGCTTTCCAGATAAAGCACCCGCGTATTCGGCTTGATGGCGGCTTCGATGTTTTGCATATCCGTGCCATCAACGAAAGTATGCTCCACGCCGAAGCGCGGCAAAAACTTCGTCAGCAGCGCCGTCGTCCAGGAATAAGGCGATTTTTGGCAAACGATGTGGTCGCCCGATTTTACGTTGCCGATGACGGCGGCGGCGACTGCACCCGCTCCGCTGGAAAAAACGAGCGCATCTTCCGTGCCTTCGAGGGCGGCGAGTTTTTTCCGCAAAATGGCGACTGTCGGGTTGTTGCCGCGTGTGTAAACATGGTGTTCCAGTTCGTCGGAAAAAGCCTCACGGAAAGCAGCCAAGTTGGTAAAAACGAAATTACTCGTCTGCACGACAGGCGGACTGACGGCGTTGAAATATTGCTCGCGGTCTTCGCCAAGATGGGTGAGAATGTGGCTCAAATGCGGATTTAGGATTTCGGATTTAGGATTGGGCGAGTCGTTCATTTTCGATTTTTCTTTCTTTTTCATGGATAATACCCTGTTTCCGCAAGTGCCTGACGGAAAATGAGGCGTTCCGGTTCGTTCAGTCCCAATATTTGCACTGTCGCTTTGCCTATCGCCGTTTTGGGTAAAATCTTGCCGCCCATCACTTCGAAGTGATTTATCCAACTGTCTTTGCGAGGATTGAAGATGCGAACGGTTTGTTCGGCATCGCCATCTACAAAAGTAGCCACGTCAGTACCTTTATTCTGGTTGCAATGTGGGCAGGCGTAAGCAAGATTTTCCAGCGCGGTAGCACCGCCGTGTTTGATGCTTCGGATGTGGTCAATATGGAAAATCGTCGCCAGAAACCGCTCCAGCACACGGCAATACTCACAACGATATCCTGCGCGTTGGGCTACTTGCCGACGAAGCGAATCGGGAATGGCGCGACTCATGGGCGTTGCAAATGGCGACTCGCTCGCGCTTTAGCCAAGCCAATTAGAAGGTCGTAAGCCAAATAACGGTCTAATTCTTCGTTTTCTTCCCGGCTTATTTGCCCTTCCTTCTTCTTGTCAACAAGCACCTCGATTCGTCGCTGAATAGCGGGGGAAAATTTGAACGCGAGGATTTTTTCCGGGATGGCATCCGCCAGAAAAGCCGCAATTTGGTCCTGTGCCGAAAGTGATGCAGTCATGTTTTTTATTTGTGCCAACAAAAATAAGGCTTTTCAATTCATTTCTTTTTCTTCTTTTTCGCGCCTTTCACCAACTTCATTTCCTTCATCAAATGCCCTGCACCGCCGAATTTGTCAATGACGGGAAGAAGGGTTTAGAGCGGGTAGAATTGAATTCCCGGTATATGCTGAAAATCGCTCGTGTTGAATGTTGCCAATTGCAAAGTGCCGTGTTCGAGCAATACGGAAGCAATTTCCAAATCGAACACTTTGTTGCCGCGAGGTTTGTAAGTTTTGAGTAGGTTTTCAAAAATACGAAAACTGCTGTCCGAGGGATACAAAACCCGGATGTTGTTCAATATGTCGGAAAGCAGTTGCTCAATATCGGTTTGCGGGAAGTTGAGTTTGGTCATCACGGCAACGCATTCCGTGATGTTTTTGGAAGTGGTATGTAGGCGAATATTAGTATCAAAAAACACGACCGTACTTCGGGCATGATATACCGAAGTACGGTCGTAGGCGTAGATGAAAATATTGGTGTCCAACAAAACGTCAGTCATCGTGAGCGAAGTCGCGAATATTAACAATTTGGTTGACCGCGCCGTTGGAATCGCCTTTTCCGATAAAATTGAAAATAGGCTTGACCGGCTCTCTTTGCTCTGTTCCTTTCTTCTTTAACAACAAAAATTCGATGAAATGCAACACTTCTACCTGCATTTCAGGCGGCAATACGGCGATGCGCTCATTGATTTGATAACTTAAATTTGCCATGCTCCAGATTTGTATGGACAAAATTAAGAGATTTTCAACGAATTAGGGTGTCACTTCTTCTTCTTTTTCGCCCCTTTCACCAATTTCATTTCTTTCACCAAATGCCCCGCGCCGCCGAATTTGTCAATAACAAAGAGGATGTAGCGCGCGTCCACCATGATGTTGCGGCAAATGGCCGGGTCGTAGTTCAGGTCGCTCATCGTGCCTTCCCACACGCGGTCGAAATTGAGGCCGACGAGGTTGCCGTTCGCGTCGAGCGCCGGGCTGCCGGAGTTGCCGCCGGTGGTGTGGTTGGTGGCGATGAAGGCGACGGGCATCCGGCCTTCGGCATCGGCGTACTGGCCGTAATCTTTTGATTTCCAGAGTTCGATGAGTTTTTGCGGAACGTCGAACTCGTAGTCGCCCGGCACATATTTTTCCATGATTCCTTCCAGATAAGTCCGCTCTTCGTACTCTACCGCGTCGCGCGGTGAGTATTCGTCCACTTTGCCGTAGGTGAGGCGCAGCGTGCTGTTGGCATCGGGGAAAAAGCGTTTTTCCTTAAACACTTCCAACTGCGCGGCCATGTACTGGCGCTGGAGCGTGTTGATTTGAGGCTGGAGTTCCTGGATTTTCGGCTGCACTTTGGCGGCGTAGTTGTCCTGCAAAGTTTTCCAAAAAACGTAGGCCGGGTCGTTTTTCAGGGTTTCGGCGATTTTGGCAGGTTTCTCGGTAAGCAAGGCGTTCATTTTGTCTTTGTGCGGCAATACGCTGTTTTTGAAAAGATTGGAAGCCAAACCCGTGTAGCCGCCATTTTTCTCAGCGGCTATTTTTACAAATCCCCCACCCCACTCGTCGGGCATTTTTTGTCCAAAAATTTCCATGATGCCTGCAAAAACGGCTTCATCCACCTGCGGGCGATAGTCTTTGTAAAAATCGGGAAGCCCTGCTGTTTCCTCTTTTTGTTTGTTGGCAAAAAACGCTTCTCCATTTTTGTCGAAACTTTCAATCCACGAGTTCAAACTGGAAGCGAGTCCCAAAATTTCGTTGTTGCGAACACACGCCTCGAAGTAATAATCGCGCGCCAACGCGTAGGGTTCGATGTCCTGGTACAGTTGGCGAAGGCGCGGCAGCAGGTTGCCGTACTTGTATTTCCAGTCCGTTTTTTGCTCCACGCGGCGTGTGAATTCCTCCTCGTAGGCGCGTTTTTTCTCCAAAGCGCCGTATTTTTTCAAACCCTGCATCTCGCCGAGCCATTTTTTCCAGGCATTTGAAATGGACGACTGGCGGGCTATGTAGGCGATTTTCACGTCGGGATCGTTGCGCATGAACCCGTCCATAATTTTGAGGGCGCGGTCGCGCACAGCGACGCGGGCCGGATTGAGTACATCCGCTGTCTGGCGGACGGCGGCTTCGGTCAGGTACTCGTCGGTGCGTCCCGGAAACCCGTACACCATCGTGAAGTCGTCTTCATCGGCGCCGTCGAGCGAGATGGCGAGGAATTTTTTAGGACGGTAGGGCAGGTTGTTCGGCGAATATGTTGCCGGGTGGTTGGCAGTGTCGGCATACACGCGGAACAGGGAGAAATCGCCCGTGTGTCGCGGCCACACCCAGTTGTCGGTGTCGGCGCCGAATTTGCCGATGCTGCTGGGCGGCGTACCTACAAGCCTCACATCTTTGAAAGTTTGCGTGACGAACAGAAAGTATTGATTTCCATTGTAAAAGGGGCGAATCAGAATGTCTTCCCACTTCTCTTTTTTGGTGTTTACGCGGATTTGCGCGAGGTTTTTGTCAATTTGCCCTTGCCGGGTACTTTCCGACATGTTTTCGGTCACACCCATCAAAGCCAGCGCCGTCACATCCTCGATGCGGCTGATGAACGTCGCAATCACGCCTGGCGCGGGCAGTTCTTCCGAGCGATTTTTTGCCCAATAGCCGTTTTCGACATAGTTTTTTTCCAACGAGGAAAGTTGCTGAATGGCGCCGAAACCGCAGTGGTGATTGGTCAGTAGCAAGCCTTCGGCAGAAATCATTTCGCCGGTGCAGCCGCCGGCAAACTGACAAATGGCATCTTTCAGGCTGGGGTCAACATTGGAAAAAATGTCATCGGCTTCGAGCTTGAGGCCGAGCGCTTTCATTTCTTTTTCATTTTGTTTTTCCAACAAAAGAGGAATCCACATGCCGCCCTGCGCGCGAAGCAAAGAGGGGATAAAAAGGAGGAGGATGAGTAGTTTTTTCATAAAAAATGCTTGCAAAATGTCGGCAAAGATAAATCCGCCACGCTTTCAGGACGGGCAGGTTTAGATAAAACGAGGGTCAGAAACCGGGAATTACCTGACCCCCACCACCCTGAACGTGGCTCCGTCGTAGCGATTTTCGGCTTTTTCGGCGTCGCGCAACACTTGCAGCGCAGCCTCCCGTTTTTCCGGTTTTTCTTTTTCCAAAAACTGGTCAACATGCCGGATAAGCAACACAATTTCCTGTTTTCCTGTGACTTCGAGCGAACAAAGACAATCGAACAAGGCGTCCAGATTTTTGCCGAAATAATCGGGGAACAACAAAATTTTGGCAATCCGGGGGTAAAAACCGCGCAGGGTACGGGTTTTCGCCCCGTCTATTTCGGCGACGAATGTTTCAGGAGCAAAGGCAGGTAAGTGGTCGGTGATTTCCATGCGATACAGATTGAGCGCAAAACTCTCCGAAAGTTTGAAACTTTCGGAGCGTCCTGTTTCCCGGACTATTCGATTTTCAAAAAAGTCTTGTAATGGTCTTTTGTGTACCAGGCGCTACGGTCGGAGCCGGTGACGAGGCGTTCGGCGCCTCGATTTTGGCCCGCCACTTTCGGGTGCACATCCCATTCGCGATAACGAATGCGCTGGCCGGAAGGCTCTATTTGTGGCAATCGTTTTTCCCGATTCTGGAACTCGCGCCCGCCAACATAGCCTTCCGGCGCCTCACCGTTTTTTTCTACAAATGCCAGCACTTCAAGCACATCGGCCGGCACATCGGCTGCTGGACGAACGTCCGATTGGCCGGAAGTAGCAGTTGGCGCAGGGCGGTTACCAGCATTTGAAAACTGCCCCCGATGCCGGACCAACCACGCCAACGCGAGCAATCCGGCAAACAGCAGCAGGCGAATCCAGAGACGTTTGTTCATGCCAAAACTTTAAAAACTAAACCCGACCGATGCCTGAATGACGAAGTTTTTGTCCGTGTCGTTGCGGTAAATGAGGGCTTCCTGCAAAGGGAGCGAAGCGTCGATTTCACCTTTGGAGAGATCGGCGTCATTGTTCGTGATATCGGCCAAACCGTATTGAAGGCGCGCGGAAATATAGAGCGAGTTGCTCAGGTAGTAGGAAATGCCACCGACGAACCCGTAATCGAGCGCATTGTACAAATTGCCTTTGTCTTCGGGGTAATCGTAGTAAGCGCCGAGGGTTTTGGGCATTTCAAAATTGCGGGAATCTACTTTCACCACTACCTCCTGACCCTCTTCGGCGCCGCGCGGTTCGTCTTTGCGGTAATTGTGGTTGAGGTTGAACACGAGGTCGCGGCTACCGTTCTCGGCATTCGTCACAGGATTGCCCAGCGGGTAAGTGGTAGCGTTGTTGTAAATCAGCGAGCCATCGCCTACCGAGCCAATCAGGAAGCCGACATAGCCGCCCGCCGATATTTCAAAATCGCCCCAACGCCCCACGAACGACAGCGGAATATCAATGTGCGAGTTGTTGATGTTGATAAGGTAGCGCGAGTTGCCGTAAGTCAAAGCGGGGCTTGTCTCGAAGGGAAACACCCGGTACGAAGCGCCGTCGTAGATGTATTTCGCGCCGCGTTTGGAGTAAAGCACCTCGGCGCGTACGCTGTAATTGTCGGTAAAACCGTAGGCAAAAGTAGCGCCGATGTGGAATCCCGTTACGTTGCTCCAGGTTTCGAGTTCCTTGCCGTTGGCGTCCGTTTCGGAGGGGCCGGAGATATTGGCGAAGTTCAAGCCGGTTTTAAAACCGTAGCGAATTTGGGCATTCAGCGAAAAAAGAAGGGTGGCAAAAAGGAGCGAGAGGGTGTATTTTAATTTCATAATCAGAGTTTTGTGTAAAACCCGACAACGCCGAGACGTGTTCAGGCCGTTGGAAAGGGAATTAAGATTGTTGAAAAATAAAGGCCAAAAGTACGGCTTTCCACAACTGTGTTGCGCCTCTCCGGTTTACCTTTGCGCACGAAAAACGTCTGCCCCGATAACCTTGCTGCCTTAATTTTTGTAAAACCACACCACGCACATGAAAGACTGGCCGCTCTGGGAAGTTTTTATCCGCTCGAAACAAGGCCTTAGCCACAAACACGTCGGCAGCCTCCACGCCGCTGACGCTCAAATGGCCATCGAAAATGCCCGCGACGTGTACACCCGCCGCAACGAAGGCGTCAGCATTTGGGTTGTAGCGTCCGCCCACATCCACGCTTCCACTGAAGACACCGAAGCCTTTTTCGACCCCGCCAACGACAAAGTGTACCGCCACCCGACTTTCTACGACCTGCCCGACGCAGTGAAACACATGTAATCTTATTGCTTCGATTGTTTCGATTCTTTTGATTAAGTCGATTACGCGAACCGATCAAATCAATCGAATCAATCGAATCATTCGAACCAATCGAAATGAATTTTCAATATCTCCTCCAACTCGGCGACAACGCACTCATCCTTTCCCAGCGCCTCGGCGAATGGTGCGGTCACGGCCCCGTGCTCGAACAGGACATCGCCATGACCAATATCGCCCTCGACCTGCTCGGCCAGGCGCGTATGCTGCTCACCTACGCCGGCGAACTCGAGGGTCAGGGAAAATCCGAAGACGACCTCGCTTATTTTCGCGATGCGCACCAGTTTCACAGCGCCTTGCTCGTGGAACAGCCGAACACGGACTGGGCTTTCACCATCGTCCGGCAGTTTTTTTTCGACGTTTTCAATTTTTACAACTACTCCGCGCTGTTGCAAAGCCGCGACGAGCGCCTGGCCGCTATCGCTGAAAAATCGCTGAAAGAGGTCACTTATCACTTGCGCTACTCGTCCGAATGGGTCGTCCGCCTCGGCGACGGCACCGAGACGAGCCACCAAAAAATGCAAACCGCGCTGGACGAACTTTGGATGTTTACCGGCGAACTGACTACTCCCAGCGAGGTTGATCGCCTGATGGCTGAGGCAGGTATCGCGCCGGATTTACTGAAAATCAAACCTTTGTGGGACGCGAAAGTCTCGGCCGTGCTCGAAGAAGCGACGTTGAAAAAACCGGAAAACGACTGGATGCAAAGCGGCGGCAAAACTGGCCGACACACCGAACACCTCGGCTACATCCTCGCCGAAATGCAACATTTGCAGAGAACTTATCCCGGCAACGAGTGGTGATTTCGATGCATCCTGACTTCAAATCACGCCCGATTCCAACAGCGAGAGCGCTCCTTTTTCCACATTCAACTCCGCCTCGATGCCGTAAGGAAACGTCGCCTGATGTGGCACATGACCAAACGGGAGGCCGTAAATCACAGGAATTCCCAACCCGCTCAGCCGGTCGCGCAGCATTTCCTCCAAAGTCAACGAAGGCGAGTCGGGCTTGGGTTGGCAGTCGAAAAAAACACCGAGTGCGATACCCGCAGCCTTTTGCAAATCAGTCGCTTGCAACAATTGCGTCAGCATCCGGTCGAGGCGATACGGCTGTTCGCCCACGTCTTCAATGAAGACAATTTTATTTTTGAATGAGGGGAAAAACGGTGTACCGACCATCGCTGCCAACAGTGAAAGATTGCCGCCAATCAGTTTCCCACGTGCCGTTCCGGGCGAAATCACGAAAGGCCGGAATTCCGGGCCGGGGAGGATTTCCTGTTCGCCCGGAATGTTGATGGCATAGGGAAAAACAGGCTCCATAAGCGCCGCGCGAAAATGTTGCAAGGTATTTTCAGGAAAATCGGAAGCCGCTACCGGGCCGTGAAACGTGACAAGTCCTGATTCCCGCTGAATCGCCAGGTGCAGCGCCGTCACGTCCGAGTAACCGATGAAAGGTTTGGGATTTTTTCGGATAAGGTCAAAATCAATTTTCGGCAGCAAGCGCGTGCAGCCATAGCCGCCGCGAATACACCAAACGGCCTCCACCGCCGGGTCGCTAAAAGCCCCATGCAAATCAGCGAGGCGCTGTTCGTCCGTGCCGGCGAGGTAGCCGTTTCGGGCAAACAAATTTTTTCCCTCCTTCACTTTCAGGCCGAAGGTTTCAAAATTCCGGCGCGCATTCGCCAGTTTTTCCTCCGTAAACGGTCCCGCCGGAGCGATGAGCGCCACCGTAGCGCCAGCACGCAGACGGGCGGGTTTGAGCAATTTTTGTTTTTCCGAAAAAACAGTTTCAGCCATTTTCAAAGGCAAAGAAAAACCGGCTGCCACACTCGCCAAGCCTGTATTTTTAAAAAAATAACGCCGGTTCATAGTTTGATGTAAATCTTCCGCACATACAGCCAGCGGCAAATGAGCCAGCAAAGCAACATATAAACCAACGCGAACAAGAACGAGCTGAACTCCGCTCCTTCGATGGGCCTGAAAACTGTATCGTAAATCCAGCTCCGCGCGTCGGTCGCATTTTCGCCGGAGCCCCAGGTGATGCTGCCAAGACTGATGACCACGGCTTCCGAAAGCACGTACGCGAACAGCGGGTTGGCGCCGAAAGCCAGGAAAAATCCCGTACCGTTGCGCCAGCCGCGAATATCAATGACCCACACGCTGATTGCCAGTAAAATCATCGAAATACCGCCTACATACAGCACGTATGAACTCGACCAGATTTTTTTGTTGATGGGAAAAAACAAATCCCAGGCTAATCCTGCAAAGCCGATGAGCAACCCGTAAACGAGCAAGTCGCGCACCACGAGGTCTTTTTGATGCGGGCGACTCGTGAGCAATTCGCCGCAAAGCCAACCCAAAAGTACCGTCACGACAGCTGGCAGCGTACTTAATACGCCTTCCGGGTCGAAGGGGATGCGCAGCCCCGGCGCGACGGTTTCCTTGTACAAATGCTCGGCTCCGAACAGCCACGCATCGAGCCGCAAAATAGCGCTGCCACTCGCGCCGTAAGGGTCAGCACCCGGCGCGGCAAACCAATTTAAAAGCCCCCAGTAAAGCAGCAAAATACCCGCCGAAACGATAAGCAACATTCGCCGCGACAGCGTCAGCGCCAGCACGGAAGCGATGCCGTAGCCCAGCGCAAGTCGTTGCGGCACACCCATGATACGCCAGGTGTCCCAGTTTTTCCAGATGAAAGGAAAATTATTGAGAATCAAGCCGATAAGAAAAAGTAAAGCGGTTCGGCGAAGGATTTTCCAACCTGCTTCTGCCGACCATTTTCGGTCGAATTTGGCAAAAGCAAACCACATGGAAACACCGATAATGAACATGAACGACGGGAACACCAGGTCGGTCGGCGTGCAGCCGTGCCACTCCGCGTGGCGCAATGGCGGATACACGTGCGTCCAGTCGCCGGCGGTGTTCACAATAATCATGAAGGCAATGGTGAGGCCGCGATAAAAATCAACAGAAAGGTAGCGGGTGGAAGTAGAGTCGGGCATTTTCGATACTGTTTTGTACCGCGAAAAGTAGCGGTTTTGCCCGTTTCTCGTTTATTTGTAAAAATAAAATCGTGCGCGCTCGCGAAAATTCAGATTTTAATAAAAATTCTGCGCAAATAAAGCCCGCGGCAAATCAGCCAGCACAACATCAGAAACACAATTGCAAACAAAAACGACCCGAATTCGCGTCCGTCAATCGGTTGGAAGAATTGCACGTACAACCACTCGTAACAATCGCTACTGCCACACGGAATACTAAATGCTACCTGCTCTAAAGCCTCCGACAAGACGAAGGCAAATAGCGGATTGGCGCCAAAAACCAGGAAAAAACCGGTTCCCCTGCGCCACCCGCGCACGTCAATCAACCAAACAAAAAACGCCAGGAAAATGATGGAAAGACCGCCTGCATAAAGCACGTAGGAACTCGTCCACAATTTTTTACTAATCGGGAAAACGAGATCCCAAGCCCATCCGACAAAGCCACACACAACACCGAAAACAAGTAGGTTGCGCAACAAAATATCTTTTTGCTTCGCAAACTCACTCAAAAGTCCTCCACAAATCCAGCCTAAAATTACAGTCACGACCGACGGCAGCGTTCCGAGCAATCCTTCAGAATCGAAATGAAAACCGTTGCCATGCCAGAAATAATCGTCGCCGAAGAGCAAGTGATCAATCCGCAAGGCAGTCTCCACCTCGATACCGTAAATCCATTGGTCGAGCCGCAACATAGCGTTGGCATCCATCCCGTAGGGGTCTCCGCCCGGCACGACAAACCAATTCAGAACACCCCAATAGAGCAGCAAAATACCGACAGAAACGACTATCAATGCTTTTCGGGATAAAAAAAGCGCCAAAATTGCGGCAACGCCATAACTCAGGGCGATACGTTGCAAAACGCCCATTACACGCCAGTGGTCAAGGTTTTTCCAATACACCGGAAATTTGTTTAGCAAAAGGCCAATCAAGAATATCAGTAACGTGCGGCGCAAAATTTTCCAGCCCGCTTCCACCGACCACCGGCCCTCGTATTTGGAAAACGAAAACCACATGGACAAACCCACTAAAAAAAGAAAGGACGGAAAAACCAGGTCAGCCAGTGTGCAACCGAACCATTGAGCATGTTCCAACGGTGCATAAACATAGTCCAAAGTACCGGGCGCGTTGACGAGAAGCATAAAGGCTACAACGCCCCCCCGGTAAATATCAATGGACAAAAAACGTGGCGAAACATCCCGGGACGGTTTCTCCGAACCATTAGCCATGTCGCCCGTTACAATCCCAGGTGTTACTTTTGCAGGTAAAATTTTCTCTTTTTCCACCATCATCTTATTGCTGCCCAGGGCAGATCTTTAAAAAAACACATGCTTTACGCCATTGGCACAAAGGTTCGTTTCCGCTACACGGGAGAGAGCGGCGTCATCACGGCGCTGCTCGACGAAGGCATGATGCAGGTGCGGCTCGATAGCGACCCGGACTTGGAGATACCTGCTTTTGAAGAGGATTTAGTTCGAAATGAGGATGCTGAACCAATATCAGCGGGGGCAAAATTCATACCAGCAAAACGGGAAAACGCTCCGGAACCACCGCCGCGCAGAAAACTTAACGCACAATATCACATCCTGAAACCCAAAGGATTGCAGCTCGCTTTCGAGCCTATGCCCGGACGCGACGGCACGGTAACGCGTTACAAAACCTGGCTCATCAACGACACTGCACAGGAGTTTTTACTCGAATTCGATTTGTACACCGATGCGCGCGATGTCCTCATCGTGGACGACAAAATCCCTGCTACCGCGGCCCTCGAACTGGGCGACATGCTCTACGATGACCTCAATAATTCGCTCGAAGCTTCCGTCAATGTACAACGCATTACCACCGAAGGGCCAAGTGAGCCAGTTCAAAAAACACTCAAAATTCGACCCAAACAGTTTTTCAACAACGTCCAGACTGTCCCGATTCTGAACTTGCTGGCGCATCATTTTCTACTGTTCGATTCTTTTGAGCATAAAAAAGAAGAATCTGGGGAGGATTTAAAAAACTACACAAAACAAAAAGCGCGTTCGCCGAAATCTGCCTCCCCCGCATCCACGCGATTTGGCGCCTTCAATGTGGAAGAGTTTGCCAGTTTCAATCCTGAAATAGATTTACACATTGAAAACCTGATAAATGGTCGTGCGCGCCTCGATAAGGGGGAAATTCTGAGAATCCAATTACTTCATTTCGAGCGTTTTTTGGACAAAGCTATCCGCCTCGGAGTGCCTCGCATTTTTGTGATTCACGGTGTGGGCGAAGGGAAACTCCGCGAGGCCATCGCAGCCCGATTACGGGAAAATCCCGATGTCGCAAAGTTTAAAAACGAATATCACCACAAATATGGCTACGGCGCCACAGAGGTGATTTTTCATTGAACGAACAGAAAAAAAGTGCCACTGTTTGAAACAACGGAGGGCTTGACCACTGCTGGTCAAGCCCTCCGATTTGTTCATAGTGTTGGCAAAAAGCCTTCCTTCAAATCAATATTGCCAAAGGTCGTGCTCGAAGTTGAAAATCTCGTTTTTGATTTTTTCAGACTCCATCAGCAAGTCCACACCCTGAAGGTATTGCTCCAGTTTGCGGTCGTACACGTTCGACTCTTTGTAAATGTAGCTGGCGAAATAGCGCATTTCGAAGAGGTCTTCCCACGAAATAGTCGCGTTGGTGTTGCCGCCCATCGTGAATACGCGGTGGCGGGCAAACAGTTCGCGTGCATGCGGGTAATACACCCAGAACATCGGCTTCTCGAAACGGAAGTTGCCTTCGTTGTCTTTCACGTCGATGAGCGGCGCGATACCTAAAATGCGCACCTGGAGCGTGGAAGTTTCTTTGTCGAAGAACCACACCTCTTTTATACGGAAGCGTTTCACGTCTTCCCAGTTGATGTCGTTACGGACGATTTGCACTTTTTCTTCGTACGTTTCAGGGTCGAATGTGACCACTGTGTCCGTTTTTGACAACATGGAAAGCACGTCGTCGGTGCTCATGCGTTTGTTGAACTTGTCCGTTCCGTCAATGGCGTACACCGGCAAATCGCCTTTAGTGGCGGCGTCAGCGAGCAATTTGAAGAACGGCTCTTCCGGGTAAGCGAACGGAAGGTTCATTTTTTCGCGCACGTCAATGATGCGCCAAACGCGTTTTTCCCAGAAAATATCGCTCTCGCGCACGGGTTGGTAAGCCAACACGCGGCGCTGCTGCATGATGTCTTTTTTCACCACATCATCGAGGGGAGCGTCGCTCGGCTCTTCGGTGGTGACTTCCTCGGTGTTCACTTCGATTTCTTCGGGATCTTGCGCAAGCAACATGGTTCCGGAAAAGAAAAACATGAGCAGGCACAGGCAAGTCCATTTAATAAAAGTTTGCATGACTCGCAGAGGTGGGTTGATTAGCAGATATTGTGTTTAGCAACGCACTGAAAAAGGCTTCAGCCAGGTCGAAACTTGACTGAAGCGCTTTTCAAATTACTTGATTTTGAATGCCAGACCGCCGATGTTACGTGCAGCAGCGTCGCCGGGGCATTTGCATTTGATGTCGTCAAAGAAATAGGCGTCACCAGGTTTGGCTTTGTTCACCTGTTCTGTAACATCACCGCTGAAACGTTTGCCACCATTCGTACGAACGATTGGGTCTTGACGTTTTGGCAGATAAGTAAATTCAAAGCCGACGATTTCGCAGCGCGCATCGAAGTCGAAAGACTCGAGTACGCCGTCCACGAATGTTTGGGCCTTGAATTCACCGTTACCCATTTGTTTCGATTTGTGCTTGGCGCCCAACATCGGAACCGGGTCGGGAATACGTTTCACACGATATTTGAATGTCTGCGAAACACCTGGAGCAGAAACAGTGATGGAAGCGTCGTTAGTAGGCGTAGTAGCAGTCACAATGTAGTGCCCTCCCCCTTTGTTAGAAAGGCTCACTCCGCTACCCGATACTTTCAAGTCGTTGGAAGAAACACCTGCAGCAGATACCGAAATCGGGTTGTCAACACCGATGTAGAACACGTTCATTTTGTCCAACTGAACGGCAACGGAACGCTGACCTACTTCGTATTTGAACTCTTTGCTGTAGTTTTTCATCTCTCCAGTCAGCGGGTTTTTCACATTAATGCTGACGTTGAAGGAGTTTTCACCCAAACGGCTGGCGGAAGTTTCCCAATGTGCAAGGCCTTCCTTTACCGGCAAAGAACTGCCATTGACGGAAATGCTCACGTTGTCGGCTTTGGTGCTGAATGCGCTGAGGAAGATATCAGCAGAGTATTTTTCCCCTTGAATCACATAACTTTTCTCAGCAGAAACAGCAGGTTGGAAAGCGTCAAACTTGATGTCGATCTTGCCCATTTGCTCGGCAGCCCAGTTAATAATGGCAGAAGCGGAGCTTTTGGCGTCGGACTGCATTTTGCCTACGATAGGGAAAACGGCAGCCACTGGCATTTGCTTAAACTTGAACTCCGCCCAGGTTTTCATTTCCGTACCAGGAGGCAGTTGTTCGATTTCCAGCGGGAGCGCTTTCGCGATTTCCGGGTTGTTGTCGGTGAGAGCCAACAACTTTTCGCGGGTTTCTTTGATACGCGATTCAATTTCGTTGCCGAGCCCCTCATTGATGAAGAGATTGGTAGTAACGTCTTTGTTGCGGATGTCCTGCGGAATGTCCGGATTGTCTTTCGAAGGGCCTTTCGCTATTTCGAACAATTTGGTCCGAATGCCGTCCATGTAGGTAACGAACTCATCAGCAATGCGCTGGGCTTCCTTCGCTTTGTTTGCCAGTTCGTCGTTTTTAGGACTTGGATATGCTTTTGCCTGCTCATTGATACCGTTGATCATCGCATCGTTGTTCCGCTGGACGATGTCTCGGCTGTTTTTCATACCCTTGTCCAGAGAGAAAAACGCATTCATCACCTCGGCAGAGACGTTAAGAGCGAGCAGTGCGGTCAACACCAGATACATGAGGTTGATCATCAGTTGCCGCGGCTCCTTTGGTATTGACATAAGTCTTTACTTTTTGATTGTGATTGATGTTGGTTGGTTGTCGGTTGTTCAGGTATCAATTGTTGGTTTTGACTTTATATTTTCAAAAATCAATAACCAAAATACCGATAACTGATAACCAAATATTACTGGCGACCAATATTGGCCATTGCAGCCAGCATATTACCGTACACAGTGTTAAGTGAGCCGAGATTCTTATTCAGAGCAGTCAACTGATCTTTGTAAGCCTTTACATCTTCTGCAGATTTGGCCATGTCGGACATAGCTTCGTTCATTTTCGTGTAGAAGTTGCTCATGCTTTTGATTTGATCCGAAGTACCGGAAAAATCAACTTCTTGCAACGATTTCAGCGCCGCCATGCTTTTCGACATGGATTGCAGTTCAGTCAACATACCACCGAGTTGACGCTCAACTACGTCGCCGTGGAGCGGAGCAACTTCGGGAATGTTATTAGCCGGGCCGGCAGTAAGCGGCTGAAGATGAGCGTTGTAGTCATCGAGGCCGGGGTAAAGTTTGTGCCAGTAATAGTCGGGTTCCGGGCCGATAAGACCGAGGAAAAGGAAGATGATGGCTTCCATAGTAAGGCCAATGATGAGAAACTCAGAAGCGAGTGGCCAGCTTTCCAGCTTGAACAGAGCGCCCAACAATACGATAGCGGCGCCGACACCGATCAGAAGGTTTTTGAAGTACTTGAATTGCTTGGTCTTGACGAAACTCATTGTTTTTAAACTTTTAGCAGTTTACGAAAGGTTAATCCTTGAATTTTAAGAAGAGTCTTGGCGAAAACGACGCAAAAGTAGCAATCGCCTAAAAACTTGTTGGTCGAAAATGTGAAAGAAAAAGGCATTACTCTTTAGGATTGTCCGCTGTTAGCAAACAACCAAAAGATAAGTCCTGATTTTTCCGATTTGTGAGATATACTCAGAATCAAAGATGAGGGAAGAGGTTGCTGTCGCATAAGTGTTTGAAAAACAAAGGGCAAAACGCAAGAATCGCTCAAAAATTTTACAGGTTTCGATTTTTCTTGCCTTTTGCCCTTTGTATTGCCCTCATTGATTAGAAGTCGTTGATGGAACGACCCAGGAAAGTAAGTACGGAGCGGAAGCCAATGTAACATTTAGTGGTATCCTGATATTCCCACGAACGATTGCCCGTTTGGAGGAAGAACGCGACATCTTTCCAAGAACCACCGCGAATTACTTTTCGCTTGTCGGTAGGAGAATCTTCATCCTTCGCATCATAGCGAATGTCAGGGTTCAGGTCATGTACGAATGAATATGCATTCTCATAGTATGCTGTTTCCGTCCATTCTGCTACGTTGCCAGCCATGCAGTAGAGGCCGTAGTCATTCGGGTAATAAGCGTCGGCCTTTACGGTGTAAAGACCACCATCTTCGGGATAGTTGCCACGGCCGGGCTTAAAGTTGGCCAAAAGGCAACCTTTTGCGTTGCGGGTGTAGTAAGCTCCCCAGGGATACGGGGCTTCTGCACGGCCACCGCGAGCGGCATATTCCCATTCGTGCTCGGTTGGAAGACGGAAATCTTCCGTATTAACCTCACTCTCCGAGTACATATCCCACACTTTGCTGCGCCAGTAGCAGAAAGCTTTTGCCATTTTCCAATTGACACCTACGACGGGATAATCGTCGAATGCAGGGTGCCAGAAGTAGTTACGCGTCATAGGCTCATTATAAGAATAGGCGTAGTCGCGAATCCAGCACAAGGTATCCGGATAAACTTTGATTTTTTCCTTATGAATATGGCTGGTACGGTTGCTGTTGCGATCGTGCGCTGCACGCTGCCAATCATACCATTGATATTCGAAGACGAGTTTGCTTACATCCAATTCCTTGCGGCCGGAAAAACGCTCGTTGCCCTGATAATAAAGATCTTCGAGTGCACCGTCTTCATCTTCGTCCCATGCGATTTCTTGTTCCCAATCAATTCTTTGCTTTTCGCCATCACCTTCTTCATCCTCGATGAAATGTTGAAGCGCTTCGTGTGCCAAAGAGTCGGAAACCCATTTTACAAACTGGCGGTATTCATTGTTGGTGATTTCAGTATCGTCCATAAAGAAGCCCTGAATGGAGATGGATTTCGGACGTGACACCAACTGGTGGCTGAGATCTTCATCACCGGTACCAATGTGGAGCGTACCGGAGGGCACGTATACCATGCCGTAAGGATTGATCCCTTTCCAAGTCGGGCGATCTGTCACGCCGAGCAATTGGCCGCTTTCTTTGCGGCCGCAGGAAGCGGCGAAGGCCGCGAGGAAGAGTAGAAGCAGAAGTGAATTCTGTAGTTTTTTCATGTTAACACCCGTGTTATCCAACTTAAATGTTCGGTTTGGAAAAAGTGGTCGTAAAGATAGAGAGATTAAATTTCTTGCAGCAAGCAATTCCAAATAAAATTGGTTAACTGTTGTTTTTTGCCCCTGACAAACGATTTTTTAACTTCTGCGCGTATTGTACCCGAATATTTTAACGCTCGAAAACAGGCAGAATTTTAATCGCTACCAACAAAAATTTTTCATCGGCAGTCGCAACGTTTTACAAAATCAGTGCCGAAACATTTGATTGTCTTAGAGGAAACGAGGGTTGTAAATGATGGGAGGCAACTTGCCGGCCCCAATCGGCCTGTTCAGACTGTAGCGCAGCATAATCTCATGGCTACCCCGATTTGCAGACTTGAGCGGCGAAAGCGGAATGTCAAACGAGTACGCCAGTGTTGTTTTTTCATTGAGTCGGAATCCCGCCAAAATTACTGCGGCATCCCTGTCTGAATCACCAAAACCCCTAAACGAAGCGCCCGCAAATATATTTTCATTCCATTGTAAAACGGTAGAAATCTCCATTTGCGTCTCGGTAAAATCCGTTTTTGCTACCCCCGAGGGCGTGACGACAAGGTAGTCGCCTACATCAATCCTGTAAGACGCCGTGAAAAAATATTGTTGTACAGGCTCGATTTGAAAGGAATTATCTCCCGTTATATTGAGTGCAGGCGCAAAAGCAGGCAATGTGGAAATCCCAGTTCGCAGTCTTTTCGTTTGCAAAAAAATACCGGCCTCAAACACAGGAGTTCCGGCATTCACTTTTCCTTCCGGCAGAAAATCGTCCATGTGATTGAAACCCGAAGGTTCGTACACACCGTCGGGAGCACGGAGTTTGGCGCCATCGAGCGAATATTGCATGTAGCCCGCGCTGACTCCCACCGAGAGGAGCGTCGTCCGGCCCAGTTCGAGTTGATAATCGTAACTCACTACCGCCTGTGTCGTGCGGTGTGCGCCAATCACGTCGTTTTCCACCTTGAGCCCCACCCCGCTGCTGATGACGTAAAATGGCAGATGCGCATTAAAATGAACGGTAACAGGAGCGCCTTCCAGATTCGACCATTGCTGACGATAAACCCCATTCGCCACCAAAGTATTCTCCAAACCTGCATAAGCGGGGTTGTAAGCGTAGGGATTCAGCATGTAAAGGCTGTACTGCGGGAACTGTTGGGCGGAGACACCAACGGCATACCATAATAATATAGGTGTAAAGTAGTGTTTCATGCCATTGTCGGTTGAAGGAATGGGTGAAAGTACAACTTTTTTACGCTGGCTGCACCATTTGGCGAAATTCGCTCAAATCTGACACTGGCCTTTGGCAGGCAAAATCGCGGCACACATAGATGAGCGCATCCGATTGGCCGGTCTTTCCTGCAAGCAAAGGCATCTCCTCGTCAGGGATGACAGCGGCGGCGATTACTTTGTTGGGCAAAAATTCTTTCTGAATTTCAAGCGCTTTTTCCGCCGCGTTGTCACCGACGACGGCAATTTCGTGCAGCGGGTACACTTCGTTCATCATCGCCGCCGCCCAACGCTCGAACGAAAGCGGGTACCGTTCCACCGATTCGCGCATGGTAGCCAGCATTGCCGAGGCGCGTTCGCGCCAGTCATTCCGGTCGAGCAGGATGCCAAGCCGCTGGAGGTTGAGCGCCATCGTGCTGTTGCCTGAAGGCGTAGCGTTGTCGTAAAGATCTTTTTTTCGCAAAATAATATCCGCCTGTCGGGCATCTGTGAAGAAAAACAAACCGCTTTCGGCGTCGAGAAAATGATCCAGAACTGCATCCGCGTATTTTCCGGCCATTTGCAAATACCTGACATCGAAGGTGATTTGGTAAACATCAGTGAGCGCAGCGATGAAAAAAGCGTAGTCTTCGAGAAAAGCCTCGTCTTGTGAAGCCGAATGTTTGAGGCGGGCAGCCTGCCAGTCAGCAAAGTTTTTCAATAAAAACTCGACGTTGCGCACGGCGGCTTCGCGGTATTTTTCATAGCCGAATGCGGTGAAAGCCGCAACATAACCCGAAGCCATGAGTGCATTCCAACTGAGCAAAATCTTATCGTCCAGCCCTGGCCACACTCGTTTCGATCGGACGGCAAACAGTTTTTCCCGGCTGGTTTTCAGGCGTTTTTTCAGATTTTCAATTTTCAAATCGTTTGCGGCAGCAAATCCCTCGAACGAGGATGGCCGCCACAGGATGTTTTTTTCTTCCCAGTTTCCTTCCTGCGTCACGCCATAAAATGAGCAAAACAACGGGGCGTCCTCTTCCAAAACGGCCTCGATTTCGGCTTTGTCCCAAACATAAAATTTCCCCTCGACACCTTCCGAATCAGCGTCTTGTGCAGCATAAAATCCGCCTTCGGCATTGGTCATTTCACGATGAATGTAATCGAGTGTCTCTTCGACAGCCTCCCGGTAAAGTGTTTTTCCGGTCAACTTGAAGGCTTCGGAAAGCACCGACACGAGCAGCGCGTTGTCGTACAGCATTTTTTCAAAATGAGGTACCAGCCAGGCACGGTCGGTGGCGTAGCGGGCGAATCCGCCGCCGATTTGGTCGTAAATACCGCCCTGAATCATTTTGTCGAGCGACAATTGGGCGTGTTCGAGCGCTTCCGGGTTTTTGGTAAAAAAATGGTAGTTCAGCAAAAACTGAATCGCCATCGTGGAGGGAAATTTGGGCGCACCGCCAAAGCCGCCCTCCGCCCGGTCGAAGCGGTCGCGCATTTGGGCGTAGATGGTTTCGAGGTTGAAAGGTTTCAGGGTTTCAACGGTTGAAAGTTTGAGGGCAGATTTTTGGATAAAAATATCATCGTTACGACTGATGTGTGCGAGCAGTTTTTCGGCTTGTTCGTAGGCAACCTCGCGTTTTGTTTCCCAAATGTCGGCCAAATGCGATAAAACCTGGAGCCACGAGGGACGGTTGTAGGCGGGTCGAGGCGGGAAATAAGTGCCCGCATAAAAGGGCTTTCCTTCCGGTGTGAGGAAGCAATTGAGCGGCCAGCCACCGCCGCCAGTGATGATTTGGCAGGCTTCCATGTAAATCGCGTCCACATCGGGTCGCTCCTCGCGATCCACCTTGATGTTGACGAAATTTTCGTTCATAAACGCTGCAATATCCTCGTTTTCAAAGGATTCGCGTTCCATCACGTGGCACCAGTGGCAGGTGGAATAGCCGATGCTGACTAAAATCGGCTTCTGTTCAGCCCGTGCCCGCTCGAATGCTTCGGGACGCCAGGCGTACCAGTCCACCGGGTTGCGGGCGTGTTGGAGAAGGTAGGGAGAGGTCTCGTGTTGGAGGTGGTTCATGCTTCAATTTTTAACAACAAAACTGAAAAATAGCATTTCAGTTTCGGAAAATTCATTCCATCACGCCTTGCCGTTTCATTTTGTAATAGTGGACGCCTGCCCCGAACACCCAGCCTTCTTTGCCTGAGCGGGTTCTGATTTTCACCCAGTGATCGGTCACTTTTTCGTAACCCAGGCTGATTTCCTGCGTCCATTCGGTTTTTTTATTGAGAAAAGTAACGGGTTCGTAGAGGTCGAGTTTGGCGACTGTTTCTCCTTTCAGGCCGGGTTCTTTCCGGACTTTCAGCCCGTCAATTGTCACATAAAGCGTTGAGCCGGAGGAGGTTGAGCCAGTGGGCTGGGAGGAAGTAGGGGCTGGCTGACCGGACAAACTGGGGCGGACCGGTTTTGCGCCGGGCGTGTTTGCGGGCGTCGTGGTCGTGGCGGGAGGTGGCGGCACGGGTGAAGGACTCTGCGTGTTGACAGGTTGTTGCTGCACGGGTTGGGGAGCGGGTTGCTGTACGACAACGGTATCGCGGCGCACGGGGCGTTCGTCCGTTTCTTTTTCGCCATTTTCCTCGATGCGACGCACAAGATCGGAGCGTTTGGCGGAGCATTTCGACATTGCCCACAAGGCTACGCAGCCGAAAAAGACGAAAATAATCAGTGTTTCTGCCTTTGGAAGTTTCATAGCGCAAGGTTGTGAAGTTTATGATTGCAGGGTTTTCAAGGTTATGTTTTTACTTTACCGGCCAAAAATACGTTCGGTCGTCGGTTGTCGGTTATTCGTTATCGGCAATTTGAGTGCAACAGCACCGATGATCAATAACAGAGAAGCGAAACCAACCTTCATGTCCGACAGCCTTCAGCATCAAATCGCGCTCACGCTTGTGCCACAAGTGGGCGCTGTCACCGCCAAAGTACTCATCAGTTACTGTGGCAGTGCGGAGGCCGTGTTTCGGGCTTCAAAAAAAGAACTGGTCAAAATACCGGGCGTCGGTCCCGTTACGGCGGATTATTTGCTTTCGTCAGAGCCGCTTCGCCTTGCCGAACGCGAACTTGCTTTCCTTGAACATCACGCCGTAGAGGCGTTTTTTTACACCCACGAAAAATACCCCGTCCGCCTCAAACAATGCCATGACTGCCCGCCGATGATTTATTTCAAAGGTGCATCGTCCGACCTGTTGTCGGCACGGCGCATCGTGGCCATCGTCGGAACGCGCCAACCCACCGAGCATGGAAAAGCGATTTGCGAGGAAATCGTGGAAGGTTTGGCAGCCTACAATGTCTTGGTTGTGAGCGGCTTGGCCTTTGGAATTGACATCGCCGCCCATCGCAAGGCTTGCGCGCTCGACATGCCCAACATCGGGGTGCTGGGGCACGGCTTGAGCAATATTTACCCCAGTCAGCACCGAAGTATCGCACTCAAAATGCTCGAAAACGGCGGCCTGCTCACCGAATACACCCACGACACCAAACCCGACCGCGAGCATTTTCCGATGCGCAACCGCATCATTGCAGGACTGAGCGATGCGCTTGTTGTGGTGGAAACAGCGATTGCCGGCGGTTCCATGATTTCTGCCGAACTGGCCTGCCAATATGAGCGCGAACTGTTTGCCGTGCCCGGCAGGGTACGTGACCCGAAAAGCGCCGGTTGCAACCTGCTTATCAAGAAAGAAGAAGCGAAACTCGCTGAAACTGCCGCCGATATTGCTGCCGCCTTGCGCTGGGATGAGGCAGACAAACAAAAATCCGTGCAAACCCAACTTTTCCTCGACCTTAATCCCGCCGAAACCTCGCTTTTGAACATTATCCGCGAACAACCCGAAATACCGATTGACCAACTTACACTGGCCGCAAAACTCCCTCCGGGCGAGTTGGCGTCCCTTATCCTGGGACTCGAATTCAAAGGCGTTATCCGAACGCTACCAGGCAAACGATACATGGTGTCCGCTTAGAAGATTTTACGAAAAAAAACTTGGCAAGTATCTGTGAAACAACTGATTGCACTCCCGCTACTCCTGTTTTGCGCTTTTCAGAAAGCAGAAAAAAACACTCCGACACTACCCGTCGGCGAACAGCCGAAAAATATCATCCTGATGATCGGCGACGGCATGGGTCTCACCCAAATCACGGCAGGACTTTACGCAAACGGCAACTTTCTTCACCTTGAAAAATTTCCCGTCACCGGACTGATCCGAACGCACTCGTCCAACAAACTCATCACGGATTCCGGCGCAGGCGCCACCGCTTTTTCATGCGGCTGCAAAACGTTCAACGGCGCCATCGGCGTCTGCGACGACAAAAAACCCTGCCTGACCATCCTCGAACAGGCTGAGCAACAGGGGCTTGCTACCGGCCTTGTCGCCACTTCCAGCATCACGCACGCCACGCCGGCGTCTTTTATCGCCCACGTAGCCGACCGGGGCGAAAAACAGGACATCGCCACGTTTTTCCTGCAAACCGACATTGACCTCTTTATCGGCGGCGGCCTTAAAGATTTTAACCAACGCACCAGCGACCAACGCGACCTGACCCAAGAACTCGAGGCTAAAGGCTTCGCCGTTTTTGATTTTCAGCAAAAAAAACTCAGCGAACTCAGCCTTTCGCCCGAAAAACCTTTTGCCTGGTTTTCGGCGCTCGAAGAGCCTGCAAGCGTATTGAAAGGCCGCGATTATTTGCCTTTAGCCGCCCGTTTGTCGCCTGTTTTTTTGAAAAAAAGAAGTGAAAAAGGATTTTTTCTGATGATAGAAGGCTCCCAAATTGACTGGGCCTGCCACTCCAATGATGCCCCGAGAGCCGTGCGCGAAATGCTCGACTTCGACGAAGCCATCGGCGAAGTACTCAAATTCGCGGAAGCCGACGGCCAAACCCTCGTCATCGTCACTGCCGACCACGAGACCGGCGGCATGGCACTCGAACA